>Ga0335072_10012697_pt1 | contig 12029 bp, 10 predicted proteins | sample Lox_Sample_21_FD_206725 | JGI IMG/M metagenome (GOLD analysis project Ga0335072, IMG submission 206725) | Soil microbial communities from Loxahatchee National Wildlife Refuge, Florida, United States - Lox_Sample_2.1 | ecosystem: Environmental > Terrestrial > Soil > Wetlands | place: USA...
CATCGCCTCGATCATGGAGAAATCGACGCGCGCCACCGTCCCGCTGCGCTGACGCTGCCACAGCGCCGCCGCGGCGGCGAATGCCAGCATCAGTCCGCACATCGGATCGAGCCACGCGAAGCCCACACGCGGCGGCATGTTGGGATGGCGATTCAGCCCGGCGAACCCGGCGTAGCACTGCAGCAGCGTGCCATAGGCGACGGCATGTGCTTCCGGCCCGCTGCGGCCCAGCCCCGACGCCGAAACGAAAATCAAATTTGGATTGACCGCGCGCAACGCCTCGGCGCCGAGGCCAAGGCGGTCCATCACGCCGGTGGCGAAGTTCTCGATCAGCACGTCGGATTTTGCCGCCAGCGCGTGCGCGACCGCGATCGCCTCCGGCCGCTTCAGGTCCAGCACGATGCCGCGCTTGGCCTGCCCCAGCACGGTGTGCAACTCCGAGGCGCGGCCGGGATCGCCGCGGCCCGGCGCCTCCACCTTGATCACCTCGGCACCCATCGCCGCGAGGTAACGCGTCGTGGTCGGCCCCGCGATCACCCAACTGAAATCGAGCACGCGCACGCCCGACAGCGGCAGCGCCGCGGGCCGGGGCAGTGGCGCCGGGGTGGCGGCATGCGCCGGCGAACCGGTGGCTGCGCGATCCGCGAGTTTCCAACCGAACGGCGCCCCTGGCATGGCAAGCGTGCGTCCGTCGACCGCCACGTCACGAAAGAACCGCCGATGCGCGAGCTGGGGCGATGCCAGTTGCTCCGCCGGCTCGCGCAACGGGAAGCTGGGCACATGCGCTTCCTGCGCGCGGTCGGCGATCCATTGCTTGTCGTGCTGCTTGCTCCACGCCGACATCAGCGCGTGCAGCGCGTCCCAGTTGGCGACGCGATCATGCCGGTGGAGGAAGCGCGGATCGTGGCCCCAGTCGGGCGCGCCCATCACCTTCAGCCACGACGCCCACTGATGGCCCTCGCGCGGCGAGATCGCGACGTAGCCGTCGCGCGCGGGCAGGATGCAGACCGTGGCGCCGTTGCCGTCCGCGACGCGCCGGCGCGGCCAGCTTTTGCCGGTCTGTCCGGCGCGCGCCAACTCGGTCATTGCAAGCGTGGCCAGCGCGTCCTGCATCGAAACGTCGATCACCGCGCCGGGCGTGGCGCCCAGTGCCGCGTGCATGCCGGCGCACGCCGCGGCAATGCCGGCGATGAAGGCGGATTGCTGGCCGGTTGGACGAATGGGTGGCTCGTTCAGGTCATCCACCTGGCCGGTGAGCAGGCGGGAGATTCCGCTGGCGAAGCACAGCGTGAGATCGGTGGCGGGATCGTCGGCCTGTGGGCCGGTCTGGCCGTAGGGGGCGATGCAGACCAGGGCGGCGGTTGAATTGCGATGCCGCAACGAGCCGGCGTCGTGGCCGGTGGCGCGCAGGGTTGCCGGAGTCCCTTCGGCGACGATCAGGTCGGCGGTGGCGATGTCGTTTCCGGTCGCGCGCGGCTTGTCGTGATTCAAATACGCGGCAAGCGGCGTTGTGTCCGCCTGGCCGGTGCATGCGACCCGGGCGCCGGTATCGGCCAGCAGGCGTCCGCAGACGGCGGCCGCGAGACCGGGCCCGAGTTGTGCAACGCGAAAGCCGGACAGCAGGGACATCGTTCATGTTCCGCTTGGTCGGTACTCAGGGCGGTGAGCGCGGCGGGGGCGGGAGGCAAGCCGATAGCCGGCCTCCCTGCCATGCCGGACCGCGAGGATCACAACGTCGCCATCATAGCGGTACAGCGTCACGTACCCACCATCACCGAACGAAATGACCCATTCGCGGAACCCGGCCGGCATGGCAACCGCCGGCCTGCCGATTTCGGGGGGCCGTGCCAGCAGTTTCACGCGCTGACGAATCGCGCGGACGGCACGCCGGGCGGCGTCACGGTTTCTGGGCGCAAGGTAATCATGCAGGCGCGCGACATCGTTCAGCGCTTCGGGCGTCCATATCACCCGAGGCATGGCTCAGGAATGGGGCGGCGGCGGTTCCGCGTCCTCGCCGGCTTCCAACCGGGTGAGCCATGCGTCCGCCTCCTCGGCCGTGACGTGTTGTCCGCTCGTCTGGTAATTCGTCCAGGCCGCCAAGGCATCCTGCCGCAATTGCTCGCGGCCCTCTTCGCGATCCAGGTACTGGTCGATCGCTTCCCGCGCCAATCCGGTCGCCGTTTGGTGACGCGCGTCGGCGAGGCGCTGCAACCGCAGTTCCGTTGCCGCATCCAGCTTCAAATTCGTCGCCCGCGTGGGCACTGCACCGCCTCTTGTGCATGGATGAGACGCACCATACCCAGCCGCCGGCGACTTACAAGCCAATCGCCGGTTTGCACCCGGGCCGGACGGCGCGACGCCAACAACCGATTTAACAAGCGAGCCGGGAGGCGGGCCTCCCTATCGCGAGAGCAGATCAGGTCGAATAGTCCGAGAACGCCGCCCCGGCATAGCGCGCGCGATAGTCGGTGCGCACGTTGACCAGCGCCACCATGCCTTCGTCCACCTTGCGCTGCGCGCGTTCCAAAGCCGGGCGGATGTCCTCCGGCTTGGTGATGTATTCGCCGTAGCCGCCCAGCGCCTCGCAGATCTTGTCGTAGCGGGTGTAGCCAAGTTCGCGGCCAGGCTTCTCGCGCTTCGGATCGCCGGTCCACCCCCCGTTCAAACTGACCACGATCAGGATGGGAATCTTGTGCCGCACCGCGGTGTCGATCTCCATCGCGTTCATGCCCAGCGAGCCGTCGCCGTGCACCACGATCACCTGCTTGTCGGGACAGGCGACTTTCGCGCCGACGCCGAACGGCAGGCCGACGCCCATGGTGCCGAACGGCCCGGAATTCAAACGATGGCCCGGCGCGAAGGTGGGCATGGTCTGGCGGCCGTAGTTCAGCGTCTCCTGGCCATCGACGCACAGGATGGCATCGCGTTTGGCGAAGTTTTTTACCTCCTCCAGCATGCGCACGGGATGGATGTCGCCGTCCTCGGCGTATTTGTTGGCACCGGCGGCGGAGCGTTTCGCTGCCTCGCCTTCCGCCAGCTTCTGCCGCCATGCTTTATAACTGTCCTGCGTGACCTTGCCCTTGATACCGTCCATCAACTGCCCCAGCACCATCTTGCAATCGCCGATGATCGGGATGTCGACGTGGCGCGCGGCGGCGGCGATCTCCTCCGGGCAGATATCGATGCGCGCGATTTTCGCCGCGGGTCCGAAGCGCGGCGGCGAGGCATGGCCGATCACATAGTTCATCCGCGTGCCGAGCACGATGATCAGGTCGGCATCGCGGAACGCCGAAGACCGCATCGACATGAAAGAGCAGGGGTGGTCGTCGGGGACGACGCCGCGGCCTTGCGGCGTGGTGTAGAACGGAATGCCGGCCGCCTCCACGAAAGCCTGCATCTCGGCCCAGGCGCGCGACCAGATCACGCCGGTGCCTGACACGATCAGCGGCTGTTTCGCTTCGGCCAGCGCCTTCACCAGCGCATCGACCTGGCGCGGATCGCCGAGCGGGCGCGAGTCCATCAGCGGCCGGCCGGCATAGCTCCAATCGATCTGCGCTTCGTCGAGCTTCTGGTAGAGGATGTCGCCGGGGCAATCGACATAGACCGGCCCGGGCTTGCCGCTGATCGCGCGTTGCAGCGCGAAATTGACCTGCTGCGGGATGCGCTTGAGGTTGTGCAGCCGGTCGACATGCTTGTTGCAGCCGCGCATCAGCTCGACCTGGTCGATCTCCTGGAACACCTGGCGGCCGAACTGGCTGATCGGGCTGGACCCGCCGAGCGACACCACGGGGCAGCAATCGACCAGCGCGTTGGCGACGCCGGTGATCAGGTTGGTGACGCCAGGACCGGAGGCCGCCATGCACACGCTGGGCACCTGCTTCAGCCGGCTATAGGCCTGGCACATCATCGCCGCCGCCTGCTCGTGGCGGACGTCGATCATGCGGATGCCTTCCTTGATGCAGGTGGCCTCGGTGAGCAGCATCGGGCCGCCCATGATGTAGAAGATGTCCTCGATGCCTTCCTTCTTCAGGCATTTCGCGATGATTTCCGAACCGGTCAGTTCTGCCATTTGGCGTCTCCGATATTTTCAGCAGTTGGCGGCGCCTCTGGGAAACCAGCGCGGCCGCGGGGAGGGAACTATCAGGCCGGCACCTGACGGGTGCCAACACGGGTCGTCGAACGCATAAGCTAAGGCTAGTGAAGCCGCTTGGGGTCTGAGCCGGGCCGCGCCACCGCGTCGAAGGTTCCGAGCAGTACCTCCGGGTCCAGGTCGAGCATTTCGAACTGATCGCAAAGGATGTCGGCGAAAACGTCGTCCGGATAGCGACGGGAATCGGACATCACCAACCGTTCAGTTTGCGCAAGGATTCTGTTCTCTGCCTCGTTGAAGCGTCGCAGCCGGTCGCTGTCGGAGACACCGCCGCCGGCAGCGTAGGTTTCCCGGGCCATCAGGGAAAGGCGGTTGGCCAGGCGGACGAGCACGAGCACCTGATCCTCCGCGCCCATCGCGGCAAAACGAGCCACGACGTGCTTCCTGGTTTCGGCCGATCGCCGGTCGATGACGTTCATGGATGGAGCACGTTCATGGATGGAGCACGTTCATGGATAGGGCACGTTCATGGATAGGGCACGTTCATGGATAGGGCACGGTCATGGATAGGGCACGGTCATGGATATGGATAGGGCGTCCGCGGCAGCGAATTGATGTCGAAGCCGCGCTGCTCGAGAACCAAAGTTCGGGTGTTGCCCTGCGTCACCGTTCCGTCGGGCTCGACCATGAGCGGTTCCCTGCTTCCGGGCTGCAACGAGGCGACGATCGCCTCGCTTGTTCGAGTAACCCAGTACCGGTAGGCGGACTGGTTGCCGCGGATGATCGTCGCATCCGCGTGCAACCGGCGCAAGGCGGGCTTTCCGCCCGGTACGCCTCCCTGTGGCGCCTCATCCGACACACCGGTCATGCGGCCACAGCCGGTCCACGGATCGGTCAGCCAACGACGCCGTTGCCACGCAAAGCGCCGATCTCGTCACCGCCAAGCTCAAGCCAGTGCTGCAGCACGTCCGCCGTATGCTCCCCCAGCAACGGCGCCGGCTTCACCGGCGGTGGGCTGCCGGAAAAGCGCACCGGCCAGGACACCATCTTGAACGCGCCGTTGGCAGGATGCTGGATGGTCTGCATGATCTCGCGTTGCTCGAACGTCGGATCGTTGTACAGTTCCAGCGTGTCCAGCACCGCGCCCGCCGGAACGCCGGCCGCGCCGATGATCTCCATGCACTCATATTTCGTGTGCTGCTTCGTCCAGGCGGCGATCATGCCGTTCACTTCATCCGCGTTCTGGCCACGAGCTTCCGGCGTTTCGAAACGCGGATCGCCGACCAGGTCCTCGCGCCCGATCACGCCCAGCAGGCGCCGCCAATGTTCGGGATTGGCGCGGCTGGTGAAGACGTAGACATGGTCGTTCGGTCCGCCGCCTTTGCAAGGGAACGTGCCCATCGGCGGGTTCGGCTTCACCTGCGACACGCTGCTGTCCGCCGCGCGGCCCGCGGCCTGAACGTTGCCGTTGCGGTTCTGTGCCGCGAACGCAATACGGATGTAATGCAGCATTGCGTCCTGCATCGCCACTTGCAGATGCTCGCCCTGGCCGGTGTCCTTGCGGCGATACAGCGCGCCCAGAATCGAAATCGCCAGCAGCATCCCGGTGCCGGTATCGCCCAGCGACGGGCCCGGCTTCAGCGGGCGGCCATCGCGCTCGCCGGTGATGCTCATGGTGCCGCCGCAGGCCTGCGCGATCATGTCGAAGGCGAGGTTCTTCTCATACGGGCTGCCTTCGCCGAAACCCTTCACCTGGCAATAGATGATCGCCGGGTTCAGCGCGCGGATCACCTCGGCGCCCAGGCCCAGACGTTCGATCGCGCCAGGGGCGAAATTCTCTACGAACACGTCGGCCTTTTTCGCCAGGTCCTTGACCAGCGCGAGGCCTTTCGGATCCTTCAGATTGACCGTGATCGACTTCTTGTTGGCGTTGAACAACAGGAAATACGGATCGTCGACGCCGGGCTTGCCGCCGAGCGCGCGGCCGGGATCGCCGCTGCGTGGGTTTTCCACCTTCACCACCTCGGCGCCAAGCCAGGCCAGTGCCTCGGTGCAGGATGGGCCGGCTTCGAATTGCGTCAGGTCCAGCACGCGCACGCCGGCGAGGCAGTCCTGGCCCCGGCTGCTTGCATTCATCGCTACGTTCCTCCGTTCGGTGTCGCGGGCAGGCTACCGCCTATGACAAGTCAGCGTAAGTCCCGCGCGGCCCCTCGCAAACCGCGGGTCGGTCGGGTCAACGCCTGACGCGTGTGGTTGGCGGCACCATTTCGCACCACGGCCGCGGCTGACGCGGCCAATTTTGCAAAGGTGACCCTGAGGGTCGGGGGTTTCGTAGCCCATCAGCGTGCGTGACTGGCAGCGTCAGGCCCACCGATGATCAAGCGCGCCGTAGACCAGCGCGTTCTTGCGCGTGACCGTCGCGGAACGCCCCGGCGCAGGCTACCGCGCGGTAATCGCCTGGCCGCCCGGCAGGGCTTCGCCGATGCCGATCGCGGCCAATGCCGTCGCAACGATGTCCTTCGCGGACAGCCTTGCCACCGCGAGCTGCTTGGCCTGGCTGTCGTGGTCGATGAAAACGTCCGGCAGGACCATCGGCCGCAGCTTCAGCCCGCGATCGAGCAGACCCTTCCAGGCCAGATGCTGCATCACCTGGGCGCTGAAGCCGCCGATCGAGCCTTCCTCGATCGTGATCAGCACGTCGTGGTGGCGCGCCAATTGCTCGACCAGCGCGCCGTCTATCGGCTTGGCGAACCGGGCGTCGGCCACGGTGGCGGGCAGGCCGCGCGCCGCCAGCTCATCCGCGGCCTTCAACGCGTCGGCCAAACGCGGGCCCAGCGACAGGATGGCGATGTTGTTGCCCTCGCGCAGGATGCGGCCCTTGCCGATCGGCATCGCCTCGCCGCGCGCCGGCAGCGCCACGCCGACGCCCTCGCCGCGCGGATAGCGGAAGCCGCTCGGGCGGTCGTTGATCCCCGCCGCCGTGGCAACGGCGTGCATCAGCTCCGCCTCGTCTGCCGGCGCCATCAGCACGAAGCCGGGCAGGCAGCCCAGGTAAGACAGGTCGAAGCTGCCCGAATGCGTGGCGCCGTCGGCGCCGACGGGCCCGGCGCGGTCCATGGCGAAGCGCACCGGCAGCGACTGGATCGCCACGTCGTGCACCACCTGGTCGTAGGCGCGTTGCAGGAACGTGGAATAGATGGCGCAGAACGGCTTCATGCCCTCGGTCGCCAGCCCGGCCGCGAAGGTCACCGCGTGTTGCTCGGCGATGCCGACATCGAAGCAGCGGCTGGGGAAGCGTTTGCCGAACTTGTCGAGTCCGGTGCCCGACGGCATCGCCGCGGTGATCGCGACGATGTCCGGATCATGCTCGGCCTCGGCGATCAGCGCGCCGGCGAACACGTTGGTATAGTTCGGCGGCCCCGGCGGCGCCTTGGCTTGCTCACCGGTGATGACGTTGAACTTGGAGACGCTGTGCAGCTTGTCGGCGGACGCCTCGGCCTTGGCGTAGCCCTTGCCCTTCTGGGTGATGGCGTGCACCAGGATCGGGCCGGCTTCATCCGCCTCGCGCACATTGCGCAGCACCGGCAGCAGGTGGTCCAGGTTGTGCCCGTCGATCGGGCCGACGTAATAGAACCCGAGTTCCTCGAACAACGTGCCGCCGGTCAGCATGCCGCGGGCATATTCCTCGGCCCGGCCCAGCGTGCTTTTGATGCCGCGCGGGAAGCGCTTGGCCATCTTGGCGCCAAGCTCGCGCAGGGACAGGAAGCTGCGCGACGACATCAGCCGCGACAGATAGGCCGACATCGCGCCCACCGGCGGCGCGATCGACATGTCGTTGTCGTTCAGGATCACCACCAGCCGCGAGTGCAGCGCGCCGGCGTTGTTCATCGCCTCATAGGCCATGCCGGCGCTCATCGCGCCGTCGCCGATCACCGCAATCACGTGGCGATCGTCCTGCTCTTTGCGCCCTTCTTCCCTGGCGCGCTGGTTCTTCAGGTCGCGCGCCACCGCCATGCCCAGGCCGGAGGAGATCGAGGTGGACGAATGCGCCGCCCCGAACGGGTCGTATTCACTTTCGGCCCGTCGGGTGAACCCGGACAGTCCGCCGCCCTGGCGCAGCGTGCGAATCCGCTCGCGCCGGCCGGTCAGGATCTTGTGGGGATAGGCCTGGTGGCCGACATCCCAGATCAGCCGGTCGCGCGGGGTGTCGAACACCGCATGGATCGCCACCGTCAGCTCGATCACACCCAGCGACGCGCCAAGATGGCCGCCGGTGACCGAGACGGCGTCGATCGTCTCCGCGCGCAGCTCATCGGCAAGCTGGCGCAATTGCTCCGGGGAGAAATTGCGCAGGTCCGCCGGGACGCGGACACGGTCGAGCAAAGGCGTGTTCACCGGACTCATGCTTTGGTTCTCTCTCCCGTCAGCTTCGCCGGTTGACGGCGAAGGCAGCCAGTTCCCGCAACAGCTTTGCGCGCGGGCCGAAACTGTCGAGATGCGCCGCCGCCTGCTGCGCCAGCATCCCGGCATGGGCCCGGGCGCGGTCCGGACCCAGAACTGCAACCATCGTCGCCTTGCCGGCGGCGGCGTCCTTGCCGGTGGTCTTGCCGGTTTCCGCCGCACTGCCCTCGGCATCCAGCAGATCGTCCGCGATCTGAAACGCGGCGCCCAGGTCGCGGCCGTAAGCCGCCAGCACATGCCGTTGCGGCGCCGGCGAGCGCCCCAGGATGGCACCCGCCTCGGCGCTGAACTGGATCAGGCGGCCGGTCTTCAGCGCCTGCAGCCGGGTGATCGCCGGTCCGTCCAGCACGTGCCCCTCGGCGAGCATGTCGATCATCTGACCCCCGCACATGCCGCGCGCGCCGGCGGCGCCGGCCAGGGCCTGCACCAGTTCGCTGCGCGCCAGCGGGTCGGAATGCGTGTCCGGCTCGGCCAGCACCTCGAAGGCGCGGGTCTGCAGGGCATCGCCGGCCAGGATGGCGGTTGCTTCGTCATAGGCCTTATGTGTGGATGGTTTTCCCCGGCGCAAATCGTCATCGTCCATTGCCGGCAGGTCGTCGTGCACGAGTGAATAGGCGTGCACCATCTCGACCGCGGCGGCGACCCGGGCCGCGCAGGTCTCGGACACGGCGAACAAGGCGGCGGTCTGCATCACCAGGAACGAGCGCACCCGCTTGCCGCCGCCCAGGGTGGCGTAGCGCATGGCCTCGGCGAGGCGGGCCTCGGCGCCTTCCGGCTGGGGCAACAGGTTGTCCAGAGCAATCTCGACCGTGCGGGCCACGCGGGCCATGGCGTCGGGCAGGTCGTCGCCCACAATTCTCAAGCCGCTACCGTCCGATGCCACGTCAGCCCCTGATGATGCCCGAATCGTGCGCGTTTGCCGGGCGATCATATTATGTCCCGGTGCCGCGCCAAGAATGTGAGTCCGGCCGGCCCGCGGTCCGCTGTTGCGCGATTGCCACAGCCCGCGGGTCCCGACCCTAGGTCGGGTGTGCTTAGCGCATGCAACATCCGGCGGCTATCCCCATACAGATGCCAGCCGTCCGGCGGGAAATGAAGGCGCCGCGCCACGTTGTCGCGCCGGGGTCGGCATGTCATATCCGACCCCAGAGGTCGGCCATACGGCTTGCGGGAGAACGAATGGCGATGATGCGGGTGGTTCTGGCGCAGCCGCGCGGCTTCTGTGCCGGCGTCGAGCGGGCGATCGAAATCGTCGAGCGGGCGCTGAAGAAGTACGGGCCGCCAATCTATGTCCGTCACGAGATTGTGCACAACCGCCACGTGGTGGAGGACCTGCGCACCCGCGGCGCCGTGTTCGTGGACGAGCTGGACGAGGTGCCGCCCGGCGCGCGCACCATCTTTTCCGCCCACGGCGTGGCGAAGCGAATCGAGGAATGGGCGGCCGAGCGAGACCTGCCGGTGATCGACGCGACCTGCCCGCTGGTGGCGAAGGTCCATAACGAGGGCCGCCGCTACGCCTCCCAGGGGCGGGAGATCGTGCTGGTTGGGCACGCCGGGCACCCGGAAGTGGAAGGCACCATCGGCCAGATGCCCGCCAAGGTGCACCTGGTGCAGACGGTGGACGACGTGGCCCGGCTGGAGGCCGCGGATCCCGACAAGCTGTCCTACATCACCCAGACCACGCTGTCGGTGGACGATACCCGGCATATCATCGCGGCGCTGAAAGATCGCTTCCCGACCATTGTCGGGCCGGACGTGCGCGATATCTGTTACGCCACGCAGAATCGCCAACAGGCGGTGCGGGAGCTGGCACGGGCGGTGGACGTGATCCTGGTGGTGGGGTCGCGCAACTCGTCCAACTCCAACCGGCTGCGCGAGATCGGCGAGGAATTGGGCAAGCCCGCCTACCTGATCGACGACGCCGATGCGCTGGAGGCAGCATGGTTCCAGGGCGTCGAGTCGGTCGGGCTGACGGCCGGTGCGTCGGCGCCGGAGACCCTGGTGCAGGGCGTGATCGCCGGGCTGCGCCGGTTCGGCGAGATCGAGGTCTCCACGCTGAGCGGCGTGGAGGAGAATGTGCGTTTCCGTTTCCCGGCCGAACTGGCCGACGCCTGAGGAGTTTCCCCCGCATGGCCGTGCCGTTGAACCAGGCGATCCGCGTCGGAGCCTATGTGCTGAAGCAGCACCTGATCGGGCGCAAGCGCTACCCCCTGGTGCTGATGCTGGAGCCGTTGTTCCGCTGCAACCTGGCCTGCGCCGGCTGCGGCAAGATCGACTACCCGGCCGAGATTCTCAACCAGCGCCTGTCGGTCGCCGAGTGCATGGAGGCGGTCGACGAATGCGGCGCGCCGGTCGTGGTGGTGGCCGGCGGCGAGCCGCTGCTGCATCGGGAAATCGAGCAAATCGTAGAAGGTGCGATCGCGCGGAAGAAGTTCGTGATCGTCTGCACCAACGCGCTGCTGCTGGAAAAGAAAATGCACTTGTTCAAGCCGAGCAAGTGGTTCTCCTGGTCGGTGCACCTGGACGGCGGGCGCGAGGAGCATGACGTCTCGGTGTGCCAGACCGGCGTGTATGACCGCGCCGTGGCGGCGATCGCCGAGGCCAAGCGCCGTGGATTCCGCACCATCATCAACGCGACCTTGTTCAATACCGCCGAGCCGGCGAAGGTCGCTGCATTCTTCGACGACGTGATGGCGATGGGGGTGGACGGGATTTCGGTTTCGCCCGGCTATGCCTATGAACGCGCACCGGACCAGCAGCATTTCCTGAATCGCACCAGGACGAAGGAGTTGTTCCGCGGGATTTTCGCGCGCCAGGGCAAGGGCACGTGGCAGCGGAAATGGGCGTTCAACCAGTCGTCCATGTTCCTGGACTTCCTGGCCGGCAATCAGACCTTCCATTGCACGCCGTGGGGCAACCCGACGCGTACTTATTTCGGCTGGCAGCGGCCCTGCTACCTGCTCGGCGAAGGCTACGCCAAGACGTTCCGCGAGCTGATGGAGACGACCGACTGGGATCGTTACGGCACCGGCAACTACGAGAAATGCGCCGACTGCATGGTGCATTCCGGCTATGAGGCGACCGCGGTGACCGAGACGGTGCGCCGGCCATGGCGCGCCGCGGCGCAGGTGCTGCGCGGCATCCGCACCGAGGGGCCGATGGCGCCGGAGATCCCGCTGGATCGCCAGCGTCCCGCGGAATACGTGTTCAGCCGGCATGTGGAGCAGGCGCTGACGCGGATACGGGCGCGGAAGCCGACGCCGGAGGAGAGTGTGGCGGACGCGGCGGATTAAGGCAGCGTCGGCAAATAAGTGCGTCAGCACGCCGACAAAGCTGCCGCTGAAAACAAAAGCTTAGGGCTTGTTCGAGTAATACCGGCAAAACCCCGGGCAAGTTATGTAAAGTCAGTCCTTGTTTCGCTTCCCACAGCCGCAACAGTGGCGGATTTCCGCCGCTCCATTGGCTGACCCCCGATCAT
>Ga0335072_10012698_pt1 | contig 12028 bp, 9 predicted proteins | sample Lox_Sample_21_FD_206725 | JGI IMG/M metagenome (GOLD analysis project Ga0335072, IMG submission 206725) | Soil microbial communities from Loxahatchee National Wildlife Refuge, Florida, United States - Lox_Sample_2.1 | ecosystem: Environmental > Terrestrial > Soil > Wetlands | place: USA: Florida...
TGATCAGAATGACGACGACCATCAATTCGAGGACGAAGGCGCGGGACTGGTTGAATTGCTCGACCATGAAGCGGTAGAGGTCCTCGGCGGTCTGGAGCTTTTCTTTGACCAGGTCTTTGTAATCGGGCACACCGACCTTTTGCGCGCAGAGCTTATAAAGACGCGCGGAAAACATGTCGCTGAGGAACTTGATGGCGTTATCGGCGCGCTCGGTCAGCTCGTTCACGTCGAGCAGGACGGTATGGAGCTTGGAGGCGGCGCGGGCGGTACGCCAGCGCGACCAGAGACCGCTGCCTCCACGATCGAGGAAGTCGTAGACGTCCTGAAGCTGGCGAGTGAGGAATTCGTCGTAATGGCGGAACTCGAGTAGCTGCGAGTTGGCGTATTGGAGGAGTTGGATGGCGGTTTCGGCCCCGGCAGCGGTGTCATAAACAAAGGCGGCATTCCATCCAATAACCGCGAGATCGTTGGGATAGTAGGAGATGCGGGACTGAAGGATCTCCTGGCGCTCGCTATCAGAAAGGATGGCGGTTTCGCCGCGAACGATCTGGGCGATCTTGTCGCCGTGGAGGGCGAGGAGGTTGTCGGCGGAAGGCGAACCGTCGATTTCGCGGACGTGGAAGATGAAGTAATCCTCCTGGAGCCAGGGTTCGCCCTCGTTGAGAGTCGTGTGATAGGGCTTGACCAGGGCGGGAGCGGCACGCTCGAGGCGCTGACGGGCGATGCGGGTCGCAACCGACTCAAAACTGGTATCGGAGGTCCAGCGGGTGGATAGCTGGATAAGATCGTCCCAGCTGCCGGCGAAGGGCAGCTCGAAGACGAGGCTGATGACGCCGTAGTCGTAATACTTGATCTGGCCCTCGAGACGCTCGCCGGTATCAAGGATGACCGGATCGAGCGTGACAACCACCGGCGTACGCTGATAGCGGACGTAGGCGGGAGCCGTGTTTTTGAGGGGAAGCTGCTGGGTGCGGGCGCCGATGATGCGGCGGAGCTCGTCGAGGCGGATTTCTTCGCAGACATCGAACTGGATGAGGATGAGGACTGATCCGGTCAGCGGGGTGCGAACGTCCGCGATGGAGGGAACGGGAGCGGTCAGCGTTTTGCTGATGCCGACGGGGGCGACGGTGGTGAGTTCTCGATCCATGGCTTTGATACAGCGATTTTGATGCCGCAGGGCGGAGCTGTCAGATCTCTTTGAAACCGGGACGGTAGCCGGGTTGGCCTGAGACGCACCTCTATTGTCCCAGAAATGGGTGGGGTTGGGCTAGGGGCTGGATGGCCAATGGGAAAATCCGGAGGGGAACAGCAGGTTCCTCGACTCGCCGCCGCTTTCGCTCCTGCTCGCCCAGGGCGAACAATGCTCCTATAAAGTATTTAAATGCAGTCACTTAGGAGAGAGCCTCCAGAATAATAAGCCAGCAAAGGCGAGGGCTCCGAGGCTAAGGGCAGAGCGGGTCATGGAAGCTTGGATCGCGGTTTCGCGGGTGCGGAGGGAACGGGATTCGGGGTAGGGTTCGCTGGCCTGAAGGCTGGGATCGAGCGCCATCTGAAGGACTTCGGCAAGATGGAGGGCGCGGCGTTCGGTCATCTGAGCGATTTGTTCGCGGCAACTGAAGCCGTCGGCGATGATGAGCCAGTCGGAGGGGGCACGGCGGACGGCGGGAAGGAGCTCGAGTTCGCCGACGGCAGCAGAGATTTCGTACTTGTCGCGTTCGAAGCCGAATGAGCCGGCCATGCCACAACATCCGGGGGCCGGGGTGGTGAAGTCGACACCCAGGCGGCGCAGGAGGGACTCCTCGGCGGTCATCTTCATGATGGATTTGTGATGGCAATGGCCGTGGAGCAGAGCTTTGCGGTTGAGTTGCGGGAGGGGGACGGCGGTCGGGTTGCGATCCAACTCACGGGTGAGAAACTCGCTCAGCAGGAAAGTTTGGCGAGAGAGCTTTCGGGCGCGCTGGTCGTGAGGGAAAAGATTGAGGAGCTCGTCGCGAAAGACGGCGACACAGGAGGGTTCGAGGCCGACGATGGGGATGCCGGCTTCGATTTCGGGCTCGAGAGTGTCGAGGATTTCGAGGAAAAGGCGCTGGGCGCGATCGAGCATGCCGAAGTCGTAGAGGGGGCGTCCGCAGCAGAGATGGGCGCGCGGGACGAGGACGCGGTATCCGGCAGTTTCGAGAACTTCGACGGCGGCACGGGCAGTCTGAGGGATGAAGTAGTTGTTGAAGGTATCGGGCCAGAGAAGGACGGGGGGTCTATTCTGGGCTAAAGCCCCGTCTTCTTTTTGGCCACCTTTAGGAGCGGCTGAAAGCCGCGCCCTTTCAAAGCCATTCATTGCCCGGCGGACGAACCAGGACTTGAAGGTTTCGGGGGCGAAGGCAGGGATGCTGCGCTGATGCGGAATTCCGGCGAGCAACTTGGCAAGATCGCGAAGGAACGGAAGCTGCGTCGTGAGATTGACGAGTCCGGGAGCGTTGGAGGCGAGGCGCGCCCATAGATCAATGTTTCCGAAGGCGTAGGCGCTGATGGGGCGCAGGCGGCCTTCGTAGTAATGCGAGAAAAATTCGGCTTTATACGTAGCAACATCGACACCAACGGGGCAGTCGCTTTTGCATCCCTTACAGGCGAGGCAGAGGTCGAGGGATTGTTTGACTTCTTCGCTATGCCAGCCATCGCGGATGATCCCGTCGTCCCGGCTGGCTTGGGTCATCTCCCAGAGCAAGTGAGCACGGCCACGGGTGGAGTGTTCCTCTTCGTGGGTGGCGCGCCAACTGGGGCACATGACTCCGGATTCTTCTCGACGACATTTACCCACGCCAACGCAGCGCAGAGTGGCTTCGGCGAGACTGCCGTGATCGTCGAGAAAGGCGAAATGAGTCTTGGGCTCCCAAGGGGCGTAATTTGCGCCGAGACGAAGGTTGTCATCGAGTTTGTTGGGCAGCTTTCCAGGAAAACCGATGACCTTGCCTGGATTCATCTTCCAGTCGGGATCCCAGGCGGTTTTGAATTTGCGGAAGGCTTCGATCAATTCGGGGCCGAACATTTTGGGGAGAAGCTCGGCGCGGGATTGTCCATCGCCGTGCTCGCCGGAGAGCGAGCCGCCGTAGCTGACGACGAGATCGGCGGCTTCTTCGACGAAGCGGCGAAATTTCGCGATCCCCTCTGTTGATTTCAGATCGAAGTTGATGCGGGTATGCACGCAGCCGTGGCCGAAGTGTCCGTAGAGCGAGCCGCGATAGTTAAAGGCGGCCATCATTTTGCGCAGATCACGGAGATAGGAGCCGAGCTTTTCGGGAGCGACGGCGGCATCTTCCCAACCTTCCCAACTCATGGGTTCGCCGGGAACGTGGGAAGTGGCGCCGAGGCTCGTTTCGCGAACTTCCCAAACGCGCTTGGCCTGAGCGCCGGAGTAGAGGCTTGTGTGCGGAGGGTTGGCCGTTCGATTGAGAGCTTGAATGAGGCCGAGTGCTTGGGCTTCGGCTTCGGCCAGAGTTTCGCCGCCAAATTCGACAAGAAGCCAGCCGTTGCCTGCGGGAAGAAGCGAAAGGCCTTCGGGATTGAGTTTTTTCTGGCGAGTGTAGCCGACGAGCAGATCGTCGAAGCCTTCGAGGCCGATGGGACGATGCTGCATGATCGCGGGGACGGCGTCGGCACACTGATAAATGTCGGGGTAAGCGACGACTAAGAGGACGCGCTGCGGGGGGCTTTCGACAAGCTTACACGTAGCTTCGAGGATGGTGGCACAGGTGCCTTCAGTGCCGACAAGAGCACGGGCGAGGTGAAATCCCTTTTCGGGGAGAAGGTAGTTGAGGTTGTAGCCGGAGACGCGGCGGGGGATCTGGGGGAATTTGGTGCGGATGAGATCGGCGTAGTCGGAGGCGAGTTGGCGGAGCGAGGTGAGGATTTGAGTAACACGATCGTTGCTGCGCGTTACTCCCGCACCGCCTGGACCGGTAGGTGTGCCCGTCCCCACACGGACTTCTGCGCCACTGGCGGGCGATGGCTCCCGCCCCACACGGAGACGTAGACCGTCGTAGGTGACGACATCGAGCTTGTCGATGTTGTCGTCGGTCTTACCGGCCATGACGGAGTGCACGCCGCAGGAATTGTTACCGATCATGCCGCCGATCGTGCAGCGATCATGAGTGGCGGGATCGGGAGCAAAAGTGAGGTGATGCTTTTCGGCGGCGTTGCGAAGTTGGTCGAGGACGACACCGGGTTGGACGCGAGCGATGCGGCGGGCAGGATCGATTTCCAGGATCTGGTTCATGTACCGGGAGAAATCGAGGATGACGGCGACGTTGCAGCATTGTCCGGCGAGGGACGTTCCGGCACCGCGGCAGAGCAAAGGCGCACCGAATTCGCGGCAAATGGAAATGGCGGCGAGGACGTCGTCGTTATCGCGCGGGAGAACAACGCCAATGGGAACTTGGCGATAGTTGGATCCGTCGGTCGCGTAGAGGGCGCGGGTGCCGTTGTCAAAGCGGACATCGCCACGGATCTGCGCACGAAGAGACTGGGCGAGGTCGTGAGCGGCGTCTGAAGCTGTGGGAGAAGCTGCAGAAGTATCGGGCATGGGCCGGAATCTTTTCGATTTATTTATTCACACTGGCAATTTGAAAAGTTGTGGTCGAGCCGCCGTGTTCGACACTGATGGTAGTGGCGTTCTTCTGATCGTTGTTGACGATGGTGCAGCCGTCCTCGTTGGAAGACGAAACGGTTGCCTTGGGAAATTTTGATTTGTAGAAGGAGCAGACCTGATCGGGTGAGTCCTCGGTGGAGAAACTCGCGGTCACGGTGCGGATGGAGCCGACAGTGGCAATGGCGGCGTTGTCCTTCTTAACTTGAGCACCGGGATAAATATCGATGCCGAGATTCTTGACGACTTCATCGGGATCCTTGGAGGTTTCGAACCTGCCAAAAGGAGTTTCGACTTTTACGTCGTCGCCATTTTGGGTGACGTGAGCGTGCTTCACGGCATGGTAAGCGATGAAACTAACGGCGCCGATGCCGACTACGCCCAGGGCAACGATGACGGCGATAACAATGAGGACGACTTTGAGTCCGCCACCAGAGGCGGGAGGCGAGGCCGGTGCGGGCTGGGCAGCTGTCGGGGGAGCTCCGCCAATGGGAGCGCCACATTGATTGCAGAATTTTGCGCCTTCATTCAGCGTGGCGCCGCAGGAATTGCAGAATGCCATGATCGAGGTTCTCGCTTTATGGGGCGAGTATAGCGCAGATTGTGGTCTCCACGCGGAACGGAGACGGCTCTGCCTGACGGGCGAGACGCCGGCGCGTCTCCCTCTCACCGAGACTCAAATTCCCACCTCTGGCAAAACCGGGCCGAAGTGGGGCATCCACGGAAGCAGGCTCAGCTCCAATAGCGAGTGGCGTAATCGGACATCGATAGGGCCAGAAGGATGAACAAGAAGAAGATGGTGGAGATAACGACCAGCTTCAGCAAACGTTCGTGGGCACCTTTGATGTGCATGAAGAAAAGGGCGACGAGCAAAGCCTTGATGGTGGCGATGGTCAGAGCGACAGCGGCGTTAAACGGGCCGAGATCAATGCGGGCGGCAACGACGGTCAGGGCGGTGAAGACAAGCAGGCTTGCCCAGATTCCGACGTAAAACTTCAGTGATGTTGGGGCGTGTTCGGTAGCCATGGTTATTTATGCAAATCGATCAAATAGAGAAGCGGAAACAGGTAAATCCAGACGATGTCGACAAAGTGCCAATAGAGTCCGCCGATTTCGACTGGGGTGAAATATTTGGGCGTATAGCGGCCCTTCCAGGCTGTGATGAGCAGCCAGGTGAAAATGCCGATGCCAATGATCATGTGCAGGGCATGCAACCCGGTCATGATGAAGTAAAGAGCGAAATAGATTTCGGCATGACGGGGGTTGACCAGCTGATCGGGATGTCCTGGGACTCTGACATTATCGAACTGGAATGAAGGCCCGGGGACGTGATGGAGCTCGAACTTTTCGGTGTATTCGACAGCTTTGATCCCGAGAAAGGCGAATCCGAGAATAAGCGTGAGGATGAGGCTCACGATCAGCATGGCGCGCTTGCCGACCTGGGCGGCGTGCACGGCGAAAACGACAGTCAAGCTGCTGCAGATCAGGACGGCGGTGTTGGTGGCACCGAGCTTGTAGTTGAGGGTCTGAGCGGCAGCGGCGAAGTCGCCGAAATACCACAGGCGGTAAATCAAATAAGCGCAGAATAGCCCGCCGAAGAACATAACTTCGGTGGCGAGGAAGATCCACATGCCGAGACTGGCGGAGTCGCGCTGCTGCTGGGCGTCGGCGAAGTGATGCAGCAGCTCGGGGCCGTGCGCGTCGTGAGGGGAGGATGGGATGGCGACAGTGCTATCCGACAACTTTCACCTCCTGCTTATGTCCAGCGTCAATCTCGTCATAGTTGTAGGCTTCCCAAGTTACTACAGGCTCTTCGTCGAAGTTGAAGGTGGGCGGAGGCGAAGGAGTTTTCCATTCGAGTCCGGCGGCGTTCCACGGATTCGCGGGAGCCGGCTTGCCGTAACGCATGGACCAGAGGAAGTAGACCATAGGCAGAACGTAACCGACGCCGAGGATGGTGGCCCCAGCGGTGGAGAAGACGTTCAGGATCTGGAATTCCGCGGGATATTGATAGTAGCGGCGCGGCATGCCGAGATATCCGAGTACGAATTGGGGAAAGAAGGTGAGGTTGAACCCGATGAAGACGATGAGCGCGGCGAGGCGGGCCCAGCCTTCCGGATAGAGCTTGCCGGAAATCTTTGGCCACCAGAAATGCATGCCGCCGAGATATCCCATGACCGCGCCGCCGACCATGATGTAGTGGAAGTGGGCTACGACGAAATAAGTATCGGTGACATGGACGTCGATGCCCAATGCGGAGAGAAAAAGTCCGGTGAGGCCGCCCATGGTGAACAAGCCGAGAAATCCGAAGGCGTAGAGCATGGGGGCATCATAGTGAATGGAGCCTTTGTAGAGAGTGGCAGTCCAGTTGAAAACCTTCACGGCCGAGGGCACGGCGACGGCGTAGCTGAGGATGGAAAAAATCAATGCCGAGTAAAGGGAAATTCCGGCGACGAACATGTGATGCGCCCAGACAAGGAATCCGAAAACGGCGATGGCCAGCGAGGAGAGCGCGACAAAGCTATAGCCAAAAATACGTTTGCGCGAGTAACAGGCGATGATCTCGCTGACAATGCCCATCGAGGGCAAAATCATGATGTAAACGGCAGGATGCGAGTAGAACCAGAACAGGTGCTGAAAAAGCAGAGGATCGCCGCCGAGTTTGGGATCGAAGATGCCTAGATGAAGAGTGCGCTCGACCGCGACGAGAACGATGGTGATGGCGATGACGGGGGTTCCGAGAATCTGAATGATGCTCGTCGCGTAGTGTGCCCAGATAAAGAGCGGCAGGCGTGACCAGGTCATGCCGGGAGCGCGCATGCGATGGATGGTGACGATGAAGTTGAGGCCGGTGAGAATGGAGGAAAATCCGGCGATAAAGATGCCGATTCCGGCTTCGACTATCTTGGTGTTAGTGAAAGCGGTGCTGAAGGGAGTGTAAAAGGTCCAGCCAGTATCGACGCCGCCGGTCAACATGCAGTGCAGCATGAACGCGCCGCCGATGATGTAGAGATACCAACTGAGAAGGTTGACGCGGGGAAAAGCGAGATCCTTGGCCCCGACCATCATAGGAACGAGAAAGTTGCCGAGCACGGCGGGAATCGATGGGATAAGAAAGAAAAAGATCATCACCATGCCGTGCTGGGTGAAAAGTTTGTTGTAGGTATCGGCCTGGACGAGATCGCCGATGGGCGTGAGCAGTTCGAGACGGATCAGGAGCGCGAAGAAACCACCGATGAAGAAGAAAAACGTGATCGAGATTAAGTAGAGCAAGGCGATGCGTTTGTGATCGGTGGTGAGGAGCCACGAGCCGATGCCGTACTCTTTATTCAGATAATTTTCCCGTTCAACGGGCGCTGTAGTTGCGATAGACATAACTTATTGCACCTGATTTCCGCCTGGCGGGTTCTTCGGCAGCAACACCTGGCCGGGCGCAGCTTTCACTCCGGGCTGGTTCACGGGTTGCGATAGGGATTTCACATAAGCCACCAGCGCATTTACCTGCTCTTCACTGACGAGTCCCTGGAAAGTCGGCATGACGGGTTTGAATCCGGCGACGACTTTGGCTCCGGGGTCGAGAATGGACTCGCGAATGTAATTTTCGTCGGCAGTGACCGTGCGGCCATCCTCAAGTTGCACAGGCCGGCCAAACACGCCGAGAAGATTGGGGCCACGGCCTTGCGTGTCGGAGCGATGACAGGTGGAGCAGCCGAGTTCGGCGAAAATTTTCTCTCCAGCGACGGAGAGCGGGCCACTGGGAGTTCCACTCATCCAGGCTTCGTATTGCGCGGGTTCCATGACGACGATATCGCCGATCATGCCGGAGTGCATGGTGCCGCAATATTCCGCGCAGAACAGATGATAAGTGCCTGGCTTGGTGGGATGAAACCACTCGATCGTATAGCGGCCGGGCAGCACGTCCTGCTTGATGCGGAAGGCAGGGATGTAAAAGCTGTGAATGACATCCTGCGAGGTCATGATGAGCTTCACGTCGCGGCCGACGGGCACGTGGAGTTCGTTAATTTCGCGCTGGCCTTCGGCATGTTCAAGCTTCCACATCCATTGCTTGGCGACGACATAGACTTCGGTAGCGTCGCGGGGAGGAGTGCGCTCTTTGAAGTAGACGACAGCACCCCAGAGAAAAATCATCATGAAGACGCCGAGAGGAATAATCGACCAGGTGATTTCGAGGGGGATGGAGCCTTCGATTTGCTCGGCGAGTACGCCGGGGCGGGCGCGGTAGCGCGCTGCAAAGTAAATCAGAGTGCAGAAGATCAAAAGCGTCATCAGCCCGGTCACAATGAGCAGGAAGATGAACAGGGCATCAACGTTGCCCGCCATGGTCGAGGCCCTTTGGGGCCACAATGGAAAATTATCGAACATATCGTTTCTTACTCAAATCCCAAATGGAGGCGAGCCAAACGCGCGATCATGACCTCGCAAAATGGGCGATGCGTCGCGCGGCTCGCTCGGGATGACACTCAAGTTAACCTGCCTTAACGCCATGCCAATCCCTCCGGCGCGGGGCGACCTTCTCGAGGCGCCACAAGACAAGGAATAGCGCACCGAGGAACGCAATGGTAAGCCCGCCACCGAGTTTCAGCATGTTGGAGACGACGGCACCGTATTTTCCGGTAGCCGGATTGTAGTGATAGCAGTAGAGCAGCACCTGGTCGATGGGATTGCCGATCTTTTCGTGGGAAGCTTCGACCAGTCCCATGCGCAAATCCTTGGGCGGAAAATCCACGCCGTAGAAATAGCGCGAGATGCGGCCCTGGGGCGTGAGAACCATGATGGCGGTGGCGTGCGCGTACTGGTTGTTGCGCGCGTCGTATTGATACTGAAAGCCGACAGCCTTGGTGAGCGCGTTGATGGATTCCGGAGGACCGGTGAGGAAGTGCCATCCGGCTTCGGCACCGGGGCGGCCATAACGCGCGAGATAGTCTTTTTTCTTAGCGGCGGCGATTTCCGGGGTTTCCTTGGGGTTGAAGCTGATGGTGACGACTTCAAATTCCTTGCCAACGTCGAACTTGAGCATCTTCATCGCGCCCGTAAGTCCGGCGAGGGCTTCGCCGCACAACATGGTGCAGTTGTAGTAGACGAGGTTGAGGATGATGGGCTTCGAGCCGAAATAATCGCCGAGTTTGACGGAGCGGCCGGTATCGTCGACGAAACTGAGATCAGGTGGAACCTGGCCGTTGAGATGCTGCTCAATGCCGACATTCTGGAGATAGGGCGGGCGGACATCCGAGGGCGGAGAAACGATGCCCTTGGACATGGCTTGTCCCCAGGCGCTCGCGCCTAAGAGGCTGAGCACCACGGTCGCCTGAATCAAACGGTTCGAAATACAATTCCAAGTGCTCACTGCTTTGTTCCCCTTGTGTTGCCTGTGTTCGTGTTCCGGGCTTGCTCGGTATTGCCTTGCGGGCGAACAGGCAAGCCGCGTTGCGCGATGATCTGCATGGCGCGCTCGATGGGAATGCGGACGATGCCGGCTTTCTCATCGACGTAGCCGTAGGTGGCGAGAGTCTGCTCCTGCTGGAGGAGAATGCTGTTCAGCTGCGTGCGCTCATCGATCTCCAGCTGCGGGCTGGGAAAATTCTGTTTTAGATAATCCGCGTAATTTGCGGGCAGCTTGCGAGTATCTTTCGGCGCGTTGGTGAGCGGACTCACCGGGGGCTGCTCGGCCTGGAAGCGCTTATCGAGGTAGTTATAAAGTCCGGCGATAACGAAGTGAATGATGACAGCAGCGATGGCGAGGCCGATGAGAAAGTAGACAACGCCCGCAACACCGATGTCTTTGCGCTCGTAGCCGCCGTTGCCGGAATGTTTAATGTCGTTACTCATATCGCCCGATCTTTATTTTTAAAATCCCTATCTCGAATTCTTATTTTGCATGCCCTTCCAGAGTTTGTGGTTCAATCACTTCCACTGCAGACGGATCGTAAGCCGGGAGCAAAGGCAGCGAACCGAGATTATGGAAGAAATAAGCCATCCACAAAGCACCGAGCGCGACAGGCACGACGATGTCGGCGATGGTGACAGTAAATGTCGTTGAAAAATTGGGCTCGATGATCCAGTACAGATCGACGAAGCGCATGAACATGAGCCATGAAGCAAGCCAGACCAAGGCGCGAATGTCGCGTTTGAACGGACGGGAAAGCAGCATGGCGAAGGGAATCACAAAATGAAACAGAACGAGGAAGAGCATGACGCCGCCCCATCCGCCATTCAAGTGCCGCATGTAAAAGCTGATTTCGGAAGGTAAGTTGCCGGCCCAGATAATCAGCCACTGCGAGAAGCTGAAGTAAGCCCAGACCATGATGAAGGTGAGCAACCACTTGCCGTGATCGTGGACGAAGTCAGGCTTCAACATGTCGGACATCGGCTTGTACTCGAACAAAATGCGTTCGACGATCACGGCGAAACACATGGCCGAAAGAAGTTCGCCGATGAGAATGATCAGGCCGAAGATAGTCGAAATCCAGCTGGGATCGAGCGACATGACCCAGTCGATGGCCGCGAAGGTGATGGTGAAGGCGTAAAGGATGAGGCCGGGACCAGCGACCGCTTTGAATTTCTGCGAGTTGTCAGGGGCGCCGGGGCGATCGCCTTGCTTCGACCATTTCGAGAGCAGAAACGAAATAACGTTCCATATGGCGAAATAAATGATGGCGCGGATGATGAAACCGGAAGGATTCAGGTACGCGTCTTTGATGAAGGCGTGCTTTTCGAGGTGCTCGCGGATGTGCGGTTCTTTGATGGCATCGAGGGGCATCACCCAGGGATAAATGCGATGCTGCAGGACAGCGATGACAATGGGAATGAAGAGCACCGTAAGACCGGGCAAGGTGCGCATGGCGGCGCCTTGCAGACGGCGGATCACGACGCCCCATCCGCCACCAGTGAGATGGCGGATCATGACGATGGCCATCGATCCCAGCGCGACGCCGAGCCAGAGCATGAAGCCGATGAGATAGCCGCGATAGAACTCATCGGGACGAGTGAAGGCAAGGACCGCGGACGCGATGGCAAAGACGACGCCGATGATCGCCGAGCGACGCATCATCGTTTTCACGATGGGAGGCGGGGTCAGATCGAGTTGAGTGGTCGCCGGCGAGCTCATGGCTGACTTCCCTTCGGGTCGTGGGCTTTGGGCTGCGATTCGTTCATATCTTCAGAAGTTTTCTGCGGCGCAACAATCGGCAAGGTGGCGCCGGTGCCGGGCTCCTCCAATTTTGGCGGCGCAGAAGGCACCTGCTGTCCCGCAGGGACGTCGGCCATGGTGGCGTTCTGACTGAGTTGCAGCGCGCGGATATAGGCGATGATGTTCCAGCGATCCTGCGGGGGAATCTGCGAACCGTAGTCGGGCATGATGCCAAAGCCATT
>Ga0335072_10012699_pt1 | contig 12028 bp, 5 predicted proteins | sample Lox_Sample_21_FD_206725 | JGI IMG/M metagenome (GOLD analysis project Ga0335072, IMG submission 206725) | Soil microbial communities from Loxahatchee National Wildlife Refuge, Florida, United States - Lox_Sample_2.1 | ecosystem: Environmental > Terrestrial > Soil > Wetlands | place: USA: Florida...
GCTGGCCGCCGGCCAGCAGATCCATCGCGTGCTCGACCTCGACGTGCGCGGACAGGACCAGGATGGCGATGTCCGGGAATTCCGAGCGGATCTGGCGGGCCGCATCAAGGCCCTCGGTCGAGTGGCCAGGCGGCATCCGGATGTCCACGATCACCAGCTCCGGCCGCCGCTCCAGGACGAGCGCGAGAAGATGGGGCGCATCCTCGCACTGCCCGATGACCTCGAAGCCCGAACGCTCCAGCAGGCTCGCGAGGCCCTCGCGCAGAAGAACATCATCGTCAGCCAGCGCGACCCTGATCGGCACCTAGATCACCTTATGAGTATCTCCCGTATCCGGTCAACGCACCTACCGCGATCCCACCTGTTCCGGCCTAACCGGGATCCGGCGGCGGGCCGGCACCGGCCGGAAGCTCGGCAACCAGGCACGTGCCCTCGCCCCGGCGGCTTCGCACCATCAATGTTCCGCCGACTGCTTCAACGCGGTCTTTGAGACCGACCAGACCGGAGCCTTGCGGATCCGCTCCGCCGACGCCGTCGTCGCTGACCGAAAGCCGCGCGATCCCGTCGGCCGCGTCTAGGGTGACGCGGACGGCCGAGGCGCCGGCGTGCCTGGCCGCGTTGGTCAGCGCCTCCGAGACGACGTAGTACGCCGTGACCTCGATGCGTTCGGGCAGCCGTGCCTTCGCCCGCACGTCGAGTATCACCGGCACCGGCGAACGGCGGGCGAGCACCTTCAGCGCAGGCACGAGACCCCGTTCGGCCAGGATCGCCGGGTGAATCCCGCGTGCGTACTCGCGCAGCTCGTCAAGCGTGCTCGTCAGCCCGGCGGCCGCGCGGCCAAGCTCGGGCGCCAGCTCGTCGAGCCCGGCCGGGACCGCCGCCTGCGCCGTGCGCAGCCGCAAGGCAAGCGTGACGAGCCGCTGCTGTATGCCGTCGTGCAGGTCACGCTCGATGCGGCGCCTGGTCTTATCTGCGGTGGCGACGATGCGCGCCCGCGAGGCTATGAGCTCGGCATGCGCCTCGGCATTGGCGATCGCGGTAGCGGCTAGTTCCGTGAAGCCGGCCATCCGCTCCACGGTGTCCGACGGAAGCCGCCCGTGGTGTACCGCGACGCCGAACGTCCCCCACAGACGGCCTTTGACGACGATCGGAGCCGAGACCGCAGACTGGTCCAGCGCCGTCGGGTCGTCGGCGTCGATCCGCTCGGCGTGACCCGTCTGCCGAACCCGTCCGGCGGCGGTCGAGGCGGGAAGCTTGCCGCGCGCTCCCGGTTGGTACTGCTTCCCGTGGCCGCCTACGACTCCCATGAGCGTCGCCTCGCCGTCCGGCTCGAACCGCAGGATCCCAGCGACATTCGCGTTGAAGAGCGCGCTGACCTCTTTGGCGATCGCAGCGAACAGCGCCGCCGGCGGCTCTCCGCGGGCCACGAGCGTGGCCACCCGCTGCAGCGCGGCCTGCTCGTCGGCGTAGCCGCGTAGCTCCACGCGCGCCTGCGCGTTGGCGATCGCGGTGCCGGTCAGCTCGGTGAAGTCGGCCAGCCGTGCCTCGATGTCCGCCGGCGGCCGCTCGTCGATGGACGTCACCGTCATCACGCCCCACAGACGCCCCTCGACGTTGACCGGCACCCCGACAGCCGAGCGGAGATCCATGTTGCGGGCGATATCGGCGGCCGGGCCCGAAGCGTCCGAGTAGTCGTCGATGAGAACCGGCCGGCCGGCTTGAAACACCAGCGTGGCCACGTTCCGTCCGCCGAGGCTCCAGCGGGTGCCGACTGAGGCGGGAACGGCCAGGCCGGTGCGGGCCGCCGCGCCGACAACCGTCGCCGTGCGGTCCGGGTCATACCGGATCATGGACGTGTGGTCGGCGTCCAGTACCCGCCGAACCTCCTCGGTTACCGCGGCGAACACCTCTTCCGGCGGCGCGGCCCCGGCGACCAGGGTTGCCACCCGCCGCAGCGCGGCCTGCTCCTCGACGTAACCACGCAACTCCAGGCGCGCCTGCGCGCTGGCGATCGCGGTGCCGGCCAGCTCGGTAAACACGGCCAGCCGCTCCTCGGTGTCCGCCGGCAAGATTTCCCTGGCGGACGCAACGGTGATGACGCCCCACAGCCGGCCCTCGCCGCTGATCGGCACGCCGACCGCCGCGCGGAACCCCCAGTCACGTCCGACGTCGGCGGCTAGGCCGGTGGCGTCGCCGTAGTCGTCGAACCGGACCGGCCGACGGGTCCGGGACACCAGCGTGATCACGTTCCGCCCGCCAAGGGGTCCCCGGATGCCGATAGAGAAAGGCATGGCCTCGCCGGTGCTGCTCCACGCGCCGAGCACCGTCACCTCGTCGCCCGGGTCGTAGCGGGCCACGGTCGTCAGGTTCGCGTGCAGCCGCCGCCCGACCTCGGCTGCGACCAAGGAAAACACCTCTTCCGGCGGTGCCGCGCGGGCGACCAGCACCGCTATCCGGCGCAGCGCGGCCTGCTCCTCAGCGTAGGCGCGCAGTTCCACGCGCGCCTGCGTGCTGGCGATCGCGGTCGCGACGAGCTCGGTGAACCCGGCCAGCCGATGCTCAATCCCGGCCGGGAGCCCTCTCTCGCGGACCGACCCGACCGTCACCACGCCCCACAGCCGACCTTCGACGTTGATCGGCGCGCCGGCCGAGGAGCGCGCCCCCGTCCCGCGCGCCACCGTGGTCGCGACCGTGGCATCCTCGGCGAGATGCTCGACCCGTGCGGGCTCGTTGCTTCCGAACACGAGGGTCGCGACGTTATGGCCGCCAAGACTCACCCGGCGTCCGACCCAGTCCGCCTCGCCCATTCTGCTCCAGCCGCCCACGAACTCGATCGCCTGGCCGGAGTCGTAGCGCCCGACGAGAGCGACGTCGGCGGCGGGCAGGACGTTCCCCACTTCCTCAGCGACGGCGGCGAACATCTCTTCCGGCGGCGCTGCCTTGGCTACCAGCGTGGCGACCCGGCGCAACGCCGCCTGCTCGCGCGCCAGCCGCTCGAGCTCATCGCGCGCGGTGCGCTCGTGGTCCAGGACGCTAAGCACACGCATCGTCATCGCCGCGACGCGGGCCATCCCGCGCAGCAGGCCGGTTTCCTCGCGTGTCAGGCTGCCCGGTCCGGCCCGCCCGACCACCAGAGTGGCGCCAGGCGGATACTCCAGCTCGGCCGCCACAGCGGCGCACGAGCCGACGCCGGGCACCTCCAGCCGGCAGTCCGCGACCCCGGGCCGTACACCCGCGAGCTCAGCGACGACGGGCGCGGCATCCTCCGGGTAACCGACCGCCGCGACGACCTGGCCGCCGCACACGATCGCGGCCACCTCCGCGTCCAGCATCTCTGCTGCGCGCCCGACCGTCGCCCGGGCGGCCGCCACCTCGGTGCCGCCGGCCGGGATCGAGGCGATAAACTCGCCGAGCAGCTGCGCCGACCACGCCGGATCGTCCATCTCAGCCGACCGAGAGGACGACCAGCGTCTGGTTGCGGAAACCGCGCGGGCCGTGCGTGCGCGCGATCCCCTCTGCAGTCGTGCACCCGGTCAGCGGCACACCTCCTGCCCGCGCCCCCGCTCCTCGCTCGAACCCTTCGGCGAACCCGACCCCAACCCAGCGATCAGGCTCCACGCAACCCCCAAATAACATCGTCGTTCTACCGACGCTACAGGACGGGCGCTGCGACCTGAAGGGCTGGCTGGCCTGGACCTGGGAGCACGTCCCGATCACCCGGCGCCGCGTGGGTGGACCCGCGGACCCGGCATGCCTGACGCCTTGCCAGGACTGGTCATAGCACAGACCAGGACCGTACTGTGAAATCGTGAGCGAGTGGGCGACCTCAGAGGCTAGCGGGCCGATCGCCTGAGATGGACGCCTTCGCGTGGTCGACGCAGCAGCTCGCAGAGTTCATCGCGGCCATTTCGGCCGCCGAGAACGAGGCGGCCGCCGCGCGCGCGGCGGTCGAGCGAGTTGCCGAGGCGCTGGACGCCCACGTCGCCGCGATCGTATGCGGGGGGGAACTCGTCGCGGGGATCGGCTACCCCGGCAACAGCCCCCCCGTGGACGACCTCGGGGAGGTCAGGCCTGGCGTTGCGGGCGCATCGCTGGACGTACCCGGCGTCGGCGCGTGCGCGTGCGCGGCCGCGGCGCTGGAGGATCCGCCCGGCGCGACGCTCGTTGTCGCGCGGCCGGATGCGCTGACGCGCGAGGAAACCGGCCTGCTGCGCGGGATGGCACGCGTGGCGTCGATGACGATGCGGATGCTGCGCGTCCTCGACGACGAACGCGCTGTACGCCAGGAGCTTGAGCGGCTGGCCCGCGAGCAGGAGGCGCTGCGCCGGATCGCGATGCTCGTGGCCAAGGCGGCATCCCCGGACGAGGTCTTCTCCGCGGTGGCCGAGGAGGCGGCGCAGCTGTGGGAGGCGGACATCGCCGCGGTGCTCCGCTACGAGCCGGGCGGCAACGCGACCGTCGTGGGCAGCTGGGGCGATCCCGGGCGGCACCTCCCGGTCGGGGGACGGCTCGCTGTGGCGGGCGAGGACGTCTCGGTTTCGGTGCTGCGCACCGGGCTGCCGGCCCGGACCGTCCGCTTCGCCGGCCCGCTCGGGTCGGTTCCCGACGCCTTCCGGCGAGCCGGCGTTCAGATGAGCATCGGGAGCCCGATCGTGGTCGAGGGGCGACTGTGGGGCGTGGTGATCGCGGCGCGGGCGCGACACGATGCACTGCCTCCCGAGGCCGGGCACCGGCTCTCCGCGTTCACGGAGCTGGCCGCGACGGCGATCGCGAACGGGCAGGCGCGGGTAGAACTGCGCGCCGCGGCCGTCGAGCAGGCAGCGCTGCGGCGAGTCGCGACGCTGGTTGCTAGCGCCGCAGCGCCCGCCGAGGTGTTCGCCGCGGTCGCCGAGGAGGTCGGGCGCGTCGTCCCCGGCGCGGACGTCAGCTGGGTCGGCCGGTACGACTCCGGGGATGCGATCGAGTTCCTGGGCGGCTGGAGCAGGGAGCGGGACACCAGCTTCGTCGGCCGCCGGGTGAGCCTTGGCGGCCGCAACGTGGCGACCCTCGTATTCGAGGGCAGCAAGCCTGCGCGTGTCAATCACCTGGCCGACGACGCGGCACCTGCGACCGCGGTTGCGCGCAATTGGGCGCGCTCCGCGGCCGGCGCGCCGATCAACGTCGAAGGCCGACTGTGGGGCGTGATGACCGTGGGGTCGCGGCACACGGACGGGCTTCCCAGCGGCATCGAGTACCAGCTAGCCGGCTTCACCGAACTTGTCGCGACCGCGATCGCGAATACCCAGGCGCGCGAGGAACTGCGGGTGGTCGCCGACGAGCAGGCCGCGCTGCGCCGGGTGGCGACGCTCGTCGCGCGAGCGGCGCCGCCGGCGGAAGTCTTCCAGGCGGTCGCCGAGGAGGTTGACCGGCTGTTTGCCGCTGAAGCGGTCGGTGTGGTCCGGTACGACGCCCATGGCGTTGTCACGCCGGTGGGCTCCTTCCTGATGGGCCAGCCCGCTGACACCGGGAGGAGGTCAGTCTTGGGTGGCCAGAACGTAACCACGCTCGTGTTCGAGACGGGACGGCCCGCCCGGGTCGACAGGTACCCGGCTGACGATCCCAGCTCCGCGACGTCCTCTGCGCGCGGAGCCGGCATGCGGTCGGCTGTCGGCGCGCCGATCACCGTCGAGGGTCGCCTCTGGGGTGCCCTGGAGGTGGCAAGTTCACGTGAAGCCGGGCTGCCCGCCCGCATAGAGGAGCGTCTGGCGGCGTTCGCTGAGCTCGCCGCGACGGCGATCGCAAACGCACAGGCGCGCGAGGAGCTCCGGGCGGTCGCCGATGAGCAGGCCGCGCTGCGGCGGGTAGCGACGCTCGTCGCGGAAGCGGCGCCGCCGACAGCCGTCTTCGCCGCGGTCGCCGAGGAGGCCGGACGGCTCCTTCTCGCCGACATCACGATGCTGGGACAGTACGGGGCAGATGAGACGGTGACCATAGTCGCCGCGTGGAGCGCGGCCGGCGATCACCCCGGGCCGGCCGGGCGCCCGGCACGCTTCTACACCAGGCAGGGCATAAGCGCGCAGGTGAAGCAGACCGGTCGCCCGGCTCGCGCCGACCGGTATGACCAGGAGGTCGGCACCGCCGCCGAAGGTGCGCGGCTCGGCATCCGCTCCGCCGCGGCTGCGCCTATCACGGTCGGGGGCCGCGTGTGGGGTCTTATGACCGTGGCGTCGAAGGGCGACGCGCCCCCGCCGCCGGGAGCCGAACAGCGCCTCGTCGCATTTACCGAGCTCGTGGCGACCGCGATCGCGAACGCCCAGGCGCAGGCCGACCTGACAGCATCGCGGGCGCGCATCGTGGCCACCGCCGATGAAACGAGGCGACGGATCGAGCGCGACCTGCACGACGGCGCGCAGCAACGGCTCGTCTCGCTCGCGCTGCAGCTGCGTGCGGCGCAGGCGGCGGTGCCGCGCGAGCTTAGCGAGCTCGCGTTGGAGCTCGACCAGGTTGTCACCGGGCTCGTGGACGTGCTGGAGGAGCTGCGCGAGTACGCACGCGGCATCCACCCCGCGATCTTGAGCGAGGGCGGCCTCGGCCCGGCGCTGAATGCGCTCGCCCGCCGCTCTGCCATTCCGGTCGAGCTGGACGTGCGGACCATGGGCCGCCTGCGGGAGCCCGTGGAAGTAGCGGCGTACTACGTCGTCTCCGAGGCGCTGACGAACGCGGCCAAGCACGCGAACGCGTCATCGGTCGCGGTCGACGCCGACACGTCCGGCGAAATCCTGCGGATCTTGGTCCGCGACGACGGCGTCGGCGGTGCCCGCTTCGCGCACGGATCGGGCCTGCTCGGGCTCAAGGATCGCGTCGAGGCGCTCGGCGGCCGCATCTCCGTCGACAGCCCGCGCGGCGCCGGCACCTCACTCCAAGCCGAGCTCCCGCTCGCCGGCCACGGCACGGGATCCGACTAACGAGCATAGTCCAGGGCGGACTGGGTACTTGGGTTCACTGTTCTGGCGTCAGTGCAACCGGACGCGGGTCAAGCAGGGCATAGATGACGTCCACCAGGACGTTCGCGAGGACGACGAGGGCCGCGGCGAGCACCACGATGCCGACGATGACGGGCAGGTCCTGCTGGTTGATCGCCCGGACGGCGGTCCGGCGACGGAGATGGCGATGAGCAGGAGCGGGATCGACAGCAGCACGTCGATGACCCGGACGATGAGGCTGTCCACGAACCCGCCGAGGTGCCCCGCGGGGCAGGCCGAATACCACTCCGAGGGCGACGCTGATCGCGGTCGCGAGCACGCCGACGACGAGGGAGATCCTGGCGCCGTAGATGACCCGGACGAACAGGTCGCGCCCGTTTGAGTCCGTGCCGTACCAGAAGATGCCCCCAGGGGGCACCGGGCCGCCGCTGGCGTTCTCCCCGATATTGATGAACTGCTGGTCGGGTCCAAGCCTCGTGATCGCCGCGAATACCGGAGCGCAGATCGCGAGCAGCACGATCACCAGGATCGTTCCGGCCGACTTCTCGCCGGCTGCCAGTGCAGTCTCGGCCGCTGTCGCAGGGCCTGCGGTGCCGGACTCCCTGCTCATGGCTCGCCCGGTCAGCTGCCCGGATGGCTGAGCCAGACGTTCGCCGGGTCGAAGTTCAGGAACGGGATCATGTACACGGCGTTGTGCACGTACGGTGCGTGCTCGGCGAGCTGGAGCGGCTCGGTGATCGGGTAGATCGCCGCCGCCTGCATCGCCTCCCGGTCGGCCTTCGCCCAGTACACGTCGGCCTGCCCCTCGGTGGTCTGGCTCAGCGCCTGGCCGATCGTCTTGTTGACCGCCGCGCTGGAGAAGTAACCGAGGTTGACGCCGCCGTTCGCCGGGAACCCGCCCGGGCTCAAGAAGAGCTCGTTGAACCAGGACACCGCCGAGTTCCCGTACCAGTCCGCGCCGAAGGCCGGCAACGCCAGGTCCCAGGTTCCCTTGTACGCCGGCGCCTGGTTGCCGGGGCTGTTGGGGACCAGGAGGTATTTGCCGTAGAAGTCCGACTCGTTGGCGGGCACGCCGGTCACGCTCACCGAGCCCAGCGCATTCAGCTGGCTCGCGATGTTGGTGAAGGCCTTCGTGTTGCCCTGGCTGTCGCTGCGGTACAGCAACGTCAGCCGCAGCGGGCGGCTCGAGGTGAAACCAGCGGCCGTGAGCATGGACTTGGCCTTGCCCCGGTTGTACGGGTACGGGTCGTAATCGCCGGGCACGCCCTGCGCGCCATCGGTGCCCGGCGGCAGGACGTGGGTGAGCGGGATGTTCGCCGCGGTCCCGCCGAGGGTCTTGATCAGCTGACTACGCTCGATCCCGTAACTGAGGGCCTGGCGCACCACCACCTTCCCCAGCGCGCCACCGTCGTCCGGCGATACGGTGTTGAATACCAGGTAGGGGTTCGTCTGGTAGGTGGCGCCCAGGTTCACCAGGTGGCTCCCCGACTTGATCAGGTGGAGCAGCTGCGGGTAAGCGGCGGGCGGCACCAGCGCGTCGAAGCTCATCCCCAGCGAGGGCGAACCGGTGGCCATCTCCTGGTAGATCGTGGCCTGGCTGCCAGTCTCGTCCACTTTTATCGCGTTCACGTAGGCCTTGCGCAACGGGTCAGCGCCCGCCTTCCACTCCGGGTTGCGCGCGAACGTGATGCTCTTCTTCGGCGTGTACGACGTGATCTCATACGGCCCGTCGGAGTACATGTGGCCGTACACCCGCGGGCTGCCGGGCAGCCCGTTCTCCGCCTCGACCGGCACCGCGCTGAACGGCGGCAGCGTCATCGCGCCGACCAGCCACGGGGCGGGCCGGGTGAGCGTGAACGTGATGCTGTTACCCGAGACCGCGATCCCGGACACCGAGTGGCTCTCGATGTACTGTTTCATCACCGCGGCACTGGTCGCTGCCGCGGCCGGATAGCCGCTGCAGTAAGCGGTCAGGCCCCTGATCGTGGACTCGAAGTCCGCCATGCCGCCGAAGGTGTACGGGCTAGGGTTGCAGGCGCGCTTGATCCCGCGCACCACGTCCGCCGCGGTCACCGGCCGGGGCGGGCTCGTGTTCCACATCAACCCGCTGCGGATGGTCACGGTCTGCTTCAGGCCATTGCCGGTGACCACCGGCAGGCCGGCGGCCAGGTCGGGGGCCGGCGTGAGGGTGCGGCCAGGGATCGCCGGCCAGCTGTACAGCTGGCGCACCGTCAGCCGCAGCACCTGGAAATCCGTGCGGTAATAGCCGATGTCGTAGTCCATCACGGCGACATCGCCGATGCCCACCATGTTGAGCGTGCCGCCGTATTGGGGTGCTCCGGTACCCGGGTTGAGCCCCTGCCAGCCAGGCGTGAGCGCCTGGGTCGTCTGCCCGGGACTGCTTGTCGATGATGCGGTACAGGCGGCAGCCACTATGGTGAGGGCCGTGGCTGCCACGATGGCGCTATAGGCCCGCGGGCGGAAGTGCCTCACCACCTTCGGCCTCCTCAGCTTGCCGTCAAGCCTAAGCCGCACGCCACGATCTGGGAACAAAGACGACCTCGCGAACGGTGATCGTGCCGCAAGTACCGCTGCTACCTGCGTTATTCCAGCTAGCCGGTAGGGAGGTTGGGGGTCTGCCAGATAGACCGCGCTGGATCCGTGCGCCATCGTGGGACCGTCCGGCCAGATAACAGGCAAGGCCGGGGCGTCGGCGATGGCCGTCATCCGGCGGCGCCGTCGCGCTGTGCCGCGGTCGACGGCGGCCTCTGCGAGGTACGGATGACCGACCGGAAATAAGGGAGCAGCTCATGGCAACTACGGTGGCTGAGGTCATGGTGGCGACGCTGAAGGCGTCCGGCGTCCGGCGGGTGTACGGCATTCCCGGGGATTCGCTGAACGGGTTTACCGATGCACTACGACGCGACGGGACGATCGCCTGGCAGCACGTCCGGCACGAGGAGGCCGCCGGCTTCGCGGCCGCCGCCGAGGCCACGCTGACCGGGGAGTTGGCGGTGTGCGCGGGCAGCTGCGGGCCGGGCAACCTGCACCTGATCAACGGCCTGTTCGACGCTAACCGCAGCCGGGTACCGGTGCTGGCGATCGCCGCGCAGATCCCGCGGGAGGAGATCGGCACCGGCTATTTCCAGGAAACCCACCCGCAGCAGCTGTTCGGCGAATGCAGCGTCTACTGCGAGCTGGTCAGCGTCCCGGAGCAGCTGCCGCGGGTGCTGGAGATCGCGATGCGGGCAGCGCTGCAGCGCGGCGGGGTCGCGGTGGTCGTGGTGCCCGGTGAGGTGTTCCTTGAGGATGCGCCGCATGATGCCAGCCCTGTGCCGGTACGGGCGGTACGGCCGGTGGTCCGGCCTGACGACGAGTCGCTGGCGGCCGCGGCCCAGGTGCTCAATGCCGCCAGCCGGGTGACCATCCTGGCCGGGGCGGGCTGCGCCGGAGCGCACGACCAGCTCATAGCCCTGGCCGAAGCGCTGCGGGCTCCGGTGGTGCACGCGTTCCGCGGCAAGGACGCCGTCGAGTACGACAACCCCTTCGACGTGGGGATGACCGGGCTGATCGGATTCGGCTCCGGGTACCGGGCGATGGAGCACTGCCGCGCCCTCATCATGCTCGGTACCGACTTCCCCTACCAGGCGTTCCTCCCGCAGGGCGTTCCGGTGATCCAGGTAGACGTGCGGGGCGAGCAGATCGGCCGCCGGGTCCCGGTGCAGGTCCCGCTGGTCGGCACGGTCAAGGACACCATAGACGCGCTGCTGCCGTTGATCGCGCCCAAGGCTGATACCGATCACCTGGACCGGATGACCGGGCACTACCGGCGGGCCCGCGCCCGGCTGGATCATCTGGCCCGGCCAGGCAGGGATGGGGCACCGCTGCACCCGCAGTTCACCGCCGCCACGATCGACCGGCTCGCTGCCGACGATGCGGTGTTCACCGCCGACGTCGGCACGCCGTGCATCTGGGCGGCCCGCTACCTGCATATGAACGGCGACCGCCGGCTGATCGGCTCGTTCAGTCATGGCTCGATGGCCAACGCGCTGCCGCACGCCATCGGTGCGCAGACGGCCCAGCCGGGCCGGCAGGTCATCGCACTGTCCGGTGACGGCGGGCTGGCGATGCTGCTAGGCGAACTGATCACCCTGCGCCAGCAGCGGCTCCCGGTCAAGGTCGTCGTGTTCAGCAACGGCGCGTTGTCGTTCGTGGAACTGGAGATGAAAGCAGCCGGGATCGTCACCTACGGCACTGACCTGGACAACCCGGATTTCGCTGGGATCGCCCGGGCCGCCGGGCTGTTCGGTGCCCGGGTCGAGAAGGCCGACGACCTCCAGGACGCGCTACAGGCCGCGTTCGCCTACGACGGGCCGGCCCTAGTCGACGTCCGCACCGCACGGCAGGAGCTGTCGCTGCCGCCCAAGCTCGCCTACGGTCAGATCAAGGGGTTCACCCTGTACGCGACCAGGACCGTCCTGTCCGGGGCGGGCGACGAGCTCATCGAGCTGGCGCGGACCAACCTGCGAGAACTGGAAATCGACTGACCACTGGCATCGGTGAAGTAGGGGTCGCGAGCGAAGCGGTCACCGCTGGTCGATGCTCGTCTCCGAGCGCAGCCGGTTTGCCTGCTCCAGGCCTCGATTCCTGCTAGCCGGTAGTCGGGTTGGGTGCCTGCGGTCAAGACAGGGCCAGGTCCGAAGCGCGATCGTAGGCGATATGCGTGCAGGAGCGGGCCCGTGGCGAGACACGCACGGACGGCAACCGCAGGAAAGGGCCATCTGATGGTGACTTTGGCGGCGAGGGGCAAGGAGCGTGGCGTCCTCCCGCGGCAGGCTCCGGGTGGCCTCGGGCGTGTCGGGACGATCACGCCGAACGAGCCAGCGGCACATGGCATACCGCCAAGGCCGCTATCCGCACCTGATCGGGAGGGGCGACCGGGACATCGCCGCGCGGCTGTTCCTCAGCCCCTCCACCGTCGACTACCACCTGCGGAAGGTGTTCCGGAAGCTCGGCGTGGCATCTCGCACGCAGCTCGCGCGCGCAATGACGACAGTCGTCCTGGG
>Ga0335072_10012700_pt1 | contig 12027 bp, 9 predicted proteins | sample Lox_Sample_21_FD_206725 | JGI IMG/M metagenome (GOLD analysis project Ga0335072, IMG submission 206725) | Soil microbial communities from Loxahatchee National Wildlife Refuge, Florida, United States - Lox_Sample_2.1 | ecosystem: Environmental > Terrestrial > Soil > Wetlands | place: USA: Florida...
CGATACCGGCGATGACGGGGCGCTGACGCTGCTCGGCGATTTTTATCTGGGTCACCGCGTGCCGATCGAGCTGCCGGGCCTGCGCAGCTCCCAGGGCGGCGTCGGCGGCAGCGTCCGCACCCTGTTGACGCGCGTGCAGTCGCTGTCGATCGGGCCCTTCACGCTGGATCGTCCGCTCACCGAGCTGCATTTCGCGAGCGCCGGAGCGTTCGCCTCCGCGCAGATCGCCGGTAACCTCGGGGCACAGATATTCCGCAATTTCGTGCTGACCTTCGACTACCCGCATCACGCGCTGTATCTGCGCAAATCGCCGCAGTTCGGCGCGCAGGTTCCCTACAACCGCTCGGGCCTGCTACTGGATGCCGGCGCGGATGGCGGGCTCGTGGTGGCGGCGGTCGATGATGCGTCCCCCGCGGCCGAGGCCGGCCTGCGGCTGCGCGATCGGCTGCTGGCGGTCGACGGGCGGGCGGTGCGCTCCCGCGATTTCGCGCAAGTCACCCGACAGCTGTCGCGACCGGCCGGCACGCAGTTGATGCTCGATGTGTTGCGTCGTGGGGCGCACCTGCGGTTGCAGCTGACGCTGCAGGAGCTGCTGCCGCTCGAGGGGGAGCTGTATGCGCCGCCGCGCCGCGTCGGCTTCCTATCCCCGTCTCTCTGAGGCGCCGGCGCTGGCGGCGAGGACCGGATCTTGGCCGGCGAGCGCACGAGTTGCTAAAATGTACGACGGTCGTCGTTCGCCACCTACGCTGCGCCGCCAGTCGGCAGGGGGGAAAGCATGCGTCGTGCAACGCTATACCGGATCACGGGTGCGGTCGTCGGGGCCGCCGCGCTGATCAGCGGTGCCGCCTATGCCCGCATCTCGAACAATCCTCTGAACACGCTCGCCACCGGCGATGCGCACCTGATGTCCGCGGGACCTCTGGCCTTCGGTCCCGACGGGATCCTGTTCGTCGGCGACTCCATCGGCGGTCAGGTGATGGCGATCGATACCCACGACCGTCGGCCGGCCTCCGCCGCGAAGGTCGACGTGCAGGACATCAACGCCAAGATCGCCGCGATGGTGGGCATCACCCCCGACCAGCTCGTGATCAACGACGTCAAGGTCAATCCCATCTCCAAGAACGTCTACCTGTCGGTGTCGCGTGGCCGCGGACCCGATGCGATGCCGCTGATCGTGCGCGTGGAGCGCGGCAGCGACCGGATCAGTGTGCTGCCGCTGGATGACGTGGCGCATGCCGCGGTGCAGCTGTCGGATGCGCCGGCGTCCGCGTCCGCGGCGGACCCGCCGAACGGTCGGCCGAGCTCGCGCATGCTGACCATCACCGACATGGTCTACGTCAAGGGCGATCTGATGGTGGCGGGCCTGTCGAACGAGGAGTGGTCCTCGGCGCTGCGCTCGATACCCTTCCCGTTCCAGCGCACGGCGGCGCAGGGCGCCACGATCCAGATCTGGCACTCCTCGCACGGACGCTTCGAGACGCAAGCGCCGATCCGCACGTTCGTGCCGTACGACATCGACGGCCGCAACTACGTGCTCGCCGCCTATACGTGCACGCCGCTGGTGAAGATCCCGTTCAGCGAGCTGCACCCCGGCGCCAGAATTCACGGCACGGAGATCGCCGATCTGGGCGCGGGCAACCAGCCGCTGGACATGGTGCCGTATCGGCGGAACGGCCATGACTACATCCTGATCAACAACACCTCCCGCGGCGTCATGAAGCTGCAGGCCGACGATCTGGGTGCCTACAAACCCATCTCGGCGCCGACCATCACCAACGTCGCGGGCGTGCCCTACCAGACGATCAGCGATCTGCAGAACGTACGGCATCTGGCCCGTCTGGACGCCCAGGACGTGCTGATTCTGACGGGCAAGAGCTCGGGGCCGCCCTGGCAGGCGGGCCCGCTGATCGGGCCGGTCAATCTGCAGACCATCCCGCTGCCTTAATTGCGCAGCAGTCAGCTCGTCAGCGCCGCTGCGATCGTCCTCGTCTCGGGGGCGATCGCCGCGGCGCAGATTCATGACCACCTGGCCGCCCCGTCAGCGAGCGCGGCGAGTACTGCGGCGACGAGTCCCGCCGCGACGAGCCCCGCTGCGACGAGCCCCGCTGCGACGAGCGCTGACGCACAGAGCGCGCCGGCGCGGATCGGAATCCGGTTTGCGGGCTCGAGTTTCACCGTCAGCGGCTGGAAGCCGCCGCCCACGGCCCCGCAAGGCGGCTGGTCCGCCGTGTTCGCGGTGTATGCGAGCGTGGCGGCCGCGCCGGGCGCGTCGCCTACGCCGGTCACACCGGGACTGCCAGCGCTGCTGGGCAGCTACGCGATCGAGCATGGCGCGCTGGTGTTCCGGCCGCGCTTCCCCCTCGCCGCCGGCATGCAGTACCGCGCGGTGTTCACGCCACCGCGCGCACCCGCGATCAGCGGGGTGTTTTACGGGCCGCCGCGCGATGTCACCCCCTCGACACGCGTGCTGCACATCTATCCTTCCGCCGCTGTCCTGCCCAGCAATACGCTGCGGCTGTACATCTATTTCTCGGCGCCGATGAGCCGAGGCGAGGCCGCGGCGTACGTGCACGTGCTCGACGCGCACGGGCATGTGCTGCACGAGGTGTTCCTGCCGGGCGAGGAGCTGTGGGATCCGCAATTCACGCAGCTGACCCTGACGTTCGACCCGGGACGCATCAAGCGAGGACTCACGTCCAATGAGCGCATGGGCCCGCCGATCGCGCCGGGCGCGCGCTACACGCTGGTGATCGAGCGCGGCTGGCCGGATGCGCGCGGCGTGCCGCTGGTGGCCGGCGCGAGCAAGGTATACCGGGGCGGTCCCGCGCTGCGCACCCCGCCCGATCCGCACCAGTGGCGCGTGGGCGCACCGGCTGCCGGCGCGCGCGGGCCCGTGACGGTCGATTTCCCTCATCCGATGAACTATCCGCTGCTGCAACGGATGCTGCGCGTGACCGGGCCGCACGGCTCGGTGGCCGGCAGCATCGGTATCGGGCATGACGAGACGCGCTGGAGCTTCACGCCGCGGCGGGCGTGGCCCGCGGGCCGCTACCAGCTGATCGTCGATCGGGACCTGGAGGACGTGGCCGGCAACCGCATCGACCAGCCGTTCGACATCGACGTGTTCCAGCGCGTCACCGAGCACATCGTGACGCGAACGCTCGCGGTGCCGTTCGAGGTGCGCTGAGCCCGGGCAAGCCCGGAGCCGAGCATCCGACGGGTTCAAGACCAGCGGCGGCATCGAACACTCCCGGAGAGATGCATCTGAGGCATCTCTCCGGGAGTGTCCGCTACCGCCCTTCGAGCCGAATCCTCTGAAAAGCTCAGGTCCGGGGCTGGCAGGCGTCAGGGCGCCTTGCACTCGAAGCTGTCGGCCGAGTGCGGGTCGCCGCCGATGTAGTGCGCGTACTTCGGGTAGGGACACAGCGGCCGGGTGATGCCGGGAAAGGCGCGGCCGCGCGCCAGCAGGCGCTCGGGCGCTACGCCGTGCTCGGTCCATTGCTGGATGGCCGTCAGCGCATCGAAATCGTCGGTCGCGGGGCCGCCGGCGCAGTGGTTCATCCCGGGCACGAGGAACAGTCGCGCCCAGGCCGGTGGCGGCCCGAACTCGCGCGTGAGCTCCCGATACCAACGAATGATGTCATCGGCGGAGAACACCGGGTCGCTCATACCCTGGTAGATCAACATGCGCCCGCCGTGGGCGATGAAGCTGGTCATGAAGGTGGAGACGGCGTCATTGATCGCGGCGGTCTGCGCGACCGCGGGCGGGTCGCGATCGAAGTCGAAGCTCGCATCCGTCAGCCCGGGACGCGGCGGGGTCAGAAAGTACAGCTGCATCGCGTTCAGACCCAGCGTGGCATTGATGGCGTTGGAGGCGCCCGACGGCGCGCTGCCGAGCTTCCAGGCGCGCCAGCCCGGAGCGCCGATGCCCGCATCGTACGGCCAGGGTGAGTAGAGCGCATGGCCGGCGGAATCGTGCGCGCCGTCGAACACCGCGCGCAGCACCGCCAGCTTGGCGCCGCTCAGACAATCCTGATGCACTCCCGCCGGACACTGCAGCACGGCGGGGTCGAAATGGCAGGCCGCCACGTCGTTGATCATGCCGTCGGCCAGGCCGTCGAGCGCATCGCATTGGCGCAGCACCGCGCGCGACACCTGTTGCAGCTCGGCCGTGGTGAAGGACCGGCTGAGAATCGGTCGGCCCTGCGCATCGCGCGGGGCGACCTTGGAGAACTGATCGGTATCCCAGACCTCGCCGATGGCGGCGGCGGAGAGGTGGAAGCCGGGATCGCCCGCGACCACCCCGTCGAAGTCGTCGGGAAAGCGCTGGGCGGCCATCATCGCATCCCGGCCGCCGTTGGAGCAGCCGACCAGATAGCTATAGCTCGGTCGGCGCCCGTAGAAGCGCGCGATCATCTGCTTGGCGAGCTCGCTCACCTTGCCGATCGAGGCATACGCATAATCGAGGCGCGCCTGCTGATCGGCCGCGAAGCTCGCATCCGGACCCTCGTGGCCGCCATCGGTCGAGACCACGGCGAAGCCTCGCAGCAACGCCGGTGGGGAGCTGCCCGCGGCGCCGCCGAGCGCCGGAGCGATGAAGCCGTCCAGACCGGCGCCCCCCTGATAGACGAAGCGGCCGTTCCATTGCAACGGCAGGCGCAGCTGAAAGCCGATGGCGTAGTGTCTGCCGTGCACGCCGGTGCGCGGGTCCAGTGCGCCCTGCACCAGGCAGTGTGCCGGCAGCTGCAGTGGCGGCAGCGGCGGTGTGCCGGGTGCGCGCGGCAGCGGGCCGGCGCCGACCAGGCGCGCGACGCTGATCGTGAGCCGCGCCGAGCGCAGCTGCAGCAGTGCCTGGCAGCCTGCGGCAGCGGATGCGGCAGATGCAGCGGAGGCCGCGGGCGCGGCAGCGCCGGCGGATGCGGCAGCGCCGGCGGATGCGGCGGCGGGCGTGGCGGCGACGCCGGATGCTGCCGATGCGGCGAGCAGCAGTGCCGCGCAGACGCCGATGAGCCGCGCCAGTGCGCCACGCCAGCGATTGTGCACGATCATGGATGTGCCCCGGACCCCTCAGCTGATCATTTAGTCAGTTCTGTACTGGATGGTCAAATGCAATCGGCGCAGCGTCCGGTGCCCGGGGGCCGCGGTGGCCAGGGCCGCGTGGCAGGCGCAGTCGCGGTAACATGCGGCGCGGCGGAGGTCAGCGATATGGAGCAGCGCGGCGGCGGGCAGGAGACAGAGCGGCCGAGCGCCGGGCGCGGCGCGGCGAGGTCGGGTGCGCAGGGCGCGGCGGCCGCGCGGCCGGTCCGGATCACCCCGTACCGGCCGGAGGATCCCGGGCAGCCGAATTCGCTGTGTCCAGACTATGTCGGCTCACGACTGCGCTCGCCGCGCGAGCCGCTGGTGCGCGTTCCCGAAACGCTCACCGAGGTGACCGGGCCGGATGAGTTCGAGCGGCTGCTCGGCCCGGCGCTGGCGGATCTGACGACGCAGCACGCGGGCGCGCCGCTGGGCCAGCGCATCATCATCTCGGGCCGGGTGCTCGACGAGAACCGGCGGCCCGTGGCACGCACGGCCATCGAGATCTGGCAGGCCAATGCCGCGGGCCGGTATGTCCATCAGCAGGACGAGTGGGATGCACCGCTGGATCCGAACTTCACCGGCGTGGGCCGGGTCATCACCGATGAGGCGGGACGCTACCGGTTCGTGACGGTGCGTCCCGGAGCCTACCCCTGGAGCAACCACTACAACGCCTGGCGGCCGGCACACATCCACCTTTCGCTGCTGGGGCCGGCCTTCGCCACTCGCCTGGTGACGCAGATGTACTTCCCGGACGATCCGCTGATCGATATCGATGCGGTCGCCAATGCGGTGGCGCTGCCGTATCGGCAACGCATGGTCGCGCATTTCGACATCCACAGCACGCAGTGCGCCTGGGCGCTGGGCTATGTGTTCGACATCGTGCTGCGCGGGCGCGAGGCGACGCCGATGCAGGCGTGAGCATGGGGGACCCCTCGAGGATGGCCGACAATCAAAGTCCGGAGCTGTTCGGGCAGACGCCGTGGCAGACCGTGGGGCCGTACTTTCACCTCAGGTTGCCGTGGCGGGGCGGGGCGGATCTGATCGGCGGCTCGCAGGCCGGCGCGCCGGAACTGATGCCGCCCGGGCAGCTGCAGCGCGAGCCGGCAGCGTCGAGCGCGACCAGCGGGCGGCGCATCGAGATCGTCGGCCGGGTGCTCGACGGGCAGGCGGCGCCCGTGCCGGATGCGTTGCTCGAGATCTGGCAGGCAAACGCTGCGGGGCGATATGTCTGTGCGGCCGATCCGCGCGGCGAGCTGCCGCTGGAGGCGGGATTCAGCGGCTTCGGCCGCGCGGCCAGCGCCCCGGACGGCAGCTTCCGGTTTCTGACGATCATGCCCGGCCGCGTGCCCGATCCGCACGGCGCGCTGCAGGGGCCGCATCTGGCGGTCGGGGTGCTCGGCCGCGGGCTGCTCAAGCGGCTGGTGACGCGCATCTACTTCGAAGGCGAAGCCGGCAACGACACCGACCCCATTCTCGCACTGGTACCACCACGGCGGCGCGGGACTCTGATCGCCCGGCGCATCGCACAGGCGCCGGGCGGCGCGCCGGCGAGCTACCGCTTCGACGTGCGCCTGCAGGGCGAGGGTGAGACGGTGTTCTTCGCCTACTGAGTCGGCGCCGGCACGAGATCCGGGGCCGGCCGGGGCTGAACGCGCGCACGCGCCGCCGATGCCGCAGCAGGATCGACCGCCGGCAACAGCGCGGCCAGCCGTGGTGGCGTCGCGCCGCGCGTCCAGGCGTAGGCGACGATGTGCCCGAGGATGGACTCTACATAGGTGCGCGTCTCGTCGAAGGGGATGTTCTCGATCCAGACGTCCGCGTCCATGGGTCTGTCCGGGAGCCAGCGCATCAGCGGCGCCGTGCCGGCGTTGTAGGCGGCCAGCGCCATGACGATGCGGCCTTCATAACGATCCAGCAGCTCGCGCAGATGCGCGGCGCCCAACGCTACGGCGGTGGCCGGGTCAAACAGCGCCGCGACGTCCGACAGCGGCAGGTGCCAGCGCTGCGCGACCTCGCTGGCGGTCTGCGGCAGCAGCTGCATGAGGCCGAGCGCATCGGCGCGCGAGACCGCGTCCGCACGGAACAGACTTTCCTGGCGCATCACCGCGAGGATCCAGTCCGCCGGCACGCGAGTGCGCCGGCTCGCCGCGGCGATGAGGTCCGGATAGGGCCGCGGATAGCGCAGGCGTACGTCATCCCAGGCACCGGCCTGCGCGAGCGCCGCGATCGACTGTGCGTACCAGCCCCAGCGCGCCGCCAGATGTGCCGCCTGTACCTTGACGGGGTCCGTCGTGCCGCGCAGCGCCGTGGCCCATTCCGCCACGGCGTCGTCGTACATGCCGCACTCCAGCAGCTCGTGCGCGCGCACCAGTCCGGCCTCGGTGCCGAGCATCAGCTGCATGGTCGGATCGTCGGGCGTGGCGTGGGCGTTCAGATCGTACGGCAGTCGCAGGCGGTCCGCGGCGAGATAGCCGTAGTAGTCGCGCAGACCGGCAATGGCCGCGTACAGCGGCTGCGCCGCCGCCGCGCCGTGCACCGCTTGCGTCGCGCGCGCGAGCCAATACCTCCAGCGAGGCTCGGCGGCGAGCCCCGGCGGCATCGCATCGATCCACACGAGCGCCTGCGCGTAATCGCCGGCCCACAGCGCCGCGCGCACGCGCCATTCGAGCAGCCGCACATCGGGCGCATCGGCCGGCTGTGGCGCGAGCGGCGACATCGCGAGGAAGGCGGGCAATGCCGCCGGATCATGGTCGTAGGCCAGGCCGAGGGCCGCATCGCGCTGCAACTGCCCGCGCAGCGCCGCGGTCATCTGTGGCCGCGCGAGCAAGGAGGGCAGCAGAGCCGCGGCGGTGGAGGAGTCGCGCAGCGTCAGCAGGGCAAACCCCGCTTGCAGCGCCTGCGGCTCCACGGGCGTGTGCGGATGCGCGGCCAGCTCCGCGAGCGCCGAGCCCGGCGACAGCAGCAATCGTGCCCATTGCAACAGCGGCGGGAGCTGCGCCGCGGGGACCTCGGCGGCGAACTGCAGCGCCAGTCGCGCGTTCCCCGAGGCGAGCGCCGCACGTGTGCGCAGCACCGCAGCCGCGGGGGTCAGCAGGTTCTGCTGCCGCAGCCATGCAAACACACTGTCGCAGGCGGGTGGCTGCTGCAGGGGTCGCTGCCACCAGGCGAGCGCCTCGGCGGCGAGCCCCGCGGTATTCCCCGTCGCCAGGCGTCCGGCGAGCCGGTCGCAGATGAGCTGTGGATCGGATACGTGAGCCGCGCGCGGCAAAAACAGCCTCCACCTCTGACGGTCGGCGAGACTCTCGAGCCACTCGCGCTGCAGATCGACGCCCACCGGCTGCCCCGCGTGCGCGTCCAGGAAGTCTGCGATCGCGGTGTCGAGGACATCGTCGGGCGCGATCTGCAGAGCGCGACGCAGCCGCGCGGCCACCAGGTAGTCGTAGAGGACATAATGCCGCAGCGCCGGCGAATCGGGCACCAGCGGCGCGCGCGGCGTCGAGGGCGTCGAGGGCGAGGAGGGCGTCCGCTGCTGCACGCGTTGCATGGCCTCGATGAAGGCCTGGCGCACCGCCGCCTGCTCGGCCGCGGCAGTGACGCTCACCGTGTGCCGGTGCGCGGGGGCTGCCGGGGGCAGGCTGTGACAGGCGCTCAGCGCCGTCAGCGCCGTCAGCGCCGTCAGCGTCGTCAGTGCCGTCAGCGTCGTCAGTGCCGTCAGCGCTGTCAGTGCCGTCAGCGCTGTCAGTGCCGTCAGCGGCGGCACGGCCGTGGCCGCCGGCGGCGCGGGCAGGTCCGTCGAGGAAGCCGCCGCCTGGGGACGGGGGACCTTGGTCATCCGCGCAGTGTAGCCGCGAGCCGGAGCCGTATGACGAGAACTCAGTTGCCCGCAGCCTGTCATGGCCGTGCGTCGCTCGAGCGCGCAGTCGCGCGTCAGCGGGAGGGTCTGTTGCATTCGGCATGCAAGTTTCTAGGATTGAGAGGCGAGGCGAGGCGAGGCGGGGCCGCCGCATCGGCCAGCCATTCGCCCGCACGAGAGATCCGTACCGATGAAGCGCCTGCGAGCCAGCCACGTCGTATTGCTGATGCTCAGCCTGCTGTATTTCATCACCTATCTCGATCGGGTGAATGTCAGCACTGCCGCGGCGGGATTCGCGGGAGAATTTCGTCTCGACAAAACCGAGATCGGCCTGGTCTTCTCGGCCTTCGCCTATCCGTATCTGCTCTTCCAGATCATCGGCGGTTGGGTCAGCGACCGCTTCGGCGCACACGGGACCTTGATCGGCTCCGGCATCATCTGGGCGGGTGCCACTGTGTTGACCGGTATGGCGGGCGGATTGGTCTCGCTGCTGCTGGCGCGAGTGCTGCTCGGCTTCGGCGAAGGCGCGAGCTTTCCCGCCGCCACCGCCGCCATGTCGCGCTGGGTTCCCAGAGACAGGCGTGGGTATGCGCAGGGCATCACTCACGCCGCCGCGCGCATCGGCAATGCCGCCGCGCCCACGGCGATCGTCGTCGTCATGGCGAGCTACGGTTGGCGCCAATCGTTCTACGCCTGTGCGGCACTGAGCTTCCTGTGGGTGATTCTGTGGGCGCTGACCTTTACCGAGCTGCCCAAGGACCATCCGCGCATCAGCGCCGAGGAGCTCGCGCAACTGCCGGCATCACACGCCGAGCGCGTCAGCGTGCCCTGGGGGCCGCTGTTCAAGCGCATGGTGCCGGTCACGATCGTATACTTCTGCTACGGGTGGACGTTGTGGCTGTTCCTGAGCTGGATTCCGCAGTACTTCCTGCACAGTTACCACCTCGATCTTGCGCGCTCCGCGATGTTTGCCTCGGCGGTATTTCTCGCGGGAGTGGCGGGCGATACGCTCGGCGGCATCGTGACGGACAGGCTGCTCAGGCGCACCGGCGATCTCAGACGAGCGCGCAGCTGGATGGTGGCCGCATGCATGCTGCTCAGCGCGCTGGCAATGGTTCCGCTGATGCTCACGCATGGTCTGGCGGCGTCGGTGCTTGGTCTGTCCGGCGGGTTCTTCTTCGCCGAGATGACCATCGGTCCCATGTGGGCCATTCCGATGGACGTTGCGCCCGCGTATTCGGGAACCGCCAGCGGGATGATGAACACGGGCTCGGCGCTGGCGGCCATCTCCAGTCCCGTGGTGAGCGGCTACCTGATCGATCGCTACGGCAGCTGGCAGCTGCCCTTCCTGGTCACGATGATCCTGATGGGGATGGCGGTGATCCTCGCCTTCCGCATGCGACCGGAGAGTCGCTTCCAGGCGGGTGTGCCGCTCGGCGCGGCGGCTCGTGTGCCCGCGCAACCCTGATCCGCGGCGCGGTGGCGATGCATTATGATGTGCGCCAAACCGCTGTCCCACGGGGCAGGGCGCCCCCCGCCCGGTCGGCGGCAGGCTTGGGCGGGTCGGCAGGAGCAGGGAACTACCCTGCGCATTACCGGGTCACTAGCTACCAGGGAACTAAGATGCAGGGTACCGCAATGCGAACTGCCAAACGGTCCCGCTTGCCAGGATGCGGGGTTATCTGCGTGCTGGCCGGCCTGGCGCTGAGCGCCTGCGGAAGCGGGGGCGGCGCAAGCCCTCAGGGCATCAGCAGCGCCCCCGCGGCCAAGGTCACCCCTCCGGCCCGATCAGGCGCGGCGGGCGTCCGCGGGGGTGGCGGGGGTGCCGCGTCGCTCGTCTCTCCCGTGGGTTTCGCGGTGGACTCGGCGGGTAAGGTCTACGTGGCCGATTACGGCCATGACGAGATTTGCGAGATCACGCCGGCGGGCGTGGTGACGACGCTTGCAGGATCGGGCGTGCAGGGGGATGCCGATGGCACCGGGAGTGCGGCGTCGTTCTCCTATCCGGAAAGCGTTGCGCTGGACTCGGCGGGCAACGTGTACGTGGCCGACTACGGCAATAACCAGATCCGCAAGATCACGCCGGCGGGCATGGTGACGACGCTCGCGGGATCGGGCGTGAAAGGCGACACCGATGGCACCGGGAGCGCCGCATCGTTCAACGGTCCCGAAGGCGTGGCGGTGGACTCGGCGGGCAACGTATACGTGGCCGATGACGGCAACAACGAGATCCGCAAAGTCACGCCGGCGGGCTTGGTGACGACGCTTGCCGGCCTGGGCGCGCAGGGCGACGCCGACGGCATCGGCAGCGCCGCATTGTTCGACGGTCCCGAAGGCGTGGCGGTGGACTCGGCGGGCAACGTGTACGTGGCCGACTACGGCAACAACGAGATCCGCAAGATCACGGCGGCGGGCGTGGTGACGACGCTTGCGGGGTCGGGCGCGCAGGGCGACGCCGACGGCACCGGGAAAGCCGCATCGTTCAACGGTCCCGAAGGCGTGGCGGTGGACTCGGCCGGCAACGTGTACGTGGCCGATTACGGCAATAACGAGATCCGCAAGATCACGCCGGCGGGCGTGGTGACGACGCTGGCGGGATCGGGCGCGCAGGGCGACGCCGACGGCACCGGGAGAGCCGCCTCATTCGACGGTCCCGAAGGCGTGGCGGTGGACTCGGCGGGCAACGTGTACGTGGGCGATGAATTTAATGACAGAATACGTGAGGTCTCGCCGGCGGGCGTGGTGACGACGCTTGCGGGAGCGGGCGCGCAGGGCGATGCCGACGCGCGGCGGGTCCCGTCGCGTGCAGCGGCGGCAACCTGACCGAAGTGCCGATAGAGGGCCGGTAGAAGGCGGACGCGAGGCTGACTTTCCGGCGCCGCTCGCAAGGGAGGCTTCAAGCAATCGCCTTCCCAAGGCGCCGTCCGAGGTAACGCATCACCTCGGGGTCCGAATTGATCGAGGTCAGCCCGTCCAGATGGTCGCTGTTGCACGGAACCAGCTGCAGGCGGTCCGTGTTTATTCCAAATATGGACAAGTCCGGCATCGGAAGGGATCGGGCTTACAGATCTGCGGTGGAACCGGTACCAGGGCAA
>Ga0335072_10012701_pt1 | contig 12027 bp, 8 predicted proteins | sample Lox_Sample_21_FD_206725 | JGI IMG/M metagenome (GOLD analysis project Ga0335072, IMG submission 206725) | Soil microbial communities from Loxahatchee National Wildlife Refuge, Florida, United States - Lox_Sample_2.1 | ecosystem: Environmental > Terrestrial > Soil > Wetlands | place: USA: Florida...
GACAACCTTTAAGATCCATATTGCAGAAACTTCCATCGTACTTGCTAAGCAGCTCTGATTATATTGAAGACAAGTGAGCTTCCCTGGATAAGAAGAAATGAGACTGATAGAGAGAAATCATGTTTCTGAAGAGATCGTGTGCCTACCCGGACCTTGACATATTGACGCCTCGTCTCGCTTAGAATAAATATCCCAAGACAGCAAAGCTTGTAAACAAGGGTGAATTGCGCCCACCAATTCATCAGCCGCATATTCGATGCGTGCTATCAACTAAGTGTCGGTACGGTATACAGTGCTATCTGGACTGGTATTACGGTGAAGGATCTACTCCATCGGCATCATGTTCTCTCCTCCAGCGAACGCGGTCCCTCAGTCTGCATCAACACGAAGCAGCAGACGAAGACAACGCCCGCTTTCTTCAGAAGGCTCAGTCTCACAACCGAAGGCGAAGAGGCAACGAAGTGCTCTGAGCGAGCAGACTTTCGTTGCCCCAGATGCTCCGCCTGAGATGCAAGAGATTAAGGCTGGCAGAGCTGGGAGTACAATTTCGAGACGCGAAAATGCAAAAAGCGCCCAAAACCCCAGAAGGGAGCTGGCCGTGAGAGGAAAGAAGCCGAAGCTTGCCGAGCGTGGGAGCAAAAGTGATGGAAGTGTCGTGCTAGTATGTTACCAGAGGGGCAGGTGTTGATTATCTTTAAATTCCTACTGACTTAAAATTATAGACCAAAAATGATATATACAGCGTCAGCAGGCTTCCAGCATGGCCAGATCGTCTACAGGCGGACCCCGAAGGTATGAGATCTTACGAGGCAGTAGAAATAATGAAGCTGACTATGCCTTATAGTTCGACTGAACGGTGCTATTTACTCGGATACTGGCTATGCCCTTGCTCTTTCCCATAGCCATGCTCTTGTATGGCCATATTCGACCAACACGACTTCCCCAGAGACATTCACGTTTGTGCTGCCATATCCAGCGAAGCTTAGTTCAGATCCTCTTCCCCTTGGATCTCTTGTCTCACCGCCAGCGAGCTCGCCCGAACCAGGTCTTGTGGTTGTAATGCCGACTACGGGCAGGATCACGTATTGGGAATCAGTCGCAAGTGCATCTACAATGGATCTCATACGCCAGCAACGAAACGGGGTGGAATTAGCAATACCGGGCATGCTCTCTGGCGAGTCGGTTTTACAGATCCTCAACGCCGAGCCTGCAGGCTTTGTACTTGGCTTCAGCAGCGGCAGGCTGGCATATATGAACGTAAGAGATGGGCAAGGGAGACCCAATATTTCTGTTCAATTTCTTCGAGGAATCGCTGGTACGAGCGGCGGCGGTATTTTTGGAAGCCTTCGAAATGTATTAAGCAGCTCATCCTGGCGTGGAGATCTGACAGCGGCCAGAGCTGGGCCTTCCATAAAACCTGGCGAGAGAGATATTGTTACAGCAACATCTAAAGGGAGACTACAAGGGTGGAATTTGCACCGGGGAGGGCATTATTCCCTTCAGGCGGAAGCTGATACTCGGGAGTTGATCGTGCTAGCCATGAAAGAGACTAATCTAGCTTTAACCAACCTTTTGCTAGAGACCTTCGAGCTATTAGACTTTGCTTTTTACCCAACTCCAATCAGTGGTAACGGGTTACCTGCTGGAGATAACGGTGCGCATCTTCTTCTATTGACCTCTCTTAGTGGCAAAGGGGTAAGCTATTATGCTCTCGTACAGGTTGTTCTTCTAATGGATTCGATTGAAATTGGGATGATCCGCCATATAAGATCTTACACAACACCTGTCAACCGCGCAGCTACTTCGAAGCCAAGACTCCACTTACCCTGCCCTGCTCTCGTAGCCTTCGTGGCCTTCGACCGGGCTGTTATTGTGGCCTCTATGGCTCGGCAACAAGACTCACCAGAGTCGCAGCTTCTGGCAGACAGGTATCTACTGTCAGAAAGCTTTGAGGATGTTGTGGACTTCCGTGCAGACTCTGGAGTCGAAATTGCCGGTTCTGGCATGGAAGAAGAGTACCAGGCACCTCCTCATGGGACAGAAGACTCCAAGTCAAAACGACACAAGGCAAAGTTTCCAGCAGCTGTACTTCTTGTTCGAGGCGGCGGGATTATTCGTATTGCGGCAACTGATCCTGATAAACTTACAGAAGATGGTGCTCCACAAGTCACGGCAAAAAGCAAGTTGGAGCAAGCGGTGTTCTTTGGAACTCAGGAAAACAACCCTCTAGATTTCAGTGGTCGTGCTGAAGTACAATTCACGGCTGAGGAGGTTGGAGCAGCGGCATTGGCTCTAAGTCAAGAAGTCCTCAGTTCTAAAACCCCATATATCCCCTCCCTTCCCGCCTCAATTGACGAGCATCTACGCAGGCGAGCTGCAGCATTGCACAATCTCGCAGCTCATCTGAAAGAGATGAATGTTATGCTGGACCGATTGACACGTTGGAAGCTACTCTGGGATGCCGAGAAAGTTGCAGGAGCTACTGTGGTTTGGAACCGCTATGATGATAGTATGAGAGAAAAACCACTCGGACAAAAGCATGGGCTTATTACGGAGATTGTCGAATATATAGCCGAAGAGCAAAAGACTGAGCCTATTGCTGAAAAGGGCGAGCTGGACCGAGCCCGACACTGGTTCATCCATGACATCGAGGGTCTTGAGATAGCAGTACCGTGGGCATATCAAGCCGTAAAAATCAGCTATCAGGAAGGCCAGAAAGATCACGCATCTGTTATGAGATCAGTCAGCGAAGCTGATGACTTTGTGTCAGGAACCTTGGAGGGCGCATTTAGCTTTCGAGAAGCCAACTTGGCTCTTTACGGCTTACAGAATGAAGAGCTAGAGAATGGTATTTTAAAAACGGGCTACGACTCTTTACCTGAATTCTGGACTTCCACCCATTTGGTTTCGGAGACAACTAAAAAACTTACAGACCTTGCATTCTCGCTTGTCAAAGAATACTGGCGCGCTACAGGTGGAGAAGGAGCTCCCGATTCTGAATTAGTTAACAAAGTGCGTAAAGAGAACGTACAGCTGGTTGATCTTTGCACCAGGTCCACGGTTGAGCGCTTACGTTGGTTACTCGCTCAAGAGGATCGTAAGGTCCGCAACCAGGGAGAGCATCTTATGATCGTTCATGTCCGCACGCAAGAACAGCAGATATATCGCCTTGCCGAGGTTGATCTTACCGGCCCAGCAATCAAATTGGCAGAAAAGCACAAAGTCTTTCCGACATTAGTAGCTTTGGTAGTGGAGGAGCTGCATCAGACAGACGCTATCCTCAATGCGATGATAGCCAATCGGGAGGATGAGGCGGCGATCGCAGAACTTTCAGATCGTCGTAATCTTCTCAACAAACAATTCGGAGACTACTACAAGCTCTTTGGTGCTAGCTTTGCGAATGCATTGTACAAGTATTATGTCAGTCGTGGAGAGTTGTTTGCCTTACTTCATGATAATGACGAACACCAACAATATCTCACTAACTTCTTGCGGAGCAAGCCCGAGTTCGCCAAGGTAGCCTGGATTCACGAGGTTAGTCGAGAGAAAGATTTCGACCGTGCTGCTAAAGCTCTGCTTGATCTTGGGCTTCGTAGAGAGCGTGATCTATGGAGTAAGAAGGTTCAATTGAGCATTGGAAAGCTTGCACGTCTGGCTGGAAAATCATACAGCGAGGCAGATGGCCTGGTCATACCTGACGGTGGACTTGCTGAGCTTGACGAGACTCTGAAGCAGCTTTCATTAATCGAAATCCAAGACAGAATATTTTCTCATATCTATCCAGCTATTAGTGCTGCAATCGATGAGAAGGCTGAAGTCCAACTCGCGCTTGAAGTCTATGGGAATACGAGTCTAGCAGGAAAAGAGGCTTTCTCTAGGATATTAGAGGAGAATATGGACCGTCTGGTTACCCACCAAGCTCTCGATGCTTTAAGCTTGATCGATCTCTTGACCTTGATGGGTGAAAACACCAAGCCCGAAGAACAGGGCGTGATTGATGGTGAAGAGTTCTACCTGGCACTACAAGCCCTTAAATCTGGCCCTTCGAATAAGGACGAGCGGAGCTTGACAGAAAGGGTCATTTGGCGGCGGTGCATGCTTCGAGATGATTGGAGTGCGATTAACAACACCGATCTCAAGGATGACCAGCAGGTCTCTGATCAATTGAGGCGAACAGCTCTCTATGCGACTTTGAGAGCTTGTTTTAAAAATCGTGAGTCAACTCCATTTCGTGATATTTCTTTGCTAATTTTTGTAAGGCATGTTCGAGAAGCCTTCTACACTTACAATAATTAGTCCACGAGGCGCATTAGGCGCTTGTACTGAAGAGCTAGACGATCGATTTCGAAGTCTTGATGCTGGTGTCAAGACAACTTTGCTGAAAGATATGCGAGCCGAAGATGAGACTCTAAATCAGTATATTGAGAAAAGCCGTCTTGAAAAGTGGTTTGAGGCTGCCCTTGACCTCGCGAAGCGGGACGTCCAAGATGAAGTGAACGAGGAAATGGAGGAGGGTGAGGCGATGAAGGAGATGGCTAAGCAGGTATATGAGATGGAGCAAAAGATCGCGAGTGATGGGAGACAAGCTGCTATAGATATGCTTCGGTCGAAGCCAAGATACAAGGCCAAGTCGAAGTTGAATGGCTCTGTGGGAGGTTTCAAAGGCTCGTTGGTTCATTGACTGGTATAATCGTTCATATTCGGGTTCCACAAACGCTAGCAGACACGGATAAATGGCCGCGTGAGGCTTCATGGATCACATGAATGTAAATACCAACTGTAATAACGAGGACTCTTTCTATTCTTATTGGTGGCAGCCGATAGCCGGCAACATTGATTCGTTCTTCCATTCCACAAATTTAAAAATTCGTATCAAGGAAGACTAGAGCCGCGTTATGCCCTCCCTGAAATACTATTGGCTAATGCTCCACTAGGGAAGCATAAAGGAAACGGATCCTCCGCAGCCATAAGAGATTATTTTCTGACCGAACTAGCAATCGGGGGCGCTGAAGCTGAATCGGCAGCTGCCTAGGAAACACTCAGGAGGTTTTCTAACCTAGTCACACAAGTAAGTAACAAGCGCCGATTGGATTTCTCCATAACATCCTATTAGCCTGACTACCGGGTATCTCATTGTCCATTTTGAAACCCCTATCAAGTTGTCAAGGACGGCATCCGACGGCTGGGTTTTGGCGCAATCAAATGCCCCGAGAGCCTAAACACCAATTCTCCCCCTGCATACTCACTATTCCCCATCAATCATAGCGCCATCTAGCAGAATTTCGTCGGGGCGGAGAAAAGCGTGCCTGACACTTGACACTAAGAAAGCTCATGTGCATTGTAATTTCCTAACAGAATTTATCGTCAACAATTTGGATTCCAGATCACATCAAAACGAGTTTGTCCGGCAGCCGGGAGTATATTCCTGTCATCCGTCGGAAAGCGGTCAAGTTCCAGATTCCAGCTTCCTTCGAGGCGTCCTGCGGCAGTGCTCTGTCGGTTAACGATAGGCTCCTTTTCTTCTCCGCTGGTCGCTCCAACCTCAATTCCCCGTCCACAGCAATTTCGGTGATCTGGTCCTCAACCTGTGCGCCACCAACGGCCACAGACCTTTCAATCGAGACTCTCCACGAGCTGTTCCCTCGACGACCTCGCACGAATCAGGCCGAGTGTCTTTTTGTCGTAAGAAAAGGTATCACATGTTCGTGGCCAAAGCAGTCGCCTCAGAAAAGGTGAGTCGAGTCTTCTAGCCTCACGCACGCTCACCGTCTGTCTTCGGTGCTGCGGCGCGATTTCCCTCAGGTGCTGCACCATCGGATAGATGCTTGAGCGAAACGTTACATGGTATTGTTATCGATGCTAATACTGGTGTAGGAATTCGAGGCCGTGGCTGTAACTTTGCGTCTGGTGTAGCCTGCCACGAGAAGTCGTTCACGACGCTGATCTAGCGCCCGCAGTCCGCTCCATCTGGAGCCTTCCTCAGCAGCGATGGCATCGTCATCTTCGAATGTCGTTGGTGTTCACTACCGCGTCGGCAAGAAAATCGGCGAGGGTTCATTTGGCGTTATATTTGAGGGAACAAATCTACTCAATAACCAGCAAGTAGCTATCAAATTTGTATGTTGCGCTCTCAAAGAAGCTGTTGCAGAAGCGAGCGTGGGAGAAGGAAGAGTCCAAGTTGCGTCGTAAAAAGAATACATGCTCACTGTTTCTCCTTGAACAGGAACCCCGAAAGAGCGATGCCCCACAACTAAGGGATGAATATAGAACCTACAAGATATTAGTCGGGTGCCGTGAGTATCTGACGTTTCCCATGCGCAAGCTACGACACTAATCCGATCTCAGTGGGTATTCCAAATGTCTACTACTTCGGCCAGGAAGGCTTGCACAACATCCTGGTTATTGATCTGCTTGGTCCTTCTCTTGAAGATCTCTTCGATCATTGCAACAGGAGGTTCACCCTTAAGACTGTTGTAATGGTAGCCAAACAAATGGTGCGTAAGTTTCAGACTTGTGGTCGATATCATGCTAATAGATGAGCAGCTCTCAAGGGTACAAACAATTCACGAGAAGAATCTCATCTATCGTGATATCAAGCCCGACAACTTCCTCATCGGTAGACCTGGCACAAAGTCTGCAAATGTCATTTATGTCGTGGATTTCGGTATGGCAAAACAGTATCGTGACCAAAAAACTAAACAGCACATTCCTTATCGTGAGCGGAAGTCATTATCAGGCACAGCACGTTATATGAGTATCAACACACATCTTGGACGCGAGCAATCACGACGAGACGACTTAGAGGCGCTTGGGCATGTTTTCATGTATTTCCTACGAGGGGGCCTTCCGTGGCAAGGTCTCAAGGCTGCAACCAACAAGCAAAAGTATGAGAAGATTGGAGAAAAGAAGCAGACCACAGCAATTGCCGAGCTTTGCAATGGCTTCCCCGAGGAGCTCAATAAATATCTCAGCTACGTCCGCAACCTCGGCTTCGAAGATACACCCGACTATGATTATCTTCGAGATCTCTTTACGCAAGCCTTGAAGAATACTGGGGAAGTTGAAGATGGCGAATATGATTGGATGAAGCTCAATAATGGCAAGGGATGGGAGGCTGTGAAGCAGCATCCTACGCAGCACATGCTGCACCAACCCAATGCTGTACCAGGAGCTTCAACAAGAGAATTACACGGAACTACACGGCCAGGAGTAAGCACACCAGGACATCTCACTGCCGCCCGTTTAAACGCCGCGCAACCCCCGCCACCATCACCGATAAAACCGGGGATGGGCAAGACGCGCGATCGACCAAACGCCCAAGGAGGCTTGGTCCCAAAACGATCGAGCGGAGCGGCGGGGGTACTCCAGGACGTAGCAACTCCAACCGGTTCTACACATGCTCAATTCCAGAACAGCTCGAACAACCTCCCCCAGCGGATGAATCAGCAGGCAACTATGAACGCTCAAGCACAGGCCAATGGGCGGAACGCACAGGAGCCTCAGCCCACGGGCTTCCAGAAGCTGATGAAAGCTCTTTGCTGCGGTTAGTGACTTGTCTTCGTTACTCTCCGAATTATTTACTGACCTCAATATAGGATGAGCACCTCACCAGGCCCTGATACACCCCTCAGGGGATGATTTCCATGCACATTACGGATCTCCTTCTCTTCGAGCCTCGAAGGCGTTTATGCATCAAAAGGTAGCATTGAAACCCTGCTCGCTGCGGTGTCTTCTTGCCAATTTGGACTCTAATACTGTATCCACGTCTACTGTGATGAGACATGACACTCGTTTTATTACATATATTTTCCGGCCTGTTGGTCTACGATGCCCCCGGTTCATTTAATATCTTCCTGGCGTTACACAACATCAGGAGGATGTACGACTTAATAATTTCTTTCATGTGTTGTTCTAGCATCGCATTCCCTTTCTCCAAAATACATACAGAGACTCATGGTCGTGGTTGTACGGAACGGACTTTTACGATAGTACACCTTTCTGATTCAGCGAAGCAAGGGCGAATGGTTGCGATAGATGCATTTGAATGGACATTAGGTCAAGTCCTATAATAGAAACGCATTAAAATGACATGAGATCATATATTCATGGTGATTTTGTGACAGAATGAATCCTAAGCAATTGTCCTTCCCTGCCATGCCTGATACATATGCTATATATCTATTCTTACAACACCTTTTCCATATTCCAGACACCACATAACATGCAATCGTCTATGTCAATTTCTGCTTAATGAAGAATGATCGAAGGTGAGAAAGCTGCCATGCGCAAGTAACGCTCAACACGACTATTTGAATCAAAGTCCATCGCACAACTCTCGCATTCGTAGACTCGGACTGATCTCTGAACTCGGCCTCTCGCTCCTGTACATGAATCCATTAGCACCCGCCATAAATATTCAACCACCAAGAACTCGAGAAAGAGAAATTTCCTATCCACATAATTTTATTTTTGTGGAAAGGGGGAGGGGGGGTAGGAAACGCCATACTAACCCTCTGGAAAACCTGTTCCCTCCTAATATCCTGTAACCGTCCATTCAAATCCCTAACCTTCTGCGCAATGTCTTGAATCTTGCCCTTATCCTCACTCTCAATCGCGCTCGTCTCTCCAATAGCCAAGTCCAGCGTTAACTTGACGCCGCCTAGAGCTTGTCCGTTGAACCACCCAATCTGGCCGGTCGAGTGCGAGGGCGTGAAGCAGATCTTGTGGTCGCCGGCGTCAGCGGCTGTGAACGTGAAGCGCCCCGTTGAAGAGCCTTTTTGGGAGATGACTCGGTGGTCGTTGTCGAAAACTTCCTGTGAGAATGGATCAGCATCTGAACAGCAAAGGGGGAGTGTGAGAGGGTACACTTACGTCGACGGAAATGTAGATATTTAGCCAGTCGCTTTTGATATATGCGTTACGTTCTGTGCTGAATTCCTCTGCGGAATAATGCCCCACAACCATAGTATCCTTGGGCAGCTCCTCGTAGAAACATTTTGGCGTTGTGCCTTCGATGTAGAAGTAGAGGGATTGAACAGGGATGAGGAGGCCGCTGAGTGGCAGGAGGGTTAGGAAGGTACGCATTTTGACAATGGGCTGAAAGTGCTGCCCGCGGAGCGATTGCAGATGGTTGTTCCTAGAATTATGGTGTTTCTGCAATCGGCCACGTTCAGGATACCCTTCCGGGAAATCGCGTAGGGGATGGGGATTTTATTTCTGGATCACGTGCGAATGGGGCGGCCTCGCGACAATTCGAGATCTGCATGTTTTTGGCAACGACATCAATTTGAATCATCCATTTCCCAACGCGTTCGAAATCCGATCGTCAAGAAAGGATACCATGAGTTGCAGGTAATAAAGTGCATCTCAGTAATTCTCGAAGATGACGTCGCACGATGTTCGCGACATGCTGGACCTGCCCAGTGCAGCAGGCCCTCGACCAGCCAAGAAGCAGAAGACAGTAGGCCCACGTCCAAATCTGAAAGGTCTGCAACGAGAAGTGCAGAGTCTAGGTGGCGACAACCCCATTGCCATCGTCCCCGAAGCCCCTCTGTTCAAAAAGCGACGGCTAGTGAATCGAAAACCGGCAGCACATTGGGAACTCAAGCCATTCAAGAACTCTGCTAGAAAGGATGGTTTGATACTGAAACACTGGAGGAGGAAAGCGGAAGCGCCGCCTGTAGCTTCAGTAGAGGGTGCAGATGGTGAGCCGGCTGAGGCAAAGGCAGAGCTTGAGATAGATGATTCAATGTTTGCCAAGTTCAATGTTCAAGTGAACCTTCCAACATACAATGACGAGCAGTACGAGGCAAATTTGAAGAGTGATGACTGGTCTAAGGAAGAGACGGACTATCTTATGAATTTGGCTCGGGACTTTGATCTGAGATGGCCGGTCATCTGGGATCGCTATGACTATCAATTGCTAGAAGAAGAACGAGAGGTTGCGGAGGACGAGAGCGATGCGATGTTTGCTATACGCAAGGTTCGAAGCATGGAGGACTTGAAGGCTAGATATTACGAGGTGGCTGCAAAGATGATGGCAATCGTCCATCCAGTTCAGTTCATGAGTCAGGCAGAATTCAGTCTTCATCAGCTCATGACCAGCTTCAATCCGCAGCAAGAACGTCTTCGCAAGCAATTTGCTGAGGCTGCTATGTCTCGATCGGCAGAGGAGCGAAGAGAAGAGGAGAGTTTACTGATTGAGCTCAAGCGCATCATGGCAAGATCCGAGAAACTTAATGAGGAGCGCAAGGAGCTATACTCGCGTCTCGAGTCGCCACCGAGCACAAGCAACGTTGGCATCTACACAACAAGCCAGGGCCTTGCACAACTTCTCCAACAACTCATGAGCGCAAATAAAAGCAAGCAGCGAAAGTCCCTGCTGGGCCCTGAAGGCGTCAGCACTGCAGCTGGTCCTAGTGGACAACAGAACCTTGGACTGGATCGTCGCGACAGCAGTCATCGCGAATCTTTGGCGGGCTCTAATATTCCTAGTGCAGCAAACAAGAAGGGTCATTCCGCTACTGAACGTCGGAAGCTCTCCCCAGAGGAGGAGGCCTTATATGGTGTCTCTCATCACGAGCGACTCACTGGCGGTCCCAGCTTCCGGCATGATAGAGTTACGCGGCAGATCACCAACAAGTCCGCAGTTCAAGCTACGAAGATAACGAATACCCTTACGGAGCTGGAGATCCCACTAAGATTAACTATGCCAACGGCTGAGGTGACAGCACAATATGAGTTGTTACTGGCAAGCATCAACACTTTGCTAGACACGAAGAAAGTGGCAGACAAGCTGGATGCAGAAATCAAGCTGGCGGAAGCGCAGAAAGCAGAGAGAGAAAAGAGAGAACGGAAAGAGAAGGGCGAGCTAGAGGAGGAGGTCAATGGAGAAGCAAATGGCAATGCTGATGCGGATGCCGAAATGGTGGATGCAGATGGCGAGGAAGGTGATGATGAGGTTAAGCTGGAGCAGTCAGAGAAGGAGAAGAGTGCAGCTCCAAGCACGAGGACGGCGGGCAGTGCGAGTTTGCATAAGCGGAGTGCGAGTGTATTGAGTCAAGTGAGTGACAAGAGTACAAAGAAGCAGAAGAAATAAGCCCGAGTGCTCAAATAGTTACTCTATAATAATTTCTGATCATCACCTCCTGCCTCTCTATGCTTTGCTTCCTACCTCCTGTTCTCCAATAAAAACCATTGGGGACTGTAAATGATGTGACAGGCCACAGTTTCAGGTATGGGTTTTTATCTTATTCTTCTCTTATACGTACCTATTATGGCAATCTGGAAACTGGAGCATCTACCCTAGTATCCACCTTATTTAAACTCAAGTCAAAGAACATCTTCGTCTCAGCACGAGCCATAGCGTTTCTATTTATGATTACTAGTATTCACCATTACAATGCACTAACCTACACTAGTCAACTTGAGTATGAATTGAAGGTCCGTTGGGCACGATGATCTTCTTCAGATGGCATGTGGGAAGGATGTCCTTGTAAGGGGAACGGACATGAATGATGTAGAAGTCAGGAATTTGCCACGATGCGTGGGGTGCAGTCTACTACACTGTCGGTATTTTCCTTCTTATCATCAATGAGAGAGCTGTTCCTGTTCTTTTTTGCCGACAACACAATGCCCCTCATGGTCATTGAGAGAGACTTCTTGGTAACTATCAGCTGAGGCCCGTCTGCGTCCCTGTTCCTGGTTGTCACTATTAGCAGGATTACTACAGACTTCTTTCCTATCCCCTACTTTACTGGGATATTTACTCAGTGAAGCGTTAGCATATTGCTATTTCTTGCTTTTAAATGGTTCCTAGAGGTCATCTAGGCTATCTCCTTACGGTGTTCTGGCTTTGAACTTTGCTTCTATTCCCAAGTGCTTGAATTTCTGCTTGACTGAGCGCAGATATCTTCGATGTGATGACGAAGGTTCATCATAGCTATCACAAACCTCTTTTTCTTGCCCGCCAGTCACTATGGTTGGATAGTTTTCCTATGTTCTGATGTCTTGGATGAGATGCAGTCT
>Ga0335072_10012702_pt1 | contig 12027 bp, 11 predicted proteins | sample Lox_Sample_21_FD_206725 | JGI IMG/M metagenome (GOLD analysis project Ga0335072, IMG submission 206725) | Soil microbial communities from Loxahatchee National Wildlife Refuge, Florida, United States - Lox_Sample_2.1 | ecosystem: Environmental > Terrestrial > Soil > Wetlands | place: USA...
TCTTCGCGGTCGAGACTGAGAGCCTCCACTTCTTCGACCCCGACCACGGCAAGGCGATCTGGAGCTGAGCTAGGGCTTTAGGGCCTGCTACCAGCGCCGGCTGAGCAGGCCCTCCGGGCATCTTCGTCGCGCAGGCAGGCTTGCTAACCCGCCAGGAGACCTGGCAGTTGGGCCATGCTCGTGAATATCGCGTCCGCCCCCGCGAGGTCTGCTGCGGGCGTGCGGGCGGCAAAGCCGAATACCGTCATCCCGGCGGCGCGGGCTGCCTGCACCCCGAGCTGAGCGTCCTCCACGACGACGCATTCGTGAGGTGCCGCGCCCATCGAACTGGCTGCCAGGAGGAACAGTTCGGGCGAGGGTTTCCCCTCTTTGACGTCCTCCGCCCCCCACCACCGGCCGGCGAAGCGGTCGGCGAGGCCCACCGTGCTCAGGCTGAAGAGCACGCGCTCCCGGCTGCCCGACGAGGCCAGGCAATAACGTGTGCCTTGCGAGCCGAGGAGGTCGAGGACCTCGGTGACGCCTTCGACCGGGCGCAGGTCCCGGGCCATGAGGGCGAAGAGGCGCCCGGTGTAGGACTCCTCGAAAGTGCTGGGTAGTACAAGCGAAAAACGATCGCGCACGATTTGCCGGTCCCGTGCGAGCGTCGCGCCCCTGAACAATTCGTCACATTGTGCGGGGGATAAGTGGCAGCCGGCCAGCGCAAGGGTCTCCGACATCGCCAGGCTCGCCAGAGGCTCGCTGTCGATGACCACGCCGTCGTTGTCGAAAATTACGAGCGCGAAACGGCACGGGGCGTCGGGCTGGGGCACCGCTGGAGGTTAGCCGCGGCCGGACATTTAGGGCGACCTTGCAGCGCCACGGGCGGGAGGCAAGATGGCCGCTCGAGCGCCCTCGGGGAGGCCATCGTTGCGCCGCGGCTCTACACTTCCCCTATGGCTACCGAGGACGACCTTCGACGTTGTGGCCAAGCGGCTACAACGCTTATTGGGATGACCGTGAACCGCGTCAAGGAGGTGGCTGGACAGGTCGCCGGTCCGTCGGAGAAGGCGAGGAGGCAGGCGAAAAAGCGCGCCGGCGCCTTGGTCGAAGAGGGCCGGCGTGCAGCGGCCGACGTGGTTGGGGTGCTGCGCAAAGAAGCGGGGAGCTTGTTGCACGAGCTCGAGCATTTGGAACGCAAGGTGCGTACCGGCGAAGGACAAAAGGGCGCGCGCGAGCACGAGCGAGGTGAAGCGCCCCGGCCCGGCCGGGCGACTATGGCGGCGAAGGACGGGCCATCTTCGCCTCGCAAAAGGGCAGTAGGCCGGGAGGCTCCAGCGGGCGGGACCGCCACCAAAGCGGCTCGGGCCGCTAAAGCCGTTCCATCGGGCAAAGCCGCTCCGGTGGCCAAGGCGCCGCGAGCCGGCGGCGCCACCACGTCCGGGACGGCGGGTGGGGCGGCGACAGCAAGCAAACGGCCGGCGGCCGCTCGAGCCACCAAGGTCGCGGCGGCGGGCAAGAAAGCTCCGGCTGGCAAAAAAGCTCCGGCTGGCAAGAAAGCTCCGGCTGGCAAAAAAGCCGCGGCCAAACAGGCCCCAGCCAAGCGGTCCGCGCCGGCCGGCAGTGCTCGCGGCGGCGCCCCCGGCACCCGAGCGGGACGAGCCTGAACTGGCCGCCAAGCGACGTTTGGACGTCGACCTCGTCGCTCGCGGGTTGGCGGGCAGCAGGTCAGAGGCCGGCGCGCTCATTGCAGCGGGCCGGGTGCTCGTTGGTGGGGCGGTAGCCGACAAAGCTTCGAGGCTCGTCAGCGCTTCGGAGGCTGTCGTGGTCGCGAGCCCGCCGGCCCGGTTTGCTAGCCGAGGTGGGGAAAAGATCGACGCAGCGCTCGAGCACTTCGCCGTCGACGCCACCGGGAAGACGGCGCTCGACGCGGGTGCGTCGACAGGGGGTTTCACCGACTGCCTGCTTCAGCGTGGAGCCGTCGGGGTTAGCGCCGTCGACGTCGGCTACGGCCAGCTGTTGCCGCGGCTGCGCCAGGACCCGCGCGTACGGGTTGTGGAGCGCGCCAACATCAGGCACCTCTCACCGACGGACTTCGGGGGCGAACGCTTCGACATCGTGGTCGCCGACCTTTCCTTTATTTCCCTGATGTTGGTGGCGGGCCCGCTCGTTTCGCTGGCCAAACCGCTCGCCGAGCTCCTCGTGCTCGTGAAGCCCCAGTTCGAGGCGGGCAGAGCGGTCGTGTCGAAGGGGAAGGGCGTCGTGCGGGACCCCCGGGTGTGGGCCGTGGCGCTCTGTGATGTCGCCGGGGCGTTCGAGGCGGCGGGCGCCAGCGTCGTAGGCGGGATGACGTCGCCTTTGCTCGGAGCTCAGGGGAACGTCGAGTTTTTCCTTTATATGCTGACAGGCCAGAAGCGGGCCGACGGCGGGGTGGCTCTCGACGAGCTGGCTTCGAGCGCGCTTTCCGGCGTGGGACCGGGCGGCCGGCCCTAATGGCGCACATAGGGTTGGCGCCCCACCCCGAACGGGCAGCTTCGGGGGAGGCTGCTAAAAAAACGGCTCAGTGGCTCGAAGAATCAGGCCATACGGCTGTCATCCTGCAAGAGCCCGGGCCGGGGGCAGGCGAAGCGGCCGAAACGAAGGACCTTGACCTCCTTGTGAGCATGGGTGGCGACGGGACGATGCTCAGGTCGGTCGGCCTTGTCGTCGGGAAGGGGGTGCCGGTGCTCGGGGTCAACTTCGGTGCCTTCGGTTACCTGGCGGCGGCCGAACCCGAAGGGCTCCGCCACGCGATCGAGCGTTTTTTGTCAGGCGACTACCACCTCGTTCGCCGGATGACCGTCGACGTGCTGGTCATCCCCGAGGACCGGGCCGCTCCTCGCTTCCGGGCGACCGGCCTCAACGACGTCGTGCTCGCAAGGCCGTCGGGCACTCATACGATCAGCACGAGCGTGACGATCTCGAGCGAACGCTTCCTCAGCTACGCGGCCGACTCGATGATCGTGTCGACGGCGACGGGGTCGACGGGCTACAACTTCTCTGCCAGAGGCCCGATAATTTCCCCCAAGTTGCGCTGCCTGGTCCTTACCCCTGTTTCGCCGCACATGCTTTTCGACCGCAGCATCGTGCTCGACAGCTCGGACACCGTGTCGCTGAGGGTGGAAGGCCGCAGCAATGCCGAACTGATCGTCGACGGCGTGCGCCTCGGCGAGCTCGAGGTCGGCGAGCAACTGGTCTGCAGCGCCGGCGCCAGCGACGCAGTGCTTGTTACCTTTGGGGACAGGAGCTTCGAGAGCGTCCTCAAGAGCAAGTTCCGCTTGGCCGACCGCTAGAACGCTTCGCCGCCCACCTCACCGCACTAGCGTCGGGTTGTGCTGAGCGAGTTGCGGGTCAGCCAACTGGGCGTGATCGAGGACCTGAGCCTCGTATTCGGCCCGGGGATGACGGCGCTCACCGGTGAAACAGGGGCGGGCAAAACCCTTCTGGTGGAGGCAGTCGAGCTGTTGGCGGGTGGCCGTGCGGACGCCATGCTCGTGCGGCCCGGAGCCGCTGAGGCCGCAGTCGAGGGCAGGTTTGTGCTGGCGGAGCGCGAAGTGGTCCTCTCCAGGGTCGTACCGGCCGATGGGAGGGCGAGGGCGTACATAGACGGCCGGATGGCAAGCGCCTCCTCGCTTTCCGAGGTGGGCCGCCAGCTGGTCGACCTGCACGGCCAGCACGCCCACCAGTCGCTGTTCGCCGGGCCGGCGCAGCGGGACGCTCTCGACGAGTTTTCCGGCGAGGCTCTCGGGCTGCGTGCGAAGCGTGACGGCGCCCGGCGGAGGGCGAACGAGCTCGGGGCAGTCCTCGCAGAGCTTGGAGGCGACGCCGGCGCGCATGAGCGGGAACGCCAGCTTCTCTCGTTCCAGGTAGACGAGGTGACCAGGGCAGAGCTGAAGGGGCCCGACGAGGACGAGCTGCTTGCCGGCGAGGAGGACTCCCTCGCACGGGCCGCCGCTCACCGGGCAGCGGGGCTGGGCGCCTACGAAGGACTGGCAGGTGAGTACGGCGCGCTCGACAGGCTCGGCGCCGTCGTCAGCTCGCTCAACGGCCACGGGCCGCTCGAGGGTTCGCTCCTCCGGCTGCGCGCCTTGCTCGAAGAGCTGTCGGACGGGGCCTCCGAGCTACGGGCCACCGCCGAATCGCTCGAAGAAGACCCGGCGCGCTTGGCGGAAGTGGTGGCAAGGCGTGGGCTGCTGAGCGACCTCAGGCGCAAGTACGGGCGTGAGAGCATCGGGGAGGGGCTGGAGGGTGTGCTCGAGTTCCTCGACGACGCCAGCCGCAGGCTGGCCGACCTCGAAGACCGCGAAGGTAACGTCGCCAAGTTGTCGCTGGAGCACGCTGCAGCCCTGTCGGACCTGCAGGCGGCGTCCGCCAAGCTGGGGGCGGCTCGGCGCCGAGCGGCGGCTCAGCTGGGCAAAGCCGTGGGCAAGGAGCTACGGGCGCTCGCGATGCCGCATGCCCGCTTCGAAGTGGTCGTGGGAACCGAACCTTCCGGTCAGCCTGCCGAGGAGGCCCCCGCAGGTGCGGCGAAAGCAGACGCAGCGACAACGGACGCGGCGATGAGAGCGGCTTCGGGCGAGCAGGTGACGTTCATGCTTTCCGCCAACCCCGGCGAGCCGTTGCTACCCCTCGCCAAGGTGGCCTCTGGAGGTGAGCTCGCCCGGGCGATGCTGGCGCTGCGCCTCGTGCTGCTCCGGGCGGGGGCGACGCACCGGCCCGGTGCTGGCGGGGACGGGGACGGCGCGGACGGGGACTGCGCGGACCGGGACAGCGTGGAGGGCGGTCATGCGGGGGCCTCGCCCGGCGGCAGTGGGGCCGGGCCTGCCACCCTCGTGTTCGACGAGGTGGACGCGGGAGTGGGCGGTGAAGCCGCCTTGGCGGTTGGCAGGGCGCTCGCGAACCTCGCCAGCCGGTACCAGGTGCTCGTGGTGACCCACCTCGCACAGGTGGCGGCCCACGCCGACGCACAGGTCGCCGTAGAAAAGACGGAAAGCGGAGGGCGGACGCTGGCCTGTGCCCGCCAGGTGACCGGTGAGCAACGGGTGATCGAGCTTTCCCGCATGCTGTCGGGGCAGCCGGGGAGCAAAACCGCGAGGCGGCACGCCGAAGAGCTGCTGCGTGCGGCCCGTTCAGCAGTTGTACGAGGCTGAGCGGGCGCGAGCCTCCCGTACCCCGGGATCCGGGCCCTGCGCCGTGCGGGACCTGTCGCCCGGGGGGTGCCGGCGGCACCGGGTGGCCGGGCCGCCGCGTCTGGTGGCGAGCGGACAGCGGCCGGCGCCATCCGGGACATGCATAATCGTTATGGTCCGATGACGTTCGATCTAGGAGGCAAGCGGCAATGAACTACAGGCTCTCTCGCTGCTTCAAGGCGCTGCCGAACGCGGCGCTCGCTACGGCCCTGGTAGGCGGCGTCTGGGCGCAACCTGCCTCGGCTGCTCCGGCTACCCGCATTGCGGCGGGGGCCAACTTGAGCGGCAACCCCTACTACCCGCTTGTGCTCGGCGCGAAGTGGGTCTACAGCTACACCGAGAGCACGGGCAGCACTTTCACGAGTACCCAAACGGTGGCCGGTACAAGCACTTCGGCCGCGGGCACCCAGGTGTCCATCCACTCGAGCACCAGCTTGGAACCGGGCAAGATCCTCGCCTCGACCTACACGATCGCCAATGGGGGGACTGTCAAAGTGGAGGGCTCTTCGGGGTCCGGGTCGAGCACCAGCAGTTTTTCGAGCACCTACTGGATCCCGACTGCGTCTCAGATCCAGACGTGTTCGGACTGCAAGTTTTCCGGCCCGTTCTCGGCTTCGATCGAGGGCCAGAGCCTGAAGGGGACGCTCAGCGAAACAGCGACCGCCATGGGGCCCCATACGGTCAGCGTCCCGGCCGGCACGTTCAGCACGGCCGAGGTGCGGATGACCATCGCGATGCACGGCACGGGGGTGATGGCGCTGTCTTCCAGCTTGCACTTCAACCTTTTCCTGGCAAAGAACGTAGGCCTCGTGGAGGACACGGGTGGAAGTATGGCCATGACTGTCATGGGCCACGCGATCGACACCTCCCTCGGCACCGACAAGCTGGTGAGCTACAAGCCCTAGGCATCGCGAGGACCTTCGGCGGGCGGCCAGTGGACGGCACGCGCCCGAGGTCCAGCGGGGCCACCGGGTCCACCAGGCAACCGCCGTGCCTGAGCTAAGCTTAATAGGGCTCGCAAGCAATACCCGCCGGTCTTGCAGGCCCCACTTGACCCCACGGATGGTCGAGACCTTTTTGACGTGTGGCTTCCGCGTCCCGGGCCAGGCGCGGCTGCGGTATTGGTGGCTCCGCCGGCGGCGCTGCGCCTCGGCACCGTACGAATGCACGGTCGCAGGGGTCCTTTTAAGGCCGTTATAGGGACAGTTGACCGGGAGGGGCTTGTGGCCGGCCGGATGGCGGCAAGCCCGTTTTGGTTTGCCGAACATTGGAGGAGACAGTGGCGAAGCACATCTTCGTGACCGGTGGCGTGGCGAGCTCGCTCGGCAAAGGGTTGACGGCGGCTTCGCTCGGCCGCCTCCTGAAGAGCAGGGGGCTCCGGGTCACCATGCAAAAGCTCGACCCCTACATAAATGTCGACCCCGGCACGATGAACCCCTTCGAGCACGGCGAGGTCTTCGTCACCGAGGACGGGGGCGAGACGGACCTCGACCTCGGCCATTACGAGCGCTTCATCGACGAGGCACTGTCGAGGGACTCAAACGCCACGACCGGCTCCATCTACCAGTCGGTGATCGGCAAAGAGCGTCGCGGCGAGTACCTCGGCAAGACCGTACAGGTGATACCGCACATAACCAATGAGATAAAGCACAGGATCCGCCGCCTCGGCACAGAGGACGTCGACGTAGTCATCACCGAGATCGGTGGCACGGTCGGCGACATCGAGATCCTCCCCTTCCTCGAGGCCGTCCGCCAAATTCGAAAAGACATCGGCAGGGACAACGTCTGTTACGTGCACGTCACGCTCGTGCCCTACCTCGGCCCGTCGGGGGAGCAGAAGACCAAGCCGACCCAGCACTCGGTCACCGAACTGCGCAGCCGCGGCATCCAGCCCGACGTGATAATCCTGCGGAGCGACCGGCCCATCCCGGGCACCCTCAAGACCAAGATCTCGCTGCTGTCCGATGTGCCCGAAGAAGCCGTCATCTCCAACGTCGACGCCCCCAACCTCTACGAGATCCCGCTCGCTCTCCACGACGAGGGCCTCGACGACTACGTCTGCCGTCTTTTGAGGTTGGACGGCCCCCGTCCCGACGCCGGCGACGGGCGCGTGCCCGACCTGGCGCACTGGGAATCGCTCGTGCACAGGGCGGAGTCGGCCTCCAAGCCGGTGAGGGTCGGGCTCATCGGCAAGTACGTGAACCTGCCCGACGCGTACCTTTCGGTCGTAGAGGCGCTCCGGCACGGGTGCTACGCCCACGGTGCCAAGCTGCAGCTCGACTGGGTGCAAGCCGAAGAGGTCGAGGGCCTGATGGCAGAGGGCCGCCTGAAGGACCTCGACGGCATGATCATCCCGGGCGGTTTCGGCGAGCGCGGGATCGAAGGGATGATCGAGGCGGTCGGCTATGCCCGCGCCGAGATGGTGCCGTGCCTCGGTTTGTGCCTCGGGCTCCAGGTGATGGTGATCGAGTTCGCCCGCAACCAGGCCGCCCTCGAGAGGGCCAACTCCCGAGAGTTCGCGCCGAGCGCCCCCCATCTCGTCATAGATCTCATGGACGAGCAGCGAGAAGTGGTCAGCCAGTCCAACTATGGCGGCACGATGCGCCTCGGCACATACCCGGCCAAGCTCCGGCCGGGCAGCCAGATGGCGGCGATCTACGGCGACGGGCTGGTGTTCGAACGTCACCGGCACCGCTACGAGGTCAACCCGCGCTACAGGTCGCGCCTCGAGCAGGCGGGCTTGTCGTGTTCGGGCGAGTCCCCCGACGGGCGGCTCGTCGAGATGATCGAGCTCCCCGGGCACCCCCTCTGGGTCGGCACCCAGGCGCACCCCGAGTTCAAGAGCCGGCCCGACCGGCCTCACCCGCTCTTCAAGGCGTTGATCGAAGCGTCGCTCGGGCGCGCCGAGGGCCGCCAGCCGCACCTGATCGACCCCGACGGGCTCGGCGTGACGGTCCACGAGGCACCCGTTGCCCTCCGCTGATTTCCGCAAGCTCGGGGAGCGCAGCGTCTACCGCTCCAACCTTCTCGACGTCACCCTGAGCACCTTCGAGGGCCCGGGCGGGGAGCGCTTCGAGAGGGACGTGGTGCACCACCCCGGTGCGGTCGTCGTGGTGCCGTACGACGACCAGACGGGAGAAGTCGTCCTGGTAAGGCAGTTCAGGGCACCGCTCGTCGGCGAGCTGCTCGAGATCCCCGCCGGCAAGCGCGACGTCAAGGGCGAGCCCAACGACGTCACCGCAGCGCGCGAGCTGGCGGAGGAGACGGGCCTTGCCGCGTCCGATTGGTCGCTGATCGGGCACTTCTACAACTCGCCCGGTTTTTCCGACGAGGAGAGCTGGTGCTACCTGGCGCGTGGCCTGAGCGCAGTCCCCGACTCGCGCCACGGCATCGAAGAACAGCACATGACAGTGGAGCGCCACCTTCTCTCCGACGTCCCTCGCCTCGTCCACAGTGGCGAGATAACCGACGCCAAGACGATCATCGGGCTGCTGCTGGCACGCTCGGAGCTCGGCGCGACTTGAAGCCGCTGTGCCTCGCCGGCGAGGAACTGCTCAGTTGGCTCTCTGTCGAAAAGGGCCGTAGCGCCAACACCGTCGCCGCCTACCGCCGGGACCTTTCGGACTTCGAGGCCTGGCTGCGGGCACGCCCCGGGTCGCCGGCGCCCGAGGACGCCGGCGAGACGACGCTTGCCGAGTACGTCGCCCACCTGCGCGGCCAAGGGCTCGCGCCGGCTTCAGTGGCCCGGCATGTGGTGGCGGTGCGGTCGCTCTACCGCTTCCTCGTCCAGGAGGGCCCGATCGCCCGAGACCCGAGCCGGGACCTCAAGCCTCCTCCGCTGCGCCAAGGGCTCCCGAAGGCCTTGAGCGAGCCAGAGGTTGCGTCCCTCCTGGCATCGGTCACCGGGAGCGCGCCTGTCCGGCTTAGGGACAGGGCGGTGCTCGAGCTCCTCTACGGCACGGGCATGCGCATATCCGAGCTCACGGGCCTCTGCCTGGCAGACCTTGCCGCCGAGGACCAGGTGGTAAGAGTCCTCGGCAAGGGCAACAAGGAGCGGATGGTCCCGCTCGGCCGCTTCGCCCGCGAGGCGCTCGGCGCCTGGTTGGGGCCCGGCGGGCGGGCGGCAATGGCCCCGCGGCGCTGGTCGCGCAGGGGGGATGCCGAGGCCGTGTTCCTCAACCAGAGGGGGGGCCGGTTGACCCGCCAAGGCGCCTGGGGCGTCGTCCGCCACTACGGTCACCTGGCCGGCCTTGACGGGCGCCTCAGCCCGCACGTCCTCCGCCACAGTTGCGCTACCCACTTGCTCGACCACGGGGCGGACATCAGGGTCGTCCAGGAGTTGCTCGGCCACGCGTCGATCTCGACCACCCAGGTGTACACGAAGGTTTCGGCCGAACGGCTGAAAGCTGCCTACCTTTCGGCCCACCCGAGAGCTCGCCTCGCCGGTTGAACAAAACACGACGAAGTTGGCCGTTCCGGGCCTCGCAGAGGCCCCGCCAGGGGCTACACTGCGCCCGATGGAGGCGAACACGACGAGCGCGCTGCGCGAGGACCTGATCTCTCAGCGGGACTCTCTCCGGCGTGAGCTCGAGGAGCTCGGCTACGGGAGCGAGGGCCTGTCGTACGACCCCAACTTCGCAGATTCGAGCCAGGTCACCGCCGAGCGGGGCGAGACCGAAGCCTTGGCGATGACGCTCACGACCAACCTGGTCGACGTCGAGCACGCGATCGGCAAGATCGATGCAGGCAACTACGGCGAGTGCGAAGGGTGCCACCAGGAGATCGCCCCGGCTCGGCTAGAGGCCATGCCGGCGGCGCGCTACTGCATCGCCTGCGCGGCCAAGCGCCGCTAGCTGTACGAGCGGTGGGGGAGGAGGCCGATCGCCCGGCTCGCCCTCTCGTAGGTCTCCGAAGCTACCTTGGCGGCACGTTCGGCGCCGTCCTCGAGCACCTGCTCGACGGCCGCGGGGTCGGCTGAAAGCTCGCGGTAGCGCTCCTGGACCGGGCGGAGCAGCTCTACGACCGCCTCGGCTGCGTCGCCCTTCAGCTGACCGTAGTTGGAGTACCCGGCCGCGATTTCTGCAGGGCTCCCGCCGCGGGCCGAAGCGACGAGCTCGATGAGATTGGAAACGCCCGGTTTCGCCTCGCGGTCCCAGCGCACAGCTCCAGGGCCGGGGGGGTCGAGGTCGGTGACGGCGCGCTTCACTTTTCGCTCGATGACTGCGGGGTCATCGAAAAGGTAGATAACACCTGCGTCCGACGACGCCGTTTTGGACATCTTGTGGGTCGGGTCCTGGAGGTCCATGATCCTCGCTCCGCCGCCGGCCGGCGGGATGGCGGCCTCGGGGACCGTGAAGGTGTCCCCGTAGCGGGTGTTCCAGCGCTGGGCCAGGTCGCGGGTCAGTTCCAGGTGCTGGCGTTGGTCGTCGCCGACCGGGACGTAGTTGGCGTTGTAGAGGAGGATGTCGGCTGCCATGAGGACCGGGTAGGCGAACAGTCCGAGGCGGGCAGCCTCCTCTCCGCCCTTGGCCGATTTGTCCTTGAACTGGGTCATCCGCCCGAGTTCGCCGATACTCGCCGTGCATTCGAGCAACCAGGCAAGCTCGGCATGTTGGTGGACGTGGCTCTGCACGAAAAGGGTGCAGCGAGCGGGGTCGAGGCCGCAGGCGAGCAATAACGTGGCCATTGTGAGCGTGGCCCTGGACAGCTCTTCGGGGTCCCCCGGGACGGTCAGGGCATGCAGGTCCACCACGCAATAAAACGCGTCGTAGCGGTCCTGGAAATCGACCCACCAGCGCAGGGCGCCCAGGTAGTTGCCAAGGTGCGGGCTCCCGGTCGGCTGGATCCCCGAGAGCACCGACCTGGTCGCGCTCGAGCTGTTCACGAAGACGAAGGTAGCGCGGGTGGCGACATCGCCTCGGGCGATGGGCAGTTGGCGTCGCCTGCTGTGGCGGGCAGGTAGGGGCCGGCCGTGCCCGTGGCGACCGTGGCGACCATGGCGGCTGCAATGGACAGGCACAGCTAGGCTGGTCGGCGGTGGGGTACCAGGTGAGCACGCCCGTGTTCGAAGGGCCGTTTGACCTGCTTCTTCATCTTGTCACTCGCCAACAGGTCGACATCTGGGAGCTGTCCGTCTCCTCCATCGTCGACGACTACGTGGCGACCCTGGAACAGATGCAGGCGCTCGACCTCGCAGTCGCCACTGAGTTCCTTCTGATTGCCGCGGTGCTCTTAGAGCTGAAGGCTCGCCGGCTGCTCCCCGAGCCCGCCGGTGACGAGACCGAGGAAGAGCTCGCCCTGTGGGAGGAGCGGGACCTTTTGCTGGCGAGGTTGCTCGAGTGCAAGACGTTCAAGGACGCCTCCTCCGCCATGAGCCGGCTGATGCAGGAGGCGGAACGGTCTCTGCCGAGGCGTGCCGGGCTCGAGGAACGCTTCATCGGCCTTACTCCCGACCCGCTCGATGGGGTGGGGGCCCACCAGCTGCGCAAGGCCCTCCTCAAGCTGCTGGCCCCAAAGCCTGTCCCCGTGGTCAACACGGACCACGTCGCCCCGGTGCGCGCAAGCGTCGCCGATACGCTCCAGGACCTCCTCGAACTGCTCCCGCAAGAGGGGCGGACGACTTTCAGGCGGCTCACCGAAGGGCTTCACGAGCGGCTCGAGGTGATTGTCTATTTCCTCGCTCTCCTCGAGCTCTACAAGCGGGGGGCGGTCGACCTCGAGCAGGGTGGCAGGCTGGCCGAGCTGCACGTGAGTTGGATCGGCCTCCCCGAGCCCGCAGCTGCGGCGTGGGGGAGCGACGAGGTCATGGACCTCGCCCTGGATG
>Ga0335072_10012703_pt1 | contig 12027 bp, 13 predicted proteins | sample Lox_Sample_21_FD_206725 | JGI IMG/M metagenome (GOLD analysis project Ga0335072, IMG submission 206725) | Soil microbial communities from Loxahatchee National Wildlife Refuge, Florida, United States - Lox_Sample_2.1 | ecosystem: Environmental > Terrestrial > Soil > Wetlands | place: USA...
ATTCGAAGGGAAACTCACCCAATGGGAGATGCAGTGGGGACGTACTGTCGGCCAGCTGCCGAGCCCATACACCGCCGGTAACCCGCTGATGATCCCCTACCACTTCGATCAGGGCAACTGACATGCGGGTGCAGCGTCGCATCAAAATTCAACTGGCCGTCTTCACCGTGATCGGCGTGGTGTCGATGATGGTGCTGGCAATCGGTTATGTGCACGCGCCCGCGCTGCTGTTCAAAGCCGGGCGCTACACGGTGACCCTGCAACTGCGTCAGGCAGGCGGCCTCTATGAGCGGGCGAACGTGACTTACCGCGGCACTGAGGTCGGGCGCGTTACCGACGTCAAACTGACGAACACCGGGGTTCAAGCCGTGCTGCTGCTCAAGTCGGGGATAACCATCCCATCCGATCTGGATGCCCAGATTCACAGCCAGTCCGCCATCGGCGAACAATACGTCGCCCTACAGCCGCGCGACGCCACGTCACGACCGCTGCGTGACGGCGACGTCATCATGGCCGCCCACACCTCGGTACCAACCGATATCAATGACGTGCTCAACACAACCAACGCTGCGCTGGCTGGGATTCCCCGAGATAACCTCAAGACGCTGATCGACGAAAGCTACACGGCTCTGGGGGGTTTGGGTCCTGAGCTGGGCCGAATCGTCGACGGCTCGACAGCTCTGGCCAGCGGCGCCAAGACCAATTTGGCAGACCTGACCAACCTCGTGGACAATGCCGCACCCATCCTGGATTCGCAGGTCGAAACCTCCGATGCGGTCACGGCGTGGGCGGCTCACCTGGCCACCATCACTGGACAACTGGAGCAGCACGACAGCCAATTCGCAGACCTGCTGCGCAACGCCGGCCCGGCCACCACCCAGGTGCAGACCTTGCTGGACCGGTTGAACCCGACTCTTCCTGTGCTGCTGGCCAATCTGGCCGGCGTGGCAGATGTCGCGTTGGTCTTCCAGCCCAACATCGAGCAACTCCTCGTGCTGATTCCACAAAGCGTGCAGATCGTATCCGGCACAACAATGGCGAGCCAGAACACCAAACAACCCTATAAAGGTGCGTTCGAGCAATTCGCATTCAACCTCAACCTGCCACCACCATGTTCCACCGGGTACCTGCCCGCGAGCCAGACGAGATCACCCGTCCTCACGGATTATCCCGACCGCCCAGCCGGCAGCATCTACTGCCGGATCCCGCAGGACTCTTGGAACGACGTGCGCGGAGCCCGCAACATCCCGTGCGAAACGAAACCGTGGAAGCGAGCGCCGACCGTGGCGATGTGCGAAAGCAACGAGGACTACGTCCCGCTCAACAGCGGCATGAACTGGAAAGGCGACCCGAACGCGACCCTGTCCGGGCAGAGCGTGCCACAGCCCAATCCCGGGCCGGGGCCATCACCGGACGGACGACCGCCGGTGTCGTCACCGCCAGCGGCACTGGCCTTCGCCGACTACAACGCGGCCGATGGTACCTACGTGGGATCCGATGGCCGGGTGTACACGCAGGCTAACCTTGGTGCCAGCGGCGGCCCGACGACATGGCAGCAGATGCTCACCCCGCCGGGGGGCTGATCGGACGGCGGGACCACGCTGGGCTATCGAGGCGGCCGAGCGTCGGCGGTGCGGGTCGTGTTAGCGGGCGTCGTGGTCTTGCGTGCCCGCCGGGCGGCCGGATTGCCGGCGGGCTTCTTCCCTGTCCCGGGTGTCTTGCGCTCCTCGATGAGCCGTTCGGCATGGTCGAGGATGCATTCCAAGCCGTACTCGAAATTGCGGGTATCTCCCACCGCGATGCGGTGGCCCTCGGCCATCAGTCGGGCAATCAACGGGGTGGTGTCAGGATCCACGACAGACTGCCGCCCAGCGAGCGGCTCGTCGTCGAGCTCGCGAGTCTTCTGATGCAACCGCTCCATCACTACGGATCCGCGGATATGCACCGATACCGCCGCGTAGGTGTCGAAGGCGTCCTCGGGCGATAGGCCAGCCTGGACCAGTGCTGCGACAGCGTGTTCCATCTCCTCGAGTCCGCGCTGACGCGACTCTGGGCCCAGCCGGCCGCGGATCAAGATGAGGTCGGTCAGAATCGGGCTTCGCAAGAACTTTCTGCGCATCCAGCGTGCGTTGTCGGCCAGCGACTGGCGCCAGTCGGCAGGGTCGATGGGCTGTGCTACGACCCTGTATTTACTCCACGCGCGATCGGTCATCGCGTTGAGCAGGTCGTTTTTCCTGCGGTAATACCAGTAGATGCTCGTCACCCCTACGCGCAGATGCTTGGCCAGCGTCGGCATGCTCAGATTGTCCACCGAGACTTCTTCGGCCAGTTCGAAGGCGCCGTCGAGGATCTCCTCGGGATCGATTGAATTGCGCTCCCGCCGTTGCCGCCCTCCGGCGGCAGCCTGCCTTTGCACTGGGTACCTCCATCACTGTTTTGTCATCGCCCATCGACGATCGCGCCTGTCAACAATACCGGTACGGCTCCCGTTGTGCTCTCGGCAAGCATTTCGGTACGTCCCTGATACACAGCGGAGATCACTCGCCGGCGACCGGCGGTCCGGGGTGAGCCACCGAGTGGTCGACTCGCTAGCCCTTGGTCAAGCTGAACGGGCCTTCGGAATGTCCTGGTGGAACAGGAGGATTGCCGCATCCGGCTCCGTAATCGGCCGACACCGTGCCGGTCAGCGAGTCGGCCGCCCACCACCACGTCACCGTCGCAGGTGCCGTGCTCCCATCGGGGCATACGAAACCGTCGGGTCGGCCGATCCACACCATGTTCCACCGCTCACCCGAGTACTGAGCGTCTCGACTCCACCCACTCGAACTGACGATATGAGCAAAGCACCCGGCGACCTCGCAACGCGTGGATATCGTCCACCTGTTGGTGCCGTTCGCGTAATGCGCGATGTAAGCCCCATCCAAAACCGGCTCCGCGCGAGCAGCGGCCACCGACCAACCGGTGATCATCGTCAGGGACGCGCCAAAGGCCGCCAGTCCCGCTCTGCCAACGTTTTTCACCCTTCAGCGCCCAGGAGACTGGCAGGGATACGCGCTGAGATCGGCGGGCGTAATCGATCCGCCATCGACGGTGCCATTCCAGGCGTGTGCTGTCATCGGATGTTCGCCACCAAGTCCGTGGACATCTTATTCAGCTCCGGACCCCAGCTCGACCAGCCATGGTCACCGTCGGGTGGAAAATCGAAGTGCCCGTTGCCGCCCTTGACTGCGGCGTACTGCGCGAAGAAGTCGCGGTTGGTGCCCTGCGCCTGATCCGCATAGCCGATCATCGCCGCCGGGTCGCTGGCGGTCAGCGTCTTCGGGCTGAACACCCAGATCCGAGTGTTGTTGTCGGCCAACACTTGTAGGTGCGAGTAAGGATCATGATCCTTCCACCGACCCCCCTGAGGCATTCCCCACATATTGCGGGTGTCCACCCCGCCGAAGCGCATCATCCCCTCGGTGATAGCACCGTTGACAAAAGTATTGGCCGGCCACAGGAAACCCGACATCGAACCGGCGTAGCGGAATCGATCCGGACGGTCGATAGCCAGGTTCATCGCGGCGGTGCCACCCTGCGAAACGCCAACGACGCCATGGCCTCCCGTTGCCAGGCCCTTGTTGACCGACAGCCAATTCGGTAGCTCGTCGGTGAGAAACGTCTCCCACTGGCGGCTGCGGTCTTGATCCCAATCTGTGTACATGCTGTAAGCCCCGCCCGCGGGCGCCACCACCGCAATGCCCTTACCGCTCAGCGCATTGATCGCGTTGCCGGCGGTAACCCAGTTGCTCACCGTCTCACCGGCGTTGAATGCATCCAGGAGGTACACCGCGTGCGCACCGCCACCCGAAAACGTCACGCGGACGTCGCGGCCCATCGCTGGCGACGGCACCATCAAAGACTCGATGCCCTCAGCTCTGCCAATCGCGGGCGCTGAGAACAGCTGCGCCATCACCACCAACATCGACCCCACAACCGACCTTGCAGCCTTCACCGGATCGACCTTTCTGCCCAGGGCTTGCCGAACACATTACCGATAGGTATACGGTATGTACACCTACAGCATGGCCTTATCGGCTGAATCTGTCGAAAGACACGTCAAACGTCACGGACCGGCTGCGTCGCGATCCCCTGAATGCGTCCTACCGCAACGGCGACCCGAAAGCGGCCAGGCAGAAGGGGTTACAACCGCCAGCTTGCCCGAATGCCGCTACCGCGACGAAACCTTCGGCAGCCAGATACGCGAGCTGGCGTGAGATTGCTTCGGCCTTAAACGGTGTCCGCGGTGTGCAACTCAGCAGACCAGGCTCCGGGCCTGCAGGGGGTCTCGCTGCCCTGACAACGGGGCGGTGCGGCTGCACTTCAGACCTGTTCGGAAACCAATGTGCGGTAGAAATTCACGCTATCGCACTGCCCAGGCACGCTAGACAACGCAGTACTGGATATCCTCGCGGCACTGACGATTCGATGCCGCTTACCGAGTCGTCGCCGCCTGGGGGCTGCGGGGCACGTCACGGAAAGGTCCGGCGTCGTTGCGGTGCTCGCGGGGCATGCCGAGCAGTCGCTCACTGATGACGTTGCGGGCCATCTCGGTAGTACCACCACCAATACAGGACACCTGACGGATGAGGTACCCGGATCCGAGTTGGGCGAAGGTGTCGTCGCCGACTTGCCAAGCGGCAGCACGTGACCCGGCCATTTCCAGCCCGATCGCGGCCCGGCGAATGTTCATCGTGCCCGAGAACAGTCGCATCATCGCGGCGGCGTGGGCGGGCAGCGCACCCACGGCCATCTTCTTGGTAACCGACTCGGCGAGAGCCTTCATCACCAGCGATAGGGTGTGGGCTTCGCCGATGAGCGCACGCGTGAGCGGATCGGTCAGGGTGCCGAGCTCGCGGGCGGTGGCGATCATCTCCGTTGCGTCATAGGGCCCGTCGTGGGGGCGGTTGCCGCGGCCGGTGACGTAGGGCGAGCCTCCCGAAATCGTCCGCTCGTGGTAAAGCCATCGGGTCACTACGTCCCAGCCAGCGTCGATCTCGCCCACCCGATCCCGGTCATCGACCACAACATCGGTGAGGAATTCTTGGCAGAATTCCGTTGAGCCGTTGACCAGTTCTATAGGGCGGATGTCAACGCCGGGAGTTGTCAAGGGGAAGCTGAACACACTGAGGCCACGATGCTTTTCCACGTCCCAATTCGTGCGGGCCAGGCACATCGCCCAGTCGCCGTAGCGTGCGTCCGTCGTCCACATCTTGGAGCCGTTGATCACCCATCTGGCGCCGTCTCGCACCGCGCTGGTTACCGCACCGGCGGTGTCGGACCCGCCACCGGGCTCGGAGAGCAGCTGAACCCAGATCTCCTCTCCGCGCAGGATCGCATGAATGTGACGCTGCTTTTGCTCCTCGGTCCCGAACTCGAGCAACAGGGCCAGGCAGGGGATGAAGGTCGATGCCTGGATTTCGGCAGGATAATCGTAGCCGACCAGCTCACGGTTAAATGCCGCCTGATGGGCCGGCGTCAGTCCCTGCCCCCCGTACTGTTGTGGCACCGTGATTCCAGCGTACCCACCGTCAAAAAGGCGCCGCTGTAGCTCGCGGCACTTGTCAAACCGCGCCAACTGCAATTCTTCGGGGGGATTCGTGGATGTCAACACGAAGCTCCCGCTGACCCTTGGCGCCGGCGGCATGTGTCCGGCCAGCCAGGTTCGCGCTTGCGTTGCGAACTCTTCGATGTCGATCACGTCGTCGGTCACCGGCGGGCTCCTTGCGCTTTCTCCAACAGTTGAACAACCCGTTGAGTCATATCTGCCGGACTACCGCCGAGGTGAGTGTCGACGACTGCTCGGCGAAGGAACAGGTGCAAATCGTGTTCGGCGGTCAGTCCGATACCGCCGTGCAACTGGATACAGTCTTGGATGGCTTCCGGGACAACTCTGCCGACATATGCGACTGCGGCACTGCACCACACGCTCGCGTCGGGAGAACTGTCCCCGAACGCGCGGGCGGCCCGAAGGGTGATAGCAGCGCTGGCTTCCAATGCGGTACGCATGTCGGCCATCCGATGCTTGATCGCTTGATACGACGCAAGCGGTCGGCCGAATGAATAGCGGTCGCGAGCCCACTGCAACGTCATGTCAAAGCAGCGCTGCAGGGCGCCGACCAACTCGGCGGCACGCAGCGTTGCCAGAACATCGAACATGGTCTCGTCATAGCTGTCGCCGGCACCGGCCTGTCCGACGCGAGCCGAAACAGGCAGCCGCACATCGCGCAACGTGACTTCGTGAAATCGACGGGTCAGGTCGACGCTGGCGAGCGGGGCAAGTTGAACCCCTTTCGCCGGCAACGGCACAAGAACGTATGAGCGACCCTGCGGCTCGGTTACCGGCACCAGCAAAAGCGAGGCATCGCCGGCACCTTCGACCGGGGACAGTTTCCCGCTCAAGACGATCTCGGCACCTGAGGTCTGCGCGCCCACGTCGGAGCAACGCCTGCGCGAGTCGTCAATGCGCTGCGGGGCGCACCAGGCAGCGGTAGCGCTGCCATCGATCAGCCCGGAAAGCGGCTCGCGCTGTTGGTCGTCTGACCCCCAGCGAGTGAGTGTCGCGGCCACGACATTGGTGGGAATAAGCGGCCCGGGCGCAGCGTGGCGACCGAATTGATATGCCACGGTGAGTAAGTCGAGCAGCCCGTTACCGCTGACAGATCCGCCGCCGGCGGATTCTGGGACCAGCAGCGAGGTCCAACCGAGGGCCGCTCCTTGCTGCCACTCTTCGGGATTGAACGGCGAGCGCATCCGCGCGAGATCGCGCACGTGATCACTGGGATACTTCGAGTCCAGGTAACGCGCCGTTGTCTTCTCCAACAGTTCCTGGTCGGCGGTAAGCGCGAACATCGTCCTCCTCAGCCGCCGCAGCATTGCTAACCGCAAGTCTTGCCGTAAGTCTTACAGTTGATTTCGTTTCGAGGCAAGTCTGGGCGGCTGGCGCACCACGCCTTGAGCCGTTGACGCGTCGTCGCCCCCAGGACCGACGACGGCAATCGAGCCCTGCAGCGACACCATGTCCTCGTGAGTTCGGAAAGTCCCTCCGCGCACCTGCAAGCCGGTGCATCGTGATGACTTGACGGATGGTGGAACGGCAGGTGCGCATTCACTTTCTTGACGCCACGCGCTTTGCTATTTGGCGTGCGCTCCGTTGGCCACTCCTTCGCGCAGCGATTGATGGTTCACCCCGAACGCATAAACAGACCTACATCGATTTTGACGACCGCTGTGGTCAGAGGATCAGTCGTCGAAACCGGCTTAGTGTGATTACTACGGCATTATCAAAACAAGTCTTTACACCGGACAGCACGAAAGGGGCAGGCGCACATAGAAATCTAAACCAGGTATCGGCAATTAATGAAGGCATGCCCATGGCTTTCCGCAACAGGCGCAGATCGTGCATCGCAGCGGCCCCTCAGCGGCGGCGCGTCAACGGAATCTCGGCATGTCGAACCTGGTTTCCGCCAGCGCGTTTCGCCTCGTACATCGCGGAATCGGCGGCCTCGACCAGGCTTTCGATAATCTGCCGGTTGGGATGTTCAGTGCCGGATGTAAGTCGGATGCTGCTGACACCCAGGCTTGCTGTCACACCCCAGGGTGTGGCCGCAATCGCTAGGCGCATTGCCTCCGCAGTCAGAAGTGCTTCCTCGGTCCCGATAGTCTCCGCGACCAGGAATTCCTCTCCGCCTACCCGTGCGATCACTCTTTCACCGCCGCCGATCCGACGCAGGCTGTCGGCTACGGCCACCAGCAAGCGGTCCCCGGTAGCGTGACCGTAAGTGTCATTGATGCGCTTGAAATTATCGAGATCGACCATCAAGACACTAAGACACAACGTCCGCTTCTCCACGGCTACCAGTTTGGATGCCGACCGATAAAAGCCCCGACGGTTGCGCAAACCGGTGAGGGGATCAGTGGAGGACTTCAGGGCATCGACGGACAGCCAGTGAACGAGCATCTGTCCGCAGACTGGTACCGCCAGGATTCCGGCACTGAGCACCAGTAGCTTAGCCAGCGCCATCGGTGGATCACCGGCCACCGCGATCCGGGCGGCGCACACCGCTGCAGTACCTAAGGCAGTGCCCAGCGTGACGACCAAGTGGCGAGCGGAATGAAAGAAGGCTATGTACCCAGCGAGACCGCCGAACGCGGCACACCCCAGCATCCCGGTGCGCGGGTCACTCTCGATCAAGCAGGTCACGGCGATGCCCAGAGTCCCCATTATCGAAAACAATTGGGACTGAACCCGCGTTGGCCACCTCAGCAGCCACACCAGTGCCATGGCCGAAAGGCTGACGATCACTACCATGGCGACCGCACGCCGCGTGGGCGTCTGTGGACCTGAGGGGCTGACCAGCATCAGCAACGTCGCTGCGGCCAGGATTGCCAGGATCGCGACCAGTAGGTAGCGGACAAATGGCTTCAATCCACGGATGGCGAGGTAGTCCGACAGCCAGTCGTAGTGGTCGGGTTGATGCCACCACACGCAGATCCGGTGCATTTCGCGACGCCCCCGGCCCATTGTTGACATCACACGTCTGCGGCGCGGATCACCCGAACCTCGTCGAATGCTACTCATCATCGCCAAAGCCAGTGGGAAGGATTCCGCCGGTCGGAGTGGTAGACGATCGCGCCGGGGAGGCGGAGCACCCAGTGGGCCCGGCTGGGCGGCGCTGCGCGCGCATCGACTACATGCCTAAACACTGAGTACCAGTGATTTGCTTGTCTGCGCACTGTCGGGAACCAACCGATCAAGCGACTGCCCGTTCACGTCGACGATCCACACGATTCCCAGAGCTCGTCACCCCCCGGCCGTGCGCATTGACGGGGGCGGGACCACTTGCCGCCCGGTGCCGTCACCCGATGTCCTTTGTGTCGCCACGCGAGGTACGCGGCTAGGTGGAACCCTTCGTCAACGCATGGAATGCGTCGTCGAGCTGCGGGCGCTACAGGGCAATATCGGCTACATCGATCTTGGCCAATGCCAGCCACGGCCTCGACGAGTCGCCTGGCGCCACTCGGCGCCGGGATGGCGACTCGATCCGATTCGGGCGTCAGCGCGGTCCGATTCCCCTTCGACAGGAGCGAGCCGAGCGTCTCAGCGATCACCAAAAGTCCTTGAAATTCCGTCGAACGATTTCGTAGGAGCTACCGGCCGGGCCAAAGCACGCGCCGCGTGGTATTCAGTCTCGACCTGCGCAATCAAATCGGACGCCGACAGCACACCGTCAACCCCGGCAGCACTGTGCCCCGCGCTGAACCGAAATGCTGACCCGGCGTCTGGGGAGTCGTGGCCTTCACTTAGCACCCCCATGTTGAAGTCACCAACCGTGCCACGCCGGTGCCCGACGGGCACCGCGGGGCGAATCATGTTCGCCGGCAGACCCGTCAGTTCGCTGGTCAACATGATGTCATCAACCGACGCGGCCACCACCGCGTCTTTATACGACTGCTCGGCGGCACTTTCCTGTGTCGCGATGAACGGCGTGCCCATATAGACGAGGTCATACCCAGCCACAAGCGCGGACAGCATACTGGTCCCATCGGTGATGCCCCCGGCGAGAACAAGCGGACCGTCCCACACCCGCCGGACGGCACGCACGAAAACCAGTGGGTTAATCCAGCCCGTCTGTCCGCCCGCGCCCGCGCTGAGAAGCACTAGACCATCCACACCCACCGCTATCGCACGCTGGACGTGACGCATTGACGCCACGTCAGAGAAGACCAAAATGCCCACGTCGTGGAGGGGTTGAACAATGTCCCGTGGCGACCCGACACTGGTTATGACCGCCGGCACCCGGTGAGAGATGATGACGTCGAGGTCATCATTCAGCCGCTGATTTGTCTTATGCACCACGAGATTTGGCATCACCGGCCCTGGGAGGCCCCGAACGCCGCTCAGCCACCGATCCACCTCAACCGGTGAGTCCGCGTTGTGAACCGGAAACGAAGCCCCGATCCCGTTGGATGCCGCCGCCGCGACGAGTTCATAGCTAGACACCCCGGTCATCGGCGCCGCAATGAGCGGTATCCGAAAACCCGCAAGGAAAGCCTCCGAGGCAGCTGTATGCACGCGCACACTGTATGTTACTTTTCGCTCCGAAAGTAAGTTGATGCGGAGGGCGGATGCCGAAGCACGCGATCGTCGTCGTTGACATGCAGGCGTACTTCTGTCGACGCGATCACGCGTTTGGGAAGTTCATCGCGGCGTTGGGCAGGACCGAGGACCTGAAGTGGTTCCTCGACCGGCTCGCCGACAAAGTCATCCCCACCATCGCGAAGCTTCAAGACCGCGCACGTCAACGTCATGAGCTGATCGTCGTCACCGAGTTCGGTAGTCGCACGGCTGGCGGCAGCGACCTACCCGGCTGGGCGCGAAGGCACAACGACCTTGCACGGGCGCTGATTGGCGAAAACATCTACATACCGCTCGATGACCCCGCGGCACGAACGATCGCGGAGCTAAGCGAGTTCAAGCCTGATCTGCTGATCCAGCGGACCACAAGCGGCCCCCTTGCCGGGACGGGCATCGTCTCGCACCTGCGTGAAGCCGGAGTCGAGCACGTGCAGGTCACCGGAGTAGCCACCGATGTCTGCATGACCAATTGGGTCCGCCAACTCGCCGACTGCGATTTCGACGTGACAGTGCCCGACGATGCATGTGCGACGCCGTTCCAGGAATCCCACGACTGGGCACTCCGGTTCGGCATCGCCCCATTCGCCAACGTGCTCGACAGCAAGTCGATCCTCAGAACAGAGGTGCCGTGATGAGCCAGGGGCCCCTTGACGGAATCCGCGTCCTCGATTTGTCGATTGCCCTCACCGGCCCGTACGCGGTGGCGCTGTTAGCCGACCAGGGTGCAGAAGTGATCAAAGTGGAGCGCCCCGGGATTGGCGACTATGCCCGGTGGCTCGGCGTCAGTGTGAACGGCATGTCCTCGCTATACCTGGTTTGCAACCGCGGCAAGAGGTCCATTGCCGTCGACCTGCAAAGGCCCGAGGGAGCCGAGATCGTGCGCCAGCTATCGACCGACGTCGACATCGTGGTGCAGAACTTCCGGCCCGGCGTCGCCGACCGACTGGGCATCGGCTACGAGGACGTCCGCGCAGTCAATCCCGACGTCATCTACGTCTCGCTCTCCGGCTTTGGCAGCGTCGGACCCTATCGCGACCGCAGCGCCTATGACACCGTCATCCAAGCCTATGGCGGCTTCGCTGTGAACCAGGCTGACCCCGACGACGGTACGCCGGTCTTTTTGCGCCAGACCGCAGCCGACAAGGTCACCGCACTCTATGCATGCCAGGCCATGACTGCTGCCTTAGTCGCGCGTGAACGGGGAGCCGGCGGCCAGCACGTCGAGTTGTCCATGGCCGATGCGGTGGTGTCGTTCCTGTGGGCGGACTCCGCCGCCAACGAAGTGCTGCTCGACGCCGACCACACCCAACATTCCAGCTTCGTCGCAGGATTCGCCCCGTTTCGATTCGCCGACGGGTGGGGAATCGTCACGCCGACGTCACAGCGTGACTTCGAAGGTATGTGCCGTGCCCTCGACGTCCAGGGGTGGGACGACCCACGCCTGGCTTCGTTTGACGAGCGAAAGAAGCACCGCGACCTCGCAAACGAACTGATGGACATGTGCTACGCCGTCGCGGCCAACATCACGATGGCCGACGCGGCGAAACGATTCGACGCTGAGCGCATCCCCTTCGCCATGGTGTTATCCCCCGAGGAGCTGGTGCACGATCCCCATGCGATTGCGATCGGGATGTTCGAGGAAAGCGATCACCCGGTCGCCGGACGTACCCGTCTACCGCGACACCCGGCGCAATTCGCGCAGACCCCAGCCAAGCTTCGCAGCATGGCACCATCACTCGGCGAACACACCGACACCATCCTCCGCGATCTCGGGCTCACTTCGGACCTCGCTGACCTACGATCGCGCGGCATCATCGCCTAGCCCACCAGTGGCGCAAGCAGTCCCCTTA
>Ga0335072_10012704_pt1 | contig 12026 bp, 8 predicted proteins | sample Lox_Sample_21_FD_206725 | JGI IMG/M metagenome (GOLD analysis project Ga0335072, IMG submission 206725) | Soil microbial communities from Loxahatchee National Wildlife Refuge, Florida, United States - Lox_Sample_2.1 | ecosystem: Environmental > Terrestrial > Soil > Wetlands | place: USA: Florida...
GCGGGCTTGATCTGCTGCGGTTTGACCCGCGGCATCACCTTCAGGGTGCGCCAGAGGATCGCGATGAGGGCGCCGAAGAAGAAGATCGCGATGACCGGCTCCCACTGCATCGCCCAGTTCTGCAGTTCCGCTACGAACGACGAAACCGTCGCGATCATGTGTGTGGCGCCTCCTTGCGCTTGGTGCCCTCTGTGTCTTTACCCTAGGACAGAACGCGCGAGATCCGCGAAGAATTCCGCGGCGAAGGCGAGATCGCGGACGTCGATGCGCTCGTCGGCGGCGTGCATCAGCGGCGCCGTCTCCAACAGCGACTGGTGGCGCTGGGGAAAGAAGCCATAGGCGACGCAGTCGGGGAAGGCGGCGCGGAAGTGGCGGGAGTCGGTGAAGCCGGGGAGGATCGTCGGCACCACTTCGGCGCCGGGGTCACGATGCCCGATCCAGCCGGAGATGGCGTCCATCAACTGCGAGCGCGTCGGCGAGCGGTTGCCGACGACGCGCTCGCTGAACTCCACCCGGTAGCCGTCGGGGTGGGCGGGTCCAAGAACCTCGGCGATGGCGCGGCGGACCTCCTCCTCGCCGAGGCCGGGCGGCACGCGGCAGTCGACCTTGAGCTCGGCGCTGCTGGGGATGACGTTGATCTTCTCCGAGGCCCGGATGCGGGTGGGGGCGAAGGTGACGCCGAGCATCGGCTCGAACATCGCCGCCAGGCGGGGGTCGGCGGCGAGCAGGTTGGCGACCGCGCCGGCGGGGTCCTCGGGGTCCTCGCCGAGGCCGCGGAGGAAGGCGGCGGGCTCCTCGGTGAGGACGTAGGAGGGCTGCCTGTCGGCGAGCCGGGCGAGCAGGGGGGCCATCTTCAAGAGGGCGTTCTCGCCGATCCTCGGCATCGAGGCGTGGCCGGCGACGCCGGCCGTGTTGAGGGTGAAGCGAAAGACGCCCTTCTCGGCGCAGCAGACCCCGTAGCGGCGGCGGCCGCCGTACTCGAAGACGGCGCCGGCGCCCTCGTTGACGAGCAGGTCGCAGCGGACCTGCTCGGGATGGTTGCGGGTGATCCACTCGGCGCCGAGCGCGCCGCCGGTCTCCTCGTCGACGACGGCGCAGATCAACAGCTCGCCCCGCGCCGGGCGCCAGCCGGCGCGCGCCAGGGAGACGGCGGCGGCGACCTCGGCGGCGACCTGTGACTTCATGTCGATGGCGCCCCGCCCCCAGATGCAGCCGTCGGCGAGCTCGCCGGACCAGGGATCGTGGGACCACTCGGCGGGGTCGGCGAGGACGGTGTCGACGTGGCCGAGGTAGCAGAGGGTGGGGCCGCCGTCGGGGTCGGCTCCGCGCAGGCGGGCGACGAGGTTGGGGCGGCGGTGCTCCTCGCCGAGCATGTGGCACCGGAAGCCGGCGTCGGCGAGCAGGACGCGCAGGTGTTCCTGCGCCGGGCGCTCGTCGCCGGGGGGATTGACGGTGTCGAAGCGGATCAGGGCCCGCAGGAGGTCCCGGGCGAGCGGCGCCGGGTCGACGCCGCGAGGCGCCGGGTCGGAAGCGCGAGGCGCCGCCCCGGCAGCGAGCGGCGCCGGGTCGACGCCGCGAGACGCCGCCCCCGCGTCGGACGGCGTCGGGTCGGGCGTGAGGGGGGCCGGGTCGGCTGAGCTCACGCGCCGATGGTACGCCGATCGCGCCCCGCGCCGGGCACGGCGGCGAGCAGGGCCCGGGTGTAGGGGTGCTGGGGCCTCTCGTACAGCTGCTCCCGGGGGGCCAGCTCGACGATCCGCCCGGCCTGCATGACGGCGACGCGGTCGCACACCTGGCGCACGACCGCGAGGTCGTGGGAGATGAACAGCAGGGCCAGCCCGAGGTCGCGCCGCAACCGTTGCAGGAGCGCCAGGATCTGGGCCTGGATCGAGACGTCGAGCGCCGAGACGGGCTCGTCGGCGACGAGCAGCGCCGGGCCGGGGGCGAGGGCGCGGGCGAGGGCGACCCGCTGGCGCTGGCCGCCGGAGAGCTCGTAGGGGTAGCGCCCGGCGTCGGCGGCGGCGAGGCCGACTGTCTCCAGCAGCTCGCCGACGCGGCGCCGGCGCGCCGCGCGGTCGTGCTGCAGGTCGTGGACGACGAGTGGCTCGGCGACGCAGGCGCCGACGGTGCGGCGGGGGTTGAGCGAGGAGTAGGGGTCCTGGAAGACCATCTGCGCCCCGCGGCGCAGGGCGGCCAGGGAGCGCCCGCGCAGCGCCGTCACGTCCTGCCCGGCGAAGCGGATCTCGCCGGCGTCGGCGTCGAGCAGCCGCATGACCAGGCGCGCGGTGGTGCTCTTGCCGCAGCCCGTCTCGCCGACCAGCCCGAGTGCTTCGCCGGGGGCCAGGGCGAAGCCAACGCCGTCGACGGCCCTGACGGGCTCGTGGCGGCGGCGGGCGAGGATTCCGCGCGGCGCGAAGCCCTTGGCGAGGGCGCGGACCTCCAGCAGCGGCTGGCCCGGACCCGCCGGCGGCAGGTCGCCGGGCGCGCCGGGGTCGAGGCGGGGCGTTGGCGAGGCCCGGTCGGGCAGGGGATCGTCCAGGCGGGGCACGGCGCGCAGCAGGGCGCGGGTGTACTCCTCGCGGGGGGCGTCGAAGATCTCCCGGGTGGGGCCGTCCTCGACGATCCGCCCGGCGCGCATCACGGCGACGTCGTCGGCGAGCTCGGCGACGACGCCGAGGTCGTGGGTGATCAGCAGCAGCGCCATGCCGAGCTCGCGCTGCAGCTCGCCCAGAAGCGTCAGGATCTGGGCCTGGACGGTGACGTCGAGCGCGCTGGTGGGCTCGTCGCAGATCAGCAGCCGGGGCTCGTTGGCGATGGCCATCGCGATCATCACCCGCTGGCGCATCCCCCCGGATAGCTCGTGGGGGTAGGCGTCGATGCGCCGCCCCGGCTCGGGGATCCCGACGCGGTCGAGCAGCTCGATCGCCCGTGCCCGGGCGTCTCGGCGTGTCAGGGCGTCTCGGCGTGTCAGGACGTCTCGGCGTGCCCGGGCGTCTCGGCGGCCCGGGGCATCTCGGCGGGCCGGGGCATCTCGGCGGGCCGGGGCCGCGTGTGCGCGCAGGGCCTCGACGAGCTGCCAGCCGACGCGCTGCAGGGGGTTCAGCGCGGCGAGGGGGTCCTGGAAGACCATGGCGAGCTCGTTGCCGCGCAGAGAGCGCATCTGGCGGTCGTCGAGCTCGAGGAGGTCGCGGCCGGCGAGCCGGATGCGTCCGGCCAGCTGCGCGCCGTCGCGGCGGGTGAGCCCCATCGCGGTCAGCGCCGTGACGCTCTTGCCCGATCCCGACTCGCCGACGACCCCCAGTGCCTGGCCGGGCCGCAGGGTGAAGCTGACGCCCCTGACGGCCTCCAGCCGGCCGGCCGGGCCGCGGCCGGGCAGGGGGAAGGCGACGCTCAGGTCCTCGACCTCCAGCAGCGGGGCGACGGCGGCGCTCACCGCAATCTGACGCGGGGGTCGAGGTAGGCGTAGGAGATGTCGACGACGATGTTCGCCACGACGATGAACAGCGCCGCCAGCAGCACGGTGCCCTGGACGATGGGGAAGTCCGACTGGGTGATGGCGTCGTAGTTCAGGCGTCCGACGCCGGGGATGTCGAAGACGACTTCGACCAGGAGGGCCCCGCCGAGGAGGGTGCCGATGTCGAGGCCGAGGACGGTGATCACCGGCATGATCGCCCCCCGCAGGCCGTGGCGGAGGATGACACGGCGCTCGCGCAGGCCCTTGGCGCGGGCGGTGCGGATGTGGTCCTCGCCGAGCACCTCGAGCAGGCTGCCGCGCAGCAGCCGGGCGTAGACCGCGGCGAAGCCGGCGGCGAGGACCAGCCATGGAAGGACGAGCGAGCCGAGCCATTTGCCGGGGTCGGCGAGCAGGCCGGTGTAGCTGCCGGCGCCGGGCAGCAGGGGAAACCTGCCGATGTCCTGGGCGAAGAGGAACAGCGCGACCAGGCCGAGCCAGAATTCGGGGGCCGAGATGAAGAGGAGGGCGCCGCCCATGGCGGCGTGGTCGAGCCAGGTCCGGCGGCGGACGGCCGAGACGACCCCGATGGCGACGCCGGCGAGCAGCCAGATGACGGTGGCGCCGGCGGCCAGCGAGATCGTCGCCGGCAGGCGGTCGGCGATGAGGCCGGCGACGGAGGCGTGGCTGTAGAAGCTGTAGCCGAGGTCGAAGTGCAGGACGACGCCCCTGAGGTAGTCGTAGAACTGGGTGTAGATCGGCTTGTCCAGGCCGAGCTCGTGGCGGACGTGGGCGACCGCCCGCGGCGAGGCGGTGCGGCCGGCGCGCAGCCGCGCCGGTTCGCCGGATGGCAGGACGTCGAACAGCACGAACGTCAGCGCGCAGACGAGGAAGAGCAGCGCGACCCCCCATAGGAGGCGGCGGATCACGTAGCCGGCCATCGGTCCTCCAGGCCGGGAGCGCCCGTGCTGAGACGCCCGGCGAAACGACGCGCATACGTCACGCCGGGCCTCACTTCAGCGAGGTGAAGTCGTAGTCCCAGGCGCCGCTGTTCCAGAGCTGGTCGACGCCCTGCACTTCGCTGCCCTCGATGTCGGCGTCGCTGGTGTAGACCTCGGGCGCGGCGACGGCCTGTTCGACGAGCATGTCGTCGACCTTCGCCCAGGCGTTGCCGCGGGCGGGTTCGCCGAAGACGAGGGCGGCCTTTTCCATGGCGGCGTTGATCTTGGGATCGTTGACCTGGCCGTAGTTGGAGTTGCCGCTGGCGGTGATGGCGTGGCCGTCGAAGGTGACGTACAACATGGCCTGGGGGTCGGAGAAGTCCGGCGCCCAGCCGACGTTGGGGCAGACGTCGATCTCCTGGGCGGGGACGGTGCAGTACTTGTCGTACATCGCCGACTGTTCGAGCAGGCTGAGATGGGTCTTGAAGCCGAGGCTCTGCAGCGCCTGGTTGACGATCTGGGCCATGGCTTCGTCGGGTTCGCCGTTGGAGCCGACGACCTGGAGGGTCTTGGCGCCGGTGTACCTGCCGCTGGGGTAGCCGGCGAGCTTCATGTACTTGGCGGCGACGGCGGGGTCGCCTTCGGGGTGCTCGTTGTAGTCGACGCGCGGCCCGGCGTTGCCGCCGGCGGCCTGGAAGCCGGCGATGCCGGGATAGAGGAAGTGGGTCATGACCTGGGCGGTGAGGGCGCCGCCGCGGGCCTTGACGATGGCGTCGCGGTCGAGCTCGGCCCAGACGGCCTTGCGGAGGTCGATGTTCTCGAACGGCCCGTGGGCGTTGTCCAGCGAGGCGTAGTAGGTGCCGGAGCCCGGGGTGAAGGTGATCTGCCGGGGATGGTGCTCGTAGGCTTCCTGGACGACCGAGGGAGCGGGTGAGTCGTTCTGGACGTCGTCCCTGCTCCTGAGCACCTGCCTGCCGATGACGCCGGGTTCGCCGCCGATGTTGACGTCGATCTGATCGAGGTACGCCGGCCGGTAGTCGGTGTGGGGGTTCCACCTGGGGTTGCGCACGAGCGTCAGCGACTTGCCCGGCTGGTAGCCGATTCCGAGGAACTTCCCCTGGGCGTTGGCCTTGAGCATGTAGGGCCCGGTGGAGACGACGTATTCGGTGCCGTAGGTCGTCGGGCTGTGGGCGTCGAGGGGCTTGGCGAATTCGGGTGGCACGGGCGCCGAGAGCGGCAGGCTGAGGGCGCCGTAGAAGAGCGGGGCGACGGGCTTTGTGAGGTGAAAGACGATGGTGTAGCGGCTCGGGGTTTCGATGCCGGGGATCGGCCCGCCGTTGGCCTTTTCACCGCCGACGAGGTAGCCGAAGTAGGAGGGGAAGTAGGGGTTGGCGACGTTGGGGTTGGCGCCGCGCTCGATCGCATAGGCGACGTCGCCGGAGTCCACTTCGCGGTTGACGGGCGGGCTGAAGTAGACGTGCGGGCGGATGTGCACCGTCAGCGTGCGCCCGCCGTCTGAGATCGCCGGCGGCGCGGAGGCGAGGTCCGGGCGCAGCCGGGTGGAGGAGTTCGGTGGATAGGAGTAGAGGGGTCTCTGGGTGGCGTAGACGACGGTGTAGTCCTCGGCGTTGTAGCTCTCGCCGGGGTCGAGGTGTTCGAAGTCCTCGTGGTCGTAGACCGTGAGGATCCCGCCGCGGTGCTTGCCGTAGAGGGTCTGGCCGATCGGCGACTCCCCGGGCTTGAGCGGGATGCCGGAGGTGGCGCCGCCGCCCGAGCCGCAGGCGGCGAGGGCGAGAGCGAGCAGGCCCGCGACCGCGAAGGCCGAGGCCGCGCGGACCCCGGGAGCCAGCGCCGCACCGGCGACGGCCTGTGTCATGGTGACACCAAACAACCCGGCGCGCCCCCGGCGCGCACCCCTCAAACCTGTCGGTGACATCGTCTTGCCCTCTCCCTTCATGGTGAATTGCGCGTCAGTTGACCCCTCGGATTCAATGCGTCCTGCAGGCCGTCCCCGAGCAGGTTGAAGGCGAGCACCGTCAGCAGCAGGGCGAGCCCGGGGAAGACCATGTACCACCAGGCGGTGGTGAAAATCGGAGTGGCGTCGGCGAGCATCTGCCCCCAGCTGGCGGTCGGCGGGCGGACGCCGACGCCGAGGAAGGAGAGGGCGGCCTCGAGCAGGATGTTCTGGGGGACGAGGAGGCTGGAGTAGACGATCACCGGGGCCAGCAGGTTGGGCAGGATCTCGCGCACGAGGATGCGCGGCCCGGAGGCCCCCAGCGAGCGGGCGGCGAGGACGAAGTCGCGCTCCCGCAGCGTCAGGACCTGGCCGCGGACGATGCGGGCGATGTAGGTCCAGTTGACGAGGGCGACGATGGCGACGATCGTCGGCACCCCGGGCTGGATGGCGCCGGCGGCGCAGCCGCGGACGTCACAGGCCGCGCCGAGCCCCATGCCGAGGAGGAGCACCGGGAAGCAGAGGACGACGTCGATGGTGCGGGACAGCACGGTGTCGACCCAGCCGCGGTAGAAGCCGGCGAGGAGTCCGACGACGGTGCCGATGAGGGCCGCCAGGGCGGTGCCGACCAGCCCGACCTCCAACGAGACCCGGGCGCCGTAGACGACGCGGGCGAAGATGTCGCGCCCGAGCTGGTCCACGCCGAAGGGATGTGCGGCGCTCGGGCCGAGGGGGGCGCCGAAGGCGTTGGTGGCGTTGGGGTCCAGGACGTTGGGTCCCGGCACCCCGGCGATCCGGATGACGAGGGGGGCGGCGATCGCGACGACCACGAGGACGGAGACGAAGCCCAGCGACGCCACGGCGAGCCGGTCGCGGCGAAAACGCCACCAGAAGAGCTGCCGGGGGGTGCGCCCGAGCGGCGCCGGGCCGGCGGCGGCCCGGTCGAGCAGGTCGACGCGGCCCTCGCCGGCGACGAGGACGTCGGCGGCCCCGGTGGTCATAGCCCGGGCACCTCCTGGGGGACGCCGGAGGCGGCCGCCGGCCAGGAGGCGGCCTGCGCGCCGTCGCCCGGCCAACCTCGCAAGCCGTCGTCCCCCACCCGGGCCACCGGCTTCCGGCGCCCGCGAGCCCTGCCTCTAATCTGAGTCACGGCTCGGTGTTCGACGCCCACCGGCGTCCGCCTGCCGATCAAGCGCTTGCGCACGCACGACATGGACACCCTTTTCACGCCCGACGAGGCCCCGGCCGAGCGCCGCGAGGAAGACGACCCTTCGCGCCCCCTGGCGGCACGGCTGCGCCCGCGGGATCTGGGGGACTTCGTCGGGCAGGCGCATCTGCTCGGCGTCGACTCGGGGCTGCGGACGGCGATCGAGCGGGGGGTGCCGCACTCGATGATCCTCTACGGACCGCCGGGCACCGGCAAGACGACGCTGGCCCGGATGCTGGCGGCCCGCTCGGAGGCGGTCTTCGAGGAGCTCAGCGCCGTGCAGGCCGGCCGCGCCGAGGTCCGGGCGGTGCTGGCGCGGGCCGAGGAACGTCGCCGCGGCCGGGGCCTGGAGACGGTGTTCTTCCTCGACGAGATCCACCGCTTCAACAAGGCCCAGCAGGACGCCCTGCTGCCGGCCGTCGAGGACGGCCTGGTGGTCTTGATCGGGGCGACCACCGAGAACCCGGCGTTCGAGGTCAACGCGGCGCTGCTGTCCCGGATGCGGATCTACGCGCTGCAGGCGCTGACGGCGGAGGAGATCGCGACGGTGTTGCGCCGGGCGCTGGAGTCGGGGGAGCTGGGAGGCGCGAGCGGGGCGCGGAGCGGGGAAGCCGAGCCCGGGGCCGCATACCCGGTGGGCGCCGACGTCGGGGTCTCGGACCCGCCTGGGCCGGAGGCGATAGCGGTGGACCCGGCGGCGATCGACTTCCTGGCGGCCCGGGCGGAGGGCGACGCGCGGACGGCGCTGAACGCGCTGGAGCTGGCGGTGGAGACCGCCGCGGAGCTCGGCGAGGCCGAGGTCGGGATCGAGCGGGCCCAGGACGCCCTGCAGCGCCGGGCGGTGCTCTACGACCGGGGCGGCGACCGTCACTACGACTACATCTCGGCCTGGATCAAGGCCACCCGGGGCTCTGACCCGGACGCCTCGCTGTACTACCTGGCGGTGATGCTCGAGGGCGGCGAGGACCCGCGGTTCATCGCCCGGCGGATGGTGATCCTGGCCTCGGAGGACGTCGGCAACGCCGACCCGGGGGCGCTGACGCTCGCGGTGGCGGCGGCCCAGGCGGTCGAGCACGTCGGCCTGCCGGAGGCCCGCTACGCGCTGGCCCAGGCCGCGATCTACCTGGCCCTGGCGCCGAAGTCCGACGCCGCCGGCCGGGCGCTGGGGGCGGCCGTCGAGCACGTCCGCGCCCACGGCGCGGCGCCGGTGCCGGGCTGGCTGCGGTCGGGACCGCGCCCGGGGCAGGATGAGGGCCAGCCCGCCCGCTACGACAACCCCCACCGCCACCCCGGCCACGTCGGCCCGCAGGAGCTGCTGCCGGAGGGCGTGTCGGGAGCGCGCTTCTACGCGCCCGACGACGCCGAGGCCGAGCTGGGGCGGCGGCTGGAGGAGATCCGGGCGCAGCGGAGCCGCCGGGCGCGGGAGCGATAATCGATGGACATGACCGCGACCGCCACCGAGCTGCACTCGCGCAACCCGGCGACGGGGGCGCTGCTGGGGACGGTGGCGGCGACGCCGCTGGAGGAGGTGGAGGGGCTGGTGGCGGGTGCCCGCAAGGTGCAGCCGCTGTGGGCGCTGCTGCGGATGTCCGACCGGGCGCGCTACATGCGCCGGGTGGCGCAGGCGATCATCGACGAGCTCGACGAGCTGGCCGAGGTGATCTCCCGGGAGCAGGGGCGGACGCGGGCGGAGGTGGCGACGATGGAGCTGCTGCCGGCGATCGACGCGTTGATCTGGATCGCCGACGACGGCGCCCGGGTGCTGGGCTCGCGGCGGGTGCCGATCCACCGCTCGCAGGCGGCGCTGGGCAAGCGCGCCCGGGTGGCGTACGAGCCGTACGGGGTGATCGGGGTGATCGGGGCCGGGAGCGCCCCGCTGGCGCAGCCGCTGGCGCAGATCGCGGGGGCCCTGGTGGCGGGCAACGGGGTGGTCTTCAAGCCGGCCCGGCGGGCGCGGCTGACGGGGGAGCGGATCGAGCGGCTGCTGGGCCGGGCGACGCTGCCGGAGGGGATCGTCCGGGTCGCCCACGGCGGCGCCCAGGTGGGGGTGGCGCTGGCGCGGTCGCCGTGCGACAAGGTGCTGTTCACGGGCTCCCCCCAGGTCGGGCGGGCGGTGGCGCGGGCGTGCGTGTCGCAGGACAGGGAGGTCACGGTGGAGCTGGGCGGGAAGGACGCGATGCTGGTCCTCGCCGACGCCGACCTGCCGCGGGCGGCGGCGGGGGCGCTGTGGGCGGGCTGCGCGGCGGCGGGCCAGGCGCGGGGCTCGGTCGAGCGGATCTACGTCGAGGGGGAGGTCGCCGAGCGCCTCCTGACGCGCCTGGTCAACGGGGCGCGGGCGCTGAGCATCGGCGACCCGGAGCGGCCGGGGGTGCAGATGGGCCCGCTGGCCTCGGCGCGACGCCTGGAGCACGTCCGGGAGCTGGTGCAGGAGGCCGTGGCGCAGGGCGCGAGGCTGCACTGCGGCGGCCCCCTGGCGGAGCCGCCGGAGGGCTGCGCGCCGGAGGCGGCGTTCTACGCGCCGGCGGTGCTCAGCGGGGTGACCCACGCGATGCGGGTGATGCGGGAGCCGCTCGACGGCCCGGTGCTGGCGGTGATGGCCGTGGACTCCACCGACGAGGCGATCGCGCTGGCCAACGACTGCGACTACCGCCTGGGGGCGTCGATCTGGACGGCCGACCGCCACCGGGGGTTGCGCATCGCGCGGGAGCTCGACGTGGGGATGGTGTGGCTCAACGACCACCTCCCGGCCCCGATGCTGGCCCGCGGGCCCTGGGGGGCGGCGGCGGGCGGCGGCCTCGGCCGGACACTCGGCGCGAGGGGCCTGCGGGAGTGCGCCCAGGAGAAGCTCATCACCCACGACCCCCCGGGCAGCCGCGGCCTGTGGTGGCCGCCGTACGACGAGCTCCTGGAAGAGGCCGCCCGCACCGTCGCCCGACTGCGCTCGGGACGCGACTCCGACCGGGAGCGCGCCTGGCGCCACGGGGTGGGCTCCCTCGCCCGGGTGGGAGCGCGGGCGGTGGTCGGCACCCGCTCGCGGCGGCGGGTGGGCTGAGGTCCTAACCTATTCCCATGCCCGCCCAGGCCTACGCCGGCAAGGAGTGCGTCTGCCAGCTGCGCAGGGGTATCTGCGACCAGTCATGCGTGCAGGGGATGCTCGACACCCCGTTCTACATCGCCTGCCTGAAACTGCGGGGCCGCCGCTGCGTGGTGGTCGGCGGCGGCGAGATCGGCCTGGAGAAGGTCGAGGGGCTGCTGGCGTGCTCGGGCGAGGTGACGCTGATCGCGCCCGACGCCGAGCCGGCCCTGGCGGAGCTCGCGCGGGAGGGCTCGATCCGCTGGGAGCGGCGGGAGTACGCCGGGCCGGGGGACCTGGAGGGCGTGTTCATGGCGATCGCGGCGACCGACGACACGGAGGTCAACATCCGGGTCTGGGAGGACGCCGAGCGGCGGGCGATGCTGGTCAACGTCGTCGACGTCCCGCCGCTGTGCAACTTCATCCTGCCCGCCATCGTGCGGATGGGGGCGCTGGCGATCGCGATCTCCACCGCCGGCGCCTCGCCGGCGCTGGCGAAGCGGATGAAGCGGGAGATCGCCTCCCAGCTCGGTCCCGAGTACGCGCGGCTGGCGGAGCTGCTCAACGAGGTCCGGGGCTGGGCCAAGGGGACGCTGCCGACCTACGCCCAGCGCCGGGACTTCTTCGAGGGGATCGTCAACGGCGAGCCCGACCCGATCGGGCTGCTGCGCGGCGCCTACGCCCCCGACGGCGCCCCCCTCGCCGGGGCGCCCGCCGCGGAGGAGGCGGTGCGGGAGCTCATCGCGGCGGCCCAGGACGACGTCGGGGCGGCGGCGGCTTCGCCGCGGTGACTCGCGGATCGCCGGCTCTGACAGCCACCCCATGACGACCCCGAAGGCCAGCGGCGAGTCGCCTCCCGGGGCGCTCGAGCTCGACGGCCTCACCCGCCACTACGGCGAACGGGTCGCGCTGGGCGACGTCTCGCTGAGCCTCGACACCGGCCGGGCCCTGCTCGTCCTCGGTCCCAACGGGGCGGGCAAGACGACGCTGCTGCGACTCCTGGCGGCTCTGCTGAGACCACACGCCGGCAGCGCCCGGGTGCTCGGCGCCGAGCTGCCCGGCGAGGCCTGGCGGGTGCGGGGGCGGATCGGGCTGCTCGGCCACGAGCCCCTGCTCTACCGCGAGCTGACGGCCGCCGAGAACCTCCGCTACCACGCCCGCCTCCACGGCGTCGCCGCCGAGCGCGAGCGGGAGGTGCTCGACGCCGTCGGCATCTCCCGGCGGGCACAGGAGCCCGTGCGGACCCTCTCCCGGGGCATGGTCCAGCGCGTCGCCGTGGCCCGGGCGGTGCTGCACGACCCCGAGCTGCTGCTGCTCGACGAGCCCCGCGCCAACCTCGACCCCGCCGGGTCGGAGCTCGTGGCGCCACTGATCCACGGCGCCGGGGACCCAATTCGCGG
>Ga0335072_10012705_pt1 | contig 12026 bp, 9 predicted proteins | sample Lox_Sample_21_FD_206725 | JGI IMG/M metagenome (GOLD analysis project Ga0335072, IMG submission 206725) | Soil microbial communities from Loxahatchee National Wildlife Refuge, Florida, United States - Lox_Sample_2.1 | ecosystem: Environmental > Terrestrial > Soil > Wetlands | place: USA: Florida...
AAGCGAAGGGCTCGCAATGATGATGGGTCGTTGTGCACCCTCTGGTGTGCCTAACGACCCATCATCATCCGGATCCCGCGCGGGATCGGCGATAACAGCAAGAAGCGGCAGCGTGCCGCCGTCGGCGCGGAGCAAGCTATGAGCGAGGCGTCTGATAACAGCAAGAAGCGGCTGGCCGCCGCTTCGGAGCGGCTGTCGGTGAATCAGTGGACCGTGCGGGCGTGGGGCGTAAAGGAGCTCGCCGACGGGTGCGGCCGGCACGGCATCGGAGCCGTCGCGCTGTGGCGCGAGCCCGTCGCGGAGTTCGGCCTCCAGCGCAGCGCCAAGGTCGTGCGGGATGCTGGCCTGCGGGTTTCCTCGCTGTGCCGGGGCGGGTTCTTCAGCCGACCAGGCTGGCCGGCCGACAATCGCGCAGCAATCGACGAGGCAGCAGAACTCGGCGCCGCCTGCCTCGTCCTCGTCGTCGGCGGCCTCCCTGATAACAGCAAGAAGCTGGGCGCAGCCCGGGCACACGTGGCCGACGCCATCGCGGAGCTCGTGCCGTACGCCGAAGAGCGCGGCGTCCGCCTCGCCCTGGAGCCGATGCACCCGATGTACTGCGCCGACCGGGGCGTGCTGTCCACCCTCAGGCAGGCCCTGGACCTCGCCGCCGGTTATCAGAACCAGGCGGTCGGCGTCATCGTCGACACCTTCCATCTGTGGTGGGACCCCGAGGTCGGCGACCAGATCCAGCGGGCCGGCCGGGAGGACCGGATCGCGGGGTACCAGGTCAGCGACTTCCTCATGCCGCTGCCCGCCGACGTCCTGCTCGGCCGGGCGATGATGGGCGACGGGGTGATCGACTTCGAGCCGCTGTGCCGCGCGGTCCACGCGGCGGGTTACGCCGGCGACATCGAGGTAGAGATCTTCAACGCCGACGTCTGGGCGGCCGACCCGGACGACGTGCTCGCCCGGCTCAAGGACAGGTACGAGACACTGATAGCTAATCATTTCATCTAATAGTCCGAAAATATTTCGATGATAGGGTGGCGCACGTGACAGCGGAACCGGTCCGGATCGCGATCGTGGGCACCGGGAACATCGCGCGTTTCCACGCCAGGGCCATTGCCAGCGAGGGCGGGGCAGCAGGGCCGGCGCCCGCCGGGATCGTCGCGGCGACGGATGCGGACCAGAGTCAGCTGGGGACGTTCTGTGCCGAATTCCACATCCCAAGCGGCTACGGCGACCTGGCCACCCTGCTCAGCCAGGCGCGACCCGATCTCGTGCACATCTGCACGCCGCCGAGCACGCACCATCCGATCGCCCTCGAATGCCTGCGCGGCGGGGTCAGCGTGCTGATCGAGAAGCCGCCGGTGATCAGCCTGCGGGAGTTCGACGAGCTCGCAGCCGCGGAGCAAGGCCCGCCGTGGTTCGCCACCGTCTTCCAGCACCGCTTCGGCGCCGGGCAGCGCCGCCTGAAGAAGCTGACCGCGAGCGGCGCGCTCGGCCGTCCCCTGCTCGCCGTCTGCCATACCACGTGGTTCCGTGACCAGGCGTATTTCGACGTGCCCTGGCGCGGACGGTGGGACACCGAAGGCGGCGGGCCGACCATGGGCCACGGCATCCACCAGATGGACATGCTGCTCGACGTGCTCGGCGACTGGACCGAGGTGTCCGCGCTCGCCCGCACCCAGGCCAGGACCATGCCCACCGAGGACCTGTCGCTGGCGCACGTCACGTTCAAGAACGGCGCCATGGCCAGCGTGGTGAACAGCGTGCTGTCCCCGCGGGAGGAGTCCTACCTGCGGTTCGACTTCGAGCGCGCGACCGTGGAGGTGACCCACCTGTACGGCTACGACGACCACGACTGGCGGATCACTCCCGCCCCGGGCTGCGAAGACGACGTGGCGGCGGCCTGGAAGCACGCCGCCGACGGCGACGACGGCGAAGACGCGGCCCGCAGCAGTCACGCCGCCCAGTTCGCCCGCGTGCTCGCCGCGCTGCGCGACGGTCAGCCCCCGCCGGTGACGCCGTCCGAGTCCCGCCGCACGATGGCGCTGATCGCGGGTATCTACGCCTCGGCGTTCACGCGCCGCCCCGTCACGCCGGCCGACCTCGCGCCACCCGCGGCGTTCTACACCGTGATGAACGGAGGGCACGAGGCGTGGTGATGTCCCTGCGGCACGAAGAGACCGAGGTCACGGCCCTGGCGGATGACCTCGAGCTGTTCCGCTACGTGTACCGGCCTGGCGAGGCGCAGCTAGAGTCGCCACGGCCCTTCTTTCACCCGGTGCGCACTTTGCGCGGGGACCTCGTGACCATCTACCGTCCGCATGACCACATCTGGCACAAGGGCATCGCCCTGTCGCTGCCGCACGTCGGCAGCGAGAACTTCTGGGGCGGCCCCACCTTCAGGAACGGCGCCTACGTCCAGGAGCACAACGACGGCGCGATGCGCCACGACGGCTTCGACGTGGCGGTCGCGAAGGACGACGTCGTGCGGCTCGACGAGCGGCTGACCTGGGTGACCGAGGCAGGCCAGGTGCCGGTTACGGAGCGTCGCCGGATCGCCGCGACGATCCTGCCCGACGACGGCGTCGGCGTCGGCGTCGGCGACGGCGCGGCGTGGCTGCTCGCGTTCGAGACCACGCTGGTCAACATCAGCGACGCGCAGATCGTGATCGGCAGCCCGACCACGGCGGGCAGGCCGAACGCCGGCTACGGCGGCCTCTTCTGGCGCGGCCCGCGCTCGTTCACCGGCGGGACGGTGGTGACGCCTGATGGCACCGGCGGCGACGAGCTGATGGGCACGCGCGCGCCGTGGCTCGCGTTCACCGGAAAGCATGACGAGCATGGACGCAGTTCGACGCTGGTCTTCCGCGACTCGCCCGCGAACTTCAGCTACCCGAGCCAGTGGTTCGTGCGCAGCACGCCGTTCGCGGCCGTGTGCCCCGCGCCGTTCTTCGACACGGAGTTCCCGTGGGCCGCGGCCGCGGCGCTCACGCTGCGTTACGACATCGCGGTGGCGGACGGCTCACTCGACCCCGCCGCCTGCGCCCGGCTCGCCGAGCGCACGGCCGCGCGGGACTTGCTTCCGGCTGAGGAGTGATCCATTTTGTCCGAACGTACCGTTAGTTCCCCCCAGGCCCACCCCTCCGCCGCGGCGGCCTTCCCGGGGGCGACCGCGATCACGGTGCTCGACGTCTACGACTGGGTGGCACCCGACGGGCTGCCCGGCGGCTCGGCGCACGTCCACCTCGCCTCGAGCGAAGGGTACGTCGTCGCCTCCGGCGCCGGCCGGCTGCAGACGCTCGGCGAGCGCGGGTACGCGGAGACGCCGCTGCGCCCTGGCGACTGCCTGTGGTTCACCCCCGGCACCATCCACCGGCTGGTCAACGAGGGGGACCTGCGGCTGTTCGTCGTGATGCAGAACGCCGGACTGCCCGAGCACGGCGACGCCGTGCTCACGTTCCCGCCGGAGATCCTCGCCGACCCGGCCGCCTACGCGCGGGCGGCAACGCTGCCCAGCGTGGGGGAGGACGGTGCGGCCACGGCCGCGGCGGCGAGGCGGCGGGCCAGCCTGGCGGTCGAGGGCTACCTGGCGCTGCGGGAACAGGTGCTGGAGTCCGGCCCTGATGCGCTCGACGACTTCTATGCCGCCGCGCTCCGGCTGGCCGGGCAGCGCACGGACGACTGGCGAGACCGCTGGCGGGCCGGCGCCCTCGCCACCGCCGAACTGACCGGCGAGCACCTGAACGAGATCGGCGCCGGCGTCGCCGGCCACCTGGACACGGCCGGCCTGTGGCGGATCGAGCGCCCCGCGGAGGAGCGCGGCTACGGGATGTGCGGCCGGCTCACCACGTACCCGGCCTCGCGGGCCGTGCGCGCCGGCTGAGCCCGGCTCCCTGCCCCGGCCTCGGCCCCTGCCCGCGCCAGCCCCCAACGTGGTCGATGGCCCATCCACCACACTCTTTGGTAGTCGATGGCCCATCCACCACGTTCGCGTTGGCCCGTAATCCGGGCCGGCACGCGCTGCCCCGTAATCCGGGGCCGGCACGCGCTGCCCCGCATCCAGGCCGGCCCTGGCTGGCGTCGGCCGCAACGCCGGAGCGCTCCGACTCGGGCCGGTCACCAGTCAGGGCCGGCTCCCCGGCCACATCGCCCCTCCCGTCCCTGCCACAACCTGGGCCCGCAATTTATGTGATTGCTAATCTTGTCGCTCCCGGAATAAATGATTAACCTTTGGGCAGTGAAAACTTTCGAATAATTCTCGAAAGTTTCGGGCTAGCCCAAGGGAGACCGGCATGATCTTCAGCGATGGCGCAACGGGGCGGCGTCGGGGAACGGCCGCCGGGGTGCTGGCGGTCGGGGTCACCGCGCTGGCCATGGCCGGCTGCAGCAGTTCGCCGAGCTCGAGCGGTTCGGGCTCGTCGGCGGGCAGCTTGTCCGGCCAGACCCTGACCGTCTACACGCAGGCGCCCTACGGGACTCAGCTCAACCAGTACAAGCAGTACTACGACTACATCGCCAGCCAGTTCCACAAGGCGACCGGGTCGACCGTGCAGTGGGTGTACTCCTCCAGCGCGGTGACTCTTGCCCAGGAGCTCGAGCAGGCGGCGGCCAGCGGCAGCGGGCCCGACGTCTGGTCGATCGGGTCGTCGTTCAACGGCACGGCGAGCTCGCTGCACGACTTCTACACGTTCACGCCGGGCGACTGGAACTCGGTCGGCGGGCAGACGTCGTACGTCAGCAAGCAGCTGACGATGTCCGGCCCGAACAACAGCCAGGACATCGGGATCCCGTTCGAGTCGATCCCGTTCGTGCTCGCCTACAACAAGGCGCTGTTCCAGAAGGCCGGCATCTCCGCCGCGCCGACCACCTGGTCGCAGTTCGTCGCGGACGCGCAGGCGATCCAGAAGTCCAGCCCCGGCGCCAATGGCGCCGGTTTCTCGCCCGCCGATCCGTACGGCCCGTGGAAGCCGGTCTGGTCCTACATGGAGCAGATGGGCGGCGACTTCCTCAGCGGCGGCGGGAAGACCGCGGCGCTCAACTCACCGCAGCTGCAGGACGCGATGAAGTTCTACTTCGGGCTCGAGGACAGCTATCACGTCGTCCCCAAGTCGGACCTGACGTGGGAGGCCTCGCAGGAGACGTCCGCGTTCCTGGCCGGAAAGACCGGCATGATGATGGACGCCGCCTACAGCCTGGCCCAGGAGGCGGCCGGCACGCCGGTCGCGACTGACGTGGCGTTCGCCCCGATGCCGAGCGTGCCGCTCGGGATGAGCTCCCGGCCGTCGGGCGGCCAGCCCGCCGAGACGATCGTCTCCGGGAACTACTACGACATCGCGAAGTACTACCAGAACGTCCCGCTGGCGCTGAAGTTCATCCAGGTGAGCACCTCGCCGCAGGCGCAGCTCGAGCAGTTCAAGATCATGGGCTGGATGCCGGTCACCCAGGCCGGCGTGACGGAAGTCGAGAAGGCTTACCCGGCGACCGTTCCGTTCATCCAGGCGGAGCAGAACTCGACGCCGACCGACTACTCGCCCGCGTGGAGCTACATCGAGACCGGTGTCCTGCACGTGATCGGTCAGGAAGCGCAGCAGCTCGCGACGGGCCAGCCGTACAGCGCCTCGTACGTGCTCGGCCAGCTGCAGGCCGAGAACTCGGTCGTGCAGGCGCATCTGAGCAGCTCGTGAGCGACCAGCCGCGAGCTGGCGAGAACCTCGCGGTAGCGAGCCGGGCCCCGCGGGAGCCGGGAGCGGACGATCAGGGCCTCTTCGTCCGCTCCCGGCGGCCGGGTTTCCGGTGGCTGCGTTTCCGGTGGCTGCGTTTCCTGCGGCTGGGCTTCCTCCGGCCCAGCGCCCGGCGGCGGGAGCCCGCGGTGTGGCTGGTCGCGCCAGGGACGCTGTTCTTCCTGCTGATCGTCGGCATACCGCTGGCCATCGTCGTGTGGACCAGCTTCCTGCGGATCGGCTCGGGCAACATCGCGAACTGGGCGGCGGCGCCGTTCGCCGGCGTGAGCAACTACTCGAACGGGCTCACCGGGCCGAACGTGCTCGGCGTCTCGGTGCTGGAGTCGGTGTGGATCAGCATCAAGTTCTCGGTGCTCGCCACGCTGGCGTCTACGCCGATCGCGTTCTTCGCGGCGCTGAGCGTCTACCACCGGTTCCGCGGCCGCGCGCTGCTGCGCTCGATCTACCTGGTGCCCTACGTGATCCCCGGGTTCGTGATCGCGCTGCTCGCCCAGCTCGGCTTCCACGACACCTCGGGCGCGGTCGACCGGCTGCTGCACGCGCTGCACCTCGCCCCGGCCAGCACCTTCTGGCTGATCGGGCCGAACGCGTTCTGGGCGATGACGTTCACCGAGGTGTGGGAGGTCTGGCCGTTCATCTACCTGCTGCTGCTCGCGGGGCTGCAGGCGATCTCCCGTGACCAGCTCGATGCCGCCACCGTGGACGGCGCCGGGTGGTGGGCCAGGCTCAGGTACATCGTGATACCGCAGCTGAAGGGGATCTACGCGCTGGCGTTCGCGCTGTCCACGCTGTTCCACTTCGGCAACTTCACGCTGCCGTACATCATGTTCGGCAACACGCGGCCCGCCTCGACCGTCACCTTGCCGATCAACATCTACTACATCGCGTTCAACGGCTTCGACTTCGGCGTCGCGTCGGCGACCGCGGTCTTCAACGTGCTGATCCTGGCGGTCCCCGCGGCTGTCTACCTCTGGGTGGTCCGGGTCCGGCCCGCCCGCGCGCGGGAGGCTCTGACCGCCAAGGGGGCCGCGACCGCGAAGGGAGCCGCCGTGTGAAACGCAAGCACTACTCGGACCGGCTATTGCCGCCGCTGGTGTCGCGGGCTGGCGTGACCGCGCTGCTTGTCTTCATCGCGGTGCCCGTGCTGTACCTGGTGGACCTCGCGCTGAGCCCCAACGCCACCGTCGCTCTCGGCGGCACCGACGTCGCGCACCTGACACTGCACAACTTCGCTGACATGTGGTCGGCCGCGCCGATCGCCCGCGGCATCGTCAACAGCGTCATCATCGCGGGCATCTCCGCGGCGCTCGCGGTCATCCTCGGCGTGGCCGCCGCCTATCCGCTGGCCAGGCTGTCGTTCCGCGCCAGGAAGCCGCTGCTGTACTCGCTGCTCGGCAGCCAGTCCATCCCAGGCCTGGCCCTGCTGCTGCCGCTGTACATCATGCTGGCCGGCATCCAGGGCATCCTCGGCGTGCACCTGATCGGCAGCTTCCCGGCGATCATCGGCGTGTACATGACGTTCGGCCTGCCGCTGGCGACCGTGGTCTGCTTCGTCTACCTGCGGGGCCTGCCGCCGGACCTGGAGGAAGCCGCGATGGTGGACGGCTGCACCAGGCTCGGCGCCCTGCGCTGGGTGGTCGCGCCGCTGATGGCCCCCGCGATCGTGGTCAGCCTGGTGTTCGCGTTCCTCGTCGGGTGGAACGACGTGCTGTTCGCCAGCGCGTTGCAGAACCAGACCATCGCGGTCACCCTCGAGCAGTTCGGCCTGGCCCAGTCGGAGGGCTTCGGCGCGCAGCCGTTGTACGGCGACCTGATGGCCGCGGCGCTGGTCAGCGCGATCCCGGTCGTCGTGCTCTACCTGGCGTTCCAGCGTTACCTCGTGCACGGACTGGCCGCAGGCGCGCTCACCGGCACCTAAGGAGGGAAGCAACCATGCGCAGATCCAGGAGCCTCGCCAGGCCGGCTGGTGCGGCGATGGCAGTGGCGTCAGTGACGGCCCTGGTGGTGGCCGCGCCAGCGAGCGCGGCACCCGGCGGGCTCGCGCGTGCCGCACAAGCCGGGCCTGTCGTGGTCACGGTCGACCCCGCCCAGGTTCACCAGCGGATCGACGGATTCGGGTTCACCGAGGCGTTCCGCGACCCGGTGATCACCGCGCTGCCTGCTGCCGAACAGCAGCAGCTCGGCGCCCTCCTGTTCAGCACCAAGAGCGGTGCGGGGATGAGCATCGTGCGGTTCGGCCTCGGTGGCGCCACCGATCCCGGCGACGCGATCAGCGGGCCAGGCGACTACCAGGAGCAGCTGTGGCTCGGCAAGCTCGCCGAAGAGTTCGGCGTCCGTCAGTTCTACGCCGACGCGTGGAGCGCGCCCGCCCAGCTGAAGACCAACGACTCGCTCGACAACGGCGGCTATCTGTGCGGCGTACCTCGGGAGGCGTGCGCCTCTGGTGATGCCCGCCAGGCGTACGCCAGCTACCTGGCCGGCCAGGCCAAGGGCTTCGCCGCCAACGGCATCCCCATCGAGGCGGTCGACTTCGTCAACGAACCGGAGATCGGCCCCGCCTACGCGAGCATGTACATGACCCCGGCGCAGGCCGCCAGCTTCATCCCGTACCTGGGCCGGGCACTGGCGGCCGCGCACCTGCCCACTCGCGTCGCGTGCTGCGACGCGGAAGGCTGGACCGACGGCGAGTCCTACACGCAGGCGGTGCTCGGCGACCCGGCGGCCGCGCGGTACGTCAGCCTGATCACCAGCCACGGCTACACCGCTCCGCCGACCGTGCCGCTGACCGCCGAGCGTCCGGTGTGGGAAAGCGAGTGGGCGGACTTCAGCTCCTGGGATCCCGCCTGGGACGACGCCGCGAACGGCGACGGGTTCACCTGGGCGCAGAACATCCAGACCGCGCTGACCCAGGCCAACGTCAACGCGTTCTTCTACTGGTGGGGCGCGTCGGCCAGCACGGCGAACTCCGGCCTCATCCAGGTGCAGGGCGCGACCATCAACTTGTCCAAGCGCTACTGGTCGTTCGCCGCCTTCGGCCGCTACATCCGCCCAGGCGCGGTCCGTGCCGGCGCCTCGGCGTCCAGCAGCGCACTGGAAGTGTCCGCCTTCCGGGACCGCGACGGCTCCTGGGTCGTCGAGATCCTCAACACCGGCACCACCGCCCAGCCGGTGTCGCTGCGCGGCCTGCCCGGCGGACACGCGACCGGCTACGTCACCAACGAGTCCGACGCGCTCACCGCGCAACCGCCCGGTCCGCTCACCGCCCCGGCGCGCTCTCTCCTCACGGTGGTCGTCTCGCCATGAGGAGAGCGAGGGCCTAGGAGTCGGCTCGCGGCCGGTAGACGTGCACGACGACGCCGCAGTCGAAGCTCTTGGCCTCGATGAGGTCCAGGCGCAGCGGCGAGGGCGGCGGCGAAGCTGGCGCCGCCGCGGGCTATCCGCGTTGGCCACCCGGTCCAGCTTCCACCTGACGAGTTCGGCGTCCTCCGCGGTAGCGTGCGCCACATCCCGGGTGCTGATAGGCCCGATGGTCACCCCGCTGTCCCGCCGTCGGGTGCACAAGGTGGCCAGGGAGACGGCCACGCTGGACCTGCTCAGCTCCGGCCGGCTCGTTTTCGGCGTCGGGCTGGGCAGCACGCGGCACGGCGAGCTGGAGCCGTTCGGGGAGGTGACCGACGCGCGCGAGCGTGCGCGGCTGCTCGATGACGGGCTGGACGCGCTGGCCAGGTACTGGGCCGGGGAGTTCGAGCCGGTCCCTGTGCAGCGGCCCAGGCCTCCGGTGTGGGTGGCCGGCGTGTGGCCGAACCGGCCGCCGGTGCGCCGGGCGCTGCGCTGGGACGGCCTTTTTCTCATCGACCTGCCCGGCCCCGGGGCACTGGCCGAACTGGCCGCCGAAGTCCGCGAGGCCCGCCCCAACGGCGGCCCGTTCGACCTGATCACCGAGCTCCCTCCAGGCACCGACCTCGGACCCTGGGAGCAGGCAGGCCTGACCTGGGCGGTCACCTACCTCGAGCCGCAGCCCACCGAGGCGGAGGTCCGCGCCGTGATCGAGGCCGGCCCCGGCTGATCCCGGCCCCTGGCGTGTTGCTCTTCTCTTCTGAAGATTGACGCCATGCGTTCACCTTGAGGCGGCCTGCTGCGTCCACACTGGCTGGTTGTTGTGAAATGACGCGGGTTGAGCCACTTTGCGTGCTTGTGATCAGTGCTCGGCCCGGCACCGGCGCCACCCGCGGCCATCACCGGACCAAGAGGATGGAATCCAGCATGACCAACTCCGATGACTCGCCGGGCGTCAGCCGGCGCCGCTTCCTGCAGTACACCGGGCTCGGTGCCGCGGCCGCGGCCATCGGCGCTACCGGCGGCGCGGCGGCCGCCGCGGCAGGCGGCAGCTCGGCGGCGGCCAAGACGCTGCCCCATGGGTGGACCGGGACCATCGCCGACGTGAAGCGCGTGGTGATCCTCATGCAGGAGAACCGGTCCTTCGACCACTACTTCGGCACGCTCCGCGGCGTCCGCGGCTTCGGCGACAAGCAGATTCTCCGCTACCAGAACGGGACCAGCATCTTCCAGCAGCCCGACACGGCGCGTACCGACCTGGGTTACCTGCTGCCTTACAACCTCACCGACCAGACCGACGGCGACCTTGACCACGGGTGGGTCGGCGACCACCAGGCCAGGAACGGCGGGCTGTGGAACAACTGGGTTCCGGCCAAGACCGAAGAGACGATGGGCTACTTCACCAGGAACGAGATCCCGTTCCAGTACGCGGTCGCCGACGCCTTCACCATCTGCGATGGCTACCACCAGGCGATCATGGCGCCCACCAGCCCCAACCGGATGTACTTCTGGACGGGGACGTCGTCCGGCTGGATCAGCAACCCGAACGACTACCAGGTGGACTTCGGGTCGGACGCCGGGACGGCCGAGGTCACCACCTATCCCGAGCTGCTGCAGAAGGCCGGCGTCAGCTGGCAGGTGTACACCAACGACCAGGTGGGGGACAGCGGCAGCTACCCCGACTACTTCCTCGGCGATTACGGCGACAACCCGCTCTGGTTCTACCAGCAGTACAACACCACGAACAGCCGCAACGGCGGGACCGGGGTGCTCGCGACCCGCGGCGCGGTCACGCCGTGGAAGACCGACGCGGGGGCGCCGTCGCTGAGCAAGACCCACGCCGCGTACGTGCTGTCGTCGTTCATCAACGACGTCAAGAGCAACAAGCTGCCCGAGGTGTCGTGGATCGTCGCGCCCGCCGGCTACTGCGAGCACCCGTCCTACACCCCTGACTACGGTGCGCACTACGTGAACACCGTGCTGCAGACGCTGTTCTCGAACCCGGACCTGTGGCAGTCCACCGCGCTGTTCATCACCTACGACGAGCACGACGGGTTCTTCGACCACCAGCTCCCGCCTTTCCCCGAGGCGACCGTCACCGACGAGTACATCGGGGGGCTGCCCATCGGCCCGGGAACCCGGGTCCCGATGCTGATCTGCTCACCGTGGACCCGTGGCGGCTACGTCGACTCCAACGTCTACGACCACACCTCGATGCTCCAGTTCCTGGCCGCCTGGACGGGGGTGCGGCCGGCCAACGTCACCCCGTGGCGGGCGTCGGTGACCGGTGACCTGACGACCGCGTTCGACTTCACGCACCCGGACTTCTCGATCCCGAAGAACATCCCCACGCTCGACCAGACCTGGGCGCTGACCCAGCTGACCGGCGGGTCGACCACGCCGCCGGCCGAGGGCGCGCAGAAGATGCCGTCCCAGGAGCCGGGCACCCGGCCGCACCGCCCGACGAACTACCGGCTGCACGCCGACGTGACAGTGAACCGGACCGCCGGCACCGTCACCGCCGCGCTGACGAACACGGGCAAGATCGGCGTCTCGTTCGCCGTCTACCCCGACGACCTGCTGACCTTCGCCGCCACGCCGGTCACCGTCCTGCCGGATGCGCAGGGCTCCTACACCTGGGACGCGACGCCGACCGCCGGGAAGTACGCCTTCTCGGTCTACGGCCCTGACGGGTTCCTGACCAGCTTCGCCGGCGCGGTCGTGCCCGCCGGCCTGAACACCGGCCAGGTCCCGGTCGTCACCGCCACGGTCCAGTCCGGCCCGGCGAAGACGGTCAAACTCACGCTGGCCAACGAGGGCCAGAAGCAGATCATCTACACCCTGACCCCGAACGACTACCAAGGCCGCACCCAGACGGTCGCCGTGAACCTCGGCAGCCCCAAGACCATCAGCTGGCCGACGGATGAGTACGGCTACTACGACGTGGTCATCACCGCG
>Ga0335072_10012706_pt1 | contig 12025 bp, 9 predicted proteins | sample Lox_Sample_21_FD_206725 | JGI IMG/M metagenome (GOLD analysis project Ga0335072, IMG submission 206725) | Soil microbial communities from Loxahatchee National Wildlife Refuge, Florida, United States - Lox_Sample_2.1 | ecosystem: Environmental > Terrestrial > Soil > Wetlands | place: USA: Florida...
CTTGTATTCTTTGGAGACTAAGACCTGGAAGATTGCGGATTTCGGACTGACGACGGAAGCTACTTCTCACCGTTTAGTCACCAGTCGCTATGGCAGAGGAAAGCCAGGTTATCGTGCCCCAGAGTTGATTTCCGAGCGCTCCGGGTATAACAAGAAAACGGACATGTGGGCGTTAGGCTGCATTATCGGTGAGTTGATTAAGTAGGACCGGGGCGATCTCGGCAACCGTGACTACTCGGCAACTCCGGTCTGGTTTAATATGTGGTTGCCATAGTAAAAATCATATTTTGAAAACCTTCAAAAATTGAATTCCCTCAACTACTTGCCACAACCATTATAGAAACTTCTGATTTTGAAATATTTGATATAAATAGCTATACTCTATCACGTAAACAAAAAATCTTGAGTATCTTTTGAGACTTGGTTGAGTTATATCATGAAAAGACCTCAAATTTCGATAGAATTTCGATTTGGACCTAGTATTATTTGATTTCACGGTCGATTGATGATCAGGACAAAATGGTGGTTCTATCGACATATTTATCTACACATGTAGAGGGTATATACCTTCAACATTTTGTGTATTGCTTCTTTCTTATGATATCAACAAAGTGCCATGACCCTGAAGTTTTATCTTGCAGTCTGCAAAAGATATACTGCATTACGTGGAAAAAGGGTGAAAAAAGTTGCCGAGTAGTCACGGTTGCCGAGATCGCCCCGGTCCTACTTATGGGTCAAAAGCCGTTTCCCCGGGACTATGCTGTAATTGAGTATTCGATGCACCACAATTCGCCACCGTTCTCTAAAGATCACGAGGAAATAATACTTTTGGAAGTTTTTTTCGTTGACAGCCTGCTGTCACGGGATCCTTGTAGTAGGCCATCCACGACGCAACTCGCAAGTCTAGGTCATATTCCCATGTTTCTTCTGCAGTCTGGCATCTCGGTTTCAGATGAAAGCTATAGAGAGGTTGCGCTGGATGCGTTGCCTAGGACTGATCGAATGGATCTTGCCTTGGTATTTGTAGAAGCCATCTTTGCCTCTAACCCACACTTCTTTACTTCGGACTCAGCGGTCAAATTTGTTCAAAATTTGTTGGCATCTGCCATCAGCAAGCGGGACAGGAACTTAACCAGAATGCTCCTTAAGGTTCACAAGACCAATGTTACGAGCGTAGCTTTCGAAGCAGTGGCTAAGGGAGACGTGGATATGGTCCAATTCCTCTTAGAATCTGGAGTCAATGTTACAGCATTAAACAAGGAAAACGAGACCTTATTGCACTGTGCGGCATTGGCAGGGCACGCTGAAATCTCCAAGCTGTTACTGGAATCGGGAGCTAACGTGCATGCGACTGTGAAAATGGTTTTGCAGCGTTCCCCATGGTCCGCAACCGTACTGCACTACGCCGCGGTGGGGGGCAACCCTGACGTCGTGAAATTGTTGTTAGCAGCGGGAGCTGAGGTCCACGATGCCGGACTAACAGCTTCCAATCTCGCAGCTTTGAACGGACACGTGGGCGTGTTGAAAGTGCTGTTGTCGCAGACTACACAGGGATTCAGTGGCGTTATTTCGGAAGATCACTATGACAGTGGATGGATTGAGAGATATTGGTCTACTTGGGACATTCAAACACGTTATTTTAGGCGATATGTCACGAAATGGGACATGTATCAACTACCCTTGCCATTCAGGGACGTAGGCGAGGATTGGTCGACTGTATTCAATAAAGACAGTTCTGGCACACTTCGCATTTCGCTTACTGTTTCATGTCACCTCGGAAAGCCGATATCTTGCGTCTGCTTCAGCAAGGACGGAGAATATGTTGCGGCGGCTACCTCCAAAACAGTAATGATTTTCGAAACCCGAAGTGGCACGGAAATCGCAAAACTACTGCTTGACGACAGCCCAAAGGCCTTTGACTACGGAAATTCAAAATTTTACAAATGCATTTGTTTCGGTCCAAGCGGCAATCGAGACATCATCACGGCAGTGGACAGTGCAGTCATCTGTCACGTGTGCACCGGGCTAAATTGCAAGCTGCCACGTCGGTCATTTCCTCCTCAGCAATCAACTCTGCCAACCTGGTTCCTGACGCCCTTGATCCCCCAAATCCACCTGTTGCAAACCATCCGTGGTCTCGGTCCTCACATCATCAGCCTTTGGGACATCGGTTCGCGTACTGTTGCGGCGCGCTGTATTGGCCACCAAATCCAAATTTCCTCTCTGGAAGTACCTCACGTTGGCCCCACTTATCTGGTCGCGTCCAGAGATGTCGGCAGAACCGTGAAAGTGTGGGATATGAGATCAGGTCAAGCTCTTCTAACCCTCGATCATGGCTGTGAGACTATGGCGATATCGCCTAACGGCAAAATACTAGCAATGGTAACCTTGCATCAAAGACGGATTCGGGAGTCCTCGGTGCTATTCTTTTCGATTACGACCGGTGTATTGCTCCAGGAGTTTAATGTGGACTGCGGAATTACATCTTTGGCGTTTTCTCAAAAGGGAGAAGAGCTGATTACCTGCGCCCGTTCATCGATCAGAGTATGGGAGATATCCGAGACGGGAAAACCTGTGCAAAGCAGAAAGTTTGGAAGGCCGTGGAAAGTTATATCGGACACCGTCTATGACGATGAATTTCCTAGCGTGGCGTACAGTTCAAGTGGTAGCATTTTTACTACAGCCCACAGGAATACGGTATTGTTCTGGAACATTCAAACCCCGAAGAAGGGTCCTCTGGCTGTTCTTCGTTACGACATGAGAAGTTAGCTTCCGTATGAATACATCTGACGTCTAGATGGATATGCATGTGTACCGGCATCGAATTCCGAGTTATTTGCAACAGGCAATGATCGCGGTACGTTACACATCTGGAAGTTGAGCGAAAATGGTGATGCAAATCGTTAAACCATTTTTCTGGCTTTGTGTTAAGATATTGGGAATACTGTACAAAGCGATAACGAGATATTTGAATTACTTATCCAGCGAGACAGCTCGCAGGCCTATATATACTTGATAATCTGGTAGTCTAGGATGGTAGTATGTACAATTAACAAATCTGAGATGATCACGAGTCCAAGATCACAGACCATGCGCTGACTAGGTATGCTCAGTGCTGAATATGCGCTAAATAGCCCGCGCGGTACACAGGTTCCGCACAGAAAAAAGTCCAAGGTCCTCCGAAACTGCAACGTCTAGCCCGCCGATTACCTCCTCAACATCAAGAATATTCCACTCCTAATCGATAAGACGTTGATTGTTTTCCCAAGACCTCCACGCAATGGACGCTGGTCTCTGTTCTCTTCTACACCGTCCCGAAATCGCTGGCTGGTTTAAAGTTCACCAATTCCGAGAATTTGGCTTTGCACCGCCCCGAAAATACTAGTCGCATGACCGAAAAGTTTATTCTCAAAACCGCAGTGCAGAGTGGGATTTGCACATGCGACGAAAATTCGGTCGCCTGCCGTGACCGGCCCATCCACCAATCACCTTGCTCCACGTGGTCAGCCATCCTTTGTCCTACATCCCCATCGACTTGACTTGTGGTCCAAGGCAACAGCGCCATGGATCCGATCAGTGTGATCGGACTGGCAGCGAGCATTTCTGAATTAGCGACTCTTAGCAGCGACGGGTTACTCAAGTTGTCCCAACACCGCAATGTCATTCCAGAGGCGCCGAAAGGGACATTGGAGCTTTTTAACGAGTTTGCTTCCTTATCCGCGCTTCTTTGGCGCTGGGGAGATCTCCTGAAGTCTTCTCCGGAGGTGCCCTGGAGACTTCCAACTAGCCTCAGGGATTCAGTCATCGATACTACAGTCACTCTCCGCATGCTGAACGAGAGACTCCGACTTGTGTCACGTCAGGGAGCGAGATGGCCACTCTCTGAAAATGAAAATCAAGGCTTTCTCGAGCGCCTAGAGCGTCATAAGGGAAGTTTAAGCCTGCTTTTGAATGAAAGCCAAACTTTGTAAAGACCCTACATACACGCATTTAATTTATAGATACCCCTCTATCGCCGACGTTGCCGAGAAACAGGCAAAAAGAGTCAAGATTCAGGAGTGGCTTTCAGACGTCAGTCTCAGTGAGAAACATCAGGAATTGAAAAGAAGGAGAGTGCCAGGCTCAGGTGAATGGTTTCTAAGCTCCGCACCATTTTTGAACTGGTTCCAAAAACCACTTCCTACCTGTCTTCTTTGCATTGGAACACGTTTGCCTCTTCAGACGCCGATTTCTGATCGTGTAGCTGGTGCTGGAAAATCAACTCTCATGTTGAATCCCAACTCCAAACCAAAATGCTAACTGATTCTCTAGATCGATAACAATAGACTATGTCTTTGAACGCCTCACCGCCAACCAAAAGTTAGTGTACATTTATTTCGACTACAGCGCCCCACGCCACCAAACTGGACTCAGCGTCGCAGCCACTCTTCTGAAACAATTATTAGCCCAAAGTGATCATATTCCATCCGACTTGGACTCGCTTTACGCCGAATCCCTCCAGAACGGGACCACCCCCAATGTTTCCACAATCAGCCAAATTCTTTTCTCCTGGGCACGGAGATTCTCCGTCTATGCAGTCTTCGATGCACTAGATGAATGCAGTGAAAGATATCGACCTGAGATACTTGCCTTATTGAAAGAGCTACAAGAATCCGGCTGTCGAATTCTGATATCGAGCCGGCCCCACGTACAAATCTATCGAGAGCTGCGCGACACCGTGACGCTTGAGCTGCGTGCAAATGAGACGGACCTTAAAGACTATGTTTTGATGAGACTCCGAGACGAGGGAAATACAAGTGATATGTTAAAGGCAAGATGTCTAGAAATGGCGGGAGCGCACGGAATGTAACGAATCTTCAATCCTGTAAATGCTCATGAAGTAGGTTTATTTTGCTGAAGTTTCAACTGGACCATATTTTCAGCTACAGAAATCCCAGGGACAGAATAGTCGCTGTCAATACGGCCCCAAAGGTTTTGTCTGCGGCCTACGACAATAGCTTTCACAGAATTGCGCCAGTTGACAAAGCGTTGGTAGTGAAGATACTCTCCTGGATATTGCGTGCTCCTCGCCCGTTACGAATCGATGAACTGTGTGAGGCTTTGACAGTTCAAAAATATGACACTAACTTGGAGCGGGAGTCGATGCCAGCACCATCCGAAGTTATCGAGTGTTCCCAGAGCCTAATAGTACACGAATCCAGCGGTAATGTCCGTTTTGCTCACTTCACTGTGGAACAATTTGTGGCAGGTCTTGGGAGGGAGCTTCCGCCACCTTCCCATTTGGCAGAGACCTGTTTGACTTACCTGTCTTTTGATGTGTTTGAAACCGGGCCTTGCCACGATACGGAGTCGCTCGTCTATCGTTTGGAAAATTACAAGTTCAGCGGCTATGCAGCTTTGTATTGGGGTTACCACTGCAGAGGGGAGCCAGAAAGAGCTCCCACCATACGCGATGCCATTATCAAGCTTTTAGCCTCGGAAAACAAGAGAAATTCGATATCCCAAATTGAGGCATACCTCAGCTTGAAGGACCAAAATATGGAAAGTTTTGGCGCCTCATTCCCCCAAGGAGATTCAATTCTTCATCTTTTAGCCAAAAACGGACTCGCTATCATTTGTGCAGACTTGTTGCAGCCTCAGGAGAATCGGTAGTACGCATTACCTAATAAACTAACGGTTAAACAGTAATTTCGAGTTCAGAGACGAGATGGATATCAGGAACCAAAATGACCGGGGGCAAACAGCATTGCATGTCGCGGCCATATACGGACATGACAAGGTTGTGGAGGTTTTGCTGTCTGTCGGAGTGGATGTAAATGTGCTAGACAGCAAAGGTCGCACAGCCTTGGAATGTGCAGCTTTCGAGGGACATGACCAAGTTGCCAAGGTACTCGCAGATGCAACTACAAGCACGAGTCTCAGTATATCACTCCGCGTAGCTGCGAAACTGGGGCACATGCAAGTCGTGAAAACGTTACTGGAAGCACAAGAGAAAGGGAAAGGAAAGTACCATTACGGTAGTACAGCCCTCCATCTAGCTGCATACTACGGTCGTCTTGAAGTGGTGCAATTGTTGTTGGATGCACGAGCAGATGCCACTGACAGTTACTACTACGGACGTACAGCTCTGCACCTCGCCGCATGGTTCGGGCAAAAAGAAGTGGTGAATGTATTGCTGGCTGCTCAGATAGAGGTTGATGAGAAAGACGAGGACGGGCGAACTGCACTTCATCTAGCGGCGTCAAATGGATACGCTGACGTCGTGAAACTACTTCTGGATGCAAAGGCGGATGATACAAAGCAAGACGCTTATGGGAAAACGGCATTCGAGATAGCGTTACAGCACGGACATGTAGATGTGGTGCGGTTGCTTCAGATCAAACAACAATCTCCTAATTGGGCTCCAAATGCTCCAGAAATTTCCGGCATACTGCGTTTGTCGGTTGCTAATCTCAACCGCACCGACGTACTGGACAACACATGGCACGAACACTATATACCTATGTCCGAAATCAAAGAGCGCTACGACATCAAGTGGGGTTCACCATTAGGACGAGGCAATTATGGGGTAGTGTTTGAGGTAACTCCCTCCAGAGATGCTCTCACGCTCTAGGTTACTGAAAAACAGTCACAAAATGTACTCAATTGCAAAAGTTCCAAAACTAATCGTACAGAAATATGCCATCAAAATGCTCCGAGAGGACCCCGATACTCCGACAGAACTGAAGACAATCCAAGCTGTGTGCCGCTCCAATCCGAACGAACATGTAGTCAAGGTGCACGATTTTTGGTATCAGCAAAAAGAGGAAGAACGTTTCTGGAGTTGCACCTTCATTCGGATGCAGCTCTGCAAAGGAACCCTCGAGCATCACCTCTCAGCGTTGAGGCAAAGCGGAAGAGTTACCGAACCCTTTGAAATAACGGAGATCATGCTTCAAATCCTTACGGGGCTCTTTCACTGTCACGTACAGGGATATGTTCATCGTGACCTCAAAACCTCTAACAGTACATCACCGTACTCTAACTGAAGTTTACACATAGTTCTGTACCTCGATGAGTTGTGTCATTGCCACTGGTTTCCTCAAAAATACGAAAAACGCTGGCTACTTACCGATTTTGGATTTTCCACTATGGTTGGCAGCGATGCCATGGGTTTGTCTGGTCAACGACGAGGTACACCGGGATTTCGGGCACCCGAATTACTTCGCACTAGCTACGAAAAGGGAATTGAGAAACCAGGAGAATTTTCGGTGAAATCTGATATCTGGGCGATAGGTTGTATTCTATATCAGATCGCAACAACCGGCACAGCGCGCGCGTTCCCCGATGACTACGAGGTCGTAAAATTTTACGAATCTCAAGCCCAATCTCCGCAGATAGAGCTTAGCCAGAATCCGTCGCTCAACCTGCAGATGTTTTGCCCAGAAAAGAACGACAAAGTATCATTTCTGTCTCAGATCAACAAAGTCATCGCTTCGTGCCTTGCCCAGGAACCCAGCGGCCGTGCGACTGCAATGCAATTGAAGGTCCGCTTTGAGACAATGAAGAAGAACTTGGGGAACGAATTGACTGACGACGAAAGCGGGGGGTGACTCTCTACTGCATACATAGCTTAATCCATGCGATGGGAAATAGGACCAGGAATTGTAACATGTACATATGTCGTGCGGAAGAAATGCATAATACTCTTACTCCAGCCCTTACCGATATGATATTGGCCCCTTCTGCCAAAGCGTCCATCGCCTCTTCTATACCGTTCCGAAATGGCTGGCTGGGTTTAAAGTTCACAATCCCAGACTGTGCAGGTGTAGCGTGATTGGAGAATAAGCCAGTGACGGCCGACTGGGGTTTTCCTGGTTCAGATCTATTCGCATTTCAATCACAGCCGAATTGCGAGAGTAGGTAGGGATTACATTCGTTTTCTCATTGGCTGCAATTTTGTTAGAGCATAACTCTAAATGGCGACATCCGCTCCGATGTCGGATTTGCCTGTTCTTATCTCTGTCTGCTCCTATCTATGGTTTTAGGCCTGTATATAAGTAATTTAGTTGCTCCGATACCGCTCTTTAGCGAATTGAAGATACTTCGATTGTACTTTGAATTCCTACAGGACAGATTTTCCAAATCCAATTCTTTGATACCCAACACATACCGATTCAGGGTTAGGAGTCTAAATCTCAAAGCCAGTCATGACGCAGAAAGATCGATTTGCGTGGACAATAGGCGATGACCAAAGATTGTTGCATAGAAGATGGATCGAAACCGGTGGCTCAGGATCGGTTCATGAGGTATCTGTGATTGCCTGGCAGCTTCTGACTTTTAGCTTTGCAACACGGAAACAGGACAAGCATTTGCAAGAAAGTTGTTGCGCCTGTCACACCCCGATACACGGACTGCACGAAACGAGCTACGGGCGATCAAAAAATTGTGTGATGGAGGTCATAAGAATATCATCAAAGTCTTCGACTTCGGGGAACTTCCGGACGCTTCGCACATCTTTATTGACATGGAACTCTGTTCTCTGAATTTGGATGAGTACAACAAGAGTCTGCGGACCGCTTTTGTCGTTCATGAATCCATATCATCGCTACGATCGGAACAGATTTGGGACATTATAATCCAGATCGCGGATGCCCTTGCATTTATTCACGGACATCATGAAGTCCACCGAGATTTGAAGCCTCAAAACGGTCCGTGCCCTTTGATACGTTCTCTAACATTACCAGTTCTCTACTCGCTCGTGGACAGGTTGTGGAAGGTGGCGGATTTTGGCCTCACATCTGAGGGGTCATCGAACAGTTTTCACAACACGCAATATTGTCGTGGAACACCGGGTTACCGAGCGCCGGAGCTACTGAAAGACGGCGAAATACTATACAACAACAAAGTCGACATTTGGGCATTGGGTTGCATACTGTATGAACTGGTTGTTGGTGCCAAGGCATTCGTCTCAGACTCATCGGTGCACCAGCACTACGAATCGGGATCCCGTCTCGAGATAAAAATTGACGAAACCCTCGATGCCTACTCAACAACGCTATTTCCAAAAGCTATTCTTGAGATGTTGCAACAGGACCCGGATGCCAGACCGACTGCCGCGACGCTTCTCCACGCTTGGTCTATGCACCGCCTTGTTAAAACGAAGTCGCTCAATCTCAGTCACGCCAACACTCCGGGGACGACTTCCGAAGCACAGAGCGCCAAGATTTCGGAACCATTACCTGTCTTCCGGAAATTCCTTGAGCCGACGCACCGGGGATTTTCACCAGATCCAGGAATGGACGAACGCGAATGGACGGTGTTTTTCGCACTCATCAATTCTAGCAACACGCGAGTGGTAACAGAATCGTGCGATGTAGACCGCGAGTTTTGTCGCGTGACACTATGGGATGCTTCGGGCACAGCTTTCTGGGAGCTGAATTTGGAGTATCCGTTGGCCGGTATTCGGTCACGCGCCAATTCCACATTCAGCAGTGACGGCGAGTCCTTCGGTGTCCATAGTAGGGGCAAAACCATATTAAGATTTAACGCTACAACGACTGAACCATATAGCCCGTTTGACGTCAAATTCGGCGACGGACATATTATGGCTATTGCCATCACGACGAACGGGAAAGGAATGGCAGTGGCTATCGCCGAAACTGCACGAGATGGTTTGGGGTGTTTATCGCCACCAAGTCTCAGAGAGGTTGGTTCTCTGGCAACATTGACGGATGCCGATAAAGATCAACCGAATGTGGATGTTATCCGAACGCGTCAGCTATCTAATATTTCTCTGGCATACGACTCTCGTGGACGGCGTCTGTTGCTCGTTGGTAGCTATGGCGACTACCAGCGGTTTGCGATCTGCTGGGACACGATAACGAAAGGCGCACTAATGACAAATTTGTCGCCGCACGACTCGGTTGTGAGCACTTGGTTTTCTCCGCTGTACAGCCTTCCTTCGAATAGTTTAACTTTCCTTCGCGGCTTGCAGTGGTGGAACGAGTTTTGCCTGATGGCCTTTCCCACTTTCTCCAATGCCAGTGCAATGTTCCGAACTGGTATCCAAGTTATCAGATTCTATAGTTACGGTGTTTTTGGTGTCAGGCATTCATCTATTCTCATTATTACGAACGAAGAAACGATCGACGTATGGGACGCTAAATTGGGTGATTGGAGACGGCATGATAACCTGACGCCAAAGGATCCGGGAGATAAAACTCCTTACAAATATTTGTGGAAATGTGGTGAGAAAGACCCTACTGAGTTTAGTATCATAGCAAAGATAGCATGGGATAATATGCCATCATTAGGGGAAATCAAAGGGATGGCAGAAACGGACGATGGATTAACATTGATCATGGAAGACGAGACTTTACGTAAGTAACTTGAAGGTCCTATAATACACATATAATGGCCGACCCAAAAGGCAGAGCCTTAAAATTTTATAAGCTGGGAAGTTAAATAGCTGGCGACCAACGTCAATGGGTGATTGAACCAAGAAAACATAACAGTAATCTTAACCGATATGATATTGACGCCCCATCGCCTCTTCGGTGTCAAACTGGCTGGCTGGTTTTAGAGGTCACCAGTTCCCAGACTATGCTAACCATGTGCAGCCGACTGCCGGTTTTCCTGGTTGAACCGAAACTGTCACGAAGCGGTCATTCGCTCACACAAAGGGGCATGGGGAACAGCGGTGTACCACGTGCCATGTGTGCAGACTGGCAATAATACGCGGTCAGCACGCTGCACGAATTTAGGCTGCGCACGTGTTTGCGTGATTGGCTATTGAGCCGAGCGGCATGACATCTCGAATCAACTTTAAAACCAGCTGGCGGATCACCTCGCGTGACACAATGACCATTTCCTGATTCGCGGAGCTGTGGTTGGCTGTTCAGGCAGGGTAATTATTACGTGACAGTAAAATAAGCTTCAAGTAAAGCGTCACGAGGGGTTTCCATCGCTAGCGATTGCCGTGTGTTGGTGGATGGCAATTTAAACTTTATGAGGCTGAGAGTTGGTTGGCGGGAATAGCCGCGGTTGCCGTGTGCCGTAGGTCAACTATGACGTGACCGAATAAAACAGCTTTCGTGTGTCACGCAATCCACTGGAGACAAAATTCGACGGACGGGTCTATAAGTAGTCCCGTCTGTGGCGATTAATTCGGTAAAAATCGTCTAATATTCAAAATGACAAGCACACACAAGAAAGGTACCGGAGAGATTGTCTTGAACGTTTTTCGCGAAGTCGGCGAAGGAAATTTCTTGAATCGTATCTGCAAGGACGCAACCACAAATGTACGTAACTACATATCATAACTATCCACAGGCTAAGCAATGCTGATGGTAGGAAATCAAATACTATTCCCAAGCCGATGCAAAACTTCAACTTACCGTTCACAAAGGAGATAAATCCGGTCCAGTTATCGCTACTGCCCTTCAAACCGCCGATCCAGCCCACACAACAGACCTCCACTTGACACAATCGAACGAAATTCTCCACCTTAAACACATCCACGATATCTTCCACGGCAGAACCTTTTTCGAAATTGGTGGCAAGAAGGTCCATTGGAAAGGACATTCCGCATTGGTTGAAGATGATACGGGGATTTGTCTTGCTGTTTACAAAGCCAAACTATTCGAAGCCAAGGATCGCAAGTTGGGAAAACTTCTCATTACGAAACATGGTTTGGAGTTTGTTGATGTTATTGTGAGTACTGCTCTTGTTCAGCAAGAACGAAGTGATGAGGCGGAGGATGAGGTATTCTTGTATTTAATGAGTTGCTAACGTTTATAGGACCTCAAACTCTCCAAGGTAGGTGAATTGGCTTTTTATAAGGACGTCATTCCTATGTCGTAGAGTCATGTATGGAAAGGAGTATAGTTATGTGTTTTGTATGGGAATCTTGTAAGAAGTGGCGAGTGTCTGTATTTGAAAAGTGATAATGTAATAATGTATGGAGGATATTTTGCTCGATCTCCTCTAGTCTTTTCCTGCCTTTTCAATCATGTCATTTCTAGAAATACGAGATCGGAAGAGC
>Ga0335072_10012707_pt1 | contig 12024 bp, 8 predicted proteins | sample Lox_Sample_21_FD_206725 | JGI IMG/M metagenome (GOLD analysis project Ga0335072, IMG submission 206725) | Soil microbial communities from Loxahatchee National Wildlife Refuge, Florida, United States - Lox_Sample_2.1 | ecosystem: Environmental > Terrestrial > Soil > Wetlands | place: USA: Florida...
GTGACCGACTGGTTTTCCAGGGTTGCCTTGTCGCGGCTGTTCGACGCCACTTTGGCAACACTACAGATCCAATAAGTATGTCCAGCATTCACGTTTTCGAAGTTGACGCTTTCGGTTGTGACATTCAAGTGATGACTAGCTGCGCTGAAGCGTATGCCGTCCTGAAACGTTATATTTTCCCTTCTCTGCCTAGAACCGTTGGCGTCGACAAGCCTGATCTTTTCATTCGCGTAGATCGAGTTTTGGACCAATTTCAATTGTCGGTGGATGATGCGGCCGTGGCATCGGCCAGCAAGGTAATCCAGCTGGTGCCGGACATCATCCGCGCACTGGACGAAACCGTGATACGGAGCCTGACCGCGCTTCGCGCGGTGCACGCAGGCGCTGTCCTGTGGGACGGCAAAGCATTGCTGCTGCCCGGAGCCACGCATGCCGGCAAATCGTCGCTGGTGGCGGAACTGCTGCGGCGCGGCGCGACCTACTTCTCCGATGAGTACGCCCTTATCGACTCCGAAGGCCGCGTGCACCCATATCCGCGCCCGCTGCTCCTCCGCAATGGCTGCCCTGAGCAACTCCCCGTGCTCGCAGCCGAGTGCAATGCGCCGGTCGGAACCGCGCCCGCGCCGGTCGGCTGGATTCTCGCGCTCGAATATCGGCCCGCATCGCCCTGGAGTGTCGCCACAGTCTCGCAAAGCGAAGCGCTGCTCACGTTGCTGCGCAACACGCCGCACGTTCTGGCAGAATCTCCGGAGATGGTGGCAGTCTTTCAACGCGCCGTGGCAACAGCCCACTGTTATTCCGGAAGCCGGTCCGACGCCGCTCACACCGTTGACCAGATTCTGCAACTGATAGCGGCAGTGTAACCCAGCCCGGAAATCTCCTCTACCCAGGGCTTTTCAGAAGCTGTCAAGACCCTTCATCGCCGAATTTCTATGTCGATCCCTTTGACAGAGGTTGATGCGGTTGTTCTTTTAAGGTAGAAGAGCGGGGTTTCAGCCCCGCGTCCCAGTCGCAGAAGAAATGGGGCTTCAGCCCCGGCCCATTTTTTTCGCCTTCTTTCCTTTGTCAAGGGATAATCAACCGAATTTCTTGTAAGCCATAAAAATCAAAAGAGTTATGGATCCATGAAATTGGCGTGTTTTCCCCTTGGAATTGTTATCCTGAATATAAGGGCAATAAAAACAAAGTTCCGGTAGCGCCCCAGGCCATCGCAGGTAATAGGGTTGACCGGTTACCCGCTAAGTGATTGAAAACACTTAAAAGAATATAACTGCCGTAAAATCAGCAGGATAGCGGGGGATCATCCCCCGCTATCCTATTGAAAATAAATGGAAGAGAGACGAATGCCCAGGGGGGAGGGGGTGGTCCGGCCGTTACGAAGCTGGAGCCCGGAAGATGAGCGGCAACAAAATTAGCGGCGTCAATTTCACCCTGAATTTCACCACAGTCCAGCAGCGCCACTTCCGCCGCCTGCTTCTCGCCTGGTTTGATGCCCATGCCCGCGACCTGCCCTGGCGCCGCACCGCCGATCCCTACGCGATCTGGGTTTCCGAGGTCATGCTCCAGCAGACGCGCGTGAACGCCGTCCTCGACCACTATGCGCGCTTCATGGCGCGCTTTCCCACGATCCAGGCGCTCGCCGCAGCCAAAGAGCCGGATGTCCTGGCCATCTGGAGCGGCCTCGGCTACTACCGCCGCGCCCGCATGCTGCATCAGGCGGCCAAAGTGGTGGCAAACCAGCTCGCAGGAGCGCTGCCTGAGACCGCCGAAGCCCTGCGCAAACTCCCCGGCATCGGCGCATACACCTCGGCGGCCATCGCCAGCATCGCCTTCGGCGCGCCGGTCACCGCCGTCGATGGCAACGTTGAGCGCGTCGTCCTGCGCCTGTCCGGAATGGAAGCGGCAGCCAACGGCAGCCTCAACCGTACTGTTCACGAAACAGCCTGGACGCTGCTCGACCCCGGCCGTCCCGGTGACTTCAACCAGGCCATGATGGAGCTGGGCGCGACAACCTGCCTGCCAAAGAACCCGCTCTGCCTCGAATGTCCCGTCCTGACGCTATGCCGGACACGCGGCGAACATCCGACAATGAAGCGCCCCAAAATGCGCTCAAAACCGGTCTATTTCGCGCTTCTTGAGCGCAAAAAACGCAAAAACTGCACTGAAATTCTGCTCGAACAGCGCCCGCAGGACGCATCTCTCATGGCCGGAATGTGGGAACTGCCGCACCTCGAAGCCACTGCAGCCGATTCGAACCGCCTGCTGCTTTCCCTGCGCCATTCCATCACCACAACGAACTATCAGGTCAGCATCCTCCGCTTCGCTCCCGAAGAAGAACAGCAGCTGCAAAAGTCCCGAATGCGCAAATGGATCAAGGCCGAAGCGCTGCCAAACATGCCGCTCGCCGGCCTCGCACGCAAGACGCTCAAACGCCTCGGCCTTCTGCCCGGAACCGCGCCCAGCGCTTTGCCAATAAGAAGAGCTTAACTTACTCTTTTGCCGCACCGGTCGCGCCCAGACCCGCTCCTGGTTCATCGGCAACTTGTGGCTGCGGTGCAGGCTCACGCAACCCAACGCTCACTGCTTTCAACAACTGCGCATCGCTGGAGTCCTCGCCCAACTCCCAAACCATCACCCCGCCCAGATGGTGCTGTTGCGCATACTCACTCTTGAATCGCGCTGAAATGGGGTCTTCGTATGTCCAGAATGTATTGCCGTCATACAGCCACGGCGTCTGTGCCGCCGGGTCGCGGTACACAGTCGATGAAGCGATCACCGTCTGAATGTAACGATAAGGCCAGTCCTGATGAACAGCCTCGCCCGGCTGAAAGAGCCCGTGGTTCTCCGCGCCGACTGATTTCCAGGAATACCCGTAGAATGGAATTCCCAGCAGCAGCTTTTCCGCTGGCACTCCGGCATCTTCATAATCATGGACTGACCGGTCCCCGCTGCCGCTGTGATCGCTGTAGAGCGGCGCATGAAAACCTGTCTGAGCCCGCCACGGGCCGGTGTAGTCGTAATTCATCAATCCGACCAGGTCGACAACATGAGCGACTGCGGTAAAATCCACACCCTGATACATGCGCGGACTCGGGCCCGCAGCAACGGTAAGCTTCAGTCCCGGCGTTAATGCATCCATTTGCTTGCGAAATTCCTGAAGCAGAGCGAGGTAATTTTGCGCGTCCTCCGGCCCTGGATACTCCCAGTCCACATCGAAGCCATCAAAGACTCCCGGCGCATCTGCTCCGGGCGCAAAATGGCCGCGCACAAACATATCAATGCAGGAGGCGACAAAAGCCGCGCGGTTCTCAGGCTGCGCCGCCTCTGCAAACGATGGGGCCTTGCCTTCTAGTGAAATCAGGATCTTCATGCGCGGATAGAGCTTTTTCAATTCCTGAAGCTGGTGAAAGCTTCCGCGCAGCGGAGACGCAGGATTATCCGCTTTGCCGTCCACGCTGTTGTTTGTGGTGTAGGTCAGGTTCAGGTCCGCATTCGGATCGGCGATGGCGCAGCGCGCGTTCACGATCGCTCCCTGAGCGTAATTCAACTCATCGAGCAGCGGAGCCGCGCCGCTCGTAATCAAGTCCTTCATATAGTACGGTGGATCGTTGTAAATCCCCCACTGCGGGAAGTAGCCGACCAGCAGCGGCTTTGGCGCGTTCTCCGCAACGCCGGATGGGCTCACACACAGAAACACGGCACAAACTGCAAAGAGCGAAGAAAAAGAAAATCGGTGCATGATCGCGGTAGTTCCTTAAAAAAATGTTGCGTACTGGATCGAAATTCTCTGCAGTACTCTGCCGCAAAGATGCTCTTTTAAGAGACGCTGGCTCTCTCATCGCGGTTGCAGAATCCGGACCTCGAAGAATTCCATTTATGCCGGCGCAAAGGCTGGTGACAGCCGCGTTAAAATATTTGCAGGACCATGAACAGCCTCGCCCCGCCCCGCCTCAAGCGCTTCCGTCGCGGTCACCCGGACCGTGGACGAATCCATCGCATCTGATTAAGCTTTTCTGTTGATTGCATCCGCGCGCTCCTTCGTAGCCTGCGCGGTGAGAAGACTTGCGCCACCTTGAGATGGCCTCAGCAAAAAAGGAAGGACCAAATGAGCCAGCCTGGAAATAGTTTTGGCAGCCAGTCACAATTGAAGACTGGGAATCGCGTCTACGAAATTTTCCGTCTCGACGCGCTTGAGAAAAAGGGCATCCAGCTTGCGCGCCTGCCCTACAGCCTGCGCATTCTGCTTGAAAACCTGCTGCGCCATGAAGACGGCAAGAGCGTGACCGCCAACGACATTGAATTCCTCGCCAAGTGGGACCCGAAGGCCGAGCCTTCACGCGAAATCGCCTACATGCCTGCCCGCGTCCTCATGCAGGACTTCACCGGCGTGCCCGCGATCGTCGATCTCGCTGCCATGCGCGACGCTATGAAGCAGCTCGGCGGCAATCCCGAGAAGATCAATCCCCTGCAGCCAGCCGAGTTGGTCATTGATCACTCTGTACAAGTAGACGAGTACGGTAACAGCAACGCCTATTCGCTTAACGCAATGCTCGAATTCCAGCGCAACCGCGAGCGCTACGCCTTCCTCAAATGGGGACAGTCGGCCTTCCGCAACTTCTCCGCCGTGCCGCCGGGCATGGGCATCTGCCATCAGGTCAACCTCGAATATCTCGCCCGCGTCGTCTTCATCACCGACGGTGAAAAACCGCGCGCCTATCCCGACACGCTCGTCGGGACGGATTCGCATACGACCATGATCAACGGCCTCGGCGTTCTCGGATGGGGCGTCGGCGGCATCGAAGCCGAAGCCGCCATGCTGGGCCAGCCCGTCTCCATGCTCGTGCCGCAGGTCGTCGGGTTCAAGCTCACCGGCAAGCTGCGCGAAGGCGCTACCGCGACCGATCTCGTGCTGACCGTCACCGAAATGCTGCGCAAGCTCGGCGTCGTCGGCAAGTTCGTCGAGTTCTACGGCTCCGGCATCGCCGAATTGCCGCTCGCCGACCGCGCCACTATCGGCAACATGGCTCCCGAATACGGCGCAACCTGCGGCATCTTCCCCGTCGATGCGGAGACGCTCCGCTATCTGCGCCTCACCGGCCGCAGCGAAGAGCAGATCAAGCTCGTCGAGACGTACTACAAGGAGCAGGGCCTCTTCCACACCGCCGATTCGCCCGAAGCCGAATACACGCAGACCATTTCGCTCGACCTCGCCACTGTTGAGCCCAGCGTCGCCGGCCCAAAGCGCCCTCAGGACCGCGTCCTGCTCAGGGATGCCGGAGCCAGCTTCAAAAAGCAGCTCCCCAACCTGCTTGGCCCCAACGCGGACAAGAACGGCGTGCGGCAGGTCGTCCGCTGGGAGGGCGAAGGCGGCCATTTCGCCGATACGCCGGAATCGACACATGGCGTGCACGAGTCCGGCCCCATCTCAACCATAAAAGAACGCTTCGGCGTCGAAGTCGACAAATACCTCGATCACGGCTCGGTCGTCATCGCCGCCATCACCAGCTGCACCAATACGTCGAATCCATCCGTGATGGTCGCCGCCGGAATCCTTGCAAAGAAAGCTGTTGAAAAAGGCCTCACCATTCCGCCGTGGGTCAAGACCTCGCTCGCGCCCGGCTCCCGCGTTGTCACCGATTACTACGAGAAGTCCGGACTGCAGCCCTATCTCGACAAGCTGCGCTTCAACGTCGTAGGTTATGGCTGCACTACCTGCATCGGAAACTCCGGCCCGCTGCCAACCGATGTTTCAAAGTCCATCGATGACCACGGACTCGTCGCCGTCTCTGTCCTAAGCGGCAATCGTAACTTCGAAGGCCGAATCAACTCCGATGTGCGCGCCAATTATCTTATGTCGCCGCCTCTCGTCGTCGCCTACGCGCTCGCCGGACGCATCGATCACGATCTCGAAAACGATCCAATCGGCAAGGGCAAAGATGGCCAGCCCGTCTACCTCAAGGACATCTGGCCGACCCAGAAAGAAGTCTCGGATGTGATCGCGTCCTCCATCAACTCTGACAGCTTCCGCAAGGAATACGCGACCGTTGCCGATGGCGACAGCAACTGGCAGGGCCTCAAGTTTCCGACAGGTGACGTTTACCAGTGGGAAGCCGACTCAACTTACATCCGCAAGGCCCCGTACTTCGAAGGCATGCCCGCAACGCCCGCTCCGGTCGAAGACATTCGTGGCGCCCGCGTGCTCGCTGTCCTCGGCGACAGCGTGACCACTGACCACATCTCACCCGCCGGCTCCATCAAGCTGAACAGCCCGGCAGGGAAGTATCTGACCGAGCATGGCGTCAAGCCAACCGACTTCAACTCTTACGGCTCCCGCCGCGGCAACCACGAAGTCATGGTGCGCGGGACCTTCGCCAACGTCCGCCTGCGCAACAAGCTCGCTCCCGGAACCGAGGGCGGCGTTACCCGTCTGTTGCCCGAAGGCGAGCAGATGAGCATCTTCGACGCCAGCGTAAAGTACGCCGAGCGCAAAACGCCTCTCGTCATCCTCGCCGGAAAGGAATACGGCTCAGGCTCCTCGCGCGATTGGGCCGCAAAAGGCCCGCGTCTGCTGGGAGTGCGCGCCGTCATCGCCGAGAGCTACGAGCGCATCCATCGGTCGAACCTGGTAGGCATGGGAATTCTGCCCCTGCAATTCGCCGAAGGCCAGAATGTTGAAAGCCTCGGACTCACCGGTGAAGAAGTTTACGACTTCCCGGGCCTCAAGCAGCTGCTAGACGCGAAGTTCGCCAACGGAAAGACCTTGAAGATAACGGCCATCGCGTCTGACGGCAAAATCAAGGAATTCGAAACCAAGGTCCGCATCGACACGCCGCAGGAAATCCTCTACTACGAAAACGGAGGTATCCTGCAATACGTCCTGCGCCAACTGGCAGCCAATAGTTAACCCTACAGCACAAAAGTGAAAAGCCCCGGGTCAAACCGGGGCTTCTTATTGATACAAACTCTTGTCATCCTGAGCGAAGCGCGTAGTCGAGAACCTCGACGCTACCCCGCCACAAAACTGGTCTCTTAAATCCCCATCCCGTATGCATCGGACTGCATCTGGTCGCCCGCATGCGAATAAAGATCATAAGGCGTACGGCGATTGAACTTATACCGCTGGCGCAACTCGCGGCCCACGTACAGCCCCAGAGCAACTACACCGACAGCTACAGAGGTCCAGCCGATCGCCTTCAGCGCAACGCTGGACTCTTCTTTTTTCTTTAATCCTGGCAGAACAATCACTTCAGCCTTCTTTCCTGACCGAAAAAGCCAGCGCTTTTGAAGCGGCCTCATGCGGACATCATAACGCACTTCTCTTGGAAGCTGTCTCTAGCACATCGGTAACTTCGGCCATCACTTTAGACAGTCTGTTCTATTTGATGTAACCATCGAACTTTTTGTTCAGGTGGAAGAAAACTGGCTTCGATCGAATTTGCCGCCAGCTCGCGCAAATGTTCCTCAGTAAAGCCAAATTCCTTGTGCGCCAGAAGAAACTCACCCTCAAGATCGCTGCCAAACATCGTCGGATCGTCGGAATTGAGCGTCACCATCAGTCCTTCGTCGAAATACCGCTGTACCGGGTGGTCGTCCAGACGCTCGCAGCATCCGGTTTTCAGGTTTGATGTCATGCAAATCTCCAGCGGAATCTGCCGCTCAGCCAGCAGGTACATCAGTTCCGCATCGTGAATTGCCGTGAGCGCGTGCCCCAGGCGTTCCGCTCCGATGTTCAATGCGCCCCAGATGCTTTCCGGCCCAACGGCTTCGCCCGCATGCACCGTCAGCCGCAGTCCAGCGTCGCGAGCTTCGGCATAAGTCTCGCGAAACATCTCCGCTGGCCCTCTGCGCTCGTCGCCGCCAATACCGATGCCAACAATGCTGGAATATGCATGCCTCATCTCCGCTGCCTTGCGAAAGACACGCGCCGCAGCCTCGACTCCGAAATGCCGCACAGCGTCGAAGATCCAGTAAAGAGTTATGCCGAAATCTTTCTCTGCCTGTTCCCGGGCCTGTTCCATCGCGGCAAAGAGCGGCTCAAACTCGCTGCGTCCCCAGAAATAAACAATACCCACGGCAACGTACACTTCGGCGTGAACGACACCCTGCGCGGCGAGCGCCTCCAGCATTTTGTAAGTAATCAGTTCGTAGTCATCCGCCGTCCGCAGCCGTTCCGTCACCGCCTTAAATGCCATCAGGAATCCGGAGAAATCCGGATATCGATAAAGCCCCTCTGCCTGATCCAGCGTGAGCGGCTCGGCATCGTGCCGCCGGCTCAGTTCCACAAGCGTTTCGGGCGCGATCGTGCCTTCGAGATGGAGATGGAGTTCCGCCTTGGGCAGCCGCCGGACAAAGTCCCTGGTCGTCGCACTCACAACTTGAGATGTATCGCAGAAGGATGGCTTGCGGAAAGCCCCCTGCATTCAACGAAGGATTTCTGCAGCGAGAGGCACTTACTCGCATCCCGCGAGTGCTGCGTCTATTTAGGACAGGGTGCGGCTGCCGACAGAAAAATGCCTGCGACTATCGCGCCCGATGCGGCGGACAGAACTCGCTCCGCCGTCGGCTGTAGAAAAAGTAGATGCACAGCCCAATCCCCAGCCAGACGAAGAAGCGCAGCCACGTCATGATCGGCAGCCCGGCCATCAGCAGGGCGCAGAAGAAAATGCTTAGAACCGGAAAGACAGGTCCGCCCGGACAACGGAAACTGCGATGCCGATGCGGATCTTTGTAGCGCAGAATCAGCACGCCTGCCGATACCAGCACGAAGGCAAAGAGCGTCCCGATATTCGACAGATCAGAAAATGTCCCGATATCGAGCAGTCCCGCCGGAACTCCGACGACAATCCCAGCTACCCAAGTCGAAACAGCCGGCGTGCGATAACGCGGATGAACTTTAGAAAACACAGACGGCAGCAGCCGGTCGCGCGACATGGCAAACCAGACCCGCGCCTGCCCTATCTGGAAAACAAGAATGGACGAGATCATCCCCAGCAGCGCGCCAATCAGAATCACCAGCCGAACCCAGTGCAGCGACTCACTGCGGTTGGTCAACGACAACTTCCTGAGCGTGTTAACGACAGGCGCCGCATCGCCCACCAGCAGGTTCCACTTGATTAATCCGGTCAGCACCACGGCTACACCGATATAGAGCACTGTGCAGATCACCAGCGTCGCCAGAATGCCAATCGGCACATCGCGCTGCGGGTTCTTGCACTCCTCGGCTGCCGTCGATACCGAATCGAACCCGATATACGTGAAGAAAATGATCGAGCCGCCCGTCAGCAGCCCCGACCAGCCATTGGGATAAAACGGATGCCAGTTCGACGGATGGATGAAGTGCGCGCCGAAAGCGACGAAGATCAGGATCGCCGCAATCTTCAGCAGCACCATGATGTTGTTCGTCTCCGCCGACTCGCGGATGCCGCGCACCAGCACCACTGTCAGGATCATCACGATCAGGAAGGCCGGCCAGTTGAAGCCGAAGTGCCATCCGGGCGCGTAGAGCGTATTGCCGGAGAAATCCTGCAACCCGCTCGGAAGATAGGCAGGCGAAATCCATCGCGCCGACGGATGAATGCCCAGCCAGTCCATCAAATCAACGATATGCGCAGCAAACCCGACGCACACCGCCATGTTTGAAAAGGCGTATTCGAGAATCAGGTCCCAGCCGATGATCCAGGCAATCAACTCGCCCAGCGTCGCATAGGTGTAGGTGTAAGCCGAGCCCGCAATCGGAATCATCGAGGCAAGTTCCGCGTAGCAGAGCCCGGTAAAGGCGCAGACAATCGCCACCAGCACCAGTGACAGCGCCAGCGCCGGACCTGCTCCGGGGCGCCCAACCAGCGCGGTGTGGTGAATCAGATAATCAAGGAGCGGCGTATTCAGGATCGACGACGTATCGAACTGCTCGCCGGCAATCGCCGTCCCGATAACAGTAAAGATGCCGGAACCGATAACCGCGCCAATGCCAAGCGCGGTAAGCGACCACGGCCCAAGCGTCTTTTTGAGGCTGTGCTCCGGTGCTTCCGAATCGCTGATGAGTTTGTCGATCGATTTTCGGGCGAAGACTTGTGTCGGCAGAACCTGGCTCCTGCAGTCTTTAATGAGGGAGAGTGTAGCCGCTCAGGGCCTGCCGCGCGAAGCAAAATCCGCAGGACAGGCCCTGGAATCGCCCTTTAGCGCTTGCTTGTCCCGCGTACCAGTTTTCTGACCTTCTTTTTATTCGAGCCACGCGGAGTGGTCCGCTTGGTCTTCGGCGCGGCCTTCTTGCGCGCTGCGCGCTTTACTTTTTTACGTTCTTCCGTGCTTTCAATCTTCTTGGTATTTGCCATTCTTCTCCTTAAAAGTAAAGCCGTCGAACCGCCCCATCCATGAGTCGTTATCCTGAGCGGAGCGCAACGAAGTGGAGCGCAGTCGAAGGACCTGCGGTTTTCTGTTTTGCCAGCGCAGTACGCTGCTCAAATTTGTCTCGACGGACCTACAGCCGTTCGAGCTGGGCAAACTTCTCCACCAGCTTTTTCACGCCGAACCTTGTAAATTGTACCGTGATCTTGGCGTCTTCACCGTCTCCCTCACGCCGAAAGACCACGCCCTCGCCGTATTTCGGATGACGGACGCGTTGCCCGCTCTTGAAGCCAACCGCACCTTTCCGCTCCGCGACCTCGATCTTTGGCCGCGATACATCCCCTCCGCGGCCGCTAAAAAACTGTGCGATATTATCGAGCGATTCCCCACCGCTCTTCTTGACTGCATTCCCCGGCGAAGCGCCGCCATTGCGCTGCACTCGTGGCCGCTGGTCCTCATCCTCATAGCTGTAGTGTCGGCTCGACTCGAATCCATCTTCGTACTCGCGCCGCCGCATCCATGAAGGCTGCTGCGTCGTAGCAGCGGCATATCCGCCCCAGTTCGAAGCCCGCTGCTGCCCGCCGCTCAAATCCTCAAGCAGCGCCGAAGGCACTTCTTCGAGAAACCGCGAGGGCATCGACGCCTCCGGCATGTCGTTCCCATAGCGTCTGCGATAGCGCGCCCGCGTCAGCACCAGCGCATCCATCGCCCGCGTCATGCCGACGTAAGCCAAGCGGCGCTCTTCTTCCATCTGATCCGGCTCGCTGAGCGTCCGTGAGTGCGGAAACAGCCCTTCCTCCATTCCAGCCAGCAGCACCAGCGGAAACTCGAGCCCCTTCGCCGAATGCAACGTCATCAGCGTCACGCGGGCATCAGCGTTGTATTGGTCTGTGTCGCTCACCAGCGCCGCGTGGTCGAGAAATTCATCGAGCGTTTCGCCGCGCTCCTGAGCGTCCTGCGCCGCATTGGCCAGTTCCTTCAGGTTTTCAATCCGCGAGAATGCTTCCGGCGTGCCCTCTTCTTCAAGAGCGCGGATATATCCACTGCGGTCAATGATGAAGCGAATCAGTTCAGGCAGCGTCGCTGCATCGCCAGGAGCACGGAATCCGGGCACAGCAACCTCTTCAGCGGACGATTCAGCCGGGGTGCCCCATCCTGAGCTTCGCGAAGGGTGGGGTTGCGAGTCTTTCCTCTCCGCAAACGGATTGAACTCCACAGCATCGGAGGCAACATCCTCATCTCCAAATGCAAATCCATGCTGCTCCACATCGCCAAAGTCAAAGCTGGTGTCGTCGTCTTCGGAAACAGCAGCCACAGCATCAAACGAAGCATCTGCTTCAGCAACGTCAGCCGTAAGCTTCTCCGCAAACCCCGGAGCCAGCATCGCCCGCGCATCTTCAATCAGCTTGCGAAACGTATCGAGCGCGATGCACGCCCGCGTTGGAAGCAGCCTCTCGCTCAGCGCCCGTCCAATCGCGCTCCAGGTGCTCGTGCCGGTTTCGAGCGCAATCCGCTCCAAAGTCTCAAGCGTCGCTTTGCCAATCCCTCGTGCGGGAACATTGATCACCCGCTGCATGGCGATCGAATCATGCGGGTTCTGGACCAGTTTTAAGTAACTCAGCAAGTCCTTGATTTCAGCCCGCTCGTAGAACGAGAAGCCGCCGACCATCGTGTAGCTGA
>Ga0335072_10012708_pt1 | contig 12024 bp, 12 predicted proteins | sample Lox_Sample_21_FD_206725 | JGI IMG/M metagenome (GOLD analysis project Ga0335072, IMG submission 206725) | Soil microbial communities from Loxahatchee National Wildlife Refuge, Florida, United States - Lox_Sample_2.1 | ecosystem: Environmental > Terrestrial > Soil > Wetlands | place: USA...
CTTCTCCGCCTTTTCTTTTTTTCTTTCCTCGGCTTTTCTTCGATAGTGTGTTTGGGCTTTCTGCGGCTTGTCCGCGGCGCCGAACTTTTCTATTCAAATGACCAATTTTTGTAACCCATACGCCGCTAATGAGGCGAGGTCTTTGGTTCTTTGTGCTTGTGCAAAGTTACCAAAGCAATTTTTGAAACTCTTCCCTGTTCTTTGGTCTTACACTACCGCCTTGAGATGCAGACAATTCTTTTCATCAAGTGCTCTGGCTTGTCCGGGGGCTTGGAGAAAAGCTTTACGATTGTAATCGAGATTCATAGGAGCCAATTTTGGCGTCTCCCGATGATTCAGGGCCTGCTCCCTCGTGCTCCCTCGGCGCTCCCTTCGGCTCCCTCCTCCTTACTCCCTCGCAAAGCGGCGAAGGGTCACGTGCACCATCGCCATCCAGCAGCCATGTAAGTTCAGTAGTATATAATTTTCTGGATGTTCTGGTGTTTTTACTAACACCGCTGTAGCCTACGCCCTCGCTGTTGCGACCTCGCTGTCGCCCGCCACTCCTCCCTCCACTCACCACGCCACCCACAACCTCGCTCTTGTCCTGGCTGACTCACTAGCCCCCGCCCTCATTTTGGCACGCCCACTTCGACAAGGCAATCGAATGGAAGCCCTGACGCAGGAGTCAGGCACATAAGGAGGATGCAGGGAGCTGTCGAAGGAGAGTCTCAAGACTCTGCCTTCTAGAGACAGGCCTTGCTGGGAGCTAGGATTAGAGCGGCGACTCTATGCCCTGGCCCCCAAATCCAGCCCTCGTCGACGACGGCTGTCCCTGTAGTGATAGTAGCACCACTACAGAGTGCGAGTTATCACCCTACTGTCTCGACCAGCAGCCAGCCCTTTCCCCCAATGCCCCTCCCGCGACCTGCCCACCCCCTAAGGGTTGGGTGGTATCGCCAGCTCCTATTCGAGCTGGCCGGCATGTCTCGGGACCGTAACATCTAGCCATAGCATTTGTTACGGTCCGCAGTTATCGCCGGTACATGCATTAATGGGGCAGGAAAGTATTATCCCTCCATTTATTATACGCGAAGCTAATTAATTATCTAGCAGTGCGGTACTGCTGGGTGGTGGCACATAGCCATCCGGGAGCTGTGACATTTCCGCTGCCGCTGTCAATCCCTTCTTCCCTGGCTTGCGCCTCGTGGTTGCCTTGCCCTTCCCTTTCCCCCCTTCGACGTTGCCACGTCTTTCGCTGTCTGGCTATTGTCGACCAGCTTCTGTGTCCGCCGGACACCCCGCCTGGGTCGACATTGCGGGGGGATTCGCTGTCGCTGGAGGAAGAGGAATTGGGGAGGGAGGGAGGTGTAGGTGAGGCTGGAGATAGGGAAGGCGGAGGGGGTGGGTCGAATTGGCTATGGCGCTCAATGATCCTCGCCACAGCCTCCTGAGTATAAGCCTGGCGAAAGTCGTCGTCCTCCGGCGCCTGGATGAGCTGCCTCCGACACCGCACAGCAGCATTACGTTGTTCCTGGATGGCAGCTTCATAGCCTGTCATCCTCCTCTTCCAGCTGGTAGGGAATTCGCGGGCGTTTGGCTGGGGGAGGGGGAAAGGGGGAAGCTCAAGGAGAGCTGCGTTCATATCGCGGACAGCGACAGTGTAGTTCTCTGCTACGCTTGGGGGACACTGCCGAAGGAGGAGAACAGTTTCCATGGCAGCTCCCTTGACCATCTCCTTCCCGCGGCCGTGAAAGCGACTTCGGGACATGTCAGGTTCCCTTGCTGGGGATGGCGCTTGCTGAGTACCTTCCCACAATATCTGCCAAGACTCGTGGAGGACTAGTGGTCCATCAAAGAGCCACCGCGGATGGAAGAGAGAGAGGGGCAGCTGACAGCCCCTCACAAAAGCTGGGTACATCCAGTGTTTGCACGGTAAGCCATATAATAATAATAATTACAACAAGAGGTTTAAAATAAGAGAATTTAAATTAGGTTAATACAAACAACATGCTAGCTAACAGATTTACAAAGATACTCCTACAACAAAAGCACAAGATCTTTGTTTAGCAACTAGGTTTAGTAGATATCAAGGAGAATCTAGAGGCAAATAGCTAGGCTTGAGGTTTGTTTGGGGGGGGGGGGTTTATGTCAAACTAAGCATGTAACTATAATGTTAGCTTATAATCTAGTGTTAAGACATAGACAGATGTATAATCAACAATATTACCATTCTCAGATACTATTAGTTCTAGCGTTAGTACTATCTGAACTAGACACTACTATAGATATATAGCGCACTAGAATTCTATTACGATAAACAGATTAGATCAATCTCAAGAGCTGGATCTCCCTGAATGTCTTCTTGATCTTTTGAAGTCTGACACATACTAACAGAACTTCCTATCCTGGTATCCGAGATACTGCTATATGTTGATCTAAAGTACAGCATTTTGTTGATTACGGTTATCGAAATTTAGGGCGAGGCACGCAATGAGGCCCACAAGTAATATCCTTGTCATATATACTACCAAGACTAGGAGAAACCTGCCCGCGACATCAATTCGAAACATTCATCATAACCCGACGACAAACATGACTGATTATGGCATTTGTTGACGCATTTTCTCCACAGCATGCCTCTGTTTCTTGTAAATCATTTATCATATAGCAAGTACGGATTAGTTAGCCAGCGCATGAAAGCCATCGGATAACAATTCCGCAAGCAAGAATCAACAGACAGTTCAGGATAAGTGCATCAGTGGCGGAGGAGGCTTTCAAATACAGGTGTTAGAGATATCGATTTTATTTTGTCCAACTAATATACTTACTTCTATTCTTTGGGTATTTTACTTTAAATAAAGCTAGCTAGCTTAAGCATTTATTCAACCATCTACCTATCAACCTCTCTGCGTATATGAAGAAGATGCTGTAGCACATAGAGCTTCGTATAATATTGAAAGCACCTCTGCTTTCTCAATCTAGGAAGGATTTAAGCCCTAGCTCTGACTGGACAACTAGATATGTACTTATCCAAATTAAGAAAAGTTACAGCGAATAAAACGAGTTTGTGCGACGCATGTCTCGCATATCGATATCAAATGAACGCCGCACACCTGGCAGCGGCTCTTGACCGTGTGTGCGTTTTAAGCCTATCAGACAAAAGATGGTCAATCCTTCGTGCATAAGAGCTTCTACCCCGCGCTCAGTCATGAGATAAAGTGGACTACTGCTTTAATCTACTCTGGATAAGCAATTCCAAGACGAACCCTAGCACATAGATACACACGCCAGACAATGGCATCTACGACGGCAACAAGTTCTAATCGTCTCGTTGCGACATACGTTGAAAGGGTCCAGGCAGATAAGAGGGCCGCAGACGCTGCAGGAAGAGCAGAAAAAGAAAAACAAGCAGATGCGCGCCTAGATGAAATTCGAAGCAACAGCGAACTGGCAAATCAACTAAAGCGCACCCCTACAGAAGCTAACAAAGCCAATGAAGCCCCCATCGCATCGTCCTCATCACAACCTGGCCGCCGCAAGCAAGGCGTGGCCGAAATCGACGGCCGAGCCGTGCCAACCTCGTCAGCCCTGCCCAGCAATGTCCAACTTCCCCCAACTTCAGGGCAGTCGCGCACCACATCGCTCGCGGTCATGACCAACGACCGCATCCAAGTCCTTGAGTCCCAGCTCGAGAGCCAGAATACCCGCATCCAGGAGCTTGAAGCAGCGCGTGTTAAGTTGGCACACCAACTTACGGATCTGCAGACGAGCCGCGACAAGGCCGAGCAGGAGCTGATCGACGCTACCATAGCAGGCACTGCGGCTAAGGAAGAACAGGAAAAAATTGTGGAAGGTCTAAGGCAGCAGATTGAACGTTTGATAGTAGATAGGAAGGATAAAGAGAGACAAATTGAGGAGCTGAGAGATATAGAGAGGGAGTTGCGGAGGCAGTTGCATGAGGAGAGACAAAAGGTGGGCAGATTGGAGGTGGAAAAAGAAGCATTGGAGAGACCTGATGATAGTGCGGCCGCGCCTGTTGTGGCAGCTTCGACCGTGAGTGCGTCGAGTAGGCGTGGATCAGTAGGGGAGAGTGAGAGGCGGCGGAATGGGCATGGCAGGACGCATAGCAGTGGCTCTTCGATAAATTTTCGACTGCAGGCTGAATTGGATTTCGGCAAGGGGAAGAAAAAGAAGAAGGGTAGTCGTAAATGAGGAATAGAATGCTGGGATAATAAAGTAGACGAGTTATCTAAGATGCCGATGCAAGCTTGGCCGGTTTGATTTTGTCCCTGATGACTACCGCATAGACCTAACAATGCCAGATATCCCACTGGGGAATAGCCTGAAGTTGAGGAGTGCGCCACCCCAACGAGCCTCGGGGCAATACAGGGTGGGTAATACCTTAAACAAAGCTAAGTGTCGTGGCCAGAGTGGGGACTCAGGTGTCTGCAAAGTCGGGTTTTCTTCAATCTTGCTCATCTGATTTAATCTGATGTTCCTTTCTTTTAGTGGATAATCACGCTGGTCGAGTCTTGGGGCAAACACCGACTGGTAGCCTTAACAATCCTGAAGATTCTCACCTTAATCGTGCAACATTATGGCCTGAGTACGAGGACTCTGAGTTTGCTGGTGAATTAAAGGGAGACATACTCTGCGGACCAAAGGAGCCTCATTTATTGAATCCAACTCCGTCGATCAAACAAAATACCCTTGCAATCAGAAAGGCCACAAGACACAAAGCACCAATGATAACCAATCCAAAATAGCAGCTTTGCCCAGAATTTATGCTATTTTGCATGCAAGGGGCTTTGGTTATCCTATGATCAGAGACTGCCGAATCAAAGCGACAGGATTACAAAAGAATGACTTACGTGAGGTACAAACGAAAATGTCTGCATGAGAGAACAGGGACCATGACGGAACCGCGCATGTTGAAAAAGATGAGTGAGCAAATAGCCTATTATCCATTCGTTGTTCTCAATCTTTGAAGCCGTATCGGCGATCGGGCCAACGTTTGCGGACCAATGAGAGACAGGGTAATTCATGCTGACCATCAAAGTCACGGCCGCATGTGCCCAGTAATTGAAGCCAACACAGCATTGGGGGAAGAGCTTCTTATAGCAAAGAGTCAGCCACCCGTTGCCTATCATGCCTAACGATTACTTGGCGCAGCCTTTGTATCAGCACGAGCTACAGAGCTATTCATCTTCGACTTCTACTGCTTCTGCGGATCACCCCTTACTTAAAGAACAGCCAGGTCCTTTTGAACCCATTGTCCGGAGACGAGCAAGAGCTGCTGTATCAACGCCCGTCAGAGCTATGTCACTCGTGGGGCTCAAGCATATATTCTTTCGACAGACAATTACGCCCAGCATATCGAAGTCAGAAAGCCGGGGCCAATATAGTATGTTGTTCTCTCCCGTTCTATCGTCGCCGGGGATAATTCCAGCCCCGCGGTCTTTCAATGTCATTTCAGTGTTGTTTGCTTTGAGGTGGACTGTAATGCTAACGAAAGTGGCAGACAATGATCGATCGACAAAGTCCGACGATGTCGAAAGTCAAGATACCATATCAAGTTCGGAAAAGACTACGGTGAAGAAGGCATTTAAGGTCGATGCTCGAATCATATCTGATGCTACAATTGGATTATCGGATGGGTTGACCGTCCCGTTCGCCCTCACGGCTGGCTTATCTGCTCTAGGGAGCACAAGAGTTGTGATATACGGGGGTCTCGCAGAGCTAATTGCTGGCGCTATTTCAATGGGCCTTGGAGGATATCTCGGGGCAAAAAGCGAAGCGTTCGTCTTCTTCTATCGTTATCTGCACAATACATCAGCTAATACTTTCTAAGTGCATCCTATAAGGCCACCAGGGATGAGGCACAACGCCTCATTAATACGAATCCCCAAGCGGTCATGCAGGATATCACAGAGGTATTCGAGCCATATAACCTACCACAGTCAACTCTCGCCGACCTCACTGGTCATCTCGCAGACTCGCCCAAACTAGTCGACTTTGTCATGCAATTCCAGCACTGTGCCGAAACACCGGCAGCCTCACGAGCATTCACATCTGCCCTCACCATTGCTCTTGGCTACTTCCTCGGTGGCCTGCTACCTCTAATTCCATATTTCTGTGTCGACCAAGTGTATACCGGACTTTATATCTCCATCGGAGTGATGGTTTTCGCGCTTTTTGTATTTGGTTATGTCAAGACATGCATCGTTATCGGTTGGAAGGGTGGAAGGAACATTCGACATGGTTGCTTCGGAGGTTTGCAGATGGTGATAATAGGTAGTTTTGCTGCTGGGGCTGCAATGGGGCTGGTTCGGGCGTTCAACCGTAATGTGAATGCCGGTACCATCTAGAGGTTGCGAGAAGACTTAATGATGGAACATTACGATATGATTATTGAGGCGTTTGGAAAGTTGGGCGCTTTCGCAAAGAGGGCGATGCTTCGACATCATGGAGCTTCGAATAGGTAGAAGAACTGCATTTGTATAACTAGGTCAATGATACTAATAAACAACGCAAAATAGCGTTGCCTGCATTAGTCATCTAGCAATATCACTACTAGGCCAAGCTGCTTCTGATAGACTTTCGATTATATATCATATAGGTGCCGGATATACTCCGTAGTGTTTGGAGTATGCATGCTCTATGCGTTCTGAGAATAGTATAGCGACGTTAAACATTCGAATAGATACGCGTGGCAAATATACACGGTCAAGACACGCGCTAAGAAGGTGGCAGGAAAATTATGGAGGAAGATAAGTGCCTTCGAAAGAAGTGGGTTGATCGTGTGAGGACTTACCAAAAAGCCCACTTCGGCTCCTTCTCCTGTAGCCTTGCCGCGTGGACAGCCTTGCTCCAAACCTTCCAACAGGTCCTCTCACGACATGGACGATGACGACGATTTCGGCACCGATGCTGACTTCCTGGCAGCATTAGCCGCCTCCGAAGCCCATACTTTCAGCAAACCCATCCAACAGCCCATACCTCAAGAAATAGACAAGCCGCCTGATCCAAATCTCAGAATACACAGTTCTAAAGTCATCCAACCCACACCGCAAGCACTCCCCACGCGCTCCAGCGGCTCCTCAATCCTTGTATCACCACGCCAAAAAGGAAACCCGATTCTAACACACCTCCGCTCCCTACCATGGGAGTACTCCGACATCCCGGCCGACTACGTCCTCGGCCTCACTACCTGTGCACTCTTCTTGTCCCTAAAATACCACCGCTTGCACCCGGAATACATCTACAACCGGATCAGGGGGCTGCAGGGGAAATATAATCTGCGGATCTTGCTCACTATGGTGGACATTGGGAATCACGAAGACAGCTTGAAAGAGCTGTCTAAGACGAGTCTCATTAATAACGTTACCGTTATACTGTGCTGGAGTGCAGCCGAGGCGGCAAGGTATCTGGAGCTGTATAAGAGCTATGAGCATGCCAATCCGTCTGCCATACGTGGCATGGGCCAGGGTACGAGCTATGCGGATAAATTGGTGGAGTTCATTACAGTGCCAAGAAGTATTAATAAGACGGATGCGGTGAGCTTGGTTAGTGCGTTTGGGAGTGTGAGAGCGGCGGTGAATGCGCGGCCAGAAGAGATTGCAGTGGTAAGTGGATGGGGAGAGAAGAAAGTGAGGCGGTGGTGCGAGGTGGTCCAAGAGCCGTTCAGGGTGAGGAAGGCAGCACGAAGAGGATTAGAAAGGAACAAAGAGGCTTCCGAAGGCGATGATGGTGGCGAGGGTGAAAGGGCGACTACCGGGAAGTTGGACAGTGCGGTGCCGCTGAGTCGTGTCCCACTGCGAGAGATGGGCTCTGTAGAAGAAGGACTATTTGTGGAACGCTCAAGGGAAGAGACCCCTAAATCACCTAGAAAGGAACCAGAACGGATAGAGCAATTTCAATTGTGGGAACCTGGTGATGATGACGAGGAAGCTATGATTGCAGCTGCTGTTAAAGAAGAAGAAGAGAGACTCGCCCGTGAAAAGAGAAGAGAGCAAGAGAGAAAGGACAATGAGCTGAGCGATGGTGTTGCAGCGGCGTTAGCAAAACTGAGGAAGACTTGACAGTGATATCTTGTGTAACTGATGCATAGCGATGGAGTTACGATTGTATACGAATACGTTTCGCATTCCAATCATCCCAAGTGAATGCAAATGATATTTACGATGAGATTCTGGTGTCTTAAATTTCTGTTAGGTTACTGTTAATTCTTTAGTGATATGCATGACTAACAATGGAAATCATAAACCCAGATAAAGTAGATGTCTCTGGGTCTATGTACGATACTTCGGGATTAAGAGAGCTCTTCCCGTAGCCCTAGAAACCAGCATCAGAATTCTAGCTTAACCCCATCGCCTTCACATATCATCGACAAGAGCCTGATCCTTCCTCGCGATCACGCACGTCCATCCAAGCCTTCTTCACTTTACGATTTCCGAAAGAATCCAAGTTCTTCCACGAATTGCCCTACTTGAAGCTGTTATCGGCTTCATCACCCAAATATACCCTGTTTGCTCTGCATTTTGGTAGATCTGCCTTATGAACGAGACCTGCGAGCCCCTCTCGTTGAGGTCATCCTGATTAATGCAAATGGCATCGGCCCAGAGCAGACGCGACTCAGTTCGCCAGCGAAGGCTATTTAGTGCTGAGAAGACGTTTTCTACAATCAATAAATAGCTGCCATCTCCTAGGACAATGGGTGGCGACCGGTGATGTCTTCCCAAGCGGTAGGACAAGGCCTCATAGAAGCCTTTCGGGCGTCAAGGGACACATGGCGGATCTAGATGGGAGTTCCGAGGAATCATTGCACATCGAGGAGGCTCTAAGTTCGATAAGCCGGATCTCTTGTTCTCCCAATGGCTCGTACTCGTAGAAACGCATTTTAGGTTAGCGAAATATAGATCTGACGGATGCAGGAAGTGTTCGCTGCGCCACACAATACGCCACATCCCGACTCCACCGCCACATATCGCGGGGTCTATAAATTGTCGCCCCTCCTGCTCCTTCATCGACTTGCTACCTTCTTTAAACTAAAATCTCTATCAAAGACATATTCCCAAGACTCAAAATGTCAGCTTCAACGACACATACCACCGAAATGCCCTCCAATTCCTCCACATCTGAGAATGTTACCTCAGGGCCCGCCGCATCGAACTCGGAATACTACAACGGCGTTGACAACAATGCGAGCAGTACGACCAGTGAAGGGACCAAGGCGAAAACAGAGGCCGAAATAGCAGCTGAAAAATTGTATGAGGAGCGGATTGAGGATGAATACGCAAAGAGGGAGGGTGGTGCTTGAGCTGTCGCATTTATTGGAAGTTGTATAGCTTTGGATAAGGACAAGGAGGGGTAACATAACTGTACTATTGGAGGCCTCATGATGTGTCACAGTGCTTTGCTTGATTCAACAGGTCTATTTCCATTATAGTATATTTACTATTATTAGGAAAACTCATCTTCGTATTCACATGTGAAGAACCCAATGTAGACTGAGGTCTTCTCTTATATCCCTACTATGCGTCTACCTTTTGAGTGCTTCTCATGCAGAGGTGCCATGATAACCTAATAATCACGGTATCATGGAACTGCATATGCAAATCGCTCGAAGTAACCGACCGTAAGAAACCCAGCTTTTCTCCCAAACTCTGCATCTAGAGAAAGACAATGTTCACTAGAAAGTAGCCTATCATCAATCAAACAAATCTCCATTTGGCTCCACATTCATCGGACTCCCTCCATTTGCAGCAGTAGCCCTTCTCCGGGGAGGGCGTGCAGTTGCGGTTTCAGAGACTCCGTCCATCTCTTCCTCACTATCTTCAACTTCTTCGGCGTATCGTTGCGCCTCATCTAATTCGGCAAGGTCCCCAGGTCTGCTCCTTAACCACTGCATTCGAGGTCCGCTTCGTGCTCGTTCCGAAACCTTGAAGCCGTAGATTCGAGGTTCATAAACTTTGCCTTTCCCAAGACCAGGTGCCAAGTTGTGTGCTACCATACCATTGATTAATTGTTTTTCATCGCCATCTGCTGACGGAGCAGGTCGCGCTCCAGCTGCGCTAGTTAACGCTTCTGTTGCCTTCTTGCTGATATCATAGTCAGGAAACGTCATGAGAAAGAGTGCGCCAAATGTTCGGCCAAAGAAGGCGCCATCCACGGCCTGAAAGCGGGAGTTCGGTGGGACATATACGTCGAGGCATGAAGGACAGAACAACTTTACTGTGTCTTCTCCAGGGATATCTGATAAGCCAACCGGAAGTGTTCTTGCGTGCTCACAGTTAGTTCGAGGACAATTACCGAAGTGCGATAGTTCGAACTTTTCCGACATTTGTTGTATGCCTGCCCGTGAGCAGATGTATCTTTGGTGAATGAGACCGTAGAGTAGTTCCGCTGAAGATTCGATGACAGAAAGATCGCTGGCCATGCGGTTATGCCTCCTTTCTGATATTCTTCTCGCGCCAATACGCGACTCTCCTTCTATTGACTCCTCGTTTTCCTCTTCCTCTTCTTCCTCCTCTTCCTCCTCTTCGTCCTCTTCCGGCTCGACATCGAGAATCATCTGTATTGGGATTCTGAGCAATGGCATGAGTAAATAGATGAAATAACGAACCTCTAAAGCTTCCTTATACATAGGTACCTGCCCTTGCAGGCCTGTTAGATTGAAGTCATCCTCAATGAACTCCTCGGAAACTTCTGCGAAGTACTCATGACCGAGTAATGAGCAGAAGGACGAAATCCATGACTCCGGAGTTGCAGACGAGGAAGACATGATTTCCTCCACCATAGATGTATTTAGGATCAGAGCAAGCTGCGTCACGCAATTCTAGCTTGCAACTGAAAGTATGAGGGAGAGGCGCAGACGGTTTTCTGCTGGTATTGCAGGCTCTTGCAGCTGCAGGATATTGCAACAGAAATGCGACAAGGAGCTATTTGGCTTATTCTTGTGGTATATGCTTTAGACGTATTGTAGAAGGTATAGTGAGCTTTATCCTAGTCTGTCCAACAAATTTGGAAGCTGAAGGTGCGTGTATCGTGCGAGGCTTGCCGGAGAAGCGATAGGAAAGGTGGTGGTCGCGTCGGCATCTACTTGATCGCGAGACGTCATGAGACAGGTCTAGGTGCAAGATAAGGATACGACATGAGGAAAGCTACCCTGCAAGATCCTTAGGGGAAAGGAATAGGCATGGTGTTCACAGATGAATAAGTTTTAAACCTCAAAGATCAGGCAGAAAGGCTTCCAAGGCTGTCTGAAGCGGCAGAAAGTCCTGCGGCGGTGAAGGAGCGGCAAGTCAGCTTTGTAGAAGGGGATATACACTTGGCCTTTGGCTCCTCTACTGCTAGGATTCATAAGAGCGGTTGTGTATACGATGTGGCTGGCGCGATTCCTGACTATAGTGAGATTTGTGAAGGGAGTCCGTACTAGAAGACAAAGTTGAGAGAAATGGGTGATATACTTGACTTGCCAAACTGCATCTCGAATTTCGATCCAACCACTCGATACTCGGATCTATGTAATTATTCCCTTCAATATTTGCCACGCTCGTTCACTGTTGGTATAGTTCTATTCTCATCATTAACTTTATCAACCTCATCTATCGATTCGTTAAGGTTGCATTAAGCATAAATTATGTCCATTTTCATGTCTTTGACGTTGGAGCTTAGTAGAGAGAACAGTTTAAGCACAATAGCTAACTACAATCCGCCCGTATCTGATACTTCTTAGCAAACAATGGATGAGACATCTTAGAGTTTCATACCGAAACACTCGGATTGATAGACGATATATTGCCCTTCTTAAAGCTTGGTTTCATGATCTCTGATATGTACCGCATAGTCTGGTATATATGATCCTTGTTTTGGCCCGAGCTTTTACTTTTTGGCGCTTTTGGGACTGGTCTTATAAAATAGGAGGTCTTATAGCTAAAAATGGCACTACCGCCATCCTCTTTCTGGGAAATCATGCTCCAATGTGGGTATTTAGGTGCAGATTTGACATACTGGATGTATTTTACCGACCTCCCCCAGCTT
>Ga0335072_10012709_pt1 | contig 12023 bp, 12 predicted proteins | sample Lox_Sample_21_FD_206725 | JGI IMG/M metagenome (GOLD analysis project Ga0335072, IMG submission 206725) | Soil microbial communities from Loxahatchee National Wildlife Refuge, Florida, United States - Lox_Sample_2.1 | ecosystem: Environmental > Terrestrial > Soil > Wetlands | place: USA...
TCTGCGCGGTTTCGCCGCCGATGAGAGCACAGCCATTGGCGCGGCAGGCCTCGGCAAGGCCGGTGACGACGGCTTCGGCAACTTCGGGGTCGAGCTTGCCAGTGGCGAGGTAATCGAGAAAGAAGAGTGGCGTGGCGCCCTGGACGGCAATGTCGTTGACGCAGTGGTTGACCAGATCGGCGCCTACGGTGTGATGCAGGCCCAACTCGAAGGCGATTTTGAGTTTGGTGCCCACACCGTCGGCCGAGCTGACGAGGATGGGGTTTTTCCAACGCTGCAAGTCGAGGCGGAAGAGCCCGCCGAATCCGCCAATTCCGCCTAAGACATTGCGGTTGAAGGTTTTCTGAGCGAGATACTTGATGCGGTCCTTGGTATGGTCAGCGGAAGAGATATCCACGCCGGCGTCGGCATAGGTGATGGACCTTGAATTGGATTCGTCTGGCACCGTGCGGCCTTCTGCGGGTGGAGTGAGCGCCGGAGTTGCTATGGCGGAAAGGTCGATTCTAGCAGGAATAGGGGAAGGGGTCGGTGCGGTGGAAATCAGAGGTACTGTTCGAAAAGGCAGGTAGGTCCGGGATCGAGAATGGAAAGCTAGCTCGGGATTATATACTTGACAAAAGTACAGAATAGTCATATCTTGTAAATGTGAGAACGGTATCTATCTCGCCTTCTTCGGTTTGCGCACTGATCCAGCTACGCGGATTTCACGGCGAATGTCCTGTTTCACAGATGCCAAAAGAGAGCGCATTGAGACTGCTTTTAGAGTCGGTTTCCCGCCCGTTTTTGGACCTTTCTGGGGGCGCGCTGTGACCATCATTGACCTCTGCTCTACGTTCTCATCCGATGACCGTTGCCGGGAGCTTTTGGAGCGTTTGCGCTGGCCCATGAAGCCTGAATGCCCGCGCTGCTTTGGCCCCGTCGTGCGGCTGGCAACGAATGCTCGCGTCCTCTACTGCAAGGACTGCGACTATCAGTTTACCGTCACTGCGAATACGATCTTCCACGATTCTCACTTGCCCCTGATTAAGTGGTTCGCAGCTACGTACCTGCTTTGTGAATCCCGCAAGGGGATGAGCGCGAATCAGATCAAGCGTACCCTCGGCATCTCGTACAAGACGGCATGGTATCTCTGTCACCGCATCCGCGCGGCCATGGCGACAACAGAGAAGGGCATGATGGATGGGATTATCGAGATGGACGAGACCTATGTGGGCGGAAAGATTCGCAAGGGCACGCCAGATGCGCAGAAGAACCGCCTGAAGAACAAGGAAATCGTCATCGGCATCAAGCAGCGTGGCGGCGAGCTTCGTTTCTTTCATGCCGAAGACGTGAAGTCTGGCACGCTGGCGAAGTACATCAAAGACAATGTGTCCAAAGAAGTCGAAGTCATCATGACCGACGAATATATCTCGTATCCCGGCGCCGTGAAGCAATCCGAGATCGAAGGACTGGAGCACAAGACCGTAAACCACTTCGCAGGCGTCTACGCCGATGGCGACATTACGACGAACGGAATCGAGTCAGCCTTCTCGCTGCTGAAGCGCGGCATTGTCGGGACGTGGCACAAGGTATCCGCCAAGCACCTGCCGAAATACCTTGAGGAAATGACGTTCCGGTTCAATCGCCGTAGTTCAAAGACGCTCTTTCTCGATACGCTGCGCCACATGATTACGGCTGATCCGCTGACGTTTGAAAAGCTCACCGCATAGTCGCGGTCAAGACTGCGGTTTCTTTTCTTCCTCATCAACATCTTCCAGATACGACTCATCCATTTTGAACCAACTCTCAGTCTTTTCCGTTCTAGGTCGGGGCCCAAACCTTCCAAACAACTCCTTGCACCTTTTAGCCCCCGCGTCGGACAAAGTCAGAACTTTTCCGTCTTCATCCATGACGTCTATCGAGAACGACTCTCCGATTCCAGGCACGCTCTCACTCAGAGCTTTTGCTTCATAGACTGCATAAATCGTGCTCATCAGTGAATCAATAGAATCCTGATCCCTAAGAAACAGAATCGTTCGCGCTGTATTCCCGGCGCTACCGATAGCGGCAAATTCATTTTCTAGGGATACGACTTCTTCGCAGTTTTCGCTAATTAACACGATCATTGGAGCGCGCCATGGTTTCATGGTCGCGTAGTCCATCACGTCCACAAATCCAACTATTATCAGTTCGGCTCCGACCAGTATCTGCGCGGCTTCGTTAAGGCATTCCCCTACGAATGCCTCTCCAAACTTCTCCCGCCCATGATTTACAGCGAAGGAATAAGGGAAACCGTATTTTGTGTTGAAATGGCTGTCCGTCAGTGCCTTCTTGTACTCGTGAAAAACAAAGCGGGACTGATCGACGATATTTTCTTCTGTAAAAGGCGTTGTCTTCAGGTGGTTTTCGAATCTAGTACATAACTCGTCTGCTCTTGGATCACTCCCAGCAGACAAGGCGACCCAGCCCTTCCCAATCCAATGTATTTTCTCGATATTGTCAGAGCTTCCTACACCCTGAACCTCACCTCGCCAATCCCGGCACAAGACGACCCGATACTTGTCAGAATCGTCTTCGCAAACTGCGGCAATGCAGACGGTCATAGACCTTCTCTCTGGCCGCAGTTTTGGCTTTCTGAATAATTTGGGGCGCGGCCTAAATCCTTTCGTCAGCATGCTCTAACTCCTCCACTTTGGTCAAGTGAATAATCCCGAGCTAGCTTGACATCAAGAGGGGATGGCAGTATTTTGGTGTAAAGCAGGCTTGACATGGAACCTGGGGTGCAAAACCGGGTGAAGAAATTGCGGATCGAACGCGGCTGGACGCAGGAGGAGTTGGCGAAGGCGACCGGCGTGTCGCGGCAGAGTATCAATTCGATTGAGCGCAACCGCTATGTGCCAAGCCTGGCCCTGGCTTTGACGTTTGCCCGAGTTTTTGGGTGTGCGACGGACGAGATCTTTGAACTGGAGAGCAAGCCATGACGCATCCGCTGAGCAAAGTGCCGTTTCTGGGCAAGTTCGCAGACGAGAGATTTCTGGAGCACCGTCGTCGTTCCACGAGCGCTGCGGGCTTGATAGGTGCCTTGGTGGCACTGTGCATCTTCGAGTATCGACTCATCGCGAAAGGCGTAGTGAGTTGGGATCTGTTTGCAGTGGTGATGACGATGGCGCTGGTCAAGGTCAGCTTGATGATCTGGTACAAGGTGCGCGACTGAGCATGGGTATTCAGCGAGAACCGGGAGGGTGCGATGTGCGTTGAGCAGGAACAGGGCGGGCGCAGGCGATGGCAGCGAGCTGGGGCGAATCTGTCGCTGGTCGCGGGCTTGCTGATGTGGTCCTTTGCGCGAGAGGCAGGGCACGCGCGGCCATGGCTGGATGCGGTGACCGGGCTGCTGATGGGCATGTCGATCGGGATGAATCTGATGCTGGTGATCAAGGTGCGGCGTTGCAGGGCGGCGGCGCCTGATTTATAGGAAATGGGCGCGCTCCCACAGCGTGGGGACGGGACAGGACTCCGTCCGGCCCCAGATGCGATAGCGCAGCGACGCAACGATCCGGTAGCCAAGGTCGCGCAAGGGGCGCGGGATCCTCTGGAATAATGCGCCGGCGGTGTGCCAGGGCTGGGGTAACTCACTGAGCAGGACGACCGCAGCGTCGGACCGCAGAGAAAGCTGTTCAGCGGGACCCTCGGGATTGCTGACGACGACGATGGTGCTGGACCTCCAAGCAAAGTCGCGCGCGCTGAAACCGTGTCGTTCAAGGAGTGCGGCTACCCTGGGAGATTCGGCTGGGGCGAATCGCAAGCGATCGTATTTGTCGCGGCGCAGAAACCACCGGACGGAGGCATTGCAAAAGCCACAGTTCCCGTCGAAGATGACGAGCAACCGACCGTCCAGATCTGCGAACTCATTCACATTCAACCGGATGTTGGCTGGTGGGCGAAAGATGCACGGAAACACGCGGAAGACGTCGCGGCGCTGGAGTTGGCTGGCGTGGGCGCCGAATCCGGTTCCCTCTATACTGAACGAACAATGAGCAGCAAGGTTCAGTCAATTGTCCGCGACCGTTCTCATAAATTGCAGCAGCGTGCCGAGCACTTTTTCCCCGGCGGAGTGAACTCGCCGGTGCGGGCGTTTCGAGCAGTGGGCGGAGCTCCGCCGTTTGTTGAGCGCGGCGATGGCGCCTACCTCTACGATGCCGACGGCAACAGATATATCGACTACTTCGGGTCGTGGGGACCGATGATCCTGGGGCACGCATTTCCTCCGGTCGTCGAAGCAATTGAGCGGGCGGCAAGGAAGTCGGCCAGCTTTGGCGCATCAACAGCAGCGGAGGCCGATCTTGCCGAACATATTGTCGCGTGCTATCCGGTGATGGAGAAGCTGCGGTTCGTGAGTTCGGGAACCGAGGCCACGATGTCGGCGATCCGGCTGGCGCGGGCAGCGACCGGACGCAAGCTGATTGTGAAGTTTGAGGGCTGCTATCACGGCCATGCCGACGGGCTGCTGGTGAAGGCGGGTTCGGGCGTGGCGACGTTCGGGATTCCGGGATCGGCGGGGGTGCCCGAAGAGATTGCGCGATTGACGCACGCGTTGCCGTATAACGACCTGGCGGCCGTGGAAGCGGCGTTTGACGCGCACCCCAATGAGATTGCGGCGGTCATCCTGGAGCCGGTTGTAGGGAATGCAGGGTGCATTCCGCCGATGCCGGGGTATCTGCAGGGGCTTCGTGCGCTGACAGAGCGGGAAGACGCGCTGCTGATTGTGGACGAGGTGATGACGGGATTTCGGGTGGCGCTGGGCGGAGCGTTGGAACTGTATGGGATTGACGCCGATCTGGTGACGCTGGGAAAGATCGTGGGCGGTGGATTGCCGGTGGGCGTGTTTGGCGGGAAGAAGAAATATATGGACCAGCTTTCTCCGCTGGGGCCTGTCTACCAGGCGGGCACGCTGAGCGGCAACCCGCTGGCGATGGCGGCAGGCATTGCGATGGTCGGGTATCTCCGGAAGCACGCGGACGAGGTGTATCCGCAGTTGGAGGCAACATCGAAGGCGGTGGCTGAGGGTGTGGCGGCAGAGGCTGCCAAGGCCCAGGTGGCGTTGACGTTGAACCGAGTGGGCGCTATGTGGACCTGGTTCTTCGCTTCTGAGTCGGTGACCAACTACGAAGACGCGGCAAAGAGCGACATAGCGGCGTTTGGAAGATTTCATCGGGCGATGATGGAGCAAGGAGTGTGGCTGCCGCCGTCGCAGTTTGAGGCTGCGTTTTTAAGCACTGCACACGGGGAGAAAGAAGTGCAGATGACGATTGAGGCAGCGAGGGAAGCGTTCGTTGCGATCAAAAAGTGAAGCTTCGGCTTCTACGGGTAGATGCGGTGGAGCGTGCGTGCAAAGGGGATGGTTTCGCGTACGTGATCGAGGGCGCAGACCCAGGCGACAAGGCGCTCGATACCCATGCCGAATCCGGAGTGGGGCACCGAACCATAGCGGCGCAGATCGAGGTACCACTGGAAAGCTTCCTTCGGCAGCTGGTGCTGTTCGATGCGGGCATTGAGCAGTTCGAAGCTAGCGACACGCTGTGAACCGCCGATGACTTCGCCGTAGCCCTCGGGCGCGAGGACGTCGACGCAAAGGGCGAAGTTCGGATCCTGCGGGTCCGGCTCCATGTAGAAGGCTTTGACGGCGGCCGGATAGCGATGAACCATGACGGGCCGGTCGAACTGGGAACTGAGCCAGGTTTCGTCGGGGGAGCCGAAGTCGTTGCCATACTCGAAGGGTTGCTCGAGTTCGCCTTTGGCGTGGGCTTCGTTGAGCATCTTCGCCGCTTCGTCGTAGCGCAGGCGCGGGAACGGCGGAAGAATGTTTTTGAGCTTTTCAGGATCGCGGCCGATGACCTGCAGTTCGGCGGAACGGTTTTTGAGCACGCTCTGGACGATGTGCGAGATGAAGTTTTCGGCAAGTTCCATCAGACCGTCGAGGTCGCAGTAGGCGACTTCCGGCTCGATCATCCAGAATTCGGTGAGGTGGCGGCGGGTCTTTGATTTTTCAGCGCGGAAGGTGGGGCCGAAGCTGTAGACCTTGCCGAGCGCGAGGGCGGTGGACTCGATATAGAGCTGGCCGGATTGGGTGAGAAATGCCGGATCGCCGAAATAGTCCACCGGGAAAAGCGTTGACGTGCCTTCGCAGGCGGCGGGAGTGAGGATGGGCGGATCGGTGCGGATGAAGCCATTTGAGTCGAAATATTCGGCGGCAGCGCGCATGATTTCGGCGCGGATGCGAAGAATGGCGGACTGGCGCGGGGAGCGGACCCAGAGATGGCGATGCTCCATGAGGAAGTCGACGCCGTGTTCCTTGAGCGTGATGGGGTAGGGGGCGGACTCGGGAATGCGCTGGATGACCTGGACATCTTCGACATCGAGCTCGTAGCCGCCGGGGGCGCGCTTGTCCGCTCGGACTTTGCCGGTAACGATGACGGATGACTCCTGCGTAAGGCCCTTGAGGGCTTCGAAGACGGCGGGAGGAACGCTCTTGACGTGCGCTACGCCCTGCACGGTGCCGGTGCCGTCGCGAAAGATGGGGAAGAGCAGCTTGCCGCTCTCGCGCGAGTTATAGAGCCATCCCTTGATGGTGACGGATTGGCCCTCATGCCGGCCGAGGGCGTCAATGGTCGCGATGGGCGCGGTTGGCTTTGGGACGTCAGGGGCGGTGGTGGAAGTGGTTTCTTCAGGCATGATCTCAGGAACTCTCTGGTTCCCCAAGCTTTCGCCAAACTGCTCTCGCAGTCGGCACAAGGATGGGGCTCCCTAAATGTTTGGACGGCACGATTACCGGACCTTCTAGGATAACGCGTTAGGCAGCGCACAAGATTGCGGTGGGACTTGATGGCCGCTGCACTCGCGGCATGGGGCCATTTTGGTTTATTGTCCTGCGTATGGCAACTAATTCAAATGTCGTGCCGAACCTCACTCAGAACACTACCCCGCATCCTGCGCCGGAGGCGGAGGAAATCTATCGCCGGTGGATCAAGTTTCTGGACGATGAATTTATACGGCACCGGTCACCGGAGCGCCGGGCTGAAATTGTACGCGACCAGCTTACGCAGCTCTATCTTGGGCGTCCCCATGGGGGCAAGCTCAATCTGACGCTGACAAGCGAGTTGCCGGGTAACGTGCTCAGCCTGTCGCTGGACCCGGAGAATGTGACGCTGGAGGCAGAGCACTTTGCGGATGTGGATCACGATCGATTTGCACCGCGTAAGCCGCTGCTGTGGTTCTGGCAGATGTTTGACCGCTCGCCAATTGGACTCAACAACTGGCTGGGATTGCGTTTCCGGTGCATGCTGGGACGGCATATTTTCGACCACATGGGTTCGGGCGTAAAGATCTACCACGGCGTGGACCTTACCTATGGGTACAATCTTTCGATCGGCGACGGAACCACGATAAGGCAGCGCGCGCTGTTGAATGATCGCGGGGGCATCAAGATCGGGAAGAACGCCGTGATCGGGTCTTTCTCGCGCATCTTTTCGCATATTTATTCTCCGGAGAATATGGATCGAGTGCGGCTTTTAAGTACGACGATCGGTGATGGAGCAAGGATCGGCACACACGAGATCGTGATGGCGGGCGCGCATGTTGCGCCCGGCGAAGTGGTTGGGCGGTTTCCAATGGGGCAAGGCTGAACCGCGAAACGGCGCGCATGCTAACCTGAGCTTTTGCAGTATTTGGAGCGAACGTTTGCAATCTGCCGCCTTTCTTTTTGCCGTATTCGAGTTCGTCCTGCTCATTTTTTCGCTGAGCTTTCATGAGTGTGCGCACGCGTGGACTGCCTCGCTGCTGGGAGATCAGACCGCCCGGCTCGAGGGGCGGGTGACGCTCAACCCCATGTACCACGTGGACCCGATCGGGTCGCTTTTGTTTCCGGCAATCGCTATCTTCGGGCCATTTCTGAACTTCAACCTTTTCAGCGGAATGCTGATCGGGTGGGCGAAACCGACGCCGGTGATTACCCGCAATTTCCGCAAAATCAGGCGGGATGACAACCTTGTGACGCTGGCTGGCCCCGCGTCGAATCTGCTGCTGGCGCTCGTTGCGCTGATTATTCTGCTGGTGATCGCGCACGCGGTTCCGGGTGGTCGAGCGGTGGTGCTCTACACCTTTCAGGGGCAGCTTCTACCGGGGGTGAACTCCTCAGTGCAGGCGCTGGTGCTGCTGGGGAGAGCGGCCATCGAGATCAACCTCTCGCTTTTTGTCTTCAACCTGTTTCCGGTTCCACCGCTTGACGGAAGCCACCTGCTGCGGAACGTGCTGCCTTACAACGCAATGCAGACATATGACCGAATCCCCTATTGGCTGAGCTGGATGCTGATGATCTTTGTCGGCGGGACCATTATGCGAATGTTCCTGGATCCGGCTCTGAGGCTTGTTTTTTCCGCATTGATCCATCTGTAGGGCTTTCTGGGTGTCGAACGCCCGCGCAAGGTAGCTCCCTATTCTTCCCGGTACAATGGAATGAGCCCCTTTCTTGAGAGATCACACAAAGACGGCTGCATTTTCTGGATGAATCCCGGAACCGATAAGCACAATGCCAGAGCAACCAATTTCATCTTCCGGCGCGCGTGTATTGAGCGGCATGCGCCCGACCGGCAAGCTCCACCTGGGCAACTACATGGGCGCGCTGGCCAACTGGGTCAAGCTGCAGGACTCTGGCCAGTACGAGTGCTACTTTTTCATTGCCGATGTCCACGCGCTGACAACGGAATACGCCGACACATCGAACATTGCGCCCAACTCGAAAGAGGTCATTCTCGACTATCTTGCCGCGGGGCTCGATCCGGCAAAGAGCGTCCTGTTTGTGCAGAGCCACGTACCGCAACATTTTGAGCTGCCCATGTACCTGGGCATGAGCACGCCGCTGGGGTGGCTGGAGCGCGTTCCCAGCTACAAGGAGATGCAGGAAAACCTCACGAACAGGGATCTGACCACCTACGGTTTCCTCGGCTACCCGGTGCTGATGGCGTCGGACATCCTGTTGTATCAGCCCAAATACGTGCCGGTGGGCCAGGATCAGCAGGCTCACGTCGAGCTGACGCGGGAGATTGCGCGGCGTTTCAACCACTTTTATAAACTGGACGGTCGCGAGGTGCTGCCCGAGCCTGAAGTGCTGCTGACGCCTTCGCCGAAGCTGCCGGGGACCGATGGGCGCAAGATGTCGAAGAGCTATGGGAACACGATATTGATCAGCGACCCGGAGCCAGTGGTTCGAAAAAAGCTGAAGACCATGGTGACGGACCCGGCGCGGGTGCGGCGCAGCGATCCCGGAGAGCCGGACAAATGCCCTGTCGGCGATCTGCACAAAGTGTTTTCGAGCGCGGAAACAATGCAGAAGGTGTATGAGGGCTGCCGTTCGGCGGGAATTGGGTGCATTGAGTGCAAGAGCTGGGCCGCGGATGCGTTGGTGCAAATTCTGAATCCGCTGCAGGAGCGGCGGGCGCGGTACAAGGAAGCCGAGGTGCGGAATATCCTCGAAGATGGCTCGAAGCGAGCGAGCATTCGCGCCGAGCAGACGATGGTGGAAGTGCGGGCGGCCATGCAGATGCCACGTTTCTAGTGCGGTGTTCGCCGTTCGAAGATCCAACGACTGCGAGAATTAGAAACCCGAGAACAACATTGACCGATGAGTCCAAAAAACCGATGCCGGAAAAACCTGGTGACCCGTTGAATCCGCCCGAAGGCACGCAGGAGCGCGAAGCGCCGCCGCTGGTATTGACGCCGAAACCGATCGCCGAGCCAAAGGCAGCGAAGCAGTCGGCGAGGACCGACAGACACGAAGAGCAGGCGGAGGAGTCGCCGTTCTCGGTCCGGGTTGGGCAGGTTTACGATGGTCCGCTCGATTTGCTGCTGGACCTGATTCGCAAGCAGGACATCGATATCTATGACATTCCAATTGCGAAGATCACGGCGCAGTTTCTGGCGTATGTCAATCAATTGAAGGCCAGCGATGTGGATGTGGCGGGGGAGTTTATTTACACGGCGTCGCTGCTCATCCATATCAAGAGCAAGATGCTGCTGCCGCGCGCGCCGGCGGGCCCAGATGATGCGGCAGAAGATCCGCGGCGAGAACTGGTGGAGCGGCTGCTGGAACACGAACGCTTCAAGAACGCCGCCCAAATGCTTCAGCAGAAACAGATGCTGGAAGCGGCGAGCTGGACCAACCCCGGGGCGCGTGAGTTTAAAGACGATGCCGACGCAGAGCCGGAGATTGCGGCCGACACAGTGGACCTGGTGCGTGTTTTCCGAGACATCCTGGAGCGTGCGCGCAAACGGCCCACGTTCGATGTGAGTGAAGACGCGGTCACGGTGGGGCAGATGATCCAGTTTCTTTCGCGGCGCCTGGCAATGGAAGACAAGCCAGTGGCGCTGCGACGGCTGTTGAGCCATACGCACTCGGAGAGGGCGTTGGTCGCGATGTTTCTGGCGTTGTTGGAACTGGTTCGTCTGCAGGCGATCCTGTTGCGACAGGATCGGGCTTTCAGCGAGATCTTTGTGAAGAAGAGCGGCACATTCGACAGCGTGATGAACGAAGGCCTGACCAACGCGACGGACGACTGGCGCTGACGGATCTTGAATCCGCCGCATGCAAAGACCCACTCCGTGATTTATTCTGAGCATTCACAATGACTAACGACGAACTGCCCAATTTGACGGCCTTTGATGAGGCCGCCCTCGATAAAGCCTTTGCCGCGCTGGAGAGACAGGCCAGCGAGGAGGCCGCAGCAGTCAACGGCCCGGAAGCCGTCGAGGCGTTTCGTCTGCGCTGGACAGGACGCAAGCAGGGGCGCCTGAATGATGTTTCCACGCGCTGGCTGAAGGGCGCGCCGCCGGAAGCCAAGAAGTCGGTGGGCGAGCGATTCAAGAAGCTGAAGGAACTGGTGGAGAACCTGCTCGATCAGGCTTCTGGAGCGGGGACGACTGACGCCGCACTTGCCGCAGAAGCGATCGACATTACCCTCCCCGGCACGCGGCGGCTTACCGGTGCAGAGCATCCCATTACGCGGACGTTGAACGAGATCGTCGCGGTGTTCGCGGCGCTAGGTTATTCGGTCGGAGTGGGGCCCGAAGTCGAGACGGATTTTTACAACTTTGAATGCATGAATTTTCCGCCTGGCCATCCGGCGCGGGACACGCAGGACACGCTGGTGATCGCCAACCAGGAGCGCCGCCCGCAGCGCGACCGGTTACTGCTGCGCACGCATACCTCTCCAGTGCAGATGCGGACGATGGAGTCGCAGCCGCCGCCGGTGCGGATCGTGATTCCCGGTAAGGTGCACCGCAACGATGCGCAGGATGCCACGCACTCGCCGATCTTTCACCAGGTGGAGGGCCTCTGCGTGGATACGAACATCACCTTCAGTGACCTGAAAGGCACGCTGGATCATGCCATGAAGGCGCTGTTTGGGGCGTCAGTGAAGACGCGTTTCTTCCCATCGTTCTTTCCGTTCACCGAACCAAGCGCCGATGTGCAGATCAGTTGCATTTTTTGCGGAGGAAAGGGCTGCAGGAAGTGCAAACAGTCCGGCTGGATTGAACTGCTCGGCTGCGGCATGGTCGATCCGGCGGTGTTCGCCTTCGCTGCAGAAAAGCAGCCTGCCTATGATCCGAAGAAGATCTCCGGCTTTGCTTTCGGCATGGGAGTGGAGCGGATCGCGATGATGAAGTACGGCATCAGCGAGATCGGGCAGTTGTATGCGGGGGATATGCGGTTTCTGGGGCAGTTTGCATGAAGGTTCTTACCAAATGGCTCCGGAGTTATCTGGCGGAGATTCCGGTTTCGGACACGCAGCTTGCCGAAGATCTGACACTACGCGGCATCGCCGTGGAAGGCATCTACGATCTCGGTCGAGGCAACGGCTCGCTTTACGAGATGGACATCACGACCAACCGCGTGGATGCGATGAACCACTACGGCATCGCACGCGAGGCGGCGGCGATTTACGGGGTCGAGCTCAAGCCGTTCGATACGACGCTTCCGAATCACTCACAATCCG
>Ga0335072_10012710_pt1 | contig 12023 bp, 8 predicted proteins | sample Lox_Sample_21_FD_206725 | JGI IMG/M metagenome (GOLD analysis project Ga0335072, IMG submission 206725) | Soil microbial communities from Loxahatchee National Wildlife Refuge, Florida, United States - Lox_Sample_2.1 | ecosystem: Environmental > Terrestrial > Soil > Wetlands | place: USA: Florida...
CAGGCGGCGCTCGACCATCTCCAGCAGGGCAGCCGGTACGACGTCCTGCTGCTCGACTGGAAAATGCCCGACATGGCGGGGATCGACGTGCTGCGCGCGCTGCGCCGGCTCGGCATCAAGCTGCCGGTGGTCGTGCTGACGGCCTATTCGAGCGAGGACAACGAGGTCGAGGCGCTCGACTGCGGCGCCATCGACTTCCTCGACAAGTCGCGGAGCCCGTCGATCCTGGCGCGCCGCCTCCGGATCATCGCGGCGACCGAGCGGAAGCTCGCGGCCGCGCTCGGCGTCGAGGAAGTGCTGTGCGTGAGCGACCTCGAGCTCCATCCCAAGATCCGGCGCGCCTTCTGGCGCGGCGCGCGCGTGCCGCTCACGGTGACCGAGTTCGACATCGTCCATATCCTCGCGAGCCGTGCGGGGCGCGAAGTGTCGTACCGCGAGATCTACGACGTGGTGCACGGCACCGATTTCATCGCCGGCGACGGCAGCGCCGGCTACCGCATCAACGTACGTTCCCTGATCAAGCGCATCCGCCAGAAGTTCCACGCCATGGACTCCGGATTCGCGGCGATCGAGAACTATGCCGGGTTCGGCTATTCCTGGCGCGCGGCCGAGGATGCGTCGACTGCCGCGACGGCGCTGGAGACGAGCGACGATGCGCGTGCCGCGGCGCCGTTCGCGTCGCGCGAGAAGAGCGGCCGGTTCTGGGGCTCGCTCGCGCGCTTCGCGGGCCTCGGCCGCCCGGACGAAGCGCCGAACGGCGAGGGCCGCACGCGTCGGCGCGATCGGGGCGACGGGCGAGGCGACGGGCGAGGCAACGGCCAGGGCGGCTTTCGCGCGGCCTCGGTCGAAGCGGACATCGCGCGCCTGGCGGCACCCGGGAGCCGCGCGGACGAAGCCGAGCGCGATGCGCCCGACGAGGAGGACGCGCCGCCGGTGGGGCATCGTCCTTATTCGAGCGATCCCCTCTGAGCGCGAGCGCCGCATCATGGACCAACCCGTCGAGAAACCGCACGCGGAACCGATCGTCGCTTCATCCGCGCGGCATCTTTATCCCGTGATCCTTTCGGGCGGATCGGGCACGCGCCTCTGGCCGCTCTCGCGGCTGTCCTATCCGAAGCAGCTCCTACCCCTGATCTCGGAGCGGACGATGCTCCAGGAGACGGCGCTGCGCGCGGCGACGCTCGGAAATGGCGAGGTGCCGCTCGTCGTCTGCCATCACGATCACCGGTTCCTGGTCGCCGAGCAGCTCCTCGAGATCGGCGTGCGCGCGCGGAAGATCGTGCTCGAGCCCGACGGGCGCAATACCGGCGCAGCCCTTGCGGTCGCGGCGCTCATGCTCGCGCGCCACGATCCGGACGCGGCGATCCTGGCGCTGCCGTCCGATCACCATATCGCCGACACGGCGCGGCTGCGCGCGGCCCTCGAGATCGCGCACGCCGCCGCGCGCGCGGGACGCCTCGTCGCCTTCGGCATCGCCCCCGCGCGTCCCGAGACGGGCTACGGCTACATCCGCCGCGGGGCGACGCTCGACGGAGTCGAGGGCGCCTTCGCGATCGGCCAGTTCATCGAGAAGCCCGACCGCGCGGACGCAGCGCGTTACGTCGAAAGCGGCGACTATTTCTGGAACAGCGGCATGTTCGTAATGCCCGTGGCCCTTCTCCTCGAGGAGCTGAAGCGATTGCAGCCGACGCTCCTTGGCACTTGCATGGCGGCGGTCGCCGGCGGACGCGACGATGCCGATTTCTTCCATCTCGAGGAGGGTGCCTTCGCCGCGGTGCCGGCGCTCTCGATCGACAAGGGCGTCATGGAGCTCTCCCATCGGACGGCGTTCGTCCCGGCCGCGATCGGCTGGAGCGATGTCGGCTCCTGGACGTCGCTCCACGAATTGAAGCCCCAGGACGAGGCGGGCAACGTGCTCGAAGGCGACGTCGCGATCGACGACGTGCGGAATTCCTACGTTCGCGGCGACGGGCATTTCGTCGCGGCACTCGGCGTGAGCGACATCGTGCTGGTCGCGACCGAGGATGCGATCCTGGTCGCCGGGCGCGGGCGTGCGGCCGAAATCGGCCGCTTCGTCGAGCGCCTCAAGGGCCGCAACCGCCCCGAGGCGCTCCATCACGCGAAAGTCTACCGGCCCTGGGGCTCCTACCAGACGGTCGTCGTGGGCGAGCGCTTCCAGGTGAAGCGCATCGTCGTGAAGCCGGGCCGGAAGCTCAGCCTTCAGATGCATCATCACCGCGCCGAGCATTGGGTCGTGGTGCAGGGCACGGCGCGCATCACCTGCGGCGACGAATGCCGGCTGCTGCACGAAAACCAGTCGACCTACATCCCGCTCGGGGTGACCCACCGGCTCGAGAATCCGGGGAAGCTTCCGCTGCATTTGATCGAGGTGCAATCGGGCCCCTATCTCGGGGAGGACGACATCGTGCGCTTCGAGGACGATTACGGCCGGGGTGCGTCATGACGCCGGACGCTTCGGACTCCGTCGGCGCGGAAGCGCGCGCGGCCGCGCGCTTGCCCTATTCGCTCCGCGGCAAGCGCGTCTATGTCGCGGGCCATCGCGGCATGGTGGGCTCCGCACTCCTGCGGCGGCTCGCGAGCGAAGGGTGCGAGGTGCTCACGGTCGAGCGGCGCGCGGTCGATCTCAGGCGCCAGTCGGAGGTCGAGGCTTGGCTCGACGCGGAGCGCCCCGATCTCGTGTTCGTGGCGGCGGCGACCGCGGGCGGCATTCAGGCGAATTCGACGCGCCCGGCGGAGTTCCTTTACGACAATCTCGCGATCGAGACGAACCTGATTCACGGCGCTTACAAGGCGCGGGTCGGGAAGCTCCTGTTCCTCGGCTCGACCTGCATCTATCCGCGCCTCGCCCCCCAGCCGATCGAGGAGGAGTCGCTCCTGACCGGCCCGCTCGAGCCCACCAACGAATGGTACGCGATCGCGAAGATCGCGGGCATCAAGTTGTGCGACGCCTACCGGCGCCAATATGGCGCGGACTTCATCTCGGCCCAGCCGACCAATCTCTACGGCCCCAACGACAATTTCGACCTCGCGGGCGGGCACGTCATGCCGGCGCTCCTGCGCCGCATCCATGAGGCCAAGGAGGCGCGCGCACCCGAGGTCGTGGTGTGGGGCACGGGGAAGCCCTTGCGCGAGTTCCTCCATGTCGACGACTTGGCCGACGCGCTGGTGTTCCTCGCGCGCCATTACTCCCAAGAGGGGCACATCAACATCGGCACCGGCGAAGAGGCGAGCATCGCAGCGCTCGCGCGCGCGATCGCCGGCGTGGTGGGCTACCGCGGGCGCCTCGTCTTCGATGCCACGAAGCCGGACGGAACGCCCCGGAAGCTTGCCGACGTCTCGAAGCTCGCCACGCTCGGCTGGCACGCACGCATCGGGCTCGCCGACGGACTCGCGGCGACCTATCGCTGGTTCCTCGAGCATGTCGCGGGACGCGGCGTCGATCGCGCGCGCGTGGCGGCCGCGGGTCAACGCGAGGAACCACCGAATGATCACAGTACGGCCGCACGACGGGCTGGTAGGTAGAGACAGGGCCGCCGCGCGTCCCGGCCGGATGTGCCGAGGCGCGGCAGCGCCTCAGGGATCGCCCTTTCGAGGCGCCGGCCCAGCGAGCGGACGCTCACAGGGCCGAACCGAAAAAAGCGAGGCCGCCATGATCGGTCATGATCGGAACAGCGCGATGCATCGGGCGATCCGAGTTTTCGCCGTGCTCGGGTCGCTCGCACTCTTGGCGGCGTGCGGCGCCGATCCCAACGCGCTGCCGGCGCGCGATCTCGATCCGCCGAGCCAATACACGCTCGGCTCGGGCGATCACCTTCACATCATCGTCTACGGCCAAGACACGCTGACCGGCGACTATACGGTCGAGGGCTCGGGCAATCTCGCGTTTCCGCTCATCGGCACCGTGAAGGCGCGCGGCCTCACGACCCACGAGCTCGCCGAGGCGCTCGCGTCCCGCCTCAGCCCGAATTACCTCAAGAATCCGAGCATCAGCGTCTCGGTCGCGACCTATCGGCCGTTCTACATCATCGGCGAGGTCAAGAATCCGGGGAGCTATCCCTACGTCGACGGCATGACCGTGATGAACGCGATCGCGCTCGCCGGCGGCTTCACCTATCGCGCGAAGGAAAGCGCCTTCTACATCACGCGCGACGAGCCCACGGGCGCCGATGCCGGCGCGCATAAATACATCGCCTATCAACAGACCCCGGTGGCACCCGGCGACATCGTCACGGTGCGGGAGCGCTACTTCTGATGAACCATGCCCTGGAGCCCTTGCCGACCCCGTTCGAGACGACGGCGCAGGGCGACGGCGCCGTGCGCACCGCGATCGTGCTCTCGACGTCCGCGGGCGGCGACGGCATGGAGCTGTTCAGGAAGCTCTGGCGCCGGCGCGGAACGATCGTCGTCGCGACGCTCGCAACGGCGCTCGTAGCGGCGCTCGCGACCCTCGGCATGACGCCGCGCTACACGGCCGAGACCCAGCTCCTGGTCGGCCTCGCGACCCCAGACGTCGCCGACATGACCTCGGTCCTGAAGGGCATCGACCCGAACGAGGAGACGATCGAGACCGAGGGCTACGTGCTCGAATCGCGCGGCCTCGCGGCGCAGGTCGTGCACCGGCTGGCGCTCGACCAGGACCCCGAATTCAACCCGATGCTGCGCCATCCGTCGTTCCTGACGCGCGCCTACTACTTCGCGACCGATTTCGTGCATTACGACGTGATGGACCCGCTACGCGGCCTGTTCGGCGCGCGCGCGGGCCAAAGCAAGCCGCTCACCGACGCCGAGCGCGCCGCGCGGCGCCAAAGCATCGTCACCGACGTGCTCCTCGACCGCATCGACGTGACGCCGCTCAAGAAATCGCACGTGCTCGACGTCACCGTCCAGTCGCAGAGCCCGGCGCTCGCGGCGCGCATCGCGAACACGCTGGCGCAGGTCTATATCGACCAGGAAATGGTGCGCAAGGCGAGCGCCGCCCAGCACGCCACGAGCTTCCTCGATCAGCAGATCGCGCGCCTCCGGACCCAGGCCGAGAACGCCGAGCGCGCGGTCGAGGAATACCGCCAGAAGAACGGCCTCTACGAGACCAAGAGCGACACCGTGACGGCGCAGCAGATCGACGAGCTCAACCAGCAGCTCATCATCTCCGCCAGCGCGCGCGCGACCGCGATGGCCAATCTCGAGCAAGCGCGCGCGGTCGAGCACAATCCGGCCGCGATCGACACGCTCCCGACCGTGGTCGACTCGCCCCTCATCCAGGCACTGAAGGAGAAGGAGATCGAGATCGAGCGCACCCAGGCGCAGCTCGCCTCGATCTACGGCCCCGATCATCCGAAGATCAGGGACATCAAGGCGCAGCTCGCCGACGTGCGCTCGAAGATCGCGATCGAGGTGCGCAAGGTCGTCGAAGCGCTCCAGCGCCAGGCGCAAGCGGCCAACGCGCAATACCAGTCGCTGAGCGCCAATCTCGCGCACCTCCAGAACGAGCTGGGGGCCGCGAACGGGAAGTCGATCCAGCTCAACCAGCTCCAGCAGCAGGCCGACGCGGCCCAGGCGCTGCTCACGAATTTCCTCAACCGGTCGAAGGAGACGAGTGCCCAGGAGGATCTCGACGCGCCGGACGCGACCGTGATCTCGGCGGCGACGCCGCCCGACCGGCCGAACTACCCGCCCACCGGGATGATCGTGCTCCTGGGCACCATCGGCGGGAGCTTCGTCGGCATGCTGATCGCCCTCGTGCGCGAGAATCTCGATCGCTCGTTTCGCACCGGCGACGACATCGAGCGCACCACGCGCCTTCCGCTCCTCGCCATGATTCCGAGCTTCAAGGGCCAGGAGTTCGCGAAGCGCCCCCTCGCGTTCGAGCCCGATTCGCCGTTCACCAGCTCGATCCGGACGCTTTATACGCGGCTTGCGATGTCAGGGGGCGCGACCTCGCCGAAGCTCATCATGCTCACCTCGGCCGCTCCCCATGAGGGGAAGTCGCGCATCGCAATCGCGATCGCGCGCCTCGCGGCGCAGGCCGGGCACCGGGTGATCGTGGTCGATTGCGACTGGCAGCGCCCGATCCAGCACAGCTTCTTCCGCCGGCCCATGTCGCCGGGCCTGGCCGATCTCCTGAGCGGCAGTGCCACGCCCGAGCAGGCGGTCTATCTCGACCCCGGCTCGCGCGTCCACGCGCTCTTCGCGGGCAAGATCGGAACCATGGAGGACCATCCCCAGCGCTTCGCGCGCCTCCGGCTCCTGTGCAAGACGCTTGCGCGCCATTACGACCTCGTCGTGGTCGATGCGCCGCCGGTGCTCGCGGGTTCGGAAGTGCTGCCGCTGAGCCGCATGATGGACCGCGTCGCGTTCGTGGTGAAATGGGGCGACACGCCGCGCGACGTGGTGATGAGTGCGTTGCGCCAGCTCTATTACGCGCGCGGCCGGGTCGCGGGCACGGTGCTGAGCCAGGTCGACCCGAAGCGCTACCGGCGCTACGGCGTGGGCGAGGTGACCTACCCCTACCGGCGCATGAGCGCGGTCCGGACGCTATAGCCGGGTGCGCGCATCATGGACGAGCCGGCGAATTTCGACACGCTCTTCATCGGCCAATATTACTGGCCCGAGCCGATCGGCTCCGGCCCCTATTGCCGCGATCTCGCCGAAAGCCTGGCGCAATCGGGCCGCCGCGTCATGGTGCTCACCTGCCGGCCGCATTATCCGGGCGGCGCGGTGTTCGCGGACTACCGGCGCGGGGCGCGCGATCGCGAGATCGAAGCCGGCGTCGTCGTGCGGCGCGTCCGCACCTGGATCCCGAAGCGGCGCAGCGCCGGGCACCGCATCCTGAGCGAGCTCTGGTTCTTCGTCCAGGGCATGGCCGCACTCTTCATGGGCCGCGTGCCGCGCAGCGAGCTCGTGGTGTGCCTGTGCCCGACGATCTTCGCGGTCCTCCTCGGCGGCTTCGCGCGGCGCAAATACGGCCGGACCCTGGCGCTCGTGCACGACATCCAATCCGGTCTCGCGGTCGGCCTCGGCTTGGTCGGCGACGGGAGGATCGTCCGCCTCATGCGTGCCCTCGAGCGCTTCGCCTTCAACCGGGTCGACCAGATTCTCGTGCTGTCCGAGCCGATGCGCCGCCGCCTCGTCGAGCTCGGGGTGCGCACGCCGATCTCGATCCTGCCCATCTGGGTCGACACCGCGAGCATCTTTCCCATCGACGGGCGCGCGCGCGACACGGTGACGCTGCTCTATAGCGGCAATCTCGGCCGCAAGCAGGCGCTCGACCAGCTGATCGACCTCGCGAGCGCCTTGGAGGCGCGGCAGAGCTCGATCCGCGTGATCCTGCGCGGCGAGGGCGGCGAGTCCGCGTCGCTTCGGCGCGAGGCGGTGCGGCGCGGGCTGCGCAACCTCGATTTCGAGCCGCTCGTCGGCGCCGACGCGCTCAATCGCGGCCTTGCCGACGGCGACATCCATCTGGTGCCGCAGGACGGGCGCGCGGCGGATTTCGCGGTGCCGTCGAAGATCTACGCGATCATGGCCGCGGGACGGCCGCTGATCGCGACCGCGCGGCCGGGGACCGCGGTCGACGCGCTCAGAACCGAGAGCGGTGCCTTCGAATGCGTCCCGCCGGGCGACATCGATGCGCTGACCGAAGCCGTGCTTCGGCTCGCGGGCGATTCGTCGCTCCGGCGCCGGCTCGGCGCACGCGGGCGCGCCTTCGTCATGGAAAAGCACGATCGCGCGCGCGTGCTCGGCAGCTTTCTCGCCGAGGTGGCCCATGGCGCCTGAGGGAACCCGGCATATGCTGGTGCTCGAGCCCGATGCGCGCGGCCACGCGCTCGAATGGCTGACCCATCTCGCGCGTTGCACGCGCGGGCTGAGCCTGCGTCTCTCGATGGCGGTCGCCCCGGGGCTTGCGACACCCCTCGCCGAGATGATGGCGGCGGAATCGATCGACGACATTCGGGTCGCGACGCTGGCCCCCGGCGAGGTCGCGGGCTGCCTCGCCTCGAGGCTTGCGACCAGCGCCTTTTCGCGCTGGCGCGCGATGGGGCGCTACGCGCGCGACTGCGGCGCCGACACGGGATTCTTCCTCGGCCTCGATCATCTCTCGTTGCCGCTCGCCCTCCAGCTCCCGACCCACGGGCTGCGCCTCGCGGGCATCCTGTTCCGCCCCTCGGTCCATTATCCGAGCCTCGGCCCCTATCGGCCGGGTGCGGCCGAGCGGCTGCGCGATGTGCGGAAGCGCCTTCTCTATCCGGCCATGCTGCGCCACCCGGCGCTCGCCGCACTCTTCTCCCTCGATCCCTATTTCACGCCTTATGCACGGCGCCATTATCGCCATGGAAGCAAGGTCCACACGATTCCCGATCCGGCGGCACCCTTGCCGGCCGGGCTCGTCGCGACGTCCCCGGCCGTTCGATTCCCCGTCGCGCGCACGCGCTTCGTGCTGTTCGGGTCGTTGACCGAGCGGAAGGGCGTTTTCGCGCTCATCGAGGCGCTTGCGCGGTTGGAGCCCGAAATCGCGCGCAAGATCGCGGTCGCCATCGCGGGTCAAGTCGATCCCGCGATTCGCGCCGAGCTCCGCACGCGCCTTCGAAAGCTTTCGGCCACGCGGCCCGAGCTTTGGCTGCGCCTCGTGGATCGCTGGCTGTCGGATCGCGAGGTCGCGACCCTGGTCGAGGCGAGCGACGCGGTGCTCGCCCCTTACCAACGCTTCGTCGGCTCGAGCGGCGTGCTGCTATGGGCGGCGAAGCTCGGACGGCCGATCGTCACCCAGTCCTTCGGCCTGCTCGGCCGCTTCGCGCGCGATTATCGCCTCGGTCTCGCGGTCGATACGACAAATCCAAGCGAAATCGCCGATGCGATCGCCCGGATCGCGCGCTCCGGACCCGCCAGCGTGGCCGATCCCGCGGGAATGGCGCGCTTCGCCGCCAACCGCTCGCCCGGGGACTTCGTCGCGACCATCGTCGACCGGCTCGTGGAAGCGAAAGCGCCCACGCCGATCGCGGAAAGAGCCGCCTGATGCGCGCCGGCCTCCGAATGATCACAAGCCGTCCCCGCTTGGTCACGCGCCTTCCGCGCCTGACGCGCCACACTCGGGAGATCGAGTTCGATCCTGAGCATGGAGCGTTACATGGCAAGCGACGGACGCGCGACGACGTTGACGGGAAATATCGGCGTCGCGGGCGCCACCGATGCGCCCGCCGCGAGCCCGCGCCTTTCGAAGCCGGTGGTGTGCGGCACCATGGCGATGCTCGACGCCGCGATCGTCTTCGGCTGCAGCTACGGCGCCTACCTCATTTGGCTGCTGCACGATCCCTACTCGCGCTGGTCGGACTACGCGCTCGTGTCGCTCCTCGGCGTCCTGCTCGGCGTCAACGTATTCCGCGCCATGGGCCTTTACGGTTTCGAGGCGCTCGCCCATCGCCGCATCCCGATCAGCCGCACCTTGGGCGGCTGGTCGGTCACCATGTTCATGCTGATCGCGATCAGCTACTTGACCAAGACCTCGGGCGACTATTCGCGTCTTTGGAGCGTGCTGTGGTTCGGCTCGACCGCGGCGCTGCTGGTGACGGCACGGGCGCTCATGCGGGCGCAGATCCGGCGCTGGTCCGCGGCCGGGCGCTTGTGCCGCAGCGTCGCCGTGATCGGCACCGTTCAGGCCGCGCAGCGGGTCGCGCGCCATTTCGGGACCCGGCCGGATTCGGAGGTGCGCATCGTGGGTCTGTTCTCGGACCGGCGCGCGGGCGCGAGCGGGATCGGCGATCTTGCATCGCTCGTGCGCCTGGTGCGGCGCGATGCGGTCGAGACCGTCATCGTCGCGATCCCGCCCGCCGAGGAGGGGCGGCTCTTGCGCGTCCTCGGCCGGTTGCGCGAGCTTCCGGTCGACGTGCTCTATTGTCCGGGCGGGCTCGGCGCGCCCTTCGCCAATCTGAGCTCCCGCTCGGTCGACGGGCTTTCGGTCCTCACCGTATTCGACCGGCCGCTCACGGACTGGCGCCTCATCGTGAAGGCGCTCGAGGACCGCGTCCTGGGTGCGCTCATCCTGGCGCTGATCGCGCCCGCGATGGCGGCGATCGCGCTCCTCATCAAGCTCGAGACGCCGGGCCCGGTCTTCTTCAAGCAGCGGCGCTACGGCTTCAACAACCAGTACATCCAGGTGTTCAAGTTCCGCACCATGTACGACGACCAGCGCGACCCGAACGCGGAGCAGCTCACGCGCCGGAACGATCCGCGCATCACGCGGCTCGGGGCGTTCCTGCGCAAGTACAGCCTCGACGAGCTGCCGCAATTCATCAACGTGCTGCGCGGCGAGATGTCGATCGTGGGGCCGCGGCCGCACGCGCTTTCGGCCAAGGCGGCCGGGCGCCTCTACCAGGAAGCCGTGCGCCAATACACCGCGCGCCACCGCGTGAAGCCGGGCATCACCGGCTGGGCCCAGGTCAACGGCTGGCGCGGCGAGACCGACACGCTGGAGCAAATCCGGAAACGGGTCGAGCACGACCTCGTCTACATCGACAATTGGTCGCTCTGGTTCGACATGCGCATCATCCTGCTCACCCTGTTCAAGGGCTTCACCGGCTCGAACGCGTTCTGATCCGGACCGCGCTCGCGCCACATCCGCGGCCGTGACATGCGATGCCTGTGGTTGACGTGGATCGATCCGACGCCGGCGCACGACGGACAGCGCATCTATTCGGGCCGTCTCATCGAGGCGTTCGCCGCCGCGGGGGCCGAGCTCGAGGTGCTGTGCGGCGCCCATCGGCATTCGGCGCGTCGCGACGGCGACGTCGAAGGGCGGGTCACCTGGCGTCTCGCGGGAGCGCGGCGCAACGCCGCCTGGCAGAGCGTCCTCTCGGACTTGCCCCATGTCGTGCATCGTTCGGCCACGCGCGAGATGCGCGCGCGGTTCAAGTCGCTTCTGCGCCGCGAGCCCTGGGACTGCGTCGTCCTCGACGGGCTTTATGCGGGCTGGGCGCTGGCATTGTTGCAAGCGGCCGCGGTCGTCGGGCGCGCGCGGCCGAGGCTGGTCTATGTCGCGCATAACCACGAGACGACGATGCGCGCCGACCTCGCGGCGAACATGCCCGGCCGAGGCTTGGCGCGCCTCTATCTCAAATCCGACGCGCGCAAGGTCGCGGGGCTCGAGCGCGAGATCGTGGCGGCGGCGGATCTCGTGACCGCGATCACCTCGGCGGACGCGGCCAAATTCGCGGCCGAGCGCCCGGGCCGGCCGACCATCGTCCTGACGCCCGGCTATGCCGAGGGCCGCGTCGCCGCGCGCCGGATCGATGAGACGATTCCACGCCGCGCCGCCATCGTCGGCAGCTTCGAATGGATCGCGAAGCAGGCAAATCTCGAGGCGTTCCTCGCGGTCGCCGATCCTCTGTTCGCTGCCGCCGGCGCCGAGCTGATCGTGGTCGGAAACGGCCGGCCTGAATTCCTCAGGGCCCTCGCGCGCAAGACCGCGGCGACGCGCTTCGTCGGCGAGGTTTCGCGCGTCGAGCCCTATCTCGGCAACGCGCGCCTCGCGATCCTGCCCGAGCGTCTCGGCGGCGGCTTCAAGCTCAAGATCCTGACCTACGTCTTCAACCGCGTCCCGATCGCGACGCTCGAAAGCTGCCTCGCCGGAACGCCGCTCGCGCCCGGAGACAGCGTGCTTGCTTATGGCGATTACGGCTCGCTCGCGCGCGGTGCGGTCGCGGCCCTCGACGATTTGACATTGCTCGACGCCGTTCAGACGCGCGCCTATGCCGCTTGCGACCGGGAATTCGACTGGGCGAGCCGGGGCGAGCGGCTGCGCGCGTCGATCGCGGCGCTTGCGGCCGCCGCCTCCGAGCCCGAGCTCCCCGACCTTCCCGATCTCCCCGGCCTCGGCGAAGGGGCGCTTCCCGCGCTGGCCGCCCCATGAGCGGCGCACCCGAATGGCGCGCGCCCGACGCGCTCGACACCATTCTCCTGGTCCTGTTCCTCGCCGGCATCTATCTCGGCATCGAGATCAGGCTCACGGCGACGGT
>Ga0335072_10012713_pt1 | contig 12023 bp, 10 predicted proteins | sample Lox_Sample_21_FD_206725 | JGI IMG/M metagenome (GOLD analysis project Ga0335072, IMG submission 206725) | Soil microbial communities from Loxahatchee National Wildlife Refuge, Florida, United States - Lox_Sample_2.1 | ecosystem: Environmental > Terrestrial > Soil > Wetlands | place: USA...
GCAGCGCTTCGGCGCCGATCGAGGCGGTGAAGGATTCCTCGCCGTGCTCCTCCTGCGCCTTGATGAAATCCTCTTCGGTCAGAAGCTGATGCAGCTTCAAGGGTGTGAGGCCCGGCTCGATCACGACATAGCTCTCGAAATAGAGGATCTTCTCGAGATCCTTGAGCGTCATGTCGAGCAGCAGGCCGATCCGGCTCGGCAGCGACTTCAGGAACCAGATGTGAGCGACCGGCGAGGCGAGCTCGATATGGCCCATGCGGTCGCGCCGCACCTTCGACAGCGTCACCTCGACGCCGCATTTCTCGCAGATGATGCCGCGATACTTCATCCGCTTGTACTTGCCGCACAGGCACTCATAGTCCTTGATCGGGCCGAAGATGCGGGCGCAGAAGAGCCCGTCCCGCTCCGGCTTGAACGTGCGGTAGTTGATCGTCTCGGGCTTCTTGATCTCGCCGAAGGACCACGAGCGGATCCGCTCGGGGCTCGCGATCGAGATCTTGATCTGATCGAAGCTCTGCGGCCCGGTGACTTGCCCGAAGATGTTCATCAACTCGTTCATGAACCGTCCCTCTCTGGGTCAACCGATTGCCCCGTCGCCGGGGCAAAATTCAACTCAAAAGCTCCGCGTCTCCAGCTCGACGTTGAGGCCGAGGGAGCGCAGCTCCTTGACCAGAACGTTGAAGGATTCGGGGATGCCCGCCTCGAAATTGTCGTCGCCGCGGACGATCGCCTCGTAGACCTTGGTGCGGCCCGACACGTCGTCCGACTTCACGGTCAGCATCTCCTGCAGCGTGTAGGCGGCGCCATAGGCCTCGAGCGCCCACACCTCCATCTCGCCAAAGCGCTGACCGCCGAACTGCGCCTTGCCGCCCAGCGGCTGCTGCGTGACGAGGCTGTAAGGGCCGATCGAGCGCGCGTGGATCTTGTCGTCGACGAGATGATGCAGCTTCAGCATGTAGATGTAGCCGACCGTCACCTTGCGATCGAACTGCTCGCCGGTGCGGCCGTCGACCAACGTCACCTGACCCGAGGAATCGAGCCCCGCTTCGGTGAGCATCTGGACGATGTCGTCCTCGCGCGCCCCGTCGAAGACGGGGGTCGCCATCGGAACGCCGGCGCGAAGATTGTCGGCAAGCTCGACGAGCTGCGAATCATCGAGCTCGCGGATGTCCGACTGGTCGGCGCGGTCGACATAGACCGTGTTCAGCACGCGCCGCAACTCGCGCGTCTGGCCGCTGTCGCGCTTCACCTTGTCGACGATCTCGCCGATCTTGTGGCCAAGACCCGCGGACGCCCAGCCAAGGTGGGTTTCCAGGATCTGGCCGACATTCATGCGGCTCGGCACGCCCAACGGGTTGAGCACGATGTCGACATGCGTGCCGTTCTCGAGATAGGGCATGTCCTCGACCGGCATGATGCGGGAGATCACGCCCTTGTTGCCGTGGCGGCCCGCCATCTTGTCGCCCGGCTGAAGCTTGCGCTTCACCGCGACGAAGACCTTCACCATCTTCATCACGCCCGGCGGCAGCTCGTCGCCGCGCTGAAGCTTCTCGACCTTGCTCTCGAAGCGCTGCGTCAGATGGTCGATCGACTCGTCCATCTGTTTCTTCAGCGATTCGATGTCGGCCATCCGCCGGTCGTTCTTGACCGAGATGTGGCGGAGCTGATGGTCCTCGAGCTTGGCAAGCTCCTCCTTGGTGAGCTTGGTCCCGGCCTTGACGCCGCGGCCCGACGCCGCTTCCTGGGTGTGCAGGAGATCGCGCAGCCGCGCATAGAAGCTGCGTTCCAGGATCTTGCGCTCGTCGTCGCGGTCCTTCGCGAGCCGTTCGATCTCGGCCCGTTCGATCGCGAGCGCGCGCTCGTCCTTGTCGACGCCGCGGCGCGAGAACACGCGCACCTCGACGATGGTTCCGGAAACGCCCGGCGGCAAACGGAGGCTGGTGTCGCGCACGTCGGACGCCTTCTCGCCGAAGATGGCGCGGAGCAGCTTTTCCTCCGGCGTCATCGGCGATTCGCCCTTGGGCGTGACCTTGCCGACGAGGATGTCGCCCGGCTTCACCTCGGCGCCGATATAGACGATGCCGGCCTCGTCGAGGTTCTTCAGCGCCTCTTCGCCGACATTGGGGATGTCGCGCGTGATCTCCTCCTGACCGAGCTTGGTGTCGCGCGCCATCACCTCGAATTCCTCGATATGGATCGACGTGAAGACGTCCTCCGACACGATGCGCTCGGAGATCAGGATCGAATCCTCGAAATTGTAGCCGTTCCAGGGCATGAACGCGACGAGCGCGTTACGCCCGAGCGCGAGCTCGCCCAGCTGGGTCGACGGGCCGTCGGCGATCACGTCGCCGGCCTTCACCTCGTCATTGACGCGCACCAGCGGCCGCTGGTTGATGCAGGTGTTCTGGTTCGAGCGCTGGAACTTCAGAAGATTGTAGATGTCGACGCCCGGCGCGTCGGCCGCGGTCTCCTCGGTCGCGCGGATCACGATGCGCGTGCCGTCCACCTGATCGACGACGCCCGAGCGCCGCGCGATGATGGTGACGCCGCTGTCGCGCGCAACCGTCTCTTCCATGCCGGTGCCGACGAGCGGCGCCTCGGCGCGGATGAGCGGCACCGCCTGACGCTGCATGTTCGAGCCCATGAGCGCGCGGTTGGCGTCATCGTTCTCGAGGAACGGGATGAGCGCCGCCGCCACGGAAACGAGCTGCTTCGGCGAGACGTCGATGAAGTCGATGTCCTGCGGCCGGGCCATGACGAAGTCGCCGCTCTTGCGGCAATTGGTCAGGTCGGCCTTGACCCGGCCCTGCGGATCGGTCTCGACGTTCGCCTGGGCGATCGCGTAGCGCCCCTCCTCCATCGCGGAAAGATAGACGACCTCGTCGGTGACCTTGCCGTTGACGACGCGGCGATAGGGGCTTTCGATGAAGCCGTACTGATTGACCCGCGCATAGGTCGCCAGCGAGTTGATGAGGCCGATATTCGGGCCTTCCGGCGTCTCGATCGGGCAGATGCGGCCGTAATGGGTCGGATGCACGTCGCGCACCTCGAATCCCGCGCGCTCGCGCGTGAGCCCGCCCGGACCCAGCGCCGAGAGCCGCCGCTTGTGCGTGATCTCGCTGAGCGGGTTGGTCTGGTCCATGAACTGCGAGAGCTGCGAGGAGCCGAAGAACTCGCGCACCGCGGCCGCGGCCGGCTTTGCGTTGATGAGATCGTGCGGCATCACCGTGTCGATCTCGACCGAGCTCATCCGCTCGCGGATCGCGCGCTCCATGCGCAACAGCCCGACCCGGTACTGGTTCTCCATCAGCTCGCCGACCGAGCGCACGCGCCGGTTGCCGAGATGATCGATGTCGTCGATCTCGCCGCGGCCATCCTTCAACTCGATCAGCACCTTGAGGATCGCGAGGATGTCCTCCTTGCGAAGCGTGCGGACGGTGTCCGCGGTCTCGGTGCCGAGGCGCGCGTTCATCTTGACGCGGCCGACCGCCGAGAGGTCATAGCGTTCGGAATCGAAGAAGAGGCTGTGGAACAGCGTCTCGGCCGTCTCCAAGGTCGGCGGCTCGCCCGGCCGCATCACCCGGTAGATGTCGATGAGCGCGTCCTCGCGGGTCGTGTTCTTGTCGATCAGCAAGGTGCCGCGCAGATAAAGCTGCGTCCCGGACTGATCGGGAGAGAGCAGCGGAAGCTCCTCCACCTCCGAATCCTCGATGAGGCCCAAGAGCGCATCGGTCAGCTCGTCCCCGGCCTCGGCGAAGATCTCGCCGGTCTTCTCGTTGATCACGTCGACGGCGAGGTAGTGGCCGATCAGATCCTCGTTGTTGACCTGAATCTCCTTCAGGCCCTCCTCGGCGAGCTTGCGCGCGGTACGCGGCGTAAGCTTCTCTCCGGCCTCGACCCGGACCTTGCCGGTCTTCGCATCGACCAGGTCGTGGGTGAGCTTGTCGCGGCGGAAGCGCACCGGGTCGAACGCGGCCTTCCAGGTCTTCTTGCCGCGCGAATAGACGGTGGGCGTGTAGAAATAGCCGAGGATCTCCTCCTTCGACATGCCCTCGGCCTCGTGCGGCTGCAGCGACTTGCCGTCGGCCGCGCGCTTGGCGCGCAGCTTCTCGGTCCCGGCGCCGTCGAGCGCGTAGAGCAAGGTCGTCACCGGCAGCTTGCGGCGCCGGTCGATGCGGACATAGAGGTGGTCCTTGGCGTCGAACTCGAAATCGAGCCAGGAGCCGCGATAGGGAATGACGCGGGCGGCGAAGAGGTACTTGCCCGAGCTGTGGGTCTTGCCTTTGTCATGGTCGAAGAAGACGCCCGGCGAGCGGTGCATCTGCGAGACGATGACGCGTTCGGTTCCGTTGATGATGAAGGTGCCGTTCTTCGTCATGAGCGGCATGTCGCCCATATAGACATCCTGTTCCTTGATGTCCTTGAGCTCGCGCGAGCCGGTATCCTCGTTCACGTCGAACACGACGAGGCGCAAGGTCACCTTGAGCGGCGCCGCATAGGTGATGCCGCGCTGCTGGCATTCCTCGACGTCGTATTTCGGCGTCTCGAGCTCGTAGCGCACGAACTCGAGCCGCGCGCGCTCGGAGAAGTCGCGGATCGGAAACACCGACTTGAAGACTTCCTCCAAGCCGACGCTCGAGCGCGCCTCGGCCGTGACGCCCATCTGCAGAAAATGGTCGTAGGAGCTCTTCTGCACCTCGATGAGGTTCGGCATCGGCGCCACTTCGGGAATGCGCCCAAAGCTGCGGCGGATGCGCTTGCGACCGGTAAAGGACCTCGCCATGGATACTCCCTCAACTCCAAATCCCGACAATCCGGACCCGCAGACCCGGTCGAATACCCCTCGTCTCAGCGCTCAAACGGCAAGGGCCGGCAGCGCATGCTCCCGCACGCGCTCCGGCACCCGGGGCCGGCGCAAGCCAAGCGGACGCGACGACTCGCGTCCGCGGCTGCCGGCAGTGCCCGCAGCGGCCTATTTGACTTCGACCGTCGCACCCGCCTCTTCGAGCTGCTTCTTGATCTTTGCCGCCTCGTCCTTGTTGACCCCTTCTTTGACCGGTTTGGGCGCCGCCTCGACCAGGTCCTTGGCCTCTTTGAGACCGAGTCCGGTAATGGCGCGCACCTCCTTGATCACGTTGATCTTTTTCTCCCCGGCCGCAGCCAGGATGACGTTGAATTCGGTCTTCTCGACCGCCGCCTCGGCCGCGGCGCCACCGCCGGCCGCCGGGGCCGCGACCGCAACCGGCGCTGCCGCCGAAACGCCCCATTTCTCCTCGAGGCGCTTCGAAAGGTCGGCGGCCTCGATCACAGTGAGGGCCGAGAGTTCTTCAACGAGCTTGTCTAAGTCAGCCATGTTAGCACTCCTGGGGAAATTACAAGATTGTTGCGTTGGTCAGGCCGCCTGACCCGCCTTCGTCGCATAGGCATCGAGCACGCGGGCGAGCTGCGATCCGGGAGCCTGAAGCACAGCGGCCATGCGCGCCGCCGGGCTTTGGAGCACCCCGATCAATTTCGCCCGAAGCTGGTCGAGGGAGGGCAAAGTCGCGAGCGACTTCACACCCGCCTCATCGAGTTGGCGATCGCCCAAGCTGCCGCCGACGATGGTCAGCTTCTTGTTGCGATTCGCGTACTCGACCACGATCTTGGCCGCCGCCACCGGGTCCCGCGAATAGGCGATCGCGGTGGGTCCGGTGAACATCGGCGAGATCTGCTCGAATTTCGTGCCGGCGAGGGCGCGCCGTGCGAGCCGGTTCTTGGTCACTTTGAAACTGGCGCCGCCTGCACGCATTTGCCGCCGCAAATCCGTCGCCTCCGCGACCGTCATCCCGGTCTGGTGGGTGACGACAAGACAAGCGGTGTTGGCGAATGCGTCTTGCAGGGCCGTTACCAGTTTCTCCTTTTGTGCCCGCTCCACGGATTACGTCTCCGACCATGCGGCCCGGCTCGCGATGCGGACCGGACCGGTTGCACGTGGGCACCCGAAAGGTGCCCGGACTGCCTGTCCCAGAAGTGCCCGCCCGCCCCTTTCGGGGCATCCGGATACTCCCGTCTCCTGCAGGCGCCCTGTTGGGGCCTTAAGCCGGCACAGGCAGCCGGCACCTGCACTCTCGGACAGGATCGGGACGGCGGTTCATCGCCAAAGCGATGAGGGCGCCGCCCCTAGGCCCTCTCCGCCGCGACCCGCGCCGGCGAGGGTGTCACCAACGAGCCTCGAATCAGGACGAGAGGCTCGAAACCTCCAACTTCAGGCCCGGGCCCATCGTCGAGCTGAGGCTCACCTTCTTGATGTAGGTGCCTTTGACGCCGGTGGGCTTGGCGCGCGCGATGGCGCCGACGAAGGCGCGCACATTCTCGGCCAGCGCCTCTTCGGAAAAGCTCGCTTTGCCGACGCCGGCATGGACGATGCCGGCCTTCTCGGCGCGGTATTCGACCTGCCCGCCCTTTGCCGCCTTGATCGCCTCGGCGACGTTCTGCGTCACCGTGCCGAGCCGCGGATTGGGCATGAGGCCGCGCGGCCCGAGGATCTTCCCGAGCTTGCCGACGATCGACATCATGTCGGGTGTGGCGATGCAGCGATCGAACGCGAAGTCGCCGGCCTGCACCTTCTCGGCCAAATCCTCGGCACCGACGATATCGGCGCCCGCCGCGCGCGCTTCCTCGGCGCGGTCGCCCTTGGCGAACACGGCGATCTTCAGCGACTTGCCGGTGCCGTTCGGCAGCATGACGGTGCCGCGCACATTCTGGTCGGCCTTGCGCGGGTCGATGTTGAGATTCATCGAGATCTCGATCGTCTCGTCGAACTTGGCCTTGGACCGTTCCTTGATGAGCTTCACCGCCTGCGCCGCGTCGTAGAACGCGTTGCGGTCGATGCCCTCGTAGCTGTCTTCGAGCTTCTTGCCCTTTGCCATCGTCCCTACTCCACCACTTCGAGGCCCATCGAGCGGGCCGATCCGGCAATCATCCGGCATGCGCCGTCGAGATCCTTGGCGTTCAGGTCCGCCATCTTCTTTTCCGCGATCTCGCGCACCTGCTTCATCGTGACCTTGCCGACGGTCCCCTTGCCCGGTGCCTGTGCGCCTTTGTCGAGCCCCGCCGCCTTCAGCAGGAAATAGGAGTTGGGCGGCGATTTGGTCACGAACGAGAAGCTGCGGTCGGCATAGGCCGTGATCACGACCGGCACCGGCATGCCGGGCTCGAGCGACTGGGTCTGCGCGTTGAACGCCTTGCAGAATTCCATGATGTTGAGGCCGCGCTGACCCAAGGCCGGCCCGATCGGCGGCGAAGGATTGGCCTTGCCCGCGGGCACCTGCAGCTTGATGAATCCGACGACTTTCTTGGCCATCGCGCGTTATACCTTTTCGACCTGCGAATATTCGAGTTCCACGGGCGTCGCGCGGCCGAAGATCGACACCGCGACCTTGAGGCGCGATTTTTCCTCGTCGACATCCTCGACGAAGCCGTTGAATGACGTGAATGGACCGTCGCAGACGCGCACCTGCTCGCCGATCTCGAAAGTGATGGAGGGCTTCGGCCGCTCGATCCCTTCCTGGACCTGGCGCATGATGCGGGTCGCCTCGGCCTCGGTGATCGGCACCGGCCGGCCCTTGCCACCGAGAAAACCGGTGACCTTGGGCGTGTTCTTGACGAGGTGCCACGTCTCGTCCGTCAGGTCCATCTTCACCAGGACATAGCCCGGGAAGAATTTCCGCTCGGAACTGACCTTCGCGCCGCGCTTCACCTCGACGACCTCTTCCGTCGGCACCAGCACTTCGTCGAACTTGTCGGCGAGCCCCTTCGTCTCCGCCTGCTCGCGGATCGACTGCGCGACCTTCTTCTCGAAGCCGGAATAGACGTGGATCACGTACCAGTTCGCCGACATCTCAGGTCCCAATGTTGAGCGCCCAGCGGACCACCATGCCGAGCCCTTGATCGATCAGGAAAAAAAACATCGCCGCGACGAACACCATGGCAAAGACCATCACCGTCGTGACCGTCGTCTCCTTGCGGGTCGGCCATGTGACGCGGCCGGCTTCCTGCCGGACCTGCCGCAGAAATTCGAGCGGGTTGTTCGTTGCCATGATATGCCGTGCCGGGGGAGGAGCTATATAGCGCCCCCCTCGCCCGAATGCCAGCCCCCCGGTAAGGCCGATTTTAACCCCGGCCAACCCATGGTGAAAGCGCCTTCGAGGCCTTGGGCGGCGAAAATTGGCGAGCATCCTGGCAGGAACGAAGCGGCAGGCCGGGTCCCCGGACCGGGTCGCGGCGACCCCCGCGGCAGCCGCGGGCCTGGCCGGCCTCGTGGCGGTCGCCCTTGTCCTTCGCCTTGTGCCGGTCCTGCTGGTCCCAAGCCTCGATTGGCCGGACGAGCTGTTCCAGGCGACCGAACAGGCGCACCGTCTCGTCTTCGGCACCGGCCTTATCCCGTGGGAGTTCCAGTTCGGCGTCCGCTCGTGGCTTCTGCCCGGCGCGATCGCCGGCATCATGGAGGCGGCCCGCATCCTGGGCGACGGGCCCGATGTCTATCTGACGGCGATCGCGGTCGTCTTCGCCGCGCTCGCGACCGCACCGGTCGTTTGCGTCTTCCTGTGGGCCCGGCGCTGGTTCGGGCTGGCGGGCGCGTTGGTCGCCGGCAGCGTCGTCGCGACCGCCCCGGACCTTGTCTATCTTGGCGCCCGCACCTTGAGCGAGGTGGTGGCGGCGCATCTTCTGGTGATCGCGCTTTATCTGATCGAGCCCGGTCATCCGGTCGCGTCGCGGCGGCGCCTTGTCGGTGCGGGCCTGCTTCTCGGCCTTGCCGCCGCCTTGCGCATCCAGATCGCGCCGGCGATCCTCGTGATGATCGCCTGGCGCGTGAGCCGGGCGAGCGTGATGCCGGTCCTTGCCGGCCTCGCCGTCGCGATCGCGTTTGCGGCAGTGCTCGATGCGAGCACGCTGGGTGCCCCGCTCGCGTCGATCACGCGCTATGTGGCCGACAATCTCTTCGCCGGCGTCAGCAGCTTCTACGGCGTGTCGGACGCAAGCTTCTATGCCTGGTTCGAGGTCAGCCTCTGGTCTGTCGGGCTTGCGCTGCCGCTCTGCCTCATGCTTCTCGGCGCCAAGCGCCTGCCGCTGGCGCTCGTGGCAGCGCTCGTCATCGTGACCGAACATCAGCTCGTCGGGCACAAGGAATACCGGTTCCTTTATCCAGCGATCCTGTTGGGCTTCATGCTCGCCGGTTTCGGCCTCGCGCAGGTTGCGCAGCATGGCAAGGAGGCGCTGGAAGCGCGCGGCATCGAACCCACTGCGGCGAGCTTTGCCGCCGCCGCGACCTGCATCCTCGGATGGAGCATCGTCTCGCTCGAGATATGGATGGCGCCCGGCTTTGCCGCGCTGCGCGGCGTGGCGCATGACGGGCTCGCGGCCGCCTCCTTCGTCGCGCGCGATGCCAAGGCCTGCGGCATCGGCCTCTCGCTCGATCAGGGCGAGCACGACTGGGTCTATGGCAGCTACACCTATTTGAGCCGACCGGTGCCCCGATATTGGTTCAAGGACAAGGCCGAGCTGACCGCCACGGCCCCCGCCTTCAACACGCTGATCGCGATCCGACCGCCGCCGCCGCAGCTCGGATATAAGAGCGTGCAGTGCTTCGGCGCCGCTTGCGTCTTCGAGCGCGCCGGCGGCTGCATCCCGCTTCCCATGAAGAGCCTGCCGGTGCCCGACCCGCTGCAGTGACGCGCCGAGGCGGAAGCGTCTAGGATCATCGCCTTCGCACCGGCGGGAAGCGATCACGATGCGGCATCAAGTGGCGTCTTCACTCGTCCTTTTCGTCTGGATGTTGGCCGGCGCGCCGGCGCACGCGCAAACGCCGCCAGCGCAGATGTGCCGCGGGATCGGAACCGACGATAGGGTGCGGCCGCTTCCCCCGGCGCTCGTGCCGGCGGCGACAGGGCTCTTCCATCTCGAAGCGATGCCGAGCGATCAGGTGCTACGAACGAGCTATTTCCGCTGCGATCGCGGCGCGGTTCTGGTTTGCAACGTGGGCGCCAATCTTCCCTGCGGGAAGGCCAACACGAGCCGCCATCTTCCCGCCGCCGATCAATGGTGCGCCGAGCATGCGGGCTCGGACTTCATCCCGATGTACGTGACGGGCCACGACACGATCTATCGTTGGCGCTGTGCCGGCGCCAAGGCCGCGATCGCTGCGACGGAATTCAAGCTGGACCGCCGCGGCTTCATCTCGCAATTCTGGAAGCGCGTCGATCGCCCCTCCCCGCCGTAGCGGCGCGGTCTCGGCAGGCTCAGCACCCGAGGCCGGGCGGATCGGGCCAATTTCCCTGACGCGTCTGGGCATTCGCCGGCCGGAAGAGCGGACCCGACGGCTCTTTCGACAGGTCGCCGTCCGGATAGAAGACGCGGATCGCCGTCTCGATGTCATAGACGATCGCCGCGCCGGCCAGATCGGGGTTCGACGCCGAACATTCGATCACGCCGCGCATGATGCCGACCACGGTCAACGCGCCGCCATCCTTGCGACAGACGGGGCCGCCGGAAAATCCTCGGCCGGCATCCGTCTTGACCGCGAAGAAGGGAGCCACGCCCATGTGGTGCGCGAGACAAAAGCCCGCTGCCTGCCCCGGTTGGGGCGGCCCGTAGCAATGAACGATATCGGTGTCGACGACCGTGCCATCGGCCACGCGGATCTCATGACAAGGCCCGCCCGTGCCGTAGAAGATCACGCGATCGCCGAGCTTCGCCCGGCCCAAAGGCGGTGCCGGCGCGACCGGCCCCGAAAGACGCACGAGCGCAAGATCGAAATGAAGCGCCTCGGCCCGCAGACCGTTGCCGACGAGGTCGTCGGCATGCGCGCAGGTCAGGGCCCAATTGGCCTTGCCGTCGGGCGTCACGCCGATCACCGTCTCCGAGGCGTAGTCGCCGCCCACCGCGCAGGCGAAATCGCTGCCGAGCGGGCGAAAGGCGCCCGACACATACCCGTCGATTGCGGGATCATACGCATGGCCAAGCCCACGGCGAGCATCGGCGCCGCATCCGGAGAGCAACAACCCAGCCCCGGCGCCGAGCAAAAACCGGCGGCGGCACATGAAACGATCCGGCTCTGGGGTCAAAATCGTACGCCCGATCGTGGCCGCAGGGGCTAGCGAGACGGCGTCCAGCCGGAAGCCGCGATGTCCCGGTCTGCTTCCGTCACGAACGAAAAATCATAAGCCGCCGCCGGCGTCGGTATCTGAGAGGACGCCAGGCTGAGAATGTCGCCGCGCGCGGAAAGCTCACGCCGCTGGGACTCGAGGCTGATGGTGCCCGACCAGTTCAGATTCGGATAGCTCGCCTTCATCTCGTTCACCAGAGCCTGATGCGGCGAGTCCGGATTTCGCTTCTGCAGGAGTTCGACGGCACTGTCGGGGAACGCCTTAACGTAGAGCGCGCCCTTGCGCACCGCTTCGATCACTCGCAGGACGCGGTCGCGATGCTCCGCGATCTCCTTGTCGCTGGTCACCAATCCCCCGGCCGATAGCTGTACCCACTTGGTGAAGTCGAGCAGCATCTTTCCCTTGGCGAGCTCCCCCTTCTCCGCAAGCACGGGTATGTCGTTGGGTAGCAGGACGCCATACCCTCCCGTCCCGCCGACCACGGCCGCGATCCGCGCCGGGCCCTGGATCGCCGAGAAGCCAACGAAGTCGCGCGGATAGTTGTTGGCCTTGAGATACATGAGCGTCGCGATCTCTTCGCTGCCGCCGCGCGACACGACGGCGAGCGAATGCCCCTTGAGCGCGTCGAAGGTCGTGACCTTTGGATCGAAAGACCAGATCTGGAAATCAACCGTGGCCTGGCCGACGAGGATCACTTTGAGCTTCGCGCCCTTCATGATCGCGGCCATGGACGACGCCGCCGCGGCGGAATAATCAATCGAGCCGCCGATCATCGCCGGAATCGACGTGCCGCCGCCCATATAGAGAATTTGCGCCTCGATGCCCTCGTCGTGGAAATATCCCTTGTCGGCAGCCATGAACAGCGGTGCAAAGGTGGCA
>Ga0335072_10012714_pt1 | contig 12022 bp, 8 predicted proteins | sample Lox_Sample_21_FD_206725 | JGI IMG/M metagenome (GOLD analysis project Ga0335072, IMG submission 206725) | Soil microbial communities from Loxahatchee National Wildlife Refuge, Florida, United States - Lox_Sample_2.1 | ecosystem: Environmental > Terrestrial > Soil > Wetlands | place: USA: Florida...
TCGACGTGGGCTTTCCTCGCCGCCGGGGCTGTACTGCTGATCGTCTTCGCCGCCTGGCAGACCCGCACCTCGCACCCGCTGCTGCCGCCCCGGGTCATCGGTGACCGCAACCGCGGCGGCGCCTACCTGGCCAGCTTCGTCAACGGAGCCGGCATCTTCGGCATCTTCCTGTTCCTCATCTACTACATGCAGGTGAGCCTGCGTTACTCGGCGGTCAGGTCGGGTCTGGCCATGCTGCCGATGGTGGCGGTCATCGGCGTCGTGGCCAACGTGGGCAACGTCAAGCTGATGCCGCGGTTCGGCCCCAGGCCGCTGGTCGTCGTCGGCCTGCTGCTCAACGCGGCCGGCCTGGCCGCTCTGACCAGGATCGGCGTGCATTCGGGCTACGCGTCGGCGCTGCTCGGGCCGCTCGTGGTGACCGGCGTCGGCATGGGCTTCATCTTCGGCGCGGCGGCCAACACCGGCACCTTCGGCGTGACTGCCCGCGACGCGGGCGTGGCCTCGGCGAGCGTCAACACCGGGCAGCAGCTCGGCGGCTCGATCGGCACCGCGCTGCTCAACACGATCGCGGCCAGCGCCACCGTCAGCTACCTGGCCGGCCACCGGCACGCAGGGCCCGCAGCGCAGCTCGTCCAGCTCGCGGCGATCCACGGCTACACCACGGTGTTCTGGTGCTGCGCCGGCATCTTCGCGGCCGGCGCCGTCGGCTGCGGCGTGCTGCTGCGGCGCGGCCCGCTGACCCGGTCCGGAGAAGTCCGGGGTGGCGTCCGCGGAAGCAGGATGGGGTGATCCTGCCAGGGCCAGGCGAGCCCGCACGGATGCGCCGCTGGAGGCCAGCACCCCAGCCCGGAGAGGGAGCACACCAACTGTGCCACTGCCGGACCTGGCCGCAGGCTGGCCATCCATGCCGTCATGAACCCGCTCGGGCCGACCGACGCGATCCGGTGGACGCGACCGGCTGGTTACCGCGGCCTTCGACGCACTCGCCGCGCTGCGCCGGCCGGTCCCGGGGTGGCCCCAACCCCTCCATTCGCATTTTTCGCATCTGAATTCCAGCATATGAAAGTTATCGCGGAGGATATGGCTTACACGGAGGAAAATGGTATCTATAGCTGCCCAGATCCTCCGCGGAAGCCGGATCTTCCGCGCAAATGGGAAACTAGCGCACTAGCGGGGACCGCGGGACAACGGCTCGCCCAGGCGGCACCGGGTTCGGCCCCCCCGACCCCGCAGGGGAGCGGGTCGACTCTGCCCGCGGCCTGATAATCGACGCCACGAACGTTTCCGCGGAAACGCCACGGGCTGAGCCGGTGCGGCACGGCTGGCGAGGCGCGACGTCGGCCGTGACGCGGGCGTCGGGCGTGACGCGGGGGTCGGGCGTTACGCGGGCGCGGCCGTTACGCGGGGGTCGGGCGTGACTCAGCCTGCCTGGAGGCGGGCGGCGATGCCGTCCAGTACGACGTCCAGGCCGAACTCGAAGCGCTCGTCCCGGGTTTCCGGGTCATCCGGGTCGATGCCTGTTTCCTGGCCCTTGCAGCACCCCGAACTGGCCGGGCTGTGCTGGTCGGCGGCGATGCTGGTGGTCTTCGCGCCGCTGGCCGTGCACCTGTACCGCCGCCAGGCACTCGGGCGCCGGCGCAGAGGTTGCCGACGGCGTACAGGAGGCCGTAGGCGTCGGTTCCCGGGGGGATCTGGCCGTCCGCCGCAGCGCCATGCTGGACGGCTTTTGCGCCGAGATCGGCCGCGACCCCGCCTCGATCACCCGGTCCATCACCGTGCCGGTCTCCTACGAACACCCGGGTCACACCCGGGACGCGATCGCCGAGGCCATCGACGCGGGCTTCGGTCACATCGTCTTGACCCTGCCCGCCCCGTATCCGGAGGAGGTCGCGCACTGGGTCGCCGACGAGCTCATCGGCGAGTCGGCCTGACCTCGGCCGCCGGTTCGCCTTTTTGGACATTTTGCCTGCAAGTGGGACATTCGCAGGCTAAAGTGGGCGGCTGGAGACGAAGCCAGGAAGCGGGACGGCCCTCAGGCGCGGGTTAGCCGGTGGCGTCGCATCCGGGGGGTGGGCGGGATTGCTGCGTGTGCCATCCCTCCCCGGCGGTAGTGACCGGCCAGCGGCGGCGGGATTTTCTTTTCGGCGGCTAATCATGGTGACACGCTCTGCCTCGCTCGGACGGCTGGCCTGGGAACCGGCCGGCCGGCGTCTGCTGCTGGCCGTGGCCCGGCTGCCCGGCGGGGCGGCGGCGGTCGTGGACGACCTGAAAAGCTGGTCCCGGTCGGCGACCGGACGCGCGGCGGCCCTGTTCGCGGTGATCGCCGCAGCCTACGTGGTGGGCGCGGAACTGGCGTGGCACCACTTCAGCTCGGGCCTGGCCTTCGGTTATCCCCCGTCCGGGGTCGACGTGGCCGCCCTGCTGCTGGTGGCCCGGCGGCGCTGGGGCATCGTCATCGCCGCCATCGTGGTCAGCGAGACCACCGTCGACCTGCAGCATCACCTGACGCTCGCGGCGGCGCTGGTGGCGGCGCTGGCCAACGCGGTGGAGCCGGTGACCGGGGCGTCGTTGACCCGCTGGTTCTGCGGCGGACGGCGGCCGGACCTGGGGACCCGCACCGGCCTGGCCTGGTTCGTGCTGGGCGCCGCGGTCCTGGGGCCGCTGGTGGGCGGGCTGGTCGGCGCCACGGCGAGCTGGGCGAACACCGGCGGCTGGTGGCCGGGCCTGGTGCTGCAATGGTGGGCCGGGGACGGGATCGCGGTGCTGGTGGTCGGCGGGCCGATCCTGCTGTGGGCGCAGCGGCGGGCCCTGGTGTCCTCGCGGTGGCTCGAGCTGGTGCTCGTGGTCCTGCTCACGGCCGGGCTCTCGGTCGTGGCGTTCCGCCTCAGCGCACCGTCCAGCCTGCTGTTCCTGCCGATCCTGGCCTGGGCGGCGCTCCGGCTCCGTGACCTGGGCGTGGTGCTGACCGGAGCGGCGTTCGCGGCGGTGGCCAACTACATGACGGCCGCCGGGTACGGCGAGTTCGCTCACCTGGGCCTGTCGTCGGCCGCGTCGGTGGCCGTCACGCAGGCCTACATCGCCCTGGTCGTGCTGCTCGGCTGGGTCCTGGCTCAGGAAGTCGCGGGCCGGATGTCGGCGGTGCAGGACCGGGACAGCGCCCGGCTGGGACGAGCGATCGCCGAGGCCCGGCGGGAGGCCGCCGAGCTCGGCGCGGTGCTCGCCGATGCCGCTACGGTCAGCTCGGTCGGTGACCAGGTGTCGGCTGCGGTCCGCGCCCGGCTGGACGCGGCGCAGGTGGTGATCGGCGTGCTGGCCGCCGACGGGCGCCGGTTCGAGCCGGTCACCGGGGGTGACGCGGCCGCGGCGGAGGCGGTCACGCCGGAGGCGGTCACGTCGGCGGAGTGGACGATCGATTCCGACGCGCCGGCACCACGCGCGGTCCGGGACCGTACCCCGGTGTACCTCGAGTCCGTGGCCGCGCTTCCGCTGCTCACCGAGGTCGGCGCCCTGGGCTATCTCGGCGTGCGGTGGGCCGGGCCGCGGGAAGCGAGCGCCGCGGACCGCGAGTACCTGCGGTGCATGGCCGAGACCACCAGCCGGGCCCTGGAGCGGGCCCGGCTCCGACAGGCCGAGCGGCGCGAGCACGCGCGGGTCGAGACCCTGGCCGACCTGACCAGGCTGCTGGCCGCGGCACTGACCCCCGAGGCGATCGGCGAGGTGGTGGTCGATTGCCTGTGCGCGGCGGCCGGCGGTGCCGACGCGCTGGGCCTCGGCGTCATCAGCCAGGATGGCCGGCGGCTGGCCTGGATCACCACGGCCGGCGACGCCGGGGAGGTCCGCGGGCAGTTCCCGGACCTGCCGATGGACGTCCCCGCAGCCGCGACCGACGCCGCCCGGACCGGCAGGCCGGTGATCATCCGGACACCCGCCGAGTACGAACGGCGGTACCCGAGCCCGGATCCCCTGGCCAGCCGCCCGCAGGGATCCAGCTGGCTGGCCTGGCCGCTGTGGGCCGGCACCGGACCGGTCGGCGCGATCGGCCAGATGTGGCGGCATCCCCAGCAGTTCGAGCCGGGGCAGCTCGCCTTCGTGGCCGCCGTCGCCGACCTGGTCGCGCAGGCCCTGGTCCGCGCCCGCGTCTACGCCGATGAGCACGCGATCGCCGCCGTCCTGCAGCGCGCGATTATGCCCGCGGCGGCCGCGGTGATTCCCGGCCTGGAGATCGGGGCCAGCTACCGGCAGGCCGGAACGACCCAGCAGATCGGCGGGGACTGGTACGACGCGATGGCCCTGCCGGGCCAGCGTGCCTACCTGGCCGTCGGCGACGTGGTCGGGCACGGCCTGACCGCCGCCGAGGACATGACCCAGCTGCGCAACGCCGGGCGGACCCTGGCCATCGCCGGCTACCAGCCCGCCAGCATCCTGGCCGAGCTGGCGCGGGTCACCGACTGGGCGACCAGCGGGAAGTTCGCCACCGTGGCGGCGGCGATCATCGAGCCCGACGTGTCCGTGCTCACCTACGCCACCGCGGGCCACCCGCCGATCCTGATCCGCCGGGCCAAGACCGGGACGGTGGAGATCCCCCCGCCGGCCGAAGGGCCGGCCCTGTGCCTGCCGGGCGACCTGCCGCAGTACACCCAGGGCCAGACCGGCTTCGACGTCGGCGACATCGTGCTCATGTACACCGACGGGCTGATCGAGCGGCGCGGCGAGGACCTCGAGGAAGGTATCGCCCGGGTCGCCGAGCGGCTGCAGGCCTGGCCGCCCGGCGCGCCGCTCGGCAGCCTGTGCGACGAGCTGATCGCGTGTCTCGGCGCCGAACCTCAGCTCGACGACATGTGCGTGCTAGCCGTCGCCCGGCCGGGACCGGACCGGCTATCCGGCGCGGCGGGTTAGGCCGTCGACGAAGATGTCGATGAGGAGCTCGAAGCGCTCGTCGGGGTCGGAGAGGGCGAACTCGCCGGCCAGGGCGGTCATGTTCGGGAAGGCCGCAGCGGGCAGCGCGGCGATGTAGTCCCGGGCCATGTCCGCGATCTGCTGCAGGCCTTCCGGGTCACGGCCCAGGATGCCCTGGGCGGAGCCGGGGGCATCCTCGACGCCGGTCTCGTCGATGGTGAAGCCGTTGACGGTGGCGATCAGCAGCAGGTAGCCCTGGACGGCCAGGTGCGGCGGGAGGCCGCCGGCCCGCAGGATGGCCAGGATGCGCTCGGAGTAGCGCAGGGCGTTGGGGCCCATGGGGATGCGGCCGATCGAGACCCGGACGACCCAGGGGTGGCGGTGGCTGGCGGCGCGCTGGTCCCGGGCGACCTGCTTGAGCTGCTGCTGCCAGTGCCCGGGGTCGGGGTCGGGGACCTTGCCCTCGCCGATGACCTCGTCCAGGACCAGGTCCAGCAGGCCGTCCTTGCTGCCGACGTGCCAGTACAGGGACGCGGCGCCGGTGCCCAGTTCCTCGGCCAGCCGGCGCATGCTCAGCGCGGCCAGGCCCTCGCGGTCGAGCAGGCCGATGGCCGCGGCGACGATCGCGTCCCTGCTGATCGGGTCGCGGCGACGCCGGGACGGCCGGTCGGGGGCGCGCTGCCAGGGGGGCGGCGGGATGTCCGGGTCATCCGGGTCGTTCGGCATGAGACCCCACCTTACATCCGCGCGCGCTCGCTCTCTTGAACACTGTACCAGACTCGAACACCGTTTGACTCGATCGCTGGTCCATGATAGAACGTCGTTCGATAGGCGAACCTAGTTCGAGGAGTTCGGGATGACGGTATCCACTTCCGGCCAGTCAGTGGCCGCCGGCGGCCAGCCGGGCGGGCAGGCCGGTTACCCCCGGCGCTGGCTCGCCGCGATCGTCATGATCATCGGGGCGCTCATGGACATGATCGACGTGACGATCGTCAACGTGGCGCTCCCCACCATCCGCCGTGACCTGCACGCGAGCGCCACCCAGCTGGAGTGGGTGGTCTCGGGGTACATGCTGGCCTTCGCCGCGGGACTCATCATCGCGGGCAACCTGGGCGACCTGTTCGGGCGCAGGAAGGTGTTCCTGGCCGGGGTGGCGGTGTTCGGGCTGGCCAGCCTGGCCGCCGGCCTGTCGCAGACCGGGGCGGAGCTGATCGCGGCCCGGATCGTGCAGGGGACCGCGGCGGCGGCCATGGCGCCGCAGGTGCTGGCCACGTTCCGCGCGATCTTCGCGGGGGCCGAGCGGGGCAAGGCGTTCAGCATCTACGGGGCCATGCTGGGCTTCGCGTCGGCGGTCGGGCTGCTGCTGGGCGGGGTGCTGACCGACGCGAACCTGTTCGGCTGGAGCTGGCGGGCGGTGTTCTTCGTCAACGTGCCGGTGGCGGTGTTCGCGCTGATCGCCGGGCTGCGGTTCGTGCCCGAGACCCGGGACTCCACCGCGCGGCGGCCGGACCTGCCGGGGGCGGTGCTGCTGGCGGCGTCGCTGGTGGCGATCGTGTATCCGCTGCTGGAGGGCCGGTCGCTCGGCTGGCCGGCCTGGGCGTGGGTGCTGCTGGCCGCCGGGGTGGCCGGGCTCGGGACGCAGGGGCTGCGCGAGGCCAGGCGCGGCGGGCGGCGGCCGAGCGGCGGGCGGCGGCGGAGCGGCGGGCGGGCGGCGCCCGCGCCGCTGCTGCGGCCGGGGCTGTTCCGGGTGCCGGCGTTCGCGGCCGGGCTCGGCGTGCAGATGGCGTTCGCGGCCGGGATGCAGGGGTTCTTCCTGGCCTTCGCGCTGTGGCTGCAGGCCGGCGAGCACTTCTCGCCGCTCAAGGCGGGGCTGACCGCGGTCGCGTTCAGCGTCGGCAGCTTCATCGGCGCGCCGGCCGCGGTGCCGCTGGCACACAAGCACGGTCGCGCCGTCCTGGCCCTCGGCGGGCTGCTGATGGCGGCCGGCATCGCGGGCGTGTCACTGGCCGCCCCGCACGTGGGCGTGAACGGCAGCCCGTGGCCGGTCGTGCCCGGCCTGGTGGTGTGCGGCGTCGGGCTGGCCCTGCTGGTCATCCCGCTGGTCAACGTGGTCCTGGCCGCGGTGCCGGTCGAGGCGGCCGGCGGGGCGTCGGGGCTGTTCAGCACGGCGCAGCAGCTCGGCGGGGCGCTGGGCGTGGCGCTGCTGGGCACGGTGTTCTTCGGGTACCTGAACGGCCACTCGTTCGAGGCCTCGATCGTGCACATCGCGCCGTACGCGATCGGCGCGTTCGTGCTCTGCGCGGTCCTGTCCATGCTGCTGCCCCGCACGGCGGTGTCGGAGGAGGCGCTGACCGGGTCCTGACGGCGGGGGCACGAACCACGGCCCGTTCGGCAGAAATTTTAAGAACGAGCCGTGGTTCGCCGCTGCCTTCCAGGGGGCAGGCGGTGACACGGCCCCGCAGATCCCGGTTGAGCAGATGAGCGGGAGCTTGGCACATGCGCGCCGCCTGGGCGACAATGCCGGGATGGCTCGTGAGGACAGCTGGCCCCAGGCGCTGCGGGTGCTGCGGGTGGCCGTTCTGCCCGTTCTGGACGAGGCCAGGCCCCGGGGGATGCTCGGATGGGTGCCCCGTGTCGCCCCGGTCGTGACCCAGGCCGCCGTCGGGGCCGGGCACTGGGCCGCCGGGCGACGGCGGCGGGCCCTGGCCGCGTGGATGAGTGCCGCCGGCTACGGGCTGGTGGCCTGGGGCCTGGGCACCGAAGCGCCGACCCCGGCCGAGGCGCGACAGAACATGGAACAGACCATCCAGCGGCTGCAACGGGAGGGCCTGTTGCCCGAGCCCGGCCCCAAGGCCCCGGCGGCGGCCAGGACGCCGACACCCGCGGCCCGCCGCATGGAGCGCTACCTAGCGCGGATCGCCCCCTTGTTCAAGGCCACGGACACCCCGCAGTACAGGCTTGCTTCCCCCGTCGTGGTGATGGTCCTCGGCGTGTGGTGGGGCCTGCGCTGGCCGCGGCGGCTGACGGTGCTCGCGGTCGCCGTCGCAGCCCCGAACGTCGTGATCGAGGTCCCCTGGGTGGCCCGGGCCGTGCAGCGGCGCAGGCCGAGGATCGCCGCCGGGTACGCCCTGGTCGCAGCCGCATCGGTAGCCCGGCTGCGGGCAGCAGCGGCCGAACCGCTCCGGTAACAGCAGGCCCGCAGCGGCCACCGCGGCAACAGAGCACCGGGAAACCGCGCGGCACCCGCCTGCGGACCCTTCATGACCCCCCGGCTTCATGACCCCCGGCCGCGTGGTCCGGCCTACGTTGCGCACCACATGAGCCAGCTCAGGTTTAAGGACGAGCCGTGGTTCGCCGCTGCCTTCCAGCCGGGCTTGCGGAGCCGGTCCATCAGCACCGGCGGGAGGATGCCGATGGCCAGGATCCCGGCCAGGATCAGGACCGCGTAGGTGACCGGGTTCGAGTGGCCGAACTGGGACGGAGGGATGAACCCGATCACCAGCGCGGCCACCGACGAGACGCCGCCGAGCAGGCACAGCAGGCCCAGCCCCCGGACCCGGTAGCCGCGGGGGTGGTCCGGCTGCGAACGGCGCAGCCGGACGGCCGCGATGAACATCAGCACGTACATGATCAGGTACACCTGCGTGGCCATCACGGTGAAGATCCAGAACGCGTGCGAGACGCTGGGCAGGAACGCGTACAGCAGGGCGATGAGCGTGATCACGACGCCCTGGGCGGCGATGATGCGCACCTCGATGCCGTGGCGGTCGACCTTCTGGAAGTAGGGCGGGAGGAACCCCTGCTGGCGTCCGATCAGCAGCAGCCCCTCGGACGGGCCGTCCAGCCAGGAAATCATCCCGGCCAGCGCCCCGACGGCCAGCGCGATCCCGATCAGCGGCACGGCGAACCCGAGACCGTAGCGGTCGAACAGGCTGCTGAAGGCCTGCATCACGCCGGTGGTGAAACTGATCCGGCCGGCCGGGATCACCCAGGAGATGACCAGCGTCGGGCCGATGAACACGGCCAGGACCAGCGCCATGGCCACGAAGATGGACCTGGGGTACTCGCGGGCCGGGTTCCGGAGTTCGTCGACGTGCACGGCGTTGACCTCGACGCCGGCGTAGGTGAAGAAGCTGTTGACGACCAGGACGATGCTGGCCAGCCCGGTCCAGGCCGGCAGGATGTGGCCGGCCGTCATCGGCGCGGCCGGGTGGTGGCCCTGGACCAGGTAGATGATGCCGAGCACGACCAGGATCGCGGCCGGGATTATCGTGCCGATCCGGGTCCCGCCCGACCCGAGCCTGGCCACGAGCGCCTGCCCGCGTGAGCACAGCAGGACGCCGGCCCAGAACAGGACGATGATGACGACGGCGTTGTAGACGCCGTTAGGGGCCAGGCCCGGATCGAAGACGTAGGCGAGCGTCCCGGCGACGTAGGCGAGCAACGCCGGGTAGAAGAAGATCGTCTGGGCGAACTGGCACCACACGGCCAGCAGCCCCATCGGAGCCGAGATGCCCTCGCTCACCCAGTTGTAGACGCCACCCGGCCAGCCGGAGGCCAGCTCCGCGGCCACCAGCGATGTCGGCACCAGGAAGACCAGCGCGGGCAGCACGTACAAGAACACCGAGGCGAGCCCGACGACCGCCAGCGGCGGCGCCGACCCGAGATTGCCGACCGAGCCGACCGTCAGCAGCGCCAGGGCGGTCCAGCTGATCAGCTTCGGAGCTACCCGAGGCGCGGTCGGCTGGGGCGCGGCCGGCTGGGGCGCGGCCGGCTGGGCCGGGCGCGGCCCGGGCAGGCCGGTGGCCATGGCTCGTGGGTGACGGCGCCTTCGGACGAACATGGGGGATCCCGGTAGGAACGGTTGGCCGCGGTAAGACGTCAGGCAAAGTTCTACACGGTGTGGGCGTTACGGATGGCGGCGGGTCTTCCAGGACTCGAGGCGGGGCCGGTTGCCCGTCGCGGCGCAGGCCACCTACTCAAGGGTTCAGGGGGTCGGCGGGCCAGCGGGCCAGCGGGCCTGCCACAGCTCCCGGCGGGTCGAGCCGTAGGCTACGCCGACGGCTTCCACGGCGGCCAGGGTCAGCATCGCGGCCTGGGCCGGCAGGTACTGCAGCAGCAGCCCGCAGCCCGCCAGGCCGGCCGGCACGCCCAGGCCGACCAGCATCATGAGCGCGGCGACCACCCGGCCGCGCTGCTCGGGAGGCGCCTGCCTGATGACCAGGATGTCCACCAGCACCCGGATCGCGGGAACGCCGAGCATGACGGTGAACAGCAGGCCAGCCACCCACCAGGGGCCGAACGGCACCGCGAGCAGGGCCAGGATGGCCACGTCCAGCGCGCTCATGGCCAGCAGCAGCACGCCCGGCCGGAGCCGGTGCAACACCGTGACCAGGGGCGCCCCGGCCAGGCCGCCGGCCGCGCCCGCGCCCAGGGCCAGGCCGATCGTGGCCGACGGCACCCCCTGATGACGCAGGATCACGATGATGACCAGGTCGAGTCCGGCGCCGATGGTGTTCACGAACATGATCAGCAGGGTGGCCGTGCGCAGCACCGGCTGGTCCCAGAGGGTCCGCAGGCCCGCCAGCATGCCGTCCGGCGGGGCGGCGGAAGGCGCCCCCGCGGGCCTTCCGCCGCCCTCGGGGCCGCCGCCCTCGGGGCCGCCGCCCTCGGGGCCGCCGCCCTCGGGCTTCGCGGCCGGGACGGGGCGGCTTGACGGCTGGCCCGGGACCAGCGTCATCAGTACTGCGGCGGCCAAGGCCAGCAGGAACAAACCCGCGGTGACCACGAACGGCAGAGCGTGCGACAGCGCGTGCACCCCGTACAGCGCTCCGCCGATGGCCGGCCCGGCCAGCGCCGCGCCGTTTATCCGGACCTCATCCTGGGTCAGCGCCCGGGTCAGCTGGTCCGGCGCCACCACCGAACGCGCCAGTAGCAGCCCGGCCGAGCCCTTGACCGCCTGCCCGATGCCGAGCAGCGCCGCGGCGCCGAGCAGGACGGGCAGCGACAGCCAGCCGGACACCAGCGCCAGCACCACCGCCACGGTCACCGCCGCGCGGGCGGCCTCGACCGCGATCACGATCGTGCGGCTGTCGTACCGGTCGGCCAGCGAACCCGCGGGCAGGCCCGCGGCCAGCATCCCGATGGCCTGCACCGCCCCGAACAGCCCGGCCCGGGCCGGGGAGCCGGTCATGGCCAGGATGGTCAGCGGGTAGGCCACGTCCGCGATCGAGACCCCGAGGGTCGAAGCGGTCGTCCCGATCCACAGCGTCTGGAAGCGCAGGTTGCGCCGCAGCGGCACCGGCTCGCTGCCGGTCCCGGGCCTCGCTTGCCCCGTCGGCTCCGCCTGCCCCGTCGCCTCGGCTTGTCCCTCGGTGGTGGCCGCTCCGGTACTGCCCATGGCCCCTCCCGTCTCTCACTCTTGCGTGATCATTCACGTTTACGTGAATGATGGCATGATCGTGAGCGTATGGCAAGATGTCGTCATGGAACAGTCCCCGGCGGAGGCAGAGCCGCAACCGGTCAGGACCGTGGACAACGTCGAGGTGCTCAAGGCGCTGGCCGACCCGACCCGGCTGGCCATCCTGACCGCCCTGATGAAGACCGGCGACCTGCCGGTCATGTCGGTCAAGGAACTGGCCGCCGAACTCGGTGAGCCGCAGACCAAGCTCTACCGGCACGTCCGGCAGCTGGAAGCCGCCGGCCTGATCAAGGTGGCCGCCACCCGCCTGGTGTCAGGCATCCTCGAGCAGCGGTACCAGGCCCGCCAGCGGGACCTGGTCTTCGGCCAGGGCTTCATGCGCGAGCACGCCGGCCAGGCCAACGTCGCCCTGCAAGTGGCCCTTGACCGCTACCGCGACGGCTTCCTGACGGCGCTCCAGGCCGACCGGCGGCCAGCGGAGGACGTCCCGGCGGAGGAGTCCTACCGCAAGCCGATGATGTTCATGTCGGACGTGAAGATCCCGGCCGCCCAGGCGGCAGAGCTGCGGAACAGGCTGGAGGAACTCCTCGAGAGCGTGAAAGCCGACCAGGCCGAGGACCCGGAAGGCGTCCCGGTGAACCTGCTGCTCGGCTACTACGTCGCCGGCGGCCCGGACGGCCGGTGACGCTGACCGAGGGCTGAGCG
>Ga0335072_10012715_pt1 | contig 12021 bp, 14 predicted proteins | sample Lox_Sample_21_FD_206725 | JGI IMG/M metagenome (GOLD analysis project Ga0335072, IMG submission 206725) | Soil microbial communities from Loxahatchee National Wildlife Refuge, Florida, United States - Lox_Sample_2.1 | ecosystem: Environmental > Terrestrial > Soil > Wetlands | place: USA...
TGTGGGCCTCGATATAGTTCGGATTGATTTCCACGGCCTTTTGAAATTGGGCAATCGCTTCGTCCATTTGTCCTTTGTAAACGAGGGCAACACCGAGACCAAAATGGGCATCGGCAAAGTTAGGGTTGATTTTCAAGGACGCTTGGTACTGAACCATTGCTTCATCAATCTGTCTCTTTTGGATAAGAACATTGCCAAGGCTGAAGTGGGCATTGACAAATTTGGGGTCAATTTTCAGGGCCTTTTGGAATTGGACAATCGCCTCGTCAATTTGACCCCTTTGTATGAGAGCATTGCCGAGGCTGTCATAAACTCCAACGAGGTTGGGATTTATTTGCAGGGCTTGTTGGTACTGGGCTATCGCTTCATCCAGTCGTTCCCTTTTAGAAAGGATATCGCCAAGGTGAATATGGACGTCGGCGTTGTTAGGATTAATTTTCAGAGCTTTTTGAAAATGGATTATCGCCTCATCTACCTGCCCCTTTTGTACGAGAATTTTACCGAGGTTGTCGTGGGTTTCGACATCGTTAGGATTGATTTCCAGGACTTTTTGAAATTGGGCCACGGCCTCGTCCACTTGCCCTTTTTGGAATAGGGCAATGGCGATCTCAGTATGAGCTTCAATACAGTTAGGTTGGATTTCCAGAGCTTTTTGAAACCGGGCTATTGCCTCGTCCACCTGCCCCTTTTTTAAAAGAGCGAAGCCGAGGCTGTAGTGGCCCAACCAGCTGTTCGGATTTTTGGTCACAGTGTCGGTCCAGAGCGTCTCTTCGCTCTGGTAAACCCAGGCGCGTTGCCAACTCCATATCCCGAGGATAAGCAACACTCCGGCATAAAGGCTCGATTGCAGCCACCGCCTCCCCAGAACAACGAAGTCCGAGAACTGAGCCAAGCCCACTCCTGCCAATGCAAGCGGCCCCATCCCGGCCAGATATTGAAAATGATCCGCAACAAAAGCATAACGCTGAAAGTAAATATCCACCAGTCCCAGCACCGGAAACAGCGCCACGAGAAAATAGGCGAAGACGAAAAACCAGGGCCGGGACCATGATTTGAGATTGCGCCATAAAACAAAAATTACGGCGATCACCGCCAGTAGCGGTAGATAGGAGAACCACCGATCAGCATCAATCTGCCAGCGCGGATAATTCACCATCAACGGATAGGGCCAAAGCAGCTTGCCGAGATAAAACCAGACCTCATCGCCCATCGTCACCAGACGCTCCGGCCAAGTCCGCACCCATTGTGGATCTTCGCCTCCTCCGAGTTTTTGCGTCCATAGAGTAAGGGCCGAGGGGAAGACAACCATCAAAACGATCGGTCCCAGTCTTGCCAGATTGCGCCATTGCCATCGCCCTTCCACCCACCATGCGCACAGGCAAAGAACCACCGGCAGAATCACCGTGGACGATTTGCTCGTCATTGCCAGTGCGGCAAAGAGCAAAGTCAATCCATATTTCCATCCATTGCCGGGTTTCCCTTTGGAATTGGAATTCCTTACTCTTACATATTTCACAAAAAAAGAATCGAGAGCAGGAAGAACAAACCCGATTGCGTATTCTTGATCTCGGTAACCCACGCCACCGATTCGACCTGTACCGGATGCAATGCCCAGAGTGCTGCGCCCATCCCCGCGCCCGGCACTTGCAAGCCCAACAATACTCGCCAAAGCAACACCGCGCAGGCTGCGTGCAGCAGTACATTCACCAGATGATAGGGCAGCGGAGCCAATCCCCACAGCGCATGTTCGAACCAAACCGTGGTCAACGTCAGCGGACAAATATCAGCTGCGTTCGACGTCCAGATTTCCTTTAGTCCCAACGGCCCCACAATGCATGGGTTGGCGGTAATAAATTGATCATCATCCCAAATAAATCCGGCCCACCAGACCGGCATATAAATCAGGATCACCGCCAGAACCAAAACCAGCCCCCAAAGCCAATCACGGTTCAGCCACGACGACAACGGCGCAGCCGACACCACTTTCCTAGGTGCAGGCCTGGAAATATCGCCGCCCAGCGCATTCTTTTTCTCGGATCGCTTCGCCATGGGGTTACGTGTCCCAAGACAATGACGCCAAGCGCAATCCCAAACAAGACTCCAAATGCCGCCCCGCAGCGAACCGTGCGCTCAAATATCGACCTTGTCATCTTCAAAGACAACCAGCGTGACCTCGATTTCCGCGCGGCAAAGATCATCAGGATCGCTGGGCCGGATAACGCCAATCGTACGTTGTTTTGCTTGTTGATAAATGGTTTTGAGATGACGCCCGATCACGCGCACCACGCCGTAGGTGTAGTGAAAAGCCACTTCGTTTTCGCCTTTCATTTCGATACGGGACAGGAAGGAATGAACCGCATAAATCTCGTGTTTTCCTCCCAACTCGAAAGTGAATCCAAGCCTGGCCGCTCCCGAGTCCCACCTGTAGCAAGTCGGCTCCGGTTGGGGTGCTGTTCAGCAATTGCCCGCAGGCGAGAAGAAAATCTTTGTTCACCTCATGCCGAGCATGGATCGTTTTCGGGCTGACCTCAAAGCAGCGGGAATTGAGTTTATCGATGCTAAAGGGCTTCGGGCCGACTTCCACTCGCTTCGTCATACTCTGGCCACAAATCTCGCTCGGGCAGGCACCGCACCACGCGTGGCCATGGAAATCATGCGCCACAGCGACATGAGACTCACCGCCAAAACGTACACAGACGCAGGACTCCTTCCGATTGCGGACGCCGTTCTCAATCTTCCCTCTCATGTGAAGCCTATTACAGGCACACAAATAGGCACACAAAATTTGTTCCGGGCTAGTCATGTCACGTCACACCTAGGCGCTGATTCATCGAACAATGAACGCATTCAACCAACTAGAAACAAGGAACTTGCGCTTGTTGTATCCGGCCCTGACAAGACTGGTCATGAAAATAAAAAGCATGGGCAGAACAGGATTCGAACCTGTGAAGGCAAAAGCCAGAAGATTTACAGTCTTCCCCCGTTGGCCACTTGGGTATCTGCCCAAAAAATAGCGCGATGGCTCGCGCCAGCGCGAGCTACAAAGACTAAGCGACTCTCCATAGGATGAAAATGCTTTTTTGCAAAAAACCGCCCCATCGGACCTCCCGCCGCTAACCCTTAACCACGGAAAAAGGCGCAGCAAAGAGCGTCGGGCCGAATTCGGCCAGAAATCGCGCCCGCAGCGGCTCGATATCACCCTCAGTGCGGGTCAGCGCGAAGAGGGAACTGCCGCTGCCGCTCATAAGCGCATCGAGCGTTTCGGACTGCTCGCGGAACCATGCCTTGGCCACGGGCAGCCACGGATATTTGGAAAAAACGGGAGGTTCGAGGTCGTTGCGGAAGGTGATGCCTCCAAAACCGCGCCCCGGTTCGCCTGCCCGCGGATTTTGCGCGTAAGTTTTGTAGGCCCAGGGAGTCGGTACCCCGAAGCCGGGATGCACCAACAGACCGCGAAAACTCTCCGCCAGCGTGACCGGTTCGATGATTTCCCCGCGCCCCCGGCATACAGCGGGGCGGCCATCAATAAAGAAAGGGACATCGCTTCCGAGCCGCGCGGCCAGTTCCGCGAGCTTGGCGTCATCGGTCTTGATTCCGGTCAGCTCGCGCAAGGCCAGCAATACCGCCGCCGCGTCGCTGCTGCCGCCACCGAGTCCCGCGCCCACCGGAATGGCCTTGTCGAGATGGATGCGCGCGCCGGTCGCCGGTTTGAACTCGTCAAGGAAAAGCCGCGCCGCGCGCGCCGCCAGGTTATCCTGCGCTCCAGAGAGGGCCGGATCGGAACAAGTAAACTCGATGCCCGACGGAATCAGTTCAATATTCAGCGTGTCGCCAAGAGAAATCGGAGCCATCAGCGTTTCAAGCTCGTGAAAACCGTCCGGGCGGCGTCCGAGAATGTGGAGATAGAGATTGATCTTGGCGGGAGCGAACTGTTTCACTGCTGCCAAGTAAAACCGGAACCATCATGACCGACAAATTGATTCTCGCGCTCGATGTCGATCGCGCCGACGAGGCCCTGGCGCTGGTGCGGCGTCTCAAATCCCATTTGCGCCTCTTCAAAGTGGGCAACCAGCTCTTCACCCGCGAAGGCCCCGCTTTCGTCAAGGCTCTCCAGGCCGAAGGGGGCGAGGTTTTTCTCGACCAAAAATGGCACGATATTCCGCAGACCGTCGCGCATGCCGTCGCCTCCGCCGTGGCGCTCGGCGTCCGCTATGTCACCGTCCACGCCAGCGGCGGGCTCGAGATGCTCCAAGCCGCGCAGGCGGCGGTGAAGGGCAGTCGCACGGAAATTCTCGCCGTCACGGTACTCACCAGTCTCGACGACGGCGCGCTGCACCAGATCGGTTTCGAATGCACCGCTCCGGAACAAGTCATCCGGCTGGCGCGGCTTGCGGTTCTCGCCGGCATCAATGGCCTGGTCTGCTCGCCGCAGGAAATCGAATTGATCCGGCAGCAAATCCAGGAGCCGGTCAAGCTCGTCACGCCCGGCGTCCGTTCCGCTACCGATCAAGCCCAGGATCAGAAACGTACCCTCTCCGCCGTTGAGGCGCTCCAGCGCGGCGCCAATCATCTCGTCATTGGACGTCCCATCACCAAAGCCGTCGATCCAGTTGCGGCCACGCAGGCGCTGCTGGCGGAATGCGGACTGGCCTAGAAGCTATTTCAGACTTTTCCATGCATACCTTCATGCCTGCCAGGACGATTCTTCTTTTCTTCGCCACCTCGCTTGTCGCGACGATTCAAGCTCACGCCACCACGCTGCCGCCCGAGCTCAAGGCTTACGATTTTGCCCAAGCCTATTATATCGAGGATGGCGGTGTCGTTATCGTGCCCTACAATCATGGCTTCCACTGTGATGACGGGATCGAGACGCCCGAGGGCATCCGGATCATGCCAGGCAAAAAATTCGTACAATTCGAAAATGCGCGCCCGCTCGTCGATGAATACAAACTGCTTTTTCTCAATCGAGCCGGCACGCGGGCCTATTTCCGCGAGCGTTCCTATCGGTATCAAATCGTGAAAGACACGAGAGGCAAGCGCCATGCCGCCCTCGGGCGCGAAGTTGCAATGGATGAATTTTATCTGACCAGGTTTCGCGGCCTCGAGTGGTTCGATTTTGCCTTCCCCAATATTGAGATTCATCCCGGAGAGCAGGGCTGGAGGACGAGACCACAATATTAAGGCGCCTCGTAAACGCATTTGCCGCGATGGTAAGTCGCAAGCAGATAGGGCGTTTGCTCGGGCGAAATGAGACAAAAATCGGCGGGGTTGCCCTCGGCCAGGCCGTGCTTGAACTCAAGCAGCGATGCGGGCCGCACGGAAAGCGCCTTCCACACCTCTTCCAGGAAAAGTCCGGACATCCGCTCGGCCAAAAACACGCCCGCAAACGGCGTCAGCGTCGAACCGGCCAGCCGCTTGGATCCGAACAGGCGCGCCGAACCGTCGGCGCCGACATCGACCTCGGTTTCCCCCAAGGTGTAGGTGCCGGGCCGGTTGGTCGCCGCCCCGGCCATCGCATCGGTGGTAAGAAGGAGCCGGGGCAGCTCCGTTTCATTCAAAGCGCGGGACAAGACGCGAAAGACATGCGGCGGCAAGTGGAGTCCGTCCGGAATCAGCGACGCAAACAATTCCGGACGGGCCAGAGTGTGAAAAATGACGTTGTCGAATTTCGACACTGTCGCGGGCACCGCGTTGCCGAGATGCGTCCAGCCTTTCACTCCCGCTGCAATGCTCCGTGCCAGAACGTCATCCATGGCGGCGGAATGGCCGAGGAAAAACTGGATGCCGTGCTTCCTCCCCTCGCCGATCACACGCAACGCCGCCTGGAGGCTGACTTCCGGCGCGATGGTGATCATCTGCAAAAGCTTTCCGGCGATTTCTCTCCAGCCACGGAGCAAAGCCACGTCCGGCTTGCTCATCCATTCGGCCCGGTGCGCGCCACGATAACCCGCTTCCGAGTTAAGCCAGGGACCTTCCATGTGAAAACCGAGGCAATTGCGCGGGGCGCGTTTGATTTTTGCCGTCAGGCCGGAAAGAAGCTCGCGGTAACCTTCTTCCCGGTTGGTGATCAGCGCGATGAGAAAGCCGGTGCAGCCGCTGGCATAGAGTTGCTGCGTGACATGCTGCCACGCTTCCTCCGAAGGAAGCGGGCGGTTAAAGTCGACTCCGGCGAAACCATTGATCTGAATATCGATCAAGCCCGGCGCGATCCACGGCAGATCGGGAATCTCCTCCTTGCGGGTGGTAATCTTCTTGAAAACCGGCCCTTCGGTCTGAACGTCGTAAATTTGGCCGGAAAGCGCGCGCGCGGTGATTTTCACGGCGCGACCTCCACCGGTTGACGGGTGAAACAGATGAGGATGCTCCAAAGAACCGCGCCAACCAGCAGCACGGCCGGCAGAATGAGCACGCCTTGTTGCAAGCTGCCGGTCAGGTCGGAAACCCGGCCCACCGCGGCGGGGGAACCGAGGTCGCCGAAAAGATGAATCACAAACGTGCAGAGTGCGACCGCGTTGGCGCGGAGGTGGACCGGTACGATCTCGAACAGCTCGCTCATCACCGGCCCGGTCGGCAGAAAGAGAAGAAACATGCCAAGGCCAAGTCCGAGCAACGACCAGGTTGCGTTGCCCACTGTAAGCGCGAAGAAACAAACCGGGGTGGCGGTGATCAGGGAAAGGGCCATGATCCAGACATAACCGGCAGGAACGCGCTTGCGCAAGCTCGTAGCCACAAAACCGCCGAAAAGAGTGGCGCAAAGCCCGGTTCCAGCCAGCATCTCGCCAAAAAGAGTCGCGGCCTGGCCCTGGGGCAAGTGGTGGACGCGATTGAGAAAAGCAGGCCCCCAAATGCCAAAGGCGCCGATGGCAAAAGTCTGGGCCGTGTAACCGAGCACCAGCAAACCGAACCGGCGCTCGAACAACAGCGCGAGAATTTCGGAAAGCCTCGCCTTGGCGTGTCTGCTCACGGTGGCAGCCAGGCCGTCGGCTTCGCCCCGGGGCGGTTCGCGCAGCAGCAGCAAGCTTAGCGCGAGCAGGACACCCGGCAAACCGGCATAGATAAAAGCGTGCCGCCAGTCGCCCTTGTCCGCGAACCATCCGCCAATGGTGAAACCGATGGCTGAACCAACCGGGATGGCGACATAAAACAAAGTCAGCGCCGTGTTCCGGCGCGTCGAGGCGAATAGGTCCGAAATCCAGCTTGGCCCCATGGTGACGAAGCATGCCTCGCCGACCCCAACTACGATCCGAATGGCAAAAAGGACGGAGAAGTTTTGCGCCCAACCGCTCGCCGCCGTAGCCAGGCTCCAGACCACGACTCCGGCCAGCATGAGAAATTTTCTCGGATAACGGTCACCCAGATAGCCGAAAACCGGGGCAGTGAGAAAATAGCCAAGCATGAACGCCGAAGCGGCCCAACCGGCGCCGGCGTCGTCCAGCCGGAGATCCTTCTGCATGGGCGTCAGCACCGCCGACATGACATAGCGGTCGAAATAATTGAGCAGGTTAAGCCCCGACAGGATGGCAAGGGTTAGCCAAGCGGTGGCGGTGGCAGAGCCGGTACCGCGGCTCGCCGGAGCGGAAGTTGGCTGAAGCATGCGGCGCTGAGTGTGAGGTATTGCCTCGCGGGGCGCAATATTGTCCCCGTGGCGGCTTCATGGCTGGCCGGAGATCAGAGGAAATGAGAGGGAAACATCCTCACCTGAATAATACCAGGGCCATTATCAGTAGAAGCAGAAGAAACAGAGAGAGAAATCCATCAAAAAAGATCGCCAGAGCCCCGCGCGGCCATGTCCGTTCCCGGTCAACCATAAACAAGAAAAAATTCGCACATATCATTGCTCCCAAAAAAGCCCAGCCCATGGCTTTATTTCGCCAATAATGAATAACGAATATAAGAATCCACACGGATGATATGAATGCCTTCCTAGCCGCCCTTGCCCATGACGGCGTTCTCGGGTACGAGTCGCGTTCTATCCATCCCCCGTCGCCAATCGAACCGCAAAGCAAAAGAAGCCACCCGTCGACGATAAAAACAAAAAGCAAAAGCGCTAGGACGGGAAACCCAATGGACCAAAAGTTTCCGCGTTCATGAAAATAGGATGGCAATTTTGTAATTTGCGGTAAAGCGCTGCCGTTGGCAGACATTCCTAACGGAACAAAAGCAAAGCCTGCCCAAGCCGTTGCCCTTGCCTGAATCTTGCCCTAGGTTTTTTACACTGCGGTTGCTTCGAAAGGTGGCTTATATGGCGGGAAGTTTGAGCCGTGACAGTTTGCGTATTCTCGTGGTGGAAAATGACGAGGATGACTTGTTTTTTCTCCAGCGGGCATTGCAACGCGGCGGATTTGTCCGGCCTTTTGTCCGGTTAAAAGATGGTGGCGAAGCCATTGCCTATTTTCAAAAATTGGAACAACCGGCCCTGCGCCTGCCCGACATTATCCTTATGGATATTAAAATGCCGGGCAAAAGCGGCCTCGACGTCCTTGCCTGGCTGCGTAGCCATGACCTCTTCAAAGACCTGCCGGTGATTATTCTGACCTCGTCCAATGAGCTTTCGGACGCGAGTCTGTCGCAACGCCTAGGCGTTTTTAAATTCCTGACCAAGCGGGTGCAATACGATAATGTGATTGCGGCGTTGGAAGGATTTCTGGCTTCTGTCTGATCGCTGAGTTCCCAACTTCTCCGTCTTGTCAAAACTTTCCCTTGCGCGCCGTTAAACGTCGCGTAAGGGATGATTGCACACCCAATCCAAAATTTCCTATGAAACTATCCGGCAAAACCGCGCTCGTCACCGGCAGCAGCCAAGGCATCGGCCAAGCCATCGCCCTCCGGCTGGCCCAGGAAGGCGCCGATGTTGTGATCAATTACCATTCCCATCCGGAGGAGGCGGAGGCGGTAAAAGCGCAAATTGAAAAACTGGGCCGGCGCGCCATCTCCATCGGCGCCGACTTGGGTTCCGTGGTTTCGGTCAACCAATTAATCGCCGAGGCGGTCTCCGGCCTGGGCAAGCTCGACATTTTGGTGAATAACGCCGGCGTCGAAAAAAACGCCTCATTCTGGGACGTAACGGAAAGAGATTACGATCTCGTGCTAAACACCAATCTGAAGGGGCCCTTCTTCGCCACGCAGGCATTCGTCCGGCATCTGCAAAGCCGCCAATCGCCAGGCAAGATTATCAACATCAGTTCCGTGCATGAGGAACTTCCCTTCCCCCATTTTACGGCTTACTGCGCGAGCAAGGGTGGGATGAAAATGATGATGCGCAATCTTTCCATCGAATTGGCGCCACTGGGAATTACCATCAACAATATTGCCCCGGGCGCCATTGAGACGCCGATCAACCGGGCCTTATTGAATGACCCGGCGAAGCTGAAGGCGCTGTTGCAGAATATTCCGCTCAACCGGCTGGGACAGCCAGGCGATGTCTCCTCGGCGGTGGTGTTCCTCGCCTCGCCCGACGCCGACTACATCACTGGCACGACCCTGGTGATCGACGGTGGCCTGACCTGGAACTATTCGGAGCAGTAAAGTTCCCGGCCGCGCAGGCTGGCAAAGTTGTAATCGGGTCATGCGAAAAAGAATGGCGTCCCCGCCGCGACAAGCTATTTTCAGGGCCTTATGTTAGGCTCTTGGACTGACACCTTTGTCTTCTCGTGGTATGTGATGATCCCCCTGATGCTTTGCAGCGTCATTTCACTGGCGATCATTTTCGAACGGATTATCTCGCTGCGTTTCTCGGCCGTGGTGAAACCCGAACTGGCACGGGCGATTCATGATCTGCACTATGGCGGCAAGACGACGTTGGTCGAACAGGAATCGCTGGCAGAAGACACGGCTCTCGCGCGCCTGGTGCGGGCATGCCTGATGTACACCAGTTGGCCCAAAAATGAAAACGCCGAGGCGGTACAGGCTTACGCGCGCCGCGAAATCGGACGGCTGGAGCGGGGCCTCGTTTTTCTGGAAGTAGTGACCGGGCTCGGACCATTGCTGGGTTTGCTGGGCACAATCCTCGGTCTCATCCGTATTTTCGGCTCCGCCGGCTCCGCCGATCTTTCCATCCAGGGAACACAAATCGCAGCGGGCATTGCGGAAGCGATGTATTGCACCGTGGCGGGACTAATCGTGGCCATTCCGGCATTGATTGCGCACTGCCTCTTCACCCGGCACATTGAGGCGCTGACCATCGACCTCGAAACGCTGTGCTCGGAATTGCTCGGCAAGCTTTATACCCAGGCTGAAACGACCCCGTAATTTGTCATGCAATTTGTCCGGAAACCCCGCCGCCAGCCGGTGATCAACATTATTTCGTTGATCGATATTCTGGTGGTGCTCCTGATTTTTTATATCGCCACGACGGTATTCAAAAAGAACGAGCCTAAGATTGACATTGTCGTGCCGAAGTCCACCCAAGCGACCACGGCAAATAGCAATGCGCTTCCGTCGATCATTTATGTCAAGGAGAACAGCAACATCTTTTTGGACGATACCCCGGTTGAACCTGATAAACTGGGCGACCTGCTCAAGGGCAAGCTGGCCGCCGATCCTAATTTCAAAGTGGCAATGAAAGCCGATAGGAAAGCCCCCTTCAGCGCGATTGTGCAGGTCTTGGATGCGGCCCATGCCGCGAATATTTCCAATCTGCCGACATTCGCGACGCCCGTACCAGCTCCGAGTGGAACGGGGAGCCCCCCAGGTCCATGATCCGTGAAATCATCCATTACGATGTGCCGGTGCTTCGCGCCAAGGGCCGCGAAGTTGGCGTTATCACTTCGGAAATCAAAAAGCTGGTGCAGGATCTTCTCGACACCATGCGCCATGTGCGCGGCATCGGTTTGGCGGCGCAACAAATTGGCGAAACGGTGCAGGTGGCTGTTGTGGATGTAACAGGCATTAAGGAGCGGCCGAGCAAAATGTGGATTGGAGACAAGCCGGTTGATCCGGAAGTTTATATGCCCCTGATTTTGATCAATCCAACCCTTAAATCGACGAAGACAAAAGTCACGGCTACAGAAGGTTGTCTAAGTTTTCCCGGTTTGTCATTAGAAATTCCACGCGGGCAGCGGGTTGCAGTGAAAACGAGGACGCTGGAGGGAGGGACTTTCGAATTCGACGCGGCGGGACTTCTGGGTCGCGCCGTCATGCATGAGACCGACCATTTGCATGGGCGGCTTTTTATCGACCACATCACGGCGGAACAACGAAAAGCGATCCGAGAAGATCTTGAATACATCAAACGGGGAGAACCAATCCCCCAACGTCCCGCCAAGAATACATCTTAATCCTTCCGGGTCGCCACCGATGCGATAACATAACCTGCATGGCTTCCGCCCACAGCAAAAGTCGCCAGCTTCGCGTGCGCATCACCGCCTCCGAGCACAATCTGCTGGAAAAATTGCGCGCCGAACGAAATCAGGGCGAGACGGTGTCGGAACTCGTGCGAGAGGCCATTGCGCTCCTGATCAAACAAACTTCGGACGACACCTCCAGTGGGCTGAGCCCCAAAGTCCAAACCGAATTGAAACGGCTGGCCGGCCTCCTCAATCGGGAACCGCGCCAAGTGGAAGAAGCGTGCATTGAAGGTATTATTGATCTCATTGATGCCAAATGCGCCGTGCCGCTGATTGTGATGGAAACACATCTTCACTTGAAATACCGCGCCAAGGGTGGCAAAGAGAAGCTTCCATGGCCGCCGCCTGAACCGGCGCAGGGACAAACCTCTTTACCGGAAAAGCCAGCAAAAAGTTAGAAAGGTGAAAATTCATCGGGCCCATTGCGAAGAATTTTGCTCATCACGATGGCATTCTAATTGCGAGCCGGTTGGAGTTGCCTCATAAGGCCAGCCTGATTAACTGCCCTCTCATGATCTATCCCGAATTTCGCCGCGATCCCCTCCATAATGTCTGGGTCGTTTTCGCGCCAGAGCGCCAGCGACGTCCCCAAGATTTCGCCGCCGCCGTTCTTCAAACCGGCACGCTTGATCCGTTCGCCGAGGGCAATGAGCGCCTGACGCCACCCGAAGTCTAT
>Ga0335072_10012716_pt1 | contig 12021 bp, 12 predicted proteins | sample Lox_Sample_21_FD_206725 | JGI IMG/M metagenome (GOLD analysis project Ga0335072, IMG submission 206725) | Soil microbial communities from Loxahatchee National Wildlife Refuge, Florida, United States - Lox_Sample_2.1 | ecosystem: Environmental > Terrestrial > Soil > Wetlands | place: USA...
TGTTCCACCCCGCGACCTCGATCGCCGACCATCTCAAGAACGGGCCGCTGATCGTCTCCGACGGCCGCGGCACGCGGGTCAGGGACCAGAAGGGCCGCGATCTCATCGATTTCGGCGCCGGGCTCTGGTGCGTCAACATCGGCTACGGCCGCACCGAGCTCGCCGAGGCGGCGGCCAAGGCGGTGAAGGATCTCAGCTACTACCACCTGTTCGGCTCGTCCTCGAACGAAGGCGCGATCCGCCTCGCCGATCGGGTGTTGACGCTGTTCCGCGAGAAGGCCGACGCCGGCCATCTCTCGAAGGTGTTCTTCGGCACCTCGGGCTCGGATGCCAATGACACCAACTACAAGCTCGTCCGCTACTACAACAACCTGCGCGGCAAGCCGCAGAAGAAGAAGATCATCTCGCGCCAGGGCGCCTATCACGGCCTGACCTACGCCGCCGGCAGCATGACCGGCATTCCGTCCTACCATAAGGCCTTCGACCTGCCGATCGAGGGCATCTTCCACGTCTCGTGCCCGCACTATTACCGCTACGGACAGGCGGGCGAGAGCGAGGAGGCCTTTACCGCCCGCCTCATGCAGGAGATCAGGGATCTGATCGAGCGCGAGGGGGCGGACACGATCGGCGCCTTCATCGCCGAGCCGGTGATGGGTACGGGCGGCGTCTTCCTGCCGCCGAAGGGCTACTTCGAGCAGCTGCAGAAAATCCTTGGGGACAACGACATCCTCTTCATCGCCGACGAGGTCATCACCGGCTTCGGCCGGCTCGGCTCATGGTTCGCCACCGGGTATTTCAACCTGAAGCCCGATATCGTGACGCTCGCCAAGGGCATCACCAGCGCCTACTTCCCGGTTTCCGCCTCGGTGATCTCCGACAAGATCTGGAAGGTGCTGGAGGCGGGCTCGCCGGAATATGGCCCGGTCATGCACGGCTTCACCTATTCGGGCCACCCTGTGGGAGCCGCGATGGGCCTGGTCAACCTCGACATCATGGAGCGCGAGCACATGGTCGAGAACGCGGCGGCCCTCGGCCCCTACATGCTGCAGCGCCTCAAGGAGCGGATCGGCGACAACCCCTTCGTCGGCAGCGTGCACGGCGCGGGCCTCATGATGGCGGCGGAGTTCGTCGCCGACAAGAAGACGAAGCGCTTCTTCAACCCGAAGACCGCCCCGCACCGGATCGTCGCCAAGAAAGCGCTCGAGCAGGGCGTCATGTCGCGTCCGCTGCCCTATGTCGAGGTCAATTCCTTCTCGCCGCCGCTCTGCATCACCAAGGCCGAGATCGACGAGGGCATCGAGCGCTACGCTCGCGCCCTCGAGGCGGCGACGCCGGAACTGCGCGAGCTCGCCACGCAATAGCATCCGTGTGCCCGTGACGGCGGCGGTAATCGGCGTCGAGAGCGCGTTCCGAATAGATAGAATCGGAACGCGCTCCAGGTTTGCCGGTTTTGTCGCATTTTCTGCGCCGAACCGGTTTCCACTTCGGCGGAAATCGCTCTAGGGACTTTATTTAGCGCTCCTGGCGCGGATCCCAGGTTATGTGATCCTCCTCGTTGAGGCCGTCGAGCGCCGCCATCTGCCGGTCGGTCAGGACGAAGTCGAAAATCGCGGCGTTCTCGACGATCCGCTCCTTCTTCGCCGATTTCGGGATCGTGACGAACCCCTTCTGCAGAGACCAGCGCAAGAGAATCTGGGCCGGGCTCCGACCCAGATCGCGAGCGATGGCGGCCAGGCTGGCGTCGGCAAGCCGCATGCCCTTGGTGAGTGGGCTATAGGCAACGACGGCGATATTCTGCGCCGCGCAGAAGGCGACGACATCGCGCTGCTGACACCACGGATGCAGCTCGACCTGATTGACCGCCGGCGGAATCGTGGCATCGCCGAGCAGCTCCTCGAGATGCGCGACCATGTAGTTGCTGACGCCGATCGCGCGGCAGCGACCCTCGCTCAGAATCCTCTCGAGAGCGCGCCAGGATTGTCGACGGCGGTCCGGTACCGGCCAATGGAGGAGGAAGAGATCGATCTGCTCCAATCCGAGCCGACGGTGGCTTGCATCGAAGGCGCGCAGGGCCTCGTCAAAGCCATGGTCGCTGTTCCACAGCTTGGTGGTCACGAAGACGTCCGCGCGCCGCACCAGGCCGCCGGCGAAGGCACGCTTGAGGGCCGCGCCCACTTCCGTCTCGTTGCCGTACATCGCCGCGGTATCGACATGGCGATAGCCGGCCTCGAGCGCCCAGCCGACCGCGTTTTCCGTGGCACGGCCGCGGCCCGACAGGTAGACGCCGAGCCCGAGGCGCGGCATCGAGAGTCCATTATTGAGCTTGATGCGATCCGACCGATCCATGACCAACTCTAGCGAGGTTCGCCGCGGTTTTCACCGTCCGTGCTTGGCGCAGGATCGAGCCGGCGGCGGTGCAGCTTTACCGAGGCAGACGCGGGGACTACGCTCTCCCGGCCGTGCCTGACCAGCCTGGGAGCGACGCCATGTCTCTCTTTAGCGGAAACAACGGCCCCCGCTACAAGCATGCCGCGGAGGCGGGGGCTCCCTACGAGACGATCGCGGTCGCCAGATTGACGCCGGTCATCGGCGCGGAAGTCGCGGGGGCCGATCTGTCGCGACCGCTCGGCAATCATATGCTGCAGGAGATCCACCGCGCTCTCGCCGAGCATCTGGTGCTCTTCTTTCGCGATCAGCAGCTGACACCGGATCAGCACCTGGCCTTCGGCCGGCTGTTCGGAGATCTGCACGTTCATCCGGCCGCGCCCTCCGCACCGGACAAGCCGGAGCTGATGATCATCCATACCGACCAGAATTCGCCGCGCGCCAACGGGGAGGGCTGGCACAGCGACGTCTCCTGCGACGCGGAGCCGCCGATGGGCAGCATCCTCTACATCAGGAACTGTCCGCCCGTCGGCGGCGACACGTTGTTCGCCAGCATGTATGCGGCCTATGAGGCGTTGTCCGACCGCATGAAGCGCTACCTCGAGGGGCTGACCGCGATCCACGACGGCGAAGGGTATCGCGGGCAATACGCAAATTTCGGCATTGCGGACAAGGCCAGCTATCCCCGCGCCGAGCATCCGATCCTCCGGACTCACCCGGTCACCGGCAAGAAGGCGCTTTACGTGAACCGTGGATTTACCCGGCGCATCGTCGGCATTTCAGCGGACGAAAGCGACGGCGTACTGCGTTACCTCTATGATCATGCGGAAAACCCGCTGTTCCAGTGCCGCTTCCGCTGGCGCGAGAACTCGATCGCGTTTTGGGACAATCGGTGTGTTCAGCACCGGGCGATGTGGGATTATTGGCCGCACACGCGCTCCGGCTATCGCGTCACCATAAAGGGCGATCGCCCCGTCTGATTGTCCGGCTCCGTCCGCGCGGCCCTCCAGCGGGTGCGACCCATTTGGCCGCTTTCGTCGGCCCGCGCTCGCGCCGGGTCTGGAGCGGGTTCACTCCAGCTGACCCCCGAGACGATCGACCGCGGCGACGGTGCGCTCCATCGCCGGGCGAAGCTCTCCGGCGATCGCGGAGATCAGGTCGAAAGCCTGGTCATGGAGAAGCTCCGGCCGCTGGGTAGGGTCGTCGACACCGAGGAGGAACTCCACGAGATCCTCCTGGTCGATGTCTTCGCCTCCTCCAGACAGAACCTCCTCCGGGGTCTTGCTGCCGAAGGCTCGCAGCCAGCCGACGACACGCAGCAACAGGTACGGCACGCACCTCGCATAGCTTACGACGGCGTCGATCTTCTCCGTGGGTCCGAGCTTTTCCCAGTCGCTCAGAATGAGCTTGAGGCCGGCCTCGAGATTGAGGATGCACCGATGATCGTCGGCGATCTTGACGTATTGCCGACCGTCCTCGTCGACGCCGAAACCCGTGCCGGTCTGGAAGCCGACCACGTCGTTCTCCATGCCCCACTCCCGGGCATCGCGATCGCCCCCGAGCAGCAGCTTGAGCTCGATCGCCCTCAGCGCCGCGAACTCGTCCAGGGCCTCCAGGCGCTCGGCGACCGCCCGATCGAGGGCGGCCAGCGCCGCCAGCGCTTCCGTCGGTCCGGTTTCCAGCCCCTCGATGATGGTGATCATGGCATTGGAGTCCCTCTCTTACCCCGCCTTGCCTCAACGGACGCTGGCGAGCCCGGCGCGGCAGGATGGCGATGATTTTCGCACACTCCCAGGGGCCCTGCACCGCCGGTGGTCGCGGCGGCGCCGGCGCGCCGGTCATCGGTTCGGCCGCGGGCGAAGCATTCGCGGAATTCCGCGTGCTACCACGAGATCGCACGGGCGAGGCGACGGCTCGCCCGACATCAACCCTGATGGAGCAGGTCTCATGCAGAATAGCGCGCTCAATGCCGCCGTGCGCGGTCCCGGCCTTCTGGTGGTTGCCCAGTGGGAGGCGAAGCCCGGCGAAGCGGACAAAGTCGCGGAGATCCTCCGCCGCTTCGTGCCCAAGGCTCAGCAGGAGCCCGGGGTGAAGCTGTTTCTGATCGGCCGCGGCAAGGAGAACCCCGCGCAGTACCTCTTCTACGAGCTGTTCGACAACGACGCGGCGTTCGCCGCCCATCAGGCGACCGATCATTTCAAGACGCATATCGCCGGAGAGGCCTTGCCGCTGCTGGCGAAGCGGGAGCGCGTCCAGTACACGCTTTTGTAGGATCGACCCTCTAACCCGCGCGGGTGCGGCGCCAGGCGACCAGGGTCGAGGGGTTGAAGGGATTGATGCCGATGGTCTCGTAGGCAAGCGCCGTCAGCGCCACCTCGCCGCGACCGGCGGCCGCGGCGATCAAGGGCAGAAGATCCGTGTTGTATCCGCCGGCGGCGGACCACATCGCCGAGTTGTTGACGAGCTCGGAATCCTCGACCACGAACTCGAAGTTCTGACGCAGCCACTGCCAAGCCTCGCGATCCGTATGCAGGGAGAGGACGAGCTGGGCAAGGTTGGTGAAGCGCTGCCACCCGACCGGCTCCAGGTGGATGCAGTGGGCGATGTTGGTGGCGAGGAGCGCGCCGTAGAACGCCTCGCCCAGAACCGGCATCTGCTCGATGGAGTGCACGGTGAAAGCCACGATCTTGCGGAAACGGTCGAGAAATCCGAGATCGGGAACCCCGTAATCGAAGGCGCGCGCCTCGAAGCGGGCATCGGGATCGGCGGAGAAGAGAAGCTCGGAGGCGCGGCGGCCATGCTCCGTCGGCTCGCACGCGATGTAGGTCACCGGCGCCTGTGGCAGGCGGAGCCGGAGCCGTGCCAGGTTGCAGCCGAGGCCGCTGCCGAACTCGACGATGCAGTCGACCTCCGGATCGACGACGCCTGCGATGGCCGAGAAGACGCCGTCCATGCCGGGCATCGCCGGCAGCGACTGATAGTGGCCGTTCACCACCACGAGCCGCTCCGGGGGCGGCCGGTCCGCGAATCGGCCGAGCTCGATCTTGGGGATGTGCACCAGGATCGATTCGTGGATGAAGCCGTAATAGCCGCGGATCGCCGCATCGACGCCGGCGACGATCTCGGCCATCGAGGCGCCGAGGGCCCGCTGCGAGGCGATCGCATCGATATGGCCGGACCACTGCCGGTCGTAAAGAGCGATGCGCTCAGGGCTGTCCTTGATGAAGAAAGAGCGGGCATCCGCCGCCATCGTCGCCTCTCGCTGCCGGATGGATGGGGAGCCTTGTTCTACACAGGTTATGGTTAACCGCGGTTTAAGGCAGGCGCGCTGCGCCTGATTCGCGCGGCCACCACGCATGCGTACGCCTCGCCGGGGGCGTCCGCCAAGGCCTTGCGGGACCGCCGCGACGATTTCCCTGATGGGGCGCCGGCGGCATGCGGCGCTGCCAGCCAACCACGCCGCCGCTTTTCGCGCCTTGCCCGACGCAGAGTTGGTATAGTGCTCCGTTGTCAGGTGAGTCGCCGTGGAATGGCCGCTGTGCCGTCGAGCATTGACGGCGTTGCTAGCCGATCCAATGTCGATAGAGCCCGGCGAATCTCTCAGTCGAACCGAGTGTTGGCGTGACCGCGCATAAGCCCCTCAATTGCCTCAAATGCCCGAGCCTCTGCTGCAAGATGGCCGGCCATGTGGAAGTCAGCAGCTACGATATCCGACGCCTCGCCAAGCATCTCGGCATGGGCCCCGCGCAGTTCGAGCGCGAGCACATCGTCGAGGTGACCCGGCGCGGCAAGAAGCGGATCAAATCAGGCGACGACACCTGCCAGTTTCTCGCCGCGGACCGGACCTGCACCGTCTATGCGGCCCGGCCGACGAATTGCCGCGGCTATGTCTGCTGGGAGGATGACGACGAAGTCTACGAGTGGGCCAAGTTCCTCCAGCTGCCGATCGCCGCGCAGCGCAAGCTCGAGCAGAAATAGGCGGCCGGCGCCTTTCCGCTACAGCTCCTCGCTGTCCCGCGCCGTGCTCGCCAGGCTCTCGAGCTGCACGGCGAGGTCGTGGTAGACCGCCGCATAGCTGACGAGCAACGCCCGCTCCGCCTCGTCTTCCGCGTCCTCTGCGAACTGCAGGCAACTGGCGGCGATCGCACGCAGGCCTTCCGGACCCTGCTGCATGGCCACCTCCTAAATCCCACCGGGGCGATCCCAAGGGAAGTTTCTGTCGGAGACCTGGGGCGAATGCCAGCCCCGGTTCGCGCGGTCACACCACGGTCACCCCCGCCCGATCCTTTGTCATGAAACCGTCCGCGGAAACCTCGGCCAAAAGGGCTGGCCGGTGACATTGATCGGACGCGGCCGTCCGCTAGCCGGCGAGGGCGGCGACCGCGGCGGTGAACTCCTCGATGAGCTCGCGCGCGAGTCCCGACAACGAGAACTGCGTCGAGGAAATGATGCCGAACTCGACATCGATGCGCGGCTTGAACGGCCGGACCGCGAGACCCTGGCTCTCGAACTCGCGGGCGGTGAAGGGATCGACGATGGCGAGGCCGGCCTCGGCGCGGGCGAGCGAGCAGGCGATGAGCGAGAGCGGCGTCTCCACCCGCGTCTGCCGCTGGATGCCGGCATCGGCGAAGACGGCGTCGATGCGGAACCGCAGCAGGGTCGAGTGGCCGAGCGAGATGAAGGGCTGGCCGGCGAAATCGCGCGGGCCGAGCTCGCGCTTCCGCGCCAGGCGATGGCGCTGCGGCACCACCGCCACCGCGCGGACGGCAGGCAGCCTCTGCAGCCGCACGGCCGGATGCTCGATCGGCATCTCGACGATGCCGACATCGCACTGGCCGGAGACCACCCAGTCCAGCACCACCCGCGAGGGCAGGCCGAAGAGGGCGAGGTCGAGCTTCGGCCGCGCGGCGAGGAATCCGCCCATGAAGCGCGGCAGGAAGAAGCTCGCCAGCGCGGGGAGCGCGGCAATCCGCAGCGTGCCGGCGCGGCGCTGGCGCAGCTCCACCGCCGCCTGGGCGATGCGGTCGAGGCCGACGAAGGAGCGCTCGACCTCGCGATAGAGGGAATGCGCCTCGCCGGTCGCCACCAGGCGGGCGCCGCGCTTCTCGAACAGCCTGAGGTCCAGCGCGCGCTGCAGGTCGCGGATCAGCCGGCTCATCGCCGGCTGGGTGACGCCGATCATCTCCGCCGCCGAGGTGACGCCGCCGGTCAGCATCACGGCGCGAAACGCCTCGAGCTGGCGGGGATTGAGCATGGCGGAGCCTCCTGCGGCACGGCCCGGACATAACATTCCCTTATGGGAGGCCCAGGCAAATGCATTTGACCGCTGTTGCCGGTCGATGCAACGATTTTGTCGCCATCGCGCGCGGAACGGGAGCGCGGGGCTTCAGCGGGAGGCGAGCAATGCGGATCAGGACATGGGCGCCCGCGGGCGCGGCGCTGGCGGCAATCGCGCTTCTCGGCGGCGGCGCCGAGGCGCAGCAGAAGACGCTCTATATCGCCGCCTATGGCGGCTCCTTCGAGCAGGTCATGCGCAAGGACGTCTTCCCGCCCTTCGAGAAGAAATACGGCATCACCCTCGAATACGTCGCCGGCAACTCCACCGACAACCTGGCGCGCCTCCAGGCGCAGAAGGGCAACCAGCAGATCGACGTCGCCATCCTCGACGACGGGCCGATGTACCAGGCGGTGGCGCTGGGCTTCTGCGCGCCGCTGGCAAAGGCGCCGGTCTATGACAATCTCTACGACGTCGCCAAGGTGGCCTCGGGCAAGGCGGTGATGATCGGCATGAACGGCACCGGCATCATGTACAACAAGAAGGTCTTCGACGAGATGAAGTGGCCGGCGCCCACCTCGTGGAAGGATCTCGAGGATGCCAAGTTCAAGCAGAAGCTGGTGATCCCGCCGCTCAACAACACCTATGGCCTGCACGCCCTCATCGCCTTTGCCGAGCTCGATGGCGGCAGCGCGAAGAACATCGAGCCCGGCTTCAAGGCCTTCAAGGACAAGGTCGGCCCCAACGTCCTCGTCTACGAGCCCTCGCCCGGCAAGATGACCGAGCTCTTCCAGAGCGGCCAGGCGGTGGTGGCGATCTGGGGCTCCGGCCGCGCCAAGGCTCTCGCCGACACCGGCTTCCCCGCCGCCTTCACCTATCCGAAGGAAGGCGGCATTGCCCTCGGCGTCGCCGCCTGCCCGGTCGCCGGCGGCGGCAACAAGCCGGAGGCGCAGACCTTCCTGCAATATCTTTTGAGCCCGGAGACCCAGGTGGCGCTCGCCGAGGGCGCCGGCCTCGGTCCAGTCAACAAGACCGCGACGCTGCCGGCGGACAAGCAGGCGGGCATCCCCTATGGCCCCGAGCAGATGGGCAAGCTCAAGGTGATCGACTGGGACACCGTCAACGAGAAGCGCGAGGAGTGGAACAAGCGCTGGACCCGGGAGATCGAGCGGTGAGGCTCCGCGGTTGAGGATGAGTCTGTGGCCCACGGTCGGGACGGGGGGTAGGGCCGCAGGCTCCAACCCGCAGCCATCATGTTCCTCGTCCTCGACCGGCTGACCAAGCACTACGGCGGCACCGTCGCCGTCGACGAGATCTCGCTCACGGTCGAGAAGGGCGAGTTCGTCTCGCTGCTCGGGCCCTCCGGCTGCGGCAAGACGACGACCCTGCAGATGATCGCCGGCTTCGTCGAGCCTTCCGGCGGCGGCATCACCCTCGACGGCGCCGATCTCCTGGCGGTGAAGCCGGCGCGGCGCGGCCTCGGCATCGTGTTCCAGAGCTATGCGCTCTTCCCGCATATGAGCGCGGCAGAGAACGTCGGTTTCGGCCTCGAGATGCAGGGCGTGTCGCGGGCCGAGCGCCAACGCCGCGTCGAGGCGGCGCTGGCGCTGGTGGGCCTCGGCGCGCTCGCCGCGCGCTACCCCCGCTCGATGTCCGGCGGCCAGCAGCAGCGGGTCGCGCTGGCGCGCGCCCTCGTCATCCGGCCACGCATGCTGCTCCTCGACGAGCCGCTCTCCAATCTGGACGCCAAGCTCCGCGAGGAGATGCAGGTGGAGCTCAGGCAGATCCAGCGCAATGTCGGCATCACCACCATCCTGGTGACGCACGATCAGGCGGAGGCGATGGCGCTCTCCGACCGCATCGTCATCATGAACAAGGGCCGCGTCGAGCAGATCGCCACCCCCGACCGCGCCTATGAGCAGCCGGCGAGCGCCTTCGTCGCCGGCTTCCTCGGCAAGACCAACCGGCTCGCCGGGACAGTCGCCGATGACCGGCTCGCGATCGGCGGGCGGAGCTTTCCGGCGCCGCTGGGCTATGCCGCGGGCGCCGTCACGGTGACGCTCCGGCCGGAGAAGATCGGCTTCGCCGCCGAAGGTCTCGCCGGCACCGTGCGGAACCGGCTCTTCCTCGGCAGCCAGTGGCTGTTCCAGGTGGAGACCGGCGCGGGCCTCGTGCTGGTGCTGCGCCAGAACGAAGGCGGCGACATGCCGCGGGAAGGCGAGACGGTGGCGCTCGCCTGGCGTGCCGAGGACATGCGGGTGGCGCCGGCATCATGAGCCTCGCCGCCACCACCGCGCGCCGCCCGCGCCTCGACCCGGCGCCCTATCTGCTCAGCGGACCGGCGCTCCTGCTCTATGGCGTGCTGCTGCTGGTGCCGCTGATCGCGACGGGGCTGCTCTCGCTGCACAGCTTCGCCCTCTACAAGGGCATCATCGACGTCTACAACCTCGCCAACTACCGCGACATCTTCAGCGACAGCTATTTCTACGAGATTTTCGGCCGCACCTTTCGGATCGCCCTGCTGGTGACCGTGCTCTCGGCGCTGATCGGGGCGCCCGAGGCCTATATCCTGAACCGCATGCGCGCGCCCTGGCGCGGCCTTTTCCTGCTGGTGGCGCTGGGGCCGCTGCTCATTTCCGTGGTCTCGCGCACCCTCGGCTGGGCGCTGCTGCTGGGCTCGACCGGCATCGTCAACCAGGCGCTGATGGGTCTCGACCTCATCAGGACGCCGCTGCAGTTCATGTACAGCGAGGCGGGCATCGTGATCGCCCTCGCCCATGTGCTGGTGCCCTTCATGGTGATCTCGGTCTGGGCGGCGCTGCAGCGCCTCGATCCCCAGGTGGAGAACGCCGCGATCTCGCTCGGCGCCTCGCCCCTCACCGTGCTCCGGCGCATCGTGCTGCCGCAGGCGATGCCGGGCATCCTCTCCGGCGGCATCATCACCTTCGCGCTCGCCGCCAGCGCCTTCGCGACGCCGGCGATCATCGGCGGAAGGCGGCTCAAGGTGGCGGCGACCCTCGCCTATGACGAGTTCCTGAACACCCTCAACTGGCCCTTGGGCGCCGCCATCGCGATCCTGCTGCTCTTCGCCAACATCCTCATCATCGTCGGCTGCAACCGACTGCTGGAGCGGCGCTATGCGGAGGCCTTCCGATGAGCCGAAACGGCCCCATCGCCCTCCTCTTCCACACCCTCTTCGTCATCTTCGCGCTGGGGCCGATCCTGATCGTCTGCGCGGTCGCCTTCACGCCGCTGGGCTATCTCTCGCTGCCGATCCACGGCCTGTCGCTGCGCTGGTTCCGCGCCATCGGCGGCAATCCGGAATTCGTCAGCGCCTTCTGGACCAGCCTGGGGCTGGGCGCGCTTTCCGCCACCATCGCCATCCTCTTCACCGTGCCGGCGGCGCTCGCCGTCGCCCGCTATCGCTTTCCCGGCCGCGAGGCGCTGGTGACCTTCCTGCAATCGCCGCTGATGATCCCGCCGGCGGTGCTCGGCATCGCCTTCCTGCGCTTCTTCACCGAGATCGGCCTCGGCGGCACCTTCATCGGCCTGGTGCTGAGCCATGTCATCATCGTGATGCCCTTCGCGCTCCGCCTGGTGATCGCCGCCTCCACCGGCATCGACCCGCAGCTGGAGCATGCGGCGGTCTCGCTGGGCGCCTCCTGGTGGAAGAGCTTTTGGCGCGTCATCCTGCCGCTGATCCTGCCGGGCGTCGCCAGCGGCTGGGTGCTCGCCTTCATCACCAGCTTCGACGAGGTGACGATGACCGTCTTCATCGCCTCGCCGCGTACCACCACCTTGCCGGTGCGACTCTTCCTCTATATCCAGGACAACATCGATCCCCTCGTCGCCGCCGTCTCGGCGGCGCTCATCGGCCTCACCGTCGTCGCGATGCTGCTGCTCGACTGGCTCTACGGCCTCGAGCGCCTGCTGGTCGGGCGTGGGCGGGCGGAAGGAAGCGGCTGAGCAATGGCGGAACGGCGCGACTACGACGTGGCGGTGATCGGCGGCGGGCTGGTGGGCTCGGCGATCGGCTGGGGCCTCGCGCGCTTGGGTCAGCGCGTCGCCGTGCTGGACGAGGGCGACGTCGCCTATCGCGCCTCGCGCGGCAACTTCGCCCTGGTCTGGGTGCAGAGCAAAGGTCTCGGCATGCCGGAATACGCCGCCTGGACCCGGCGCTCCTCGGACGGCTGGGCGGGCTTCGCCGAGACCATCAAGGCGGAGACCGGCCTCGATCCTGCCTTCGGGCGGCCGGGCGGCTTCACCCTCTGCCTCTCTGAGGCGGAATTCGAGGCACGCGCCCTGGTGATGAAGCGGCTCCACAACCAGTCGCGCATGGTGGATGTCCCCTACGAGATGAT
>Ga0335072_10012717_pt1 | contig 12020 bp, 10 predicted proteins | sample Lox_Sample_21_FD_206725 | JGI IMG/M metagenome (GOLD analysis project Ga0335072, IMG submission 206725) | Soil microbial communities from Loxahatchee National Wildlife Refuge, Florida, United States - Lox_Sample_2.1 | ecosystem: Environmental > Terrestrial > Soil > Wetlands | place: USA...
CGACAACTACGTCGTGATGCGCGATCTCAACTTCAAGATCTATAACAGTGAGATCTTCGTCATCATGGGCGGATCCGGCAGCGGCAAGAGCACGCTCTTACGGCACATGATCGGCTTAATCGAACCGGCATCGGGCGATGTCTTCTATGGCACTGAGAACTTCACGAAGGCGGATCCCGACCGCCGCGAACAGTTGCTCAGGCGCTTCGGCGTGCTTTACCAGGGCGGCGCTTTATGGAGTTCGATGACATTGGCAGAAAACGTCGGACTCCCGCTCGGCGAATTCACTCGGCTCAAACCACGCGAAATCCGTGCGATCGCGTCGCTCAAGCTCGCGCTGGTCGGACTCAAGGGATTCGAAGATTCCTACCCGAGTGAAATCAGTGGCGGGATGCAAAAACGCGCGGGTCTCGCGCGCGCGATGGCGCTCGATCCTGAGGTGCTATTCCTCGACGAGCCTTCAGCGGGATTGGACCCGATTAGCTCGCGGCTCCTCGACGAATTGATCCTGGAGTTGCGAGATAGTCTCGGGGCGACGATCGTGGTTGTTAGTCATGATCTCGCGAGCATTTTCACCATCGCCAATAACAGCATCTTTCTCGACGGCAAGAGCCGCACGATGATCGCAAGTGGCGACCCGCGGCAGTTGCGCGATCATTCTGACGATCCACGGGTTAAAAACTTCCTCACGCGCGGGGCCGCAGAACCAGTGGAGCAGCCACATGGCTAAACGGGCGAATCCCAAGGCGGTCGGCGTCTTTATTCTCGGCGCGATCGCGCTCGCGATCACTGCTGTCGTCGCCATCGGCTCAGGCCGGTTGTTCCAGAAGACCAACCAGTACGTCTTGTTCTTCGCCGGCAACGTCAATGGTTTGCGCGTAGGTGCGCCCGTCAAGTTCAAAGGTGTCGAGGTCGGATCGGTTACCAATGTGTTGCTCAATCTCAATATCGAGTCTGAACAGGCACAACCCAATTTCGCCGCTATCCGGATCCCGGTGATCATCGCACTCGACGAGCATAAGATCGTGGGCCGTGGCGCTGTGACCGATTTCAGCAAGCCTGAAAATCTTGAACGCGCAATCGCTGCTGGCCTGCGCGGCCAGCTTTCAACTGAGAGCCTGCTTACCGGCCTGCTCTATATCGATCTGGATATGCATCCAAATACCCAAGCCAAATTCTACCTGCCGCCGCATTCGGAGTACGAAGAAATCCCGACGCTGCCGAATCCTTTCGAACAGGCTCAGTCGGCTGCTGCCAGGCTAATCGGCCAGCTCGACAAGATTCAGTTGGATCAGTTGGTTGATACCGCCACCACCGCGTTGAACACCGCCACCGCTACTTTAAACGCATATAAGGAACTGGCGCAGTCGGATCAACTAAAGAACGCGATCACTTCAATCAATCGAGGCGGTGAAAGTATCGAAAGCGCCGCCGCGAGTCTGCGCCAGCTGTCCGATAATCTCAATCGTACGATTGGTCCGCTCGGACCGCAGTTGCAGGCGAGCGTGCGCAATGCCGATGCCACCCTGAAGCAGGCGCAAACCACACTCAACACCCTCAACATGGAACTCCGGCCCGATTCGCCGCTGCTCTACCAGACCAGCCAGACTCTTTCCGATGTCTCCAACGCCGCCCAGGCAGTCCGCCATCTTGCCGATTATCTCGACCGTAATCCTGACGCGATTATACGCGGCCGCGACTTCCAGAAGGCATCCAAATGAGCCGTTTGCGAACCCTGGCTGGAGTTGCACTGGTGCTCAACCTCGTCGCTGCCGGATGCTCCATCACGTCGCCGCGCCCCGACCTCTCGCAGTACTACGTCCTGACAGCCATCACCCCACCCTCGTCGACGCCGATCTCTCGCCAACCGCCGTCGATCGGCTTGGGACCAATTAATTTGCCCGGCTATCTCGACCATGACGAGATCGTGACGCGTGTCGGGCCAAATCAACTGGATCTTTCTCCAACTGATCGCTGGGCCGAGCCGGTCGATCAGAACTTCAAGAACGTTCTCGCGCGTAATCTCGGTGAACTCATCGGGACCGACCAGATCGTTCAGTTTCCTTGGTTCAGCAACGCCAAACTCGATTACAAAATTGAACTCAACGTCAGCCGCTTCGACGCTGACAAATCAGGCGTCGTGACCCTCAATGCCAAGTGGATTATTCGTGATCCCCGTAGTAGCCGGATTCTGCTCGTGCGCGAAAGCGCCTTGACCCAACAGGCTTCCAGCACTTCGACTGCCGCTGAGGTCGCGGCGTTGAGCCAAACCTTGGGTTCACTCAGCCAGGCAATCGCGAGCGCGATTCTTCAGTTGCAAGCACAGGAAACTCAATCATCTGCGAGAAATTTAGCGCACGCTTATCCGTCAGTGTGATGAAGGCCGCTGTTAGCGCCGCGTGCGCAGTCGGCCGCGCCAATAGCCGAAGAAATTCGCGCACTCGAGTTCGTGATAAACCGCTTGTTCGGTATCGAAGCGCGCCGCCGCCGCGAGCATCCGGACGGCATTGCGGGCCAGCTTGTCCAGATGATTGTGAGTGCGGCCGCCTGCGACTGCACTGCCGAAGCCGAATGCAAAACTCTTGCGCCGCAAATAGCGGCGGGTCATGCGATCCGCCCCGATTATGTGATGCACTCGCGCACTCGGCACGAAACCCATCACGCCGCCGCGTGCAATAATCCGCGCGTAGAGTTCCGTGTCCTCACCAGACATCGGATTGTTACCGACCACCCCAAGGTCTTCGCGAAAGCCCCCGAACAACTCGAAGGTCTCCCGCAGAAAGCCAGTATTCGCGCTGTAGTAGTTCTGCACCGAGTCGAGCGCCTTTTGCGGCAACTCGCTCAACCCCTGTTCATCGTGGACCGCCAGACGGCTATAGAGGCGAGGCCCCAGCCATGATGGCGGACGGCTCTCCCATCGCGGCAGTACGATCCCGCACGCCGCATCGAGCTTGCGATGCTCGATCGCGCCGAGCAATTCGATCGCCCAGTTTTTCTCGGCGATTGCATCGTCGTCGATAAAGAAAATGTAGTCACAATCTGATGTCGCCACGGCCCGATTGCGCGCATAGCTCGATCCCATCCGTGGCTCGACGATATAGCGCACCGCGATCGTCGCGTGGCGGGCGAACTGCTCGACCACGTCGCTCGTCTCATCTGTCGAGTTGTTATCGACGATCACGCATTCCGGTTCGATACCTTGCGGCCTTTGCAACGAAGTTATGCTTGCGAGCGTCTGCGCCAGCTGCGCGGCGCGATTACGAGTCGGAACGGCGACAGTCAGCTTGCGATTCAAGGCTGTCCCATCGCATGGGCGTGATTTGCGATGCCAGCGCGCTTTTTTGCGGATGGCGTCGATCGCGCTGACGGCATCGCCGAGGGCTTGGATCGTGCGCCCTGTTGATGCGTCGGCGTATTCTTGGGCGGCGGTAATGGTGCGGGCGAGGCGGTGAACACCACCGCACTAACCGTCACGTAAGGCGACGCATTCTGCTGTATCTCGCCTGGCGCGGTTAAAATAAAACCGAACTGGCGGGCAGCGCCCGGAAGAAATGGGATTACGGGACGGCTAAAGTCCGTAAACTGTAACGGCGTGATCACAATTGCGTGCTGTTCGCGAAAGACTTCCCGCAAGCTTTTCTCCCGCCCTTCATACCAGGTAACCGCCAATGCGACCTGATCGAGCGCTCGATTGCCCGCATTTGTGATCGTTCCAAAGATTCCCGGTACCCGATCCTCGGACATCTTCATCGCCACATCGCTTAACTTGAGATTTGAAACAATGTACGCCTGGCTCAAAGGACGCTCGCGGATGATCGCTTCGGTCCGCGAAAGTTCCGCACTATAGACCGTTTTCATCGCTCCGCTACCGGTCGCTCCGAACTGATCGGTCTCAGCGAGCAGCTTGCGATAGGCCGCTGCGGCCCGGTCGAAATCGCTCTGATCGTAAAGCGCCACGGCCTCTCGGTACTGATCTACAATATGATCGCGCGCGGCCAGCGAGGCGAGTACCCGCCACCGATGATGCTCCTTAGTCAACACGATCCAATCATCGTACGTAACCTTCGGATAGTCGCCGATGTCAAGTGAACGTGCTGCCTCTTCCCCACCGATGTGGTCAGGACCTGCGGCCGCGTCGAGCTTGCGTTCCCACAATGGAAGATCCGGCGTGGTCACCTTCACCGCCACCACCGCACGGTCATCCGTCCGCTGCATCTCCCCGACCTCGTAATGAGTATTGTGCAGGACCGCCCGAAACCACAACGGACTAGTGTCAGGGGCCATCGGGATTGCCGTCAGGAACTCGCTCAGGTCGCGATCTTTCTTGTCCTGCTCGGACAGCATTCCGTAGCACGCAGCGTAATTGAACTGTTGCAGGTAATCGAGATAGCGCTGCGCCGTTCCCCGCGGTGAATTACGGCTGCATCCGCTGAGCGCCATCAGACCGGCCAGGACGAACACGATGAGCCTCGCATGAGGGAACGCGTTTCTCCCACCAACCCGAGATTTCAGCAACTCCCGCCGATCCATTAACACCGTGAGCGTGATGCGGCGCGCGCGGCGCCCAGATCAAGCGGCTTGCTCGAATCCGATCGGCTATTCATTCAGCTGCGATTTGTTTCGTGACTTAGATTTTCTTTCGTTTCTTCGACAGGTAATCGACCAGCATATATTCCCCGAGATGGTCCGGCCGGGTATAGAGCGCGCGTCCGCGATTGATTTGGGTCATCTTCTCCACGAAGGCGCGCAGGCTCGGCGAGTCGTCGAGCATGAAGGTATTGATCGTTACCCCTTTACGGGTAACGCGCTCGACTTCCTTCAAGGTCTCCTGCGCGGCCCTTAAGCTGATTCCGCCGAAGGAAAGCGGCCATTCACAATAAAGCCGCTTGTTCAGGAAGTACGCCGTCGGCTGTCCATCGGTGATTACAATGACATGCTGATTGCGCGATGGATGACGGCCCAGCAGATCGGACGCGAGTCTTAGTCCGTCCTGCAGATTCGTGAACGGGTCCCCCATGTTCCATGAGGCTTCCGGCAAGTCCTTCAGTTTGAGTTCCACCGCGCGCGTGTAAAATCCCACGATGGCGAAGTAATCGCGCGGGAACTTCGTGCGGATCAGAGTCTCCAGCGCCAGCGCGACTTTCTTGGCGGCGGCGAACCGGCCTTCCCAGCTCATCGACCACGACATGTCTAGGCACAATACCGTCGACGACGAGCTGCCGTAATCGTTTTCGTAGATCTCGAAATCGCCTGGTTCAAGCGCGAGCGGTACGCCCGCCTTTCGCGTCAGCGCATGTTTAAGTGTCGCCACCAGATTCAGATTCAGCGGGTCCCCGAACTGATACGGCCGCGTCTCTTCCGGGCGCATCTCGGTGATTCCGCGATGGTCTGTGACGTGGCTACCTGAACGGTCGCGCAACAACCCCTGATAGATATCGCGCAGCGCAAGCTGGCCGATCCGGCGCACGCCCTTGGGCGATAACTGCATATTCTCGCCCTTCTGCATCATGTAGCCGGATTGCTCCAGCATCATCATCACTTGCCGCAGATTCTGGAAATCTTGCAACGCCTGCTGCCCGAGCAGTTCCTTGAGATCCTCCATCGAGACGGTCTCGAAGTTCCCCGACATCAGGTCCTGTTCGAGCTGGCGCATCCGCTCCATTTCGCGCATCAAGTCGAGCGCCTGGTCATAGTCGAGGCTCTTCGGCCCGTGGAACATGTGGTTATAGCGGTCGCGGAAATTCTCGAGGTCGCGGATATTCTCGTATTCCTCCAGTAGCGCATCGAAGTCAGCCTGCGCCTGCGCGTCCTCGAACTGATAGCTCTCCAGTTTGCGCAATGCCTCAGACAGCTTGCGCGGCATGCGCTGGAGCTGCCGCTCTTTCTCTTCGACCCCTTCTTTTTGCCCCTGCAACTCCTGGAGTCTCTGCCGTTCCTTGTTCAGGATCTCGTCGAGCTTCTGCTCGATCGCCGAAAGCGCGCTTTTCAGATTGAAGTCGCGGTAGCGCTGGCGCATCTCCTGGCGCAATTGCTCAAGGAACTCTTCGAGCCCAGTCACCTTTACGCCGTCGAAGTCCATCCCTTGGCGCATCATCCAATCCATCGCCTGGCGTACGTCGTCGGTGAAGGATAGATATTCGGCGAGCTTCTCGAACACCTTGCCGGCGTCGAGCTTGAGCTGCTGCGTACCGTCCCATTGCGTATAGCGCGTTATAGGCATCGGGATATTCCTCGGGAAGCCGCCTCCGCTCCGTCCACGCCCTTCAGGCGTGATAAGCGAAGCGCCCGCCCTGCCGATCCTTGTTGAGCTTCTGATGGAGATGCAGGCCCTCGAAAATCAACTCGCTGGCCGTCGCCATCAAACCCGGCGACTCAAACACCCCAAGCTGCTCGACCACCTCGCGCAGTCCCGGTACCTCGCGCAGCGCGTCCATATATTCTGACGACGGCGCAGTGTCCGACACCTCGACTCCCCACCCCTCGTCGAAGTAAGTAACCACTGGTTTCAGGTCTTCGAGCTTCAAAACGCGATCGAAAACCTTCAACACCGACCGATTGATCAGCCGCTCGATCAGGTCGTCTTCCTTCTTATCTTCACCGGCATACTCAAGTTCGAGCTTGCCAGCCGTTGAGGCGTAGAGCGAATGCAGGTCGGAGATCCGCGGCACAATCTCGTTCTCGCCGGTGCGAACCGCCCGCTTTTCAGCGTTGGCTATCGCCGATTCAAGATTGTTTATCGTTACCCGCACCGAGACGCCCGACGACTGATTAATCTCGTTGGAAGCCCGCGCCTCAAACGTGATCTGCGCAAGAATATCTTTCATGAATTGCGGGATCCGTACCGGCGTGTCCGCCCGCAGCGGATAGCTGCATTCCTGCTCCATGATCGCAACTTCATGCTCAAGTGTCTTCGGATAATGCGTTCTGATTTGGATATCGAAGCGGTCCTTCAGCGGCGTGATAATCCGCCCGCGCGACGTGTAATCCTCTGGATTTGCGCTGGCGACGAACACCACGTCTACTGGCAGGCGGATTTTATAACCCTTGATCTGGACATCTTTCTCCTCCATCAGGTTGAACAACCCGACCTGCACTTTTTCCGTCAGGTCCGGCAGTTCATTGATCGCGAAGATGCCGCGATTGGTGCGCGGAATCAGCCCGTAATGAATCGTCTCGGTATCGGCCAGGTAGCGGCCCTCGGCGACCTTAATCGGATCGATTTCACCAATCAGGTCGGCCACCGAAACGTCGGGCGTCGCCAGCTTCTCGGCATAGCGATGCTCCCGGCCAATCCACACGATCGGTGTCGCGTCACCTTGTTCAGCCACTAGCGCGATACAGCGCTGGCAGATCGGCGCGTACGGGTCGTCGTTAATCTCGCAACCTTTGATTGCCGCAGTTTGCTCGTCGAGCAATAGCGCGAGCGATCGGATAAGCCGTGACTTCGCCTGCCCGCGCTCACCCAGCAAAATCATATGATGACCCGCGAGCACGCCGTTCTCGATCTCCGGCAACACCGTGTCGTCATAGCCGATGATCCCTGGCAGGACGCGCTCCTTGCGCCGCAACCGGTCGAGCAGATTATCGCGCATCTCGATTCGCACCGGCTTCGGCCGATAGCCAGCGCGCTTCAATTCTCCGAGAGTATTTAACTTGAGCAGACTCTGATCCATGTGCTGACGCCGAAGCGAATGCCTGCCGCGTCAGACGGCGGCGGGATCGATCGCTTTGAAAAGCGGCTCGAGCAGCGCGTAGGTTTCGGCCAACGGCTGTGAGAGCACGCGGGTTGAGACTAGCACCGTCATGAAATTCGTATCGCCTTCCCACCGCGGCACCAGATGCCAATGCATATGGTCGGCGAAACTGGCCCCCGCAGCCCGGCCCAGATTTGCCCCTACATTAATCCCGGAAGGCTTATAGGCTTCTCGCAAATTAGCCACGCTGGCTGCAATCAGGTCCGCGACGGTATTCCGCTCCTCGCGATCCAGCAACTCCGGCGAAGCTGCATGCGCTCGGGGCGCTACCATCAGATGGCCACTGCTGTACGGATAACGGTTGAGCATCACCACTGCGCGCTGCCCCGCATAAAGAACGAGCCGCTCACGCATGCCTCTTGCTCCGAGCCGTCCGAAACAGAAGATGCAGCGCTTTGATCGTTTACCGGCAGTAGTCAAATAGGCTGAACGCCACGGCGCCCACATCCGCTCCAAGCCGCCGGCAGGATCAGGTTGAAGAGGGCTTGCGCCCGGATTCCGCCGCGCCATTGACTTCCACTTTGAGCTCTTTCCCTGCGCGGAAAAACGGAATTCGCTTCGCTTCAACCTCGACCACTTCGCCCGTCTTGGGATTGCGGCCCTGGCGCGCCTTCCGGCCCTTCACCCCAAAACTGCCAAATCCGCGGATTTCGATGCGACGGCCTTTTTCGAGTACACCGGTCATCGCCTCGAACATCGCGTTGACCACGGTCTCTGCCTGCCGTGAAGTGAATCCTTCCCGGCGCGCCATCAGTTCATCGATAATTCCGCGCTTGGTCATGCTACCGCAGGCCGATGACGCCGCAGCTTAGCGATCGCGCCGGGCACCTCGCGAGGCGCGCTTCTCGCCACTGTCTTCACGATCCAGCCGCAGCTCCTCGTTGAGAATATCTTCGAGCGAAAAACGCTGTGCTTCGTGCTCGCGCTTGAGATACGCCTGCATCTCCTCGCGCTCCTCATGCGCCCGCAGGGTTTTCACCGAAAGCCCGATCCGCCGCTCCTTGCTGTCGACCTGAACCACCAGCGCTTCGACCTCGTCGCCGACCTTATATAACGACGACGGCTTGTCGACCCGCTCATTGCTGAGCTGCGAAATGTGAATCAGCCCCTCGATACCCTCTTCGAGTTCAACAAATACCCCGAAGTCTGCCACCGAACTGACCTTGCCAGTGATTCGGCTGTTGAGCGGGTAGCGCTGAGCGACGGTGTCCCATGGATCCGTGCCGAGTTGTTTGATTCCAAGGCTGACGCGCTCATGCTCGATTTCGATTCCGAGCACCATTGCTTCAACCTCGTCGCCCTTCTTGAACAGTTCCGACGGATGACGCACCTTTCGCGTCCACGACAGATCGGAAATATGTACGAGGCCGTCAATTCCCGCCTCGATTTCAACGAACACGCCGAAGTCGGTGATCGATTTCACCCGGCCCTTGATCGTGCTGCCCACCGGATGAATCTCCGCCAGCGCCTCCCAAGGATTCGGCTCGGTCTGCTTCAGGCCCAGCGAAATCCGCCGATTTGCCTCATCGACCCCGAGCACCTGCACATCCACCGTATCGCCGACATTTACCAGCTTCGACGGATGGACCGCGCGCTTGCTCCACGTCATCTCGGAAACGTGAATCAGCCCTTCGATGCCCTTTTCAAGCTCGACAAAGGCGCCGTAGTCCGTGACGCTGACGACCTTCCCTTGGAAACGTGCCCCGGGGGGGTAACTCTCGGCGGCCTTGGTCCAAGGATCGGGCATAATTTGCTTCATGCCGAGTGAGACCCGCTCGCGTGAGGGGTCGTACTTCAGCACGACGACCTTCACCTTGTCGCCAACCTTCAGCACTTCCGACGGATGCTGCAAGCGGCCCCACGCCATGTCTGTGATATGGAGCAGGCCGTCTATTCCGCCCAGGTCAACGAATGCGCCGTAGTCGGTAATATTCTTGACGGTGCCTTCGAGGATCACGCCTTCTTCGAGCACCTTGAGCGTCTGCTCTTTGAGCGAAAAACGCTCGCGCTCGATCACACTTCGGCGTGAAACCACAACATTGCCGCGCGCCCGATTGAACTTCAGGATTTGAAAACGGCCGCGCTGGCCGACGTAACGATCAAGATTACGCGCCGGCCGCAAATCGACGTGTGACCCGGGCAGGAAGGCCGGCACACCGATATCAACCTGCAGCCCGCCTTTGACCTTGCCGAGGATTACGCCCTCGACCGGAGTTTCGTTTTGGAACGCACGCTCGAGTTCACGCCAGACTTTGAACTTCTCAGCCTTGGCGTGCGACAGCATCACCGTGCCATTTTCGGTTTCGGTGCCCTCGAAATAGACGTCAACCTCGTCGCCTTCCTTGATCCCGACGTTACCATCGTGATCAAGGAACTCGGCGAGCGGCACCTGGCCTTCGCACTTGTAATTGATATCGATTATGACGTTGTCGCGAGTGATCAGGAGAACCGTGCCGGTAAGTACATCGCCTGACCGCGGTGCGTGCAGGCTCTGTTCCATCAACGACTCGAAATCATTCGTTCCTCCGTTCGTCTGTTCGGACAAATCTTTCTCCATTTATTGTGGGACCTTTTTCAGGACATCGAGGCTACTGCAATCCATACAAGGCTGCTTCGCGCGTTTCAAGAGCTACTAAGCGTCGCCTCCAGCAAGGACGCAGGCTTTCAGCCGCGCGACTACTTCGGCCACGCTGTCATTCGTCGAATCGATTACGATGGCATCATCCGCTGGTTTCAGCGGTGCCAGCTCTCGCTCCTGATCGCGCCGGTCGCGAGCCTCAAGCTGCGCGCAAACCTCGTCTAAGGTCGTTGACACTCCTTTTTGAATCAATTCTTTATAGCGCCGTTCGGCGCGTGTGCGTAGATCCGCATTGAGGAAGAACTTGAACTCGGCATCGGGGAAAATAACTGTGCCGATATCGCGCCCTTCCATGACAATAGCACCCTTGGAGCCCGCCGTCTGCTGCAATTCGCGCATATACACACGTACGATCGCCATCGCCGACAGCCGCGATGCGCGATCGCCCACGACGGGATCGCTTAAGTGCGCTGCGACGTCCTCGCCGTTGAGCAGCACGCGGTCCTGTTCAAGGCGGAGCGTAATTGAATCCAGTAATGGTTCCAGCCGAGCCGCAGCATCCGGCGCGTCGGGGTCGATTCCACCACGGCCCGCAGCCAGAGCCACCGCACGATACATTGCGCCGGTATTCAGATAGGTGAAGCCTAGCTCTCGGGCAAGCTCCCGCGCGACGGTCGATTTGCCGGCCCCCGTTGGGCCGTCAATCGCCACGATCGGCTGGCGGCCTGAGACTTTCGCTTCGGTGAATTTGCTCAAAATCGGTTGGGAAGGCGCTCTGCTCTACGAGAAGCTAACCATGCTCACCGCTTATTGCAGCGGCTCGATCGAATCTAAACGATCGCTCAACGATCATCTTCTACTGCGCTATTGATTACTGGCCTCAAAATCCCAAGCGGGATGCATGCTTAGAGCTAGCACCCCCGCGGCCACGCCGACCCAGCCTACTTTAGATTCTCTCGCATCCGGCGCCCGCGTTCGAACAATGCGATCAGTTGATTCGCGTTCCCCCGTTCGACCGCCTGCTCAAATTCCTCGAACGACGCACGGAACAGCCGCAGTGTTTCGATGATCGCCTCACGATTCGTCAGGCAAATATCCCGCCACATCTCCGCCGATGACGCCGCGATCCGCGTCGTGTCGCGCAGACCACCCGCGCCAAACTCCGCCGCTCGTTTGCCGTCAACGTATTCATCGGCCAGCGCCGCCGCCAGCGCACTTGCTGCTATTTGCGGCAGATGGCTCGCGCGCGCCAACAGTCCATCATGGACTTCGGGCGCCATCCGCTCGACGCGAGCACCAGTCGCTCGCCACAGCGCCTCGACCTTATCGACCGCTTCCGGCGTACTCCGCGCCGACGGCGTCACGATCACGCGGCGATCGCGAAACAGTTCCTCGTCTGCCGCGATTGCACCGGTAGTCTCTTTGCCTGCCACCGGATGGACCCCGACCAGCGCCATTGCCGGCCCGAGCAAAGGTTCAAGCTCGCGCACCACCCAGCCCTTGACGCTGCCGACATCCGTCACCACGCAATTGGCGGGCAGATGAGGCGTCATCGACACCAGCGTCGACGGGAACGTCAATACTGGCGTCGCCAGCATCAGCAGGTCTGTCCCATATGCGGCTTCGACCGGATCGCGCGTCGCCACGTCGATTATCCCCCGCTCCAATGCGACGTCGAGATTCGCCTG
>Ga0335072_10012718_pt1 | contig 12020 bp, 8 predicted proteins | sample Lox_Sample_21_FD_206725 | JGI IMG/M metagenome (GOLD analysis project Ga0335072, IMG submission 206725) | Soil microbial communities from Loxahatchee National Wildlife Refuge, Florida, United States - Lox_Sample_2.1 | ecosystem: Environmental > Terrestrial > Soil > Wetlands | place: USA: Florida...
TTGTGAGCCTGACACAGCATGAACTGCCCGATAGAGCCTGCGTATCAGTTCTAGATAAGCTCGGAGCGGACGATCAAGGCTCCGTCTGAGTAGCGGACTGGGTAGCAAGCAAAGGTGGCGAAGACGTGCGCAGCAGCGCCTGTAGTCCTCAGCCGCTGCAAAATCGAAATCGTTGGGCGTTATTCCGAAGGCCTTCACGAAGATTTCCCGCCAAATGTCGCAGTCCTTGAAAACGTGGCCGCAACCGCAGAGGGCCTCCGGGCCTCGGTCCCATAAATCCACAAGCTCGCCGACTGAAAAGAAACCCGGCAGTTGGCCTAGAATTTGGTCGAGAATCGTGCTTCCGCTTCTATCCCAGCCAGCGATATACAGCACCTTTACTTTCTCCTCGTCCATCGATCAGCTCGCCCGCACATAACGCAAAAGGTACAGTTTCAGAGTTCGAATCATCTCCCGATCCTCTTCATCGAGGCCAAGCAGCACAAGTCCACAGGCAAAGACTGTCGTTCCTAACGCTAGCGTGGTCAACAGGCCAATCCATGGAGGCCTAACCTCCATCGGACGCGCGACGAAAATCACCCCAGCTGCCACAGTAGCGGCGAACAGCCCCTTGAGCCACCGTCTGTCGTAAGGCCAGAAGCCGGTCGTGGACCAAACCACCAAGAGTAGTGCCACAAGCATTGCCGCTTCGCTGCACGCTGTCGCCGACGCCGCTCCCATTGGACCGAATCGCGGAATTAGCAGATGATTGAGGACTATGGAAAGAGCTAGCCCCCCTCCAGCAATCACGGCGAAGACCTTTTGCCGGGCCGTGAAGATCATCAGGGTTCCAATGGGACCTACCAGGGCGTCAGCCAGACGAGTGAATGAAAGAATGATCAGCGGTCCCGCGCCGTTCGCGTATTTGCCTCCGTAGAGAACGGCCAGCACTTGCTGCGGAGCGGCGAAGAACAAAAGAAAGAACGGAACGTTGGCGAACAGCACCCATTTCGACACGATCTTATACACGTGTTCAAGTCTGTCGATTTGAGAGCCTCGGTAGAGGAAGGCAATACGCGGCGCGACGACCGCGTTGAGTGCACCAGCTACGACGCCAAACAATACCGAGGCCTGCGCTGCAGCTTGGTAGATGCCGACGCTCGCTGAGTCCGCGTATGCGCCTAGGAACAGCCGGTCAACCCACGGAATTAGGTTCACGAATGCAGCGCCGAGCCAGGCGGCCGCCGAAAATCGCAGCAACTCGCTCGCGACCGCCTTCGACACGATTGGGCCATGAAACCATACGTGCGGGAAAAGTTTTTCCTGATACCACATTGCCAATACCAGCGCCCCGCCGAAAGAAAGGACTGTCGCCAATGTTGCCCCGAGCAGGCGCCAGCCGATGATATAGAACACGACGATGAGAGCAAGATTTACAGCGGGTTGCGCAAGCAGTTCCGCGTAGACACGGTAGTTGATTGATTGGGACACCGTGGTCGAGGCCGCAGCTACTTTCAATCCTGCCGCCAGCGGAAATCCTACTGCGAACAGCCGAACGACCAAAAGCAGGTCGGCCTTGCCGAAGATGTGCCGCGCCAACTCTGGCGCGATTGCAAAAGTCAACACGCCAATGCAGGAACCGAAAAATAGTGTGAGGATCAGGGATTCTCGTACAACTGCTCCCAAGCGTTTCGGGTCCTCGGTCGCATACGACGTCGCACAGTGGATTACACCATTGTCTAGGCCAAGGGGAGTGAAAAGGCTACTTACTTGAAGTAATGCCCAGCCAATGGCGTACAAACCGAATTCTGCCGGCCCCAACAACCTCGCGAGGACGATCTGCGCACCAACGTTGAGGGCGCGTCCGACTAGGCTGCCGCTGAGTGTGACGATCGACCCACTCGCAAGCCACGCGTGATCCTCGCTCTTTCCGCGTTTCGATACCGCGATGGGCTGGGGTTGATCCAGCGTCGGCACATCAGTACTGTTGTCAACAACCGTCATCATACGTTCTTCTATCGAGAAATTCGTGCACGTGGGGGCCAATCCAGCAGGCCACTTTTGTGCCGATCAGACTGTTGCCTGCATTGGCCCGCCAGGGGATATCGGAACGGATGTACGAGGGCGCGCTAGCGCAAGCCGAGCCGATGAAATCTCTGAGAGCCGGCACGCAACAGCAAGGATGATCCAAAATGGAGCAATTAACAGAGGCTCTTCAAGGAAGAGATTGAACCCCGCAAATACACCCATCGCAATCAAAAGGTTGGCCACGGCCAGCGAGTCGGCATCAACGCCCCTGCTGCGCAGGTTTTTCAGCAGTGGAAGGAGTGCTTTCCCGTAGCAAAAGAGAAATAGGCCAAGGCCCACGATCCCCGTGCGGGCAAGCAGCGTCAAGTAACTGTTGTGGGGCAGGCCCACGTTGAAGATGCCCGTCTCGCCCGGGTCAGAGGAACAGATCTGAACGCCGAATCCAGCTCCGAGGACGGGATGTGCAAGCCACAGGGCCATTGCCTCGGCCCACCGGATCAGCCGAAACTGAAAGTCTGGGTCATCGAAAATCGTTATGCCCATTTTCACAGCGTCAGTCAAATCCTGGAAGAGAGAAAAATGGCCCATGAGCAATAACACGGCGACTCCGCACAAAGAAGCCAGGACAACCCTCTTGCGCCTCTCGACGAATAGAAGCGTGAGGGGAGCGGCCGCCGCGACGCTGAGTACCGCGGAGCGGCTAAGGGAGGCAGAAATAACGATTAAGCATACCAGCGCAGCCGCGATATTGATCCACCGTCGCTCTTTCTTCAGAAGCAAATACGAAAGCAGCGCCGCAAGGGAAAAACCTAGGTTCGACCCTAGATCCCCGGCAGGCACCCTCTGTAAGGCACCGAAGGGGGTCATGAATCGTACGGTGTCAGGCAGCAGGCCAAAGTTCCATCCTGTAACAACTTCCGTAGCAAGCGCCGCACCCGGTATGAGCGCCCCGTAAACCAAGTATTGCGTTATTTTGATTGCAGACTTTCGGTCGCGAATCGCCACGTACGTCAACGGAAAGAACAAACTGTAGCCGAACATGGCCAAGTCCCGAAGCGCCAGGATGTGATAGGTGGGCCAAGCAAGGACAGCGTAGGCAATTGCTAAAATACAAAGGCACCAGATGGCCCTGCCGATTGCGCCGGTTCCCTTTCCTGTGATGATCCATCTCTGAAACCATGCGCGTCGCCGCCGGAGAGTTAACGCAACTAGAAGGATCAGTGTGACGTCAGTTGGGAATATGGGCACTGATCCAATCCAGATGCCGTAGTTAGCCTCATTGCCCAAGCTCAAACGCGTTATGAGGACATACGCCAGGATTACGACGACCTCCGGAGTAGGCTTTCTCGCACGTTGGAGCCGTTTTGAGCGAACCCCAGTGAGCCGTGCCGCAGCAACAGATGCGCGATTCTCGGCTCGTGGGAGTTCACGATTTGAACTCTGACGATTGTGTTGAGAGGGCATCTTCTCGTTACGCAATCATGTTCCAGCCACCGAGAAACGATGTGGGCCGATCCGACCCCGCAATCTGCTGAAATAGCCTGGTGCGCCTAATACAATCCACGATGAGTCGGTGGGGTGTACTACATTTAGCTCAGCGCACTCAAAACAGGCCTGCCGTGCCAGAGACGAGATGCATACAGACGTATACGTGATGGCACCATGGAAGCCTCCATCATGGTGTCCGCCCGGAGAGATCCAATTCGCGCCGGAATAATCGGATTTCCCCTTGTTGTAGTTCGCAAAGAAAAGTGAGGTGGCCGTCACAACCTGCTGGGCCTCGGCAAAGCATTTTTCGATCTGATGCCGGGCAGCATGAGTCAAAATGGAATGCGCGAGAATAAAATCAAACCTTCTGTTGAAAGAAGTCAGTGTGAATTGATCGTCATTGCTGAAGGTCGGGTTTTTCTCCTCGATCGTCCCCTGATCCAAATTATGCCTGATGCCTTCTTCCAGGATTTCGCGATTCGGCTCGACCCCCGCGTAATTTCCCTTGTCGAGATAGGGAATGAAGAATTTCCCTGCACGCAATGATCCGCACCCGATATCGAGCAGCGAGTGGTTTGGCCGGAGCCCACATGCCTTCAACAGTTCGAACTGATGAAGGCCAAGGGTCTCATACATCTCCGGAGGACCCACACGGTACTTATAGGCGGGATATCGAACCCGCCCGACCACGTTTTCGAGGGCCGACCGAGGATGCTTGAGCGCCCAGAACATCTTGCCTGCAAGTCGCATTGGGTCTCCCTTTAACGCTGCTGCGCACTCAAGCTGGGAGCAGCGGACTTGAAAAACTTTCCATATAACGCCCCGCCAACTTTCGCCAGCCAAGCTGTGCGGCCGCATAAATAGTAGTGCTCGGTCACAACAGCACCTCCGAAAGACAATTTGAATCGCGCTGTCGGATGCGTCAAATGTCGGATCCCTCCGAAATCGAAGATTAGAATCCCCTGCGCGTGGTAGTGCTGCATCGCATGCCAGTGGAGATAACGATTGAGGGCCCCACAGTTGCTGGCGTGTTCCACCGAATCAAACCTTGCGCTACCGGAGTACAGCAGCCGGACAGCACGCGCTTCGGTATCGCGAAGAAACAAATGACAACACATGGGCCGCCGATGGTGGTAGACGACGAACGCGTCGCCATGTGCGAGGAGTTCGCGAAACTGGCCCGTGGAGAGCGTTGGGACGGGGCCTTTGGCCTTAGCGAAGGAGTTGTATAGGGGCAGGAAGTCACGCAGAGCTCGCGACGAGTTGTGCTCGACTTCCACCGCGCTCAGTTTCTGTGCGCGCTGAATTTCATAGCGGCAACTCTTTTTTTTCATCGCACTGAGAATCCTTTCGAGGCCCACCGAAAGATCGACGTGCGTGGTGAGCATGGATTGGTGGCTTACCATGTTTGCCACACCACTCAGCTCGCATGACACGGCGAAGAACCGCACGATGTCACTCACCATCATCGATCGACTGATTTCTAGAGCGGCCCTGTGGCTGGGGAAAAAGACCTTCCGATAGCGAATCAGACCACCCAATCGGCGTTCGAATGTAACCATCTTGGAATAATTGCGCTGGGAGTCTGCGCTAGAGGTCAACCCACAAAATCGCTCATCAGAGCGTTGCGTACGCCCAGCAACTCACATCGCTGGTCCAAGCCTATTTGCCGGTCTGCAATCGATCAAGGTTTCGTGTTTTGGAAGCCGCCGCGGCGATTCAGATCAATCCATGTTTCTTCATTCTCCGAAGAATTCGAGCGTTCCATCCAACTCTGCAGCGTCTCGCACTTCCCGAACGGCTTCGGCCATTGGGAAACAACGCGTCTGATGGGAGCTCTCCCGGGCGCGAAGCAAGCGTGTTATTGCAACGGAGGACAACTCAGCTTCCCGAAGCGCGTAAGATCTCCAGAACAGTTTTCAGGAGGATCTTGAGGTCTCGTCCAAAGTGCCAGTCCTCGATATAGGCGACATCGAGCGACATGTTTTTTTCAAACGACGGATCCCGACGAGCCGTTACTTGCCACAGGCCGGTTATGCCCGGCTTCACGTCGAGCCTCCGAAGATGTTCGAGGTCGTAGCGTTCATAATCATCGAGGGGATGCGGCCGCGGACCCACCAGACTCATGTCTCCTCGAATTACGTTCCAGAGTTGCGGCAATTCGTCGAGGCTGTACTTTCGCAGAAACCGGCCCACTCGGGTAACTCGGGGATCGTCCGTAATCTTAAAGAAGGGCCCCGCGCGTTCGTTGCGCCTTCGGAGTTCTTCTTTCAGGGCATCGGCGTTCCTCACCATGGTTCGGAACTTATAACACCTAAATTGTCGGCCCTTCTTGCCGACGCGTAGCGAACAGTAGAAGACGGCCCCGGGAGAATCCCGCCTAATCGCGATGGCCAGAATAATCAAAAGAGGAGAGAGAATAACGAGTGCCGCCGTGGCGACACTTACGTCCAACAATCGCTTGAAAAACAAACCGACGATCGGAATGGGCTTGCTATGGAGATCCATCACCGGGAAATCTCCCAAATGATGAATCGGGGCTTTCCAACCAATCCCATCATAAAGTTCTGGGATCACTTTCACGTCTAGGCCGCGATTCCGCGCGTCTTCCGCTATTCGCTTGACGAGTTCGCGCTCGGAAGGAATTGTGATGAATACCTCATCTATGAATTCGGTGCGGATCACTCTGCCCAAATCATCGACACGCCCGAGGACGCGTGGATCGTCCGTATGATTGCTGTCAACGAACCCCCTGACCTTGTAGCCGAGCACTTGGTTGTCCTCAAGAAATCCTGCGAGCGCCTGTCCCACCCTTCCGCAGCCGACGATGAGCGCATTGCGGGCGCCGACTCCTTCTGTGACGCGGCGGATAACCAAATGCCGTCTCGCCAGCCGCCAGGAAACCAGTGTGATGAAGTTCAACAATCCACTGAACAGCACAACGAAGCGGGAAAGAATCTTCGTACCGGAGACGAAAATGAAGGCGGTGAGCACCAAGGTCGCGCAGGTAACGGCCCAGGCCACAGCTAGGGATTCTCCTACTGCGGTTCGTTCGCGAAGCGTGCGGTACAAGTGCTGGCTCTGGCAAAACAGCACAATCAAGGCCATGTAGACCAGCAGGATTGCGCCATACGGACGGAAGCCGGGATCAAAAGACAGTCCCCAGTGCGCGGCTGACAAAAACCCACCGCGTGCAACTTTTCCGAAACGGAGATAGAACGCGACGATCCCGTCCATTGCTACGAAAAACACGTCGAACAACACATAGCCGATCTGGATCCAAACACCGCTTGGAATCCGCAACGCGAGCGAGCCCTTGTGAATCGCGGATGGAGATGGCCGAACGAAAGGGCTGTGGCCGTTAAGCGAAGAACCTTGGCCGGTTCTCTGCACACGAGCTCGAGCAGTACCCGTAGCATTCATCGAAGGACTCCTCTCGCCGTCGGGAGGATCAACAGAATCGTTGCTTAGAAGTCTTTGCGGCTCTTACGGTGCTTTCCTGATAGCTGTAGGTCCGCCTCGTAGTTCAGACGCGGAGCATTACCTGCCGCTCGCGGAGGTTGTACGGATGGGTGCCGGACGTTCGGCCGAGCGGAGATCTACTGGACTCCTCGCGTGCAGGAGACCACTTCCAGATCCCCGGCGCTCACATCGACCATCACAGAGCGCTTGATCAAGCTGATAGAAAGGACGAGTCTGAAATTTCCCTTCCGCCTGGCAACAATCCCTTCGGCACCTTGCAAGGGACCTTCGATCACGCGCACTCGTTGACCGATAGTCAGGTAGCGATGTGGCAGGGCAGAACTCCCTTGCGCCAATGCGCGCCTTAAAGATTCCACCTCTCCTTCTTCCAGTGCGGCCGGCAAGCCATTGAATCCCACGAGCCAAGCGACACCGCGCACCTCGAGGACCCGAAGACGCTCGCGCAAGGGAATACGAACGAAGACGTATCCTGGGAACAATGGCAGCTGCAGCCGCATTTGTCGGTCTTTCCAGCGACGCACGGACCGATAGGCGGGTAAGAACGAGTCGATCGATCGCTGCAAGAACTGGTCGTGGACCCCCCTCTCATGATTGGCGCGGGTGTATGCCGCATACCATCGTGGTTCCCAGTAGGCCGCCAGGTCGGCGAACTCTCCTTCGCGGGCAAACGACTCAATCGAATCGCGACTTGCTAACGACGCTTTCTGCACGGTGGTGATCACCGGTTCCTCCCTAATTACGCTGGAAACTCGTGGTGGGATGCTGCTTAACACAGCTTCGCCCCGTCACTCACAGGGTTTATGTGACCTAACCCACTTATTTCCAGCCACTTGGCAGAGCCGTGGAGCCTACGCGCTTAAGAACTCTCGCCAAATGTAACCGCCGAACGGTCACCTCTTGAGCGATCTCTTGGCCCCTTGCCAAAGCCTCGCTGCAACTCTTCCCACATCGTTGCTCGAAACACGGGGCCGTTTTCCAAGTCGCGTTCTCATCCCCGATCTTCCCTGTCCGACGATTCCGCCCTGCCGGGTTCGCGTTTGATGAACGGCTCCCAAGGCCTGGCACCGGATGCTTTGCCTGTGGCGCCGTTTGAGGAATGCGAAGGGAGGTGCGACCGGACGCTGCCAAGAACCTCCTGGGCTAAAGTCTTGCGGGGATCTTGCGGATCCATCTGCCGCCATTTCTCGCCGGCGAACACCCACACCACGCCGAGCGCGCCGGCGAGAAACATGCCCCCGAAAGTGACCAAGGGAATCGACGGAAACGACTTCCTTTCAGGCACGTCGGCCGGGTCGAGTACGTTGACGCTCGGTGTTTCTTTGGCTTCCTGTACTTTTGCCAGCTCATATTCTTGAGTGAGGCCTTCATACACCGCCTCCTCGACTTTCGTTTGCCGATACAGGTCCGCATAGTTCACACCAAGTTTGGGGAGCTGGCGAACCGAAGGGTACACAGATCCTGTATCTTGAGAATCTGCGCTGTTGTTATTATCAGAAGTGCCGCTGACTTTCGTGAGTTGCTGTTCGAGTTCATCCACGCGTGCCTGAGCTTCGCGAACTCGGATGTTATTATCGGTGTATATCTGCTTCAGAGATTCCAACTGCGTCTTTGCTGCTATTAACTGCCCGTCTAGCTCGGCCGCAGCGGCAATTATCGCCTTGCCTTGCTCCGGCACGTCAATCGCGCCGTTCTCGCTAGCGAACTCGCTGAAATTCTTCTCTGCCGATTCCAAGTCCCGTTTAACTTGCGAGAGACGACCTTCCAGGAATACCCGCTCTCTGTGAGCCGAGGAGGTATTCTGATTCGTGACGACGTAATTCAGCGCTGCGACGTATTCCTGGGCCATTGCCGCAGCCCGCTGCGGACTCCGGTCAGCTACCTTGATTGAAATGATGCCGCTTTTCCTGTCGCTTGAAATGTCTGTATGGTCAAGCAACTTCTCGCGTGCGCGTTCCCAAGTCTGGACGCCATAAACCTTCCGAAGGTCGAATTTGCTGATCAAGTCATCCTCAACCGTTCGGCTCCCAAGGACCCCCACGAAAAGATCGCCGGAAGTCTTGAGCCCCAAAACGCCTCCAGCGAGGCTCGCCAGCCCCCCGCTGGCGCTATTTCCTTCCCCCCCTGTCTTCCCGAGGAGACCTGTCAGAATGCCGAGTCCCGAGGACTGTTCGTCCGGCGGCATCAGTCGGGCTGTAGACTCGTAGCTCGACGGAATCAGAAAAGAAATCACGCAGGAAACAACGAGCCCGACAACCAGGATCTTCCCCAAGAAACTGCGATGGCTCCAAAGCAGTCGAAGTCTGGCAACCATTCGCTCGGACCTCTGAGGATCGTGGACTTCCTCCTCGAGAATGAGGTCGTCATCCGGTCGAGCCAAGGCATCTTCCTGTTCCGTCATTTCTCTAAGAGCGCGGGATTCTTCATCCATGGTGTTTGCCGTCCGCAAAGAAGGAACCGCCCCTTTCTTCAATTTGCGGAATCGATGCCTTCAACGTCGCCCTCCAGTTGACCGGGGCCAAAACGCTACTTCAAATGATGTGGTCACGTCCGCCTGCCTCGTCGGCGAAATGACGGGGAAATCCCAGGTTTCATACTGTACCGAACCGGACAAGCTCAAAGTCGAGCGCAACCAGATCGACCCATTGACGCTTGCGTCCGTGATCGTTCCGCCGTTGGGTATGAACTCCTTGCTAACTTTTTCGTGGCGAAAATTGAGCTGCAGTTTGCTCTTCGGCGTAAACCAATAAGTCGCCCACGCGTCCGCCCCCTGACCTTGCCGCCCAACCCAGTTTCCAATCAGATCTCCGCCGTTCGTATAGCCGCTCACAAATCGGTCGTTCCAATAGAAGAAGCCGTGCTGCAGGGCGATTTGCATTGCCGGAGGGTCCGTATAGAGTCCCTCCGCGCGAAAATCGAGTTTCGGAACCTTCGGAATGCGCGGCATGTAGATTCCCGCTATGACCGCGGCTTTATCCCAATTGCGCCATGGACTGATTTCGTCATCCGTGAAAGCGTCCCCATAGAGCGTCAGCCAGTTGCGCAGCCTGGGGAACCGATAGGTGAAATCAAATCCGCCCCTGCGATCGCCCGGATCGCTTGGGGAACCGGGAGCACCATTCCCGACGGAGAAGACGGACTGTCCGAATCGGTGCAGTGTCATCGGAACACCCGCTCCCGCAAGGATGGTGGTGATCCCCATCCCCATTTCGAAATTGGGCGAAGGTTTAAGGCTGATCTTCCATCCGTCGATGAACGGCTGATCGGCGAGCGGCTGCGTCCAGGAACCGGTCAGCCCGGTAACAGCGCTGTTAACCCACTGTTGCCCCGTAAGCCGTCCCAAGAAAAATTGGATCCGAATCGGGCCGGCCACCTGCAAGAAGCCGGGCAAGGTGAACGGCGACACGCGATTGATTTCGAACATTTCGATGGGGGCCGCATTATTGCTGAACAACATCGGCCCACTCTGATCGGGACCCCACCACTGCTCTTGTTTCCCGAAGGTAAAGGCCCAATTCTCAAATTGCATTCCCACATAGCCATCCAGCAAATCCGCCTGGCTGATTGAAGGAACGGGATTGCCAGGAGGGATGGGCGGGGTCGGGCCACCCGCTGGAACCTCAACAAGAAGTTGGACCTGTTGCATCACCGTACGCGCAGAAAGCGGCAGAGCGGATGCCGAGGGTGCGAATTGATATTCCGCACGAGCGTAGCCGACCAAAGGCCCAGCCGTGGCCCAGCCCGACGCCCCGGCGATTACATTCCCGCCCTCCTCGTACGGGCGGCCGTAATCGTTGACGATGGTCTGACCGAAATCATACGCAGCGCCATCGCTCAACGGTTGGCCGCTGATCCCGGTGACGCGGGCATATGCCGATTCGACCCGGGCATTGCGATTCGTGCCGCCGGCGAGCAAGCTTAACTCGGTGGAAAATTCGTCGTTCAGATCCCGAAGTATGCGACTCGCAGCCGCGGGGCCGTTGGGATCCTCCGTAATTTTATCGCTCGCGTCGCTGATCAGCCGGGCGCACTCCATTCGTGTCCAGGGACGCTGGCCGAGGAAACCCTCGGGGATATAGCCCATCGCCTCCAAGCGTTCGAGCGCCGGATAGATCCAACTGTCCAGCGGGACGTACGGCGAACCCATGTTCTTTGGCTGGTAGGGGTGGTCGCTCAGAAGCTCGTCCTTCCAGCTGTTCCACTCACCCCCACCCAGGGTCGGATCGTGATGCATGCGATAAACCAACTCGCCGTTGAGCCACCCGATCGCGGTGCCCACGAGCACGTCCGATGGGAAGTGCTGCTTGCCCTCGACGCGCGCCGCACTGACGGCGGCCGCCGCTCCGTAGGCAAGCAACTGCGATAATGGGCCCGGGTATTCGTGGCTCAGCACGCTTGCGACGGACCACGCGACCGCCGCGTGATCGGACGGAAAGGAATCACCACCGCTCCAGAAGTCTCCATTGTGGTTTCCTTGAAAGGGACGCTCTCGGCCGGTCGCGTACCCCACGGCAGTAACCACAGCGAGGCTGTCCACAGCCGCCTCTCCTGCCAGCAATCCGGCTTCTCGCGCATGGTCGTTGTGGGTGAAGTGCCCCCAGAGATAGAGGGCTCCGGTGCCTGCGGCAAGAGCAGCAATCCCATAGTTCGAAAAGTTGACGTAGCGATCTTGCGTTTGAGGCGTGTTCGAGATGTGCAAGCTCGTATCCCTGTCGGTTGCGATCAGTCCTGCGGTCAAGCCGCCCAGCGGCACCAGCCAGATACTGTCGTCGAGCCGAACCTGAGTCGGGCTCGTCCAGATCGCTTCTTGATCCTTGATGATGTGTTTCACTACCGACATTCCCAGCGCGTTGTTGTAGTCCCCCGGCCCATCTTCCGAATTTGAAACTGACGTTCCTCCTGGAGGATTCGCGCTGGCTGTGGCCGGACTCTCGTTATGCGGCATCGCTGCGTCCCGCGGTTTTTCAGCCTGCGCGCGGCAATCGGGACTCAACCCCGTGGCAATCGTAATTACGCACGAAGCGAACATCAGTCCCCTCCACACT
>Ga0335072_10012719_pt1 | contig 12019 bp, 10 predicted proteins | sample Lox_Sample_21_FD_206725 | JGI IMG/M metagenome (GOLD analysis project Ga0335072, IMG submission 206725) | Soil microbial communities from Loxahatchee National Wildlife Refuge, Florida, United States - Lox_Sample_2.1 | ecosystem: Environmental > Terrestrial > Soil > Wetlands | place: USA...
GCGATGCCCGCCGACAATGGCTGCGGGACCGGCCATGGCAGCAGTTAATCATGCTGGCGTTCGCCCAGGTACACTTCCCGCACCCGCGGATCGGCGGCGATCTCGGCCGGCGCGCCTTCCACCAGCACGCCGCCTTGCACCAGCACCGTGATACGCCGCGCGAAACGGAACACCAGCTCCATGTCATGCTCTATGATCAGCACCGCCACCGATTCCGGCAGTTGCCCAATGACATCCAGAATAACACTGCTCTCCGCCGAGGGCACGCCGGCGGCCGGCTCGTCCAGCAGCAGTACCGAGGGTTGCAGCGCCAGCGCGATCGCAATTTCGACCAGCCGCTGCTTGCCATAGGGCAGCTCCTTCACCGGCAGCGCCGCCACGTCGGCGATGCCCAGCCGATCCAGCAACCCGAATGCATGCTCCATCGTGTCGCGCTGCGCGCCGGCGGCACGCAACATCCGGGCACCGAAGCCCGCGTGCTCCGCCGCAGCCAGGCAGACATTCTCCAGCACCGGCAGGCCCTTGAACAACGTGTTGATCTGGAAGGTGCGGCCCAGCCCGCGTTTGACTCGTTGCGCCTGCGGCAGGCGGGTGATGTCGGCGTTGCCCAGCAGGATGCGTCCCGCCGAAGGCGCCAGGCGGCCCGAGAGCAGATTGACGAAGGTCGTCTTGCCGGCACCGTTCGGACCGATCAGCGCGTGGCGCGCGCCGGCTTCGAGACGGAAGTTGATGTCGTTCGCGACCGCCACGCCGCCGAAACGTTTGCACAGGCGGACGGTTTCCAGAACGGCGGTCATCGGCGCCGCGGCGGCAACGTCAGGCGATCGGCCAGGCCGAGGATGCCGCCGCGCGCGAACAATACGATCAGTACCAGCAACAGGCCGATCCAGAAATCCCAGAAGATCGGATCGGCTTCCGCGAGCTGGTCCTGCGCGATCATGTAGACCGCCGCGCCAATGAAGGCGCCGTAAAGACGCCCGGTGCCGCCGAGCACCAGCATGATGACGACCTCGCCCGAGCGTTCGAAGCTCAGCACCGTCAGGCCGACGAATTGCGTCGTCTGGGTAAGCAAGGCTCCGGCGATGCCGGCGAACGCGGCGGAGATCGTGTAGGCGGTGAGCAAGCGGCGGCGCACCGGTGCGCCGATGGCGTGCATGCGCACGACGTTCTCGCGGATGCCCACCAGCGAGCGGCCGAACGGCGCATGCACCAGCCGGCGCAGGAACAGCCAGGAGAGGAAGAGGACGGCGAGGCAATACAGGTAGGCCGTGCGGCCGTACAGATCGAAATCGAACCTGCCCAGGATCGGATCGATGGCGACGCCCTGCAATCCGTCGTTGCCGCCAGTGATCGAGGTTGCGTCGTTGGCGGCGGCCTCGAGCAATGACGTGATCGCCAAGGTCAGCATCAGCAATGTCAGGCCGCTGGTGCGCAGCACGATCGCGCCGGACACGAGGCCGGTCACGGCCGCGGCGGCGGCGCCGATCACCAGGCCGGATAGCGGTTCGCCGCTGACATGCACCGCGTAGATGCCGGCGGCATAGGCGCCGACGCCGAAGAAGGCCGCCTGGCCCAGCGTGACGATGCCGGCATAGCCCAGCACCAGATCCAGCGACAGCGCGAACAGAATCATGATCATGATCTGGCTGCCGAGCGGCAAATAACTGCCGAACGCGAAATACGCGGCAACGGCGGCGAGCCACGGCAACAGTTCGATCGGCCGCAGGCGGTGCGCGCGCATGAGCTGCGCGACCGGAGGGGGAGGCGCCATTCAGACTCGCCCGAACAAGCCGGCGGGGCGCCAGAGCAGCAGGCCGATCATCGCGAGATAGATGAAGAACGCGCCGAGCTGTGGCACCAGGTATTTGCAGGCGGTATCGCCGATGCCCAGCAGCAGCGCGGCGACGAACGGGCCGCGGATGGAGCCCAGGCCGCCGACGGCCACCACCATCAGGAAATACACCAGGTATTCCATCGCGTAGCCCGGATAGATCGCCAGGATATCGGCGCCCAACCCGCCGCCCAGCGCCGCTAGGCCGGAGCCCAGCGCGAAGCTCAGCGTGAACAACTGGCCGGTGTTGATGCCGAGCGATTCCGCCATGCGGCGATTGTCCACCGCGGCGCGCAGGCGGGCACCGAAATTGGTGCGCTCGACGCCGAGCCACAGGGCCAGGGTCAGCGCCAGGCTGACCAGTATCAGGAACGAGCGGTAGGTGGGAAAGGAACGGAAGCCCAGGTTGATCTGGCCATCAAGAATGGCCGGCACCCTGATCGGCTGCGGCAGCGGCCCCCACAGCTTGTGCACCACCGCCACCGCCATGAACACCAGTCCGATGGTGAACAACACCTGCTCCAGTTCGCCGGCGCCGTAGAGCCGCGCGTACAGCGTGCGTTCCAAAATCACGCTGAGCAACGCCGCACCCACGCACGCGGCCAGCAGTGCGACGCCGAAGGAAATTCCATAGCGGTTCATCAGCGTGACGGTGATGTAGCCGCCGATCATGGCGAACACGCCGTGCGCCAGGTTGACGAAGCCCATCAATCCCATGGTCACCGACAGGCCGACCGAGATGAGATAGAGAACCATCGCGTAGGCCAGGCCGAGAAACAGAATGCTGACAACGGCGTCCACCTAAACCTCGCCCATGACATGGAAGAGGTCGCCGCGCGGCAGCGGGTCAGGGGGCCGGGTGACGTAACCGGTCATCGACTCGTCCCGAAAGTTCGCACCCAGAGCCGCATCACCTGCCCCTCGGCCGCCCATCCACGCCGGGGACATCGGCCGAAGCCGCGCCCCCGGCCCGCGCAACGCGCGCGAGGCTAGTTCGCCTTGTTCAACACCTTCCACGGATCCTTCACCATGGGAATGGTCTCGATCTCGACGTTCTCCAACTGGCCGTTCACCTTCTCCACCCGCCGCAGGTACTCGTTCTGCACGATGTCGCGGGTTTCGGGGTCGATGTAGATCGGGCCGCGCGGGCTGGCATCGTCCTTCCACCCCTTCAGCAGCGCCATGGTCTTGTCCGGATCGATCTTGCCGTGCTGCGCGCGAATGACATGGAAGATCGCGGCCATGCCGTCATAGCCGCCGACGACTTCGAAGCTCGGCTCCTGATTCTGCCCGAACATCGCCTTGTAGGCCCTGACGAACGCGACGTTCGCCGGGCGGTCGCCGGCTGCGGAGTAATGAAACATCGTGGTGACGCCCAGCGCGACGTCGCCCATGTTCTGCAGTTCCTCGTCGGTGGTGATGTCGCCGGTGCCGATCAGTTTGATTCCCGCCGTGCGCAGTCCCAGGTCGCCGAACGCCTTCATCAGCGCGGTTGCCTGCTTGCCGGCGGGAACGAAGGAGAACACCGCGTCGGGCTTCGCATCCTTGGCCCGCTGGAGGAACGGCACGAAATCCGGATTTTCCAGCGGCACGCGCACTGCGCCCAGCATCTGCCCACCGTTGGAGGTAAACCCTTTGGTAAAGGCTTGCTCGGCGTCGATCCCCGGCCCGTAGTCGGACACCACCGAATACACCTTCTTGATCCCGTGTTTCGCCGCCCATTCCGCGAGCGGATAGCTCGACTGCCACAAGGTGAACGACACGCGCGCGATGTACGGGGACTTGGTGGTGATCATGGACGTGCCGGCGTTCATGATGATGAACGGCACCTTGGCCTCGGTTGCCAGCGGCGCGATGGCCAGCGCGTTCGGGGTGAAGATGGCGCCGCCGAGAAGCTGCACGTGGTCGCGGGTGATCAGTTCCTGGGCCAGCCGCTTGGCGACCGCGGGGTTCGGCCCGGTATCGTCTCGGCGGATGATCTCCAGCTTGACGCCGGGCGGCAGGTCCTTCTCATGCTGGTGCATGTACAGCCGGATGCCGCGGTCGAGTTGCTCGCCGACGCCGGCCATCGGGCCGGAATAGCTGTCGACGATCCCGAGCTTCACGGTCTGCGCCCTGCCGGCGGCCGGCGCCAGGGCCGCAAGCGCCATCATGGCGGCGGCCAGGGTCACTTGTCTCATCATCCGAACGTCCTCCCCGACAGGATCTCGCTGCGAATCCTTCCGGAGTGCGACCGTAAGGTGTCGGCCGAACGCGAGCAACCCGGATCGGCAACGGGTCGTGGCCCGGCTTGATATCGATACCGGCCCATCGTCCGGCAACGCGGCCGCCGGACATGCGCGCCGAAGCAGCGGTCAGCCGATCGGCCACGCGCCGATGCAAGGACCGGTTATCAACGAAACCGGTGGAAGCTGTGCGGAACGGCGGTTTTTGCCCGCATAGTTTTGCCCGCATAGTACGGAGAAGACTGCTTGACATTCGCGCCGGAGAAGCACATCATCATACTGTCATCAACGGAAAGGAGGGTGCATAACCAGCATGACTCCACCTGGGATGCTTGGGGTTGTCGGCCCCCTTGGCACCGGCAACGAAACCCATAAGCCCAAGAGTTAGCCGGGCGCAATCAGGCCCGAGCGCGAAGCAAGTCTTCGCAAACCGACCCCCGCTCAAACGCGACAATGCGTGCGGGGGTCTTTGCTTTTCCGGCTCCTGCTTCACTGCTCGCGCCTGTGCTGCCCACACCAGCGTTATCACGCGCGCGTGCCGCGTGCGCTCCCTCTTGATGCCGCGATCCGGTCGGCGTTGCGCCGGATCGGCGTTTGAATGTGCGGAGACAGTGGAACATGTCTGCGTGCACGGTTAACGCACGCCTGCATGGTCCGCCGTCCAGCGTGCCGCTGTGTGTCCCCGCGGACTGCCGTTGCGCCGCTCTGTCACTTCGTCCCCGCCGACAGCGGGACACACTCAGCAGTCTGGAAGTAAGGCGACACGCCCCAACTTGACTCGTCATGGCGGGCGCAGGCCCGTCATCCACGATTTGCTGATGTGGCCTCAAGAATTTGTGGATGTCCGGCCTTCGCCGGCCATGACGGTTTGCAACGTGTCGCCTTACTTCCCGACTGCTGAGTAATTCGCAGCCAACCGCGCAACCGCGCACGCGCGCGGACGCATCAAACGAGACGCATCAAACGCGACACATCGAAGGACACGCATTGGCGTCACGCCACCGCTCTCGCCGGACCAGCGGGACCGTCTGCCTGGCCGAACCTTCAGCCTCCGCCGACCGAAGTCAGAGCCAGGGGTTCTGAAACTCGCTCCCGCCACCGCCGCCCGCGCCCGCGCCGGCACCAGCGGTCATCGATGCCGCCATGGCCGCGGGCCGGGAGCGTACCAGGCGGCCGAACTCGGCCACGTCCGCGCGCAGATTCTCGAACCACCGCCGCAGCAACAACAGCACACCCGGCGTGGCGAACGGCGAGACCACCGCGAACAACGCGCACAGCAGCTCGAGCCGCATCGACAGCAGGTAGAACCGGGCGACCATGCGGCGGTATTCCGGAACGCAAAGCGGCACCAGCACCCGGCGGACGGCCCGCCAGACCGGACCGTGTGTCGGTATCAGCATCGCGCACCTCGGCTCGTGGTTCACCAGCAGGCGGATGGCGGAGCAAACCGCGCGGCGCTCCACCGGGTGTAGCAATGCGCCGAAGAAGCTAGCATGAGGTTAACGCCGCGCAGGATTCAGCGCCGCCGGTTCGCTGCTGGCGGCCTTGAACCTTCGCGACGTCAGGACGATCCTGGCCGCCGAACGAGGATGGTGCACCCCATGTCCGAACATTTCGATCTGCTGATCCGTAACGGCACCTGCATCCTGCCGTGGGGCGCCGAGGCAACCGATGTCGGCGTGCGCCATGGCCGCATCGTTGCGCTCGGCGTTGGCGCCGCCGCCACCGCGGAGCAGACGATCGATGCCAAAGGCCTGCACGTGCTGCCCGGCCTGATCGACCCGCACGTGCATCTGCGCGATCCCGGCGACAGCGCGGTGGAGACCATACCCACCGGCACCCGCGCCGCGGTGCTGGGCGGACTGGCGGCGGTGTTCGACATGCCCAACACCGCGCCTTCCATCACGGACGACGAAAGGCTGGCCTGGAAGCAGGACTACGCGGAACGCCAGGCGTGGTGCGACATGGGCCTCTATGTCGGCGGCACCAAGACCAACATTGCGGAGCTGGCGAAGCTGGAACTCGGTCGCGGCGTGTGCGGGATCAAGATTTTTGCCGGCAGCTCCACCGGCGACCTGCTGGTGGAGGATGACGAGCACCTGGAACGGGTGATGCGGTCGGGGCGGCGGCGGATCGCCTATCACTCGGAAGACGAGTACCGCCTACAGGACCGCAGGCACATGTTCCACCGCGGCGATCCGCACCGGCGGCACATGGAATGGCGGGACGTGGAATGCGCATTCCTGGGCACGCGGCGCCTGATGGCGCTGGCGCGCGCCACCGGGCGGCCGGCGCATATCCTGCACGTCTCCACCGCCGAGGAGCTGGATTACCTGAAGGATTTCCGCGACCTCGCCACCTGCGAGGTGCTGGTGAACCACCTGACCCAGGTGGCGCCCGATTGCTACGACCGGCTGGAAGGCTTCGGCGTAATGAACCCGCCGATCCGCGGGCCGGAGGTGCAGGAAGCCGCCTGGCGGGCCATCAACGACGGCACGGTGGACACCGTCGGTTCCGACCACGCCCCGCACGCGCGGGAGAAAAAACTGCTGCCCTGGCCCGACTGCCCGGCCGGCTTGACCGGCGTGCAGACCATCGTGCCGGTCATGCTGAACCACGTGAACGCGGGGAGGCTGCCACTGACGCGGCTGGTGGACCTGATGTGCGCCGGACCGGCGCGGGTCTACGGCGTGGTGGGCAAGGGGCGGATCGCGGCTGGCTACGACGGCGATTTCACCCTGGTGGACATGAAAAAGCAGCGGCGGATCGAGGAGTCCTGGATCGTCACCCCCTGCGGCTGGACCCCGTTCGCCGGCATGGACATCACCGGCTGGCCGGTCGCAACGATCGTGCGCGGCAACGTGGTGATGCGGGAGGACGAGGTGCTGGGCACGCCGATCGGCAGGCTCGCGCGATTCATCGGATAGCGCGTTGGCGCCTGGGTGATTTGCACGCGCCGGGAATAAATCGAGCGGGGCAGGCGTCATTGCGCTCGTGTCATCGACAGTGCTTCACCGTCCGCCGGCCGTTCCCCGGGCCGGCCTCCGCGATGCCTTCGTCGCCCTTGCCGGCACGCAGGTCTGGGCGGGCAGGCTGCGCGACATTGCCCGCCGGTCGGAATGCGGGTCCCGCGTCGCCCAGGCCGTCCGCCAGCGTCATGCCATCGAACTGACCATCGACCGGCTGCCCTGGCCGGCTGCCGCGCCGTGCCTGCCCGCGGCCCGGCGGCTTACCGAGCTGATCCGTGCCGTGATCGCGCTGGAACGCCGGCTGCCTCCGGCCGGCCGCTACCGGCTGGGGGAGGCGATCCAGGCCGGGCTGACCGCGGATGCCACCCTGGCACCGGTGTTCCACCTGGTCCGCATCGCGGAGCTGCACGAGCAACGCGGGTTCACCGTGCATTTTGCCGGTCTGTGCGACGGCGCGCCATTCGACCTGCTGCTGTCGCGCGGCGGGATTGCCGCCGAAGTCGTGTGCGACACGGTTTCCGCCGAGACCGGCCGGGACGTGCAGCGCACCGCCTGGCTCGATTTCGCCGACCGGATCGAGCCGGACCTGCAACGCTGGCTGGCGGGGCGCCGCGGCGCCTATCTGTTGCGCATGACGCTGCCGCTGGGCCTGCGGCCAGGCGCCGCAGACGAATCGGACGGGCTGACGCCCACCATGCTGCATCACCGCATCGGACGCATGCTGGAGCGTGGCTGCCGGCGGGAGGACGATGCGGCCGCCGTGCTGCGCCTCGACCCGCTTCCCGCGGCGGCGGCCCAATCGGGCGGGTGCTCCCTGCTCGCGCAGCTACGCCGTGAGCTGGGGCCCGAGGCGCATCTGTGCCTGACCTCGGACGCGCATGGCGCGTTTGCCATGGCGGCCCGGGCCGGCCGGGCCAACGAGGTTGGCGCGGCCGTCCATCGCCGCATGACGTCGCTCCCGCCCACGCGCCTGACCGGCACGCGCCCCGGCATCCTGGCGATGCTGGTCGAGGACATCGACCGCTTGGAGTGGCGTTCATTGCTCGAACGGCTGGAGCTGGAAGGCGAGGCCAGGCGGTTCCTGATCGGCGCGGCGGCGCGGGCGGTGGTCGCGGTGAGTTGCGCCTCGCGCTCCGAACTGCTCGGCCTTGCCGGGCCGCACACGGGGGACGGCGGCGAGCTGCGATTCCGCAATCCCGGCCACCCGGCCGCGGCGCTGGCGGCGCTGGCGCCGGCGGTGCTGTCGTCGGTGTGATTCCCTGCCCCGATTAACTTCCGGGTAACGCTCCTATTTCTACACTGGCCCCCGGTCGCCGCCTGGTTCGCGGCGACCGGGCGCGAGGTGTGAGTGCAGGAGATTCGATCCCGATGACCCAGGACGACTACGCCCGGAAACTGGAAGAACTCGACCACCTGCTGAATGACCCGGACGTGCCGTTGGATCCGTCGCGCGTGTGGTCGCTGCTTGCCGACCTGGCCGGGCGAGACACCGGTCTTTCGGCGCACGGCAGCGAGCAGGCTGGCGCAAGGCTGGGCGGCGGGGGAAGCGCGGGTTAGGGGCGCAGGCGCCGCGGGCCGTTGACGGGGCGCATGTCGCAATGGTCATGGACGTTTGTTCTTTTGACGCCATTGCGAGCAGCGTCGTTACGAAGCGCAATCTCGTTCCCAGGGTTGTCGGGATCGTTGGCGTGCGTTTCCGGTCGAGACTGCGTCATTGCGCCGCGCTTCGTAATGACCATTGCGGAGGCAGCATCCTCGCGCTCACGTTTCGTGCGTTCCTGTTACCAGAGTCAATTTCGAAAAGGTCGCCGTGACAAGAGGCGTGCCGCCGCGACCGCGAAGACGGCAGGTCAACCGGGCGGAGTCCGGTGTTTGCTCGCCTCGCTGCGGCGATATCGGCCCCAGGTTGGGCGATGCCCGAGGCGGACGCCGAAGTATCTGGCATATGTCGCGCTAACTCTTGTCAGGCGCGATTTCGTGCGACCAATCGGCCAGCACGTTCCGCCGTGGCGCCGAACCCACCAACGTAGGCGCTGCGGCCATTCACCCAGGTTTCCAGAATGCCGTCTGCCGGCAGCGTTGGCGCATCGAACGTGGCGGTGTCGCCGACCGTGGCCGGGTCGAACAAAACCAGGTCGGCATAGGCGCCGGTGCGGATCACGCCGCGATCGACCAGGCCAAACACCTCGGCCGTGTGACCGGTCATCTTGCGCACGGCGTGTTCCATGGGGAACAAACCGAGGTCCCGCGCGTAATGGCCGAGCACGCGCGGGAATGTGCCCCACAGGCGCGGATGCGGATAGGCATCGTGCGGCAAGCCATCGCTGCCGATCATGGCCAGGTCATGCCGCATGATCCGCTGCACATCCTGCTCATCCATCTGGAAGAAGATCGCGCCGGCGGGCAGCAGGCGCTCGGCGGCTTCGGCCGGCGTGGTGGCCCAATCCCGCGCGATGTCGTCCAGCATGCGGCCGGCCATTTCGGGATGCGGCACCGACCACGTCACCTGCACCGCGACATCCGGCCGCAGCCGCTGCGGCATCAGCACCGTTGACCCGGCGCGATATGGATAGACGTCGAATGCCACCTGCTGCTGACGGGCACCGGCTTCGATGCGCGGCAGAGTCTCGACCGAGCGGCCGTAATTCTCCGGCATCGCGCATTTGTGGTGGCTGATCACGACAGGCACGTCCACGGCGCGGCCGATTTGCAGCGTCTCCTCGATCGACAGCAGGACGTCCCGGCCCTCGTCGCGCATGTGGGTGACGTAGAGACCGCCCGCCGCGCGCAGGGCTTCGGCCACGGCGATCACTTCGGCGGTCGGCGCCATCATGTTGGGCGGATAGTACAGCCCGGTGGAGAAGCCGGAGGCCCCCTGCGCCAGCGCCTCGGCCAGGCGGCGCTGCATGTGCGCGGCTTCCTTATCGGTGGCGGCGCGCTGCGTATCGCCGGCCATCGCCTCGACGCGCAACGACATGTGGCCGATCAGCGCGCAGGTGTTCACCGGGGCGGGATCGCGCGCCAGGCGCTCGGCGTATGCGCCGAAGCTGTCGAACGTCCACCAGGATTCGTCGCCGAGCAAATCGAGCGGCGGAATGGGCCGGCTGCGCATGCGGACGGGCGATAGCGAGATGCCGCAATTGCCGACCACCACCGTGGTGACCCCCTGCGACATCTTGCACAACATGCATTCGGCGCCGCACAGCACGGCACGGTCGTCGTGGGTGTGGGCATCGATGAAGCCGGGCGCCAGCGCCTTTGCCGGTGGCGTCGATGTCACGGTCGGCGGTGGCGGCGCCGAGGTCGCCGACCGCCGCGATGCGATCGTTCGCGACGCCGACATCGGCGGTGAAACGCGGCGCGCCTGATCCGTCGAACACGGTGGCATTGCGAAAGATCAGGTCGTGGCGGGGCATGGCGTCGTCCTTACGAGTCAATCTGCTGTGTACAGCAGGTTGGCTGGGGACGTGAGTGGCCGATTGATGGTGCCCCTTTGTGCCGCGGCGGGTGGTGGCGCCGGCGCGCCTTCACCATGTGTGACGAGTTAGTCCGCCTGTGATCCGGCCGCCTGGGCCTGTCCCGTGACGGCATTCGGAATATGCAGCCACAGCGCACACACCACCGAGGAGATCAGGCACAGGAACGCCAGGCCGTATAATCCGCCGGTGTAGCTGCCGGTCGCGTCCTTCACTGCTCCGACGTACCATGGTCCGAAGAAGCCGCCGAGATTGCCGATGGAATTGATCCAGGCGATTGCCGCGGCGGCGGCCGTGCCGGTCATGAACATCGGCGGCATCGACCAGAACGGCCCTTTCGAGCCATAGAACCCGAACGTTGCGATGCACAGCCCCACCATCGCCCACCACGTGCCCAGCGTCATGCCGGCAATCACCAGGCCAATGGTGGACACCACGCAGGCGCCCAGCAGGTTCCACCGGCGCTCGCCCATGCGGTCGGAGATGCGGCCCCACGCGATCAGGCCGATGGCACCCGAGATGTAGGGGATCATGGTCAGCCAGCCCACCTCCATGTTGCTGAGTTTGCCAAAGGATTTCAGGATCTGCGGCATGAAGAACAACACGCCCAGGCTGGCGACGACGATGCCGAAATAGTTCAGGGCGAGCAGCAGCACTTTGGGATTCAGAAAGCCTTCCCACAGGGTGAATTTGCGGCGGGCTTCCTTGGCCTCACGCTCGCTGGTGAGTTTGGCGAGGAGCCAGGTCTTTTCTTCCGCCGTGAGATAGCTGGCTTGCTCCGGCTTGTCGGTCATGACGAAAAACGTCACCAGGCCGAGCAGGATGGTGGGCACGCCCTCGGCGATGTAGAGCCATTGCCAGCCGCGCAGGCCCCAGATGCCGTCCATGCCGAGCAACGCGGTGGACACCGGCGCGCCGGCCGCAACGGCGATCGGCAGGCCGACCAGGAAGCCGGAGACGATGCGGGCGTGATGGTGTTGCGGGAACCAGAAGGTGAAATACAGCACCAGGCCAGGGAAGAATCCAGCCTCGGCCGATCCCAGCAGGAAGCGGATGAGGGCGAAGCTGGTCGTACCGGTGACCACGGCCGTCAGCGCGGCGAAAATGCCCCAGGTGATCATGATGCGGGCGATCCAGACTCGCGCGCCGATCTTTTCCAGCACGATGTTGCTGGGGACTTCGAAGATGAAATAGCCCCAGTAGAACGTGCCGACGGCAAAACCGAAATCCGTCGCGGTGAGATGCAGGTCGCCACGCATGGTCAAGGCGGCGAAGCTGCCGTTGATACGGTCGATGTAAGCGAGCAGATAGCAAAGAACAGCGAATGGCAGCAGGCGCAGGTAGATTTTGCGCATGGCCGAGTTTTCTATGGCCGCGTTCATTGAAGCCCCTCTGTTTGGCCGCGCGTGGCCGGCAACAGGACGGCGTCCGCGGTCGCGATCTGCCGCTGACAATAGTCAAATTACGATCGGCTTGGCAACCGGTTTGCCGGCGGACGGATCAGGCGCGCAGGGCTGC
>Ga0335072_10012720_pt1 | contig 12019 bp, 11 predicted proteins | sample Lox_Sample_21_FD_206725 | JGI IMG/M metagenome (GOLD analysis project Ga0335072, IMG submission 206725) | Soil microbial communities from Loxahatchee National Wildlife Refuge, Florida, United States - Lox_Sample_2.1 | ecosystem: Environmental > Terrestrial > Soil > Wetlands | place: USA...
CCGGGTCCAGCACGCAGTCGGCCTGGCACCAGGATCGCCACTCGCGGGCGAGGGCGCGCAGCAACGTGGTCTTGCCAGTGCCCGGCGCTCCGTGCAGGAGCAGCAGCCGGCCGTCGATGGCGTCGGTGGTCGTGGCCATCAGGCTGGCCAGTGCCGGCCGCACCCGGGCGGGATAGTTCGCCTCGATGTCCGCCCAGGACTGTGCCTCAACCGGGCGGGCGACCCGCACCGGCCCGTGCCGGGGCGACCGGTGCCAGAAGCCGACGCGGACGGCCGCCGCGGTAGCGCGGCGCTGCGGCACGGCGTCCTGCACCGCACGCTGGAGGACCTCATCGGCCAGCTGCGGCGTGCGCGCGGTGACGGACACCTCGGCCCCGCCGCTCTTCCACCGGGTGACGCGGACGGTCCAGCCACTGCCCGCGGCCAGGATCGCGTCGCAGGTGGGGCTGGTGGAGGTCCGCAGCACGGTCGCGCCGGGCGGTAGCAGCGTGGCCTCCGCGAGGACCTCGTCAAGGCGTCCCGCCGCCGCGTGCGGCTCCGTTCCCGCGGTGAACGGGGCGAGCGCGAGCGCGTCGATGACGTCCGCCGGCGTGTCGGAGTCATCGACGTTGATTACGCTCGGTAGGAGCCTCACGGGGTCGGTGGTCACGTGACTCATGGTCGCCGTAAAGGACCCGGCTGTACACCGATTTTCTGTCCGAATTGCGGGCTTGCCCTTGCGGCTACAATCCGTAAGAATGTCACTACCCCTCCGCATCATAGTGACATAGCGGCCGTGCTGGCCCCTGTCCTGCGGCGGAACCGTTTGCAGGGAGCCAGGCGGCGCGAGCAGGACCATAACTGGACGTTCCGGCGAGCCTCCGCGAAGGGAGGCGCGACGCGAAGGGGTGCGGCATGCAGGACTTTGGCGGCTTCGCGGGCGGCCTGCCCGGTAGCGCCGTCGGCGGCCTTCCCGGCAGTGCCGCGGGCGGCCTGCCTGGCGGGACCCTCGTCGGCGGATCTGGCCCCGGCATGGACCGGCTGCTGATGGCCGAGACGCTGGGCCTGGTGATGGCCCGGCGCGCCGCTCAGATTCTGGACCGGCATCGCGAGTCACTCACCCCCGACGGGCGGCCCAGGCCTGCGGATGACACTGCCGAGGCCGGCACCGACCGGTTCGCCCTGGACGACGCGATCTTCACCGCCGTTCTTGACGCCACGAACGAGTGCCTCGGCCGGTTCGACTCCCGGCCGCCCGCCGAGCGCTGGTGCGATGCCCTGCTGCACCTGCTGGACCTGGCCCGCTACGCGGACGAGGACTAGCTCCTAGCCGGCGGCGCTGGCCAGCAGCGTGCGGTAATGCTGGTAGCGGCCGCTCAGGCCGATGAGCACCACGCCCACGAGCTGGCCGTCACGGTGGTAGCCGACGGCGACGTCGGCGGCCAGGTCGCCTTCGAGGACGCGGGCGTCGGGCAGGCCGGTCACGCCAAAGGACTGGACGCGCATCTCATACTGGTCGCTCCAGAATGTCGGTACCGCGGTGAACGGGCCGCCCGCGGCCGGGTCGCCGCCGGACAGGTGCCGTCCCAGGACCGCGCCGGCGTGCCTGGCCGTATCGGTGGCGACCGTCCAGTGCTCAGCCCGTTGCGTCACCCCGCCGAACAACGGGTGCGGGAACCGCGCGATATCGCCGGCCGCGATCACGTCGTCGCGGCCGGCCCCGTCCCGGCCGACGACCCGCAGCCGGTCGTCGGTCAGCACGCCGTTACGCAGGTCCAGGCCGTTGCCGTCGAGCCATTCGGTGTTCAGCACGGACCCGACCGATTCCACGACCACGTCCGCCGCCGCCACCGTGCCATCGCTGAGCAGGACCGACTCAGCGCGGCAGGCCCCGTCGAAGCCGACGGGCGCCGTGCCGAGCCGGAACTCGACGCCGTGCGCCTCGTGCCGGCGCAGCAGGGTGGTGGCGAGCTCGGCGCCAAGGGGGCGCAGCATCGGCAGCGGTTCCGGCTCCACCACGGTCACGTCCAGGCCGCGCTGGGCGGCGGCCGCGGCTACCTCGCAGCCGATGAAGCCGCCCCCGACGACCACGATGCGCCGTGCCCGGTCCAGGTCCTTGCGCAGCCCTTCCAGGTCGTCGAGCGTCCGGATGGCGTGCCGCCCGGCCTCCGGGCCGGGCAGGGACAGGCGGCGTGACCGGACCCCGGTGGCGGCGACCAGGCCATCGAAGTCCAGGCTGGTGCCGTCAGCGAGGGTGACGATGTGCTCGTCGAGGCCGACGGCGGTCACCCGGGTGCCGAGCCGCCACTCGATGCCGGCGGCGGCCTTCGACACGCGAAACGGCAGCGTGCCCGGGTCGAACTCGGCCCCGATGCCGTCCTTCGACAACGGCGGCCGGTTATACGGCATCCGCGGCTCCTCGCCGACGACGATGATCTCCCCGGTGAAGCCCGCTTTCCGGGTGGCCTCGGCGGCCCGCAGGCCGGCCACGCCGGCCCCGACGACGACGACGCGCATAGGCACCTCATTGATCCTTGATGTGTTGGCCCGCAGCGCCCAGGTGTCCGCCGCCTCTTCCCATCATCGCGCAGCGGCCTTAGCGCAATGCCACTTACCGGCGTCGCGAAGTTCCCGTTGGGATCACTGGCACCTGAGGACTCGACTGTCCTCGCCGGGGAGGGGCCGCCGTCCGCGCCGCCGGCCGTCACGACGCTCCGGCAGCGCCCGCCTGGCCCGGCAGGCAGGGCCAGCGATGCGAATGAGTCTGGTGTGGTGCATGTTTCGAAGACTTTTCTGGTTATGAAGACTTTTACACGTCCTAGTGTGTAAAAGTCCTCAGGATAATGCTCCTACTTGGACAAACCAGGTCTGTCGGCAGTGCGTCAACGCCTGCCGGCCAGTTCGCCTCGGTACCCCAGTGCATGCAGGACCCAATGCGACTGCTGGTGCCCGTGCAACGGAACAGGTAAGCGGCATTGGGCCACGACGAGTCCGCCGCGGCGGGGTCCCCGGCCCGGCCATATGCCAAGGAAATTCATGTTTAACATTATCCACTTCACGCACTTGACGCCATCGGGCCGCACCATTATAAGTTTGCATTAAACGTTTCCCGGGCGCATAATTGTTGTCCACGGGTCGCTTGGGGAGCGGGAGGGGAAATTCGCGTGGCCACGAGAAGAATCCAGGTGGGGGTGGAGAGCGGGATCCTCCATATTGGCAGTGCGCTCTTCCCGCTGCGGGGCATTACTAGTGTCCAGACGGTTCCCGACCGTCCGCGTCGATGGCGGCATGTACCGTCATTCATTCTATTTGTTGCCATCTGGGTGGCCTTGGGGCTGGTGGTCGTCGCGGTCATCGACCACCAGGCCGCGGGCACGGTCAGCCCGGACGCGCAGCAAGGCCTCACGTCAACCGTGTGGACGGGCGTGGCCGTGATTATCGCCATCCGGGTGGTCGTCCTGCTCGTCGGCCTAGCCCGGAACTGGCGGACGTATTACATATTGCTCATCGAGACGGCCGGGAGATCGCAAGCCTTGGTCTCCAGTCCCGGGCAAACCGAAATAGACGAGCTTAGATTCAAGATCGCGAGCGCGCTGCAGCAGCCGGATAACCCCGTCTTGAATTTCCATCAGACCGTGATCGACCACGGGCACAAGATTACGCAGACCGGCTCAGGGAACAAGGTCACCATAAGCTAATGGACAGCAACGACCACCACGGTAACTCAACAACCTACAACTACGGGCATCTCATCAATCAGACCGGTGATAACAACAGCGTCGAGATAGGCAGCAGGAATCAGCTGTCGGCCGATCCGCAGGCCGCGTTGCGTGACCTGGTCAGCCTGGCCGTCGCGCTGCGCGCACAGGTGAGCCCGGACAGCCAGCCAGGCATCGACGAGTCCCTGGCCATCGTCTCGCAGGGCGAACGCGCGGATCGCGGTGCGCTGAGCCGAGGGCTGGGTCACCTGATCGGCATCGCCACGATGGCGGGCACCGTCGGCGGGCCGGTGGTCGATGCCGCCCTGAAGGTGAAGGAGCTTCTCGGGCTCTAGGCCGCGAGTGGCAGGCCCTGGCGGTCGCCGGCTACCCGCAGCAGGACCGCCGCCCAGGTGCGGAACGGCCGCCACCCTTGCGACAGCTCGGCGAGCTGCTCCACCGTGGCCGGCCCGGGGCCGAGGCTGTAGAAGTGAGCGACGTATTCCGGCATGCGCGGCTCGCTGAAGGTCAAGACGTCGGTGACGCCCGTCGCGCGGGCCAGGATCAGCATCGCGTACGCGGGCCCGATGCCCGGCAGTTCGCGCAGCCGCGTGATCGCCGCGGCCGGATCCATCGCCGCCAGCCGCGCCGGGTCAAGCGTGCCGTCAAGAGCGGCCCGCGCGATGGCGTGCAGCCACGGAATGCGGCGCTGCGGGATGCTCGGCAGTGACTGCGCCGCCAGCAGCCGGGACGGCAGCGGGAAGGCGCTGACTCGCTCGCCCGCGAGGGTGAAGGCCTGGCCCAGTTCGTCGCAGATCCGCTCCCGGATCACGGCGGCCGTGCTCCGGTAGCGCCGGCTGCTGATGATCGCCCAGGCCGCCGCCTCATAGGGCGAGTGGAACAGCACCGGGCGCAGCCCCTCGTGCTCGTCCTGCAGCTGGCCGATCACTGGGTCGCGGCTGCCGACCTGCGCCCAGGCGGCACCCGGGCGGTCGAGTGACAGGACCCGGAGCGCCTGCCGCCACGCCGCCTCGAGATCGCCGTCGGTCTGGACATCGGCACTGACGGCGCCGTCTGGTCCCTGCGTGAGGTGCACGCCCGCGTGGTGCGCCATGTCGTCGGTGACGAACGCGAGCCGCATCTCGCCCGCGCTGGCCCCGGCCCCCGGCCGGGGCCGCCCCGTCCGGGGGCCGAAGCCGAAGGCCGCCGCCGCGGCCAGCGAGAATGGCGTGTCTGGCTTGATGGAGAAGGAACCGGAAGTGCTCATGCCTCACTTATAGCGAGGGGGTATGACAATCCGCCGCCAGCTGTTGCGGGCGATACTTCCTACTAATATAGTCGGAATTACTGAGATTAGCGATGAAACACGGGCAGGAGAGATCGCGATGGCCGGAGACTGTGGTGGCGCCGGAGACTGTGGTGGCACTGCCTGACTTCCTCGTGGCGGGCGTCCCGAAGGCCGGGACCACGGCGCTGCACGCCGCGCTCTCCCGCCATCCGGGCCTGTACCTGTCGGAAATCAAGGAGCCCAAGTTCTTCCTGACCGACGGCCCGCCGCCGACCAGGGGCGGGCCTGGCGATGCCATCACCTACCGTGAGCACATCTGGCAGCGCGATCAGTACGAGGCGCTCTTCGAGCCGGCCCCGCCGGGCGTGCCGCGCGGCGAGGCGACCCCGCTTTACCTGTACGACCGGGCCGCCATGCGGCGCATCCGCGATCTCATCCCCGGCGCGAAGCTGATCGTCATCATCCGCGACCCCGTCGAGCGCGCGCACTCCAACTGGGCCCACCTGTGGTCGGCGGGCCTTGAGCCCATCGGTGACTTCGTCCGCGCCTGCGAGCAGGAGAGCCGCCGGATCGAGGCGGGCTGGGCGTCGTTCTGGCACTACACCGGGCTGGGCAAGTACGGCGAGCAACTCCAGCACGCGTACACGCTGTTCCCGCGCGAGCAGGTGCTCGTGATCCGCTACCGGCTGCTGGCCGACGCGCCGGCCGCCACGCTGGACCGGATCTGCGCCTTCCTCGGCGTCGAGACGGGACTGATCAGCGAGGTTCCCCGGGAGAACGTCACGGCGCACCCCGAGCGCACCCTGTCGCACCAGGCCGTCGCGATCGGCATGCGAGCCAGCGACTCGATCGGCGCGCTGCTGCCCGGTACCGCCGCAGCGGCCGTGACCAGCCGGATCGAACGGTTCCTGCAGCGCGGCAACCGCCAGCGGCAGCCGCTGGACTGGCGGCAGCGCGAGGCCCTGCTCCCTGCCTTCAAGCAGGACATCCGGCTGCTTGAGGACGTACTTGAGGAGGACTTCAGCGACTGGCTCGCGCCCCGCGACCGGTCAGGCAACATGGTCGGCGCCCGGTTGCCCGGCCACAGCCAGGCGCGAAACGGGCGAGCCCGGCCGGGCGGTCCCGCGTGAGCGCGGATATCAGCGCAGTTCGGTAACCAGCGCGTGCGAGCCATCCGGCTGGGTGAGCTCGTAGTACAGCCGGGTCCCGCCGCCTGGCAGGTCGACGATGTCCAGGTAGCGAAGCCCGCCCCCGTGGTGCCGCGACGCCGCGGCCGGCCCGTCGGCCGAGACGACATGGAGCGAGGCGGGCTCGCTGCCGCGGGCCAGGCCGGTCCGTTCCTCATAGTTCTGCGCGGCTGTCGCCCGCCCGTCGTAATAGGCGGTGACGTCCCCCCGGGGACCAAAGCGGACCTCGGTGACCCGCGCCCCGCGCGCGTCCCAGGTACCGGGCCGCCCGGCCAGCGCCAGTCCCTGCCAGGCCCACTCCAGCCCGTCCGGGCTGGTGGCGTACTCCGTGGTCATCTGATCGGCCTCGTCCGGGTCGGCGAGCGGATGGACGGTAGCCCACAGGTGCCACTGGCCGTCGTGGCGGAGGACCACGGGGTCCTTGACGCCCTTCTTCTCATCGCCGGGCAGCACGAGGACGCGCTTGCCAACATCGAACTCCGACGGGTGGGCCGCCTCGACGGCCTCGACCCGCCAGTGCTTCGTGCCCGTCGTGGCGCAGCTGAGGTACAGTCGCCAGCGGCCGCCCGGTAGCCGGATGAGCTCGGGGCGCTCGAGCGACTCGGTGCGCAGGTCATCCTTGCCGATCGTGGCGATCGTCTCGAAGTGCTCGCCGTCGGGGGCGAACGCGATCGCGTTCGCGTACCCGCGGCCGCGCCCGACCGGCCTGCGCAGCCGGTAGGCCAGGTAGATCCCGTCGTCGGCGGCGACGGCCGCGGGGCCGCCCGCCCAGTAGCCGTCCCCGGCGCCGGGCGCGGGAATCGCGACGGTCGCCTCATCCGGGCGAGGTATCAGGACGGTGCCGGCAGCGCCGGCGGTACCGCCGGCGCCAGGCTGGCCTTCGCTACTAATCACGCCGGAATTATAGGCAATATGGCCACCTCGCGGAGCGGCTCCCGGAAATCTTCGGCCACCCGGCGTCCAGGGATAGCCAGATCCGTCATGACCTGTTATTGATGGGAATAGGGCTGATCGCCGGAGTTCACAGCGAGGTGCTTTGGCAAGGGGGGCCGCGATGAGGACAGCCGTCGGGTTGGCGTGGCGCGGGGCCGCGATGGTCGCGTTCGGCGCGACCGCCGCGCTCGCCGTGACGCTGAACCGGCCCGTCCCGGCGCCCGCCGCGCTGACGGCCGCCGCCCAGCAGTCCGCGCCGGCCTGCGCGCCCGCCGGGCTGACCGTGTCGCTGGCGAAGAGCGCGGAGGCTTCCGGCTATCCCGTGGACTTCACTAACACGTCGGACAGCCCGTGCACCCTGAGCGGGTACCCGCAGATAGCCGCGTACGCGGTCGGCCGTTCTGGCTATACCCAGGTCGGGAACGCGGCGCTGCGGGAGACGGCCGGCGCCGCCGGCCGCGTGCTGCTGCGCCCCGGCGGAACCGCGCACTCGGACGTGGACGTCTTCGCGGTGCCCCTGGGCGTGGCGTGCCGGCCCGTCATGGCGGCCGGGCTGCGGGTGGTCCTGCCCGGTGCCTCCACGCCGCAGTACCTGCGGACCAGGCTGACCGCATGCTCCGCGACCGGCCCCGAAGCGCGGGTCTACCTGCGCGTGCGGGCGATCCAGCCAGGCGCGGGCAGTGCCCTCAACCGCAGTGCCCTCAACCGCAGTGCCCTCAACCGCAGTGCCATCGACCGCAGTACCACTGACTTCAGTACCGCCGTGCCCTGCACCCCGAAAGGGCGGCGCGAGCACGCGGGGCAGGGCCCGGTCGAGGCCTGATGCGGCCGGGTCAGTCGGCCTTCGTCACGTAGTAGCCGAATCCGGGGTACCGGGTCAGCAGTCCCTCGTCCACCAGCATGCGCAGCGCCTTGGCGGCCGTCTGCCGCGCGCAGCCGTGCTGCTCAACCAGGTCACTGATGCTCGGCGCGGGCTTGCCGACGGCGATCTTGCCGCTGGTGATGAGCTCGCGGACCTCGTCCGCGATCTGCCGGTACTTACGCGGGTCGGGCCGGTTGTCGTCGTCAGTCGCCATGCGCGCCTATCCTCGTTGTACTAGGTCACCAGTAGTCGATAATATCCGCTTGCCTACGTGCAGGCATGGGATTGGGTATCAGTGCTTACGCGTACCGCGAGCACTGTGTCTACCGCGAGCACTGCCTTGCCAGTCCGCCGTCCCGGGCGCCTGCCCCCGTCGTTACGACAGTGCGGGGTCGGGCAGAATCAGGACCATGAGCCTGAGCGAGACCGGGAGTGGACCCTCGGCGGCCGACTCACCAGGCGAGAAAGCCCCCCGTCGGCAAGAAATCGCGGTGAGTAGTGAAGCGTCGGCGATCGTCCCCGAGACCACCGTGAAAACCGAGGACATGGCGACCAAGATCCCCAAGCCCCTGCACCTGCCGGCCGACCGCTACCTCGACCGGGAACACAGCTGGATCCAGTTCAACGAGCGCGTACTTGAACTGGCGGAGGACGAGTCCATACCGCTGCTCGAACGCGTCCGCTACCTGGCCATCTTCGCCTCCAACCTGGACGAGTTCTTCATGGTGCGGGTCGCCGGACTGATGCGCCGCATGGTCGCCGGCTTCCCCGTCGAGGGCGCGGGGTCGCAGATGGCCAGCCAGGTGCTGCGCGGCACGCTGGCGTCGGCCCGGGCGGCGACCGCTAAGCACTCGGGGGTGTTCCGCGAGATCATCCAGCCCGCGCTCGCCAAGGAGGGCATCGAGATCCTCCGCTGGCGCGACCTGACCGGCGAGGAGCGGCAGGACCTGAGCGAGCTATTCCGCAAGCGCATCTACCCGGTCCTTACCCCGCTGGTGGTCGATCCGAGCCATCCGTTCCCGTTCATCTCCGGCCTGTCCCTGAACCTGGCCATCGTCTTGGCCGCACCGCCAACGGCCGCCGCCGCGCCGCAGGCCGGGGCGGGCGGGACCGCCATGGCCAACGGGGACCCCTCGACCGCCGATAACCGGCTCTTCGCCCGCGTGAAGGTGCCGCCCCGGCTGCCGAGGTTCCTGCGGGCCAGCGAGGACCGGTACGTGCCGATTGAGGACGTGATCGCGGCCCACCTGGCCCAGCTCTTCGGCGGCCTGCGGATCATCGAGCACTACGTGTTCCGGGTGACCCGGGTTCGCGAGCTGGAGGTTGACGAGGAGGTCACCGAGAACCTGCTGCAGGCGATGGAGCGGGAGCTGATCCGGCGGCGCTTCGACCCGGCGGTCCGGCTCGAGGTGACCGACGACATGCCCGACGCCGTGCTTTACCGCCTCGTCAAGGAGCTCGGCGTCGACGAGGACGCCGTCTTCAAGAACCCCGGCCCGCTCGACCTGGCGGGCCTGAACGCCATCGCCGACCTGCCGCGGGGCGAGCTACGCTACCCAGCGTTCGTTCCGTCCACGGGCGCGCTGCCTCGCGACGAGTCCATGTTCGTCACGCTTTCCCAGGGTGACGTCCTGGTCCATCACCCTTATGATTCCTTCGCCGCCAGCGTTGAGCGGCTGATCGAGGAGGCCGCCGCCGACCCTCGGGTGCTGGCGATCAAGCAGACGCTGTACCGGACGGGCGGCCAGTCGCCGATCGTCGACGCGCTCATCGACGCCGCCGAGGCCGGCAAGGAAGTCGTCGTCGTGGTCGAGATCAAGGCGCGGTTCGACGAGCGCGCCAACATCGCGTGGGCGCGCAAGCTGGAGGAAGCCGGCTGCCACGTCGTCTATGGCTTCGTCGGCATGAAGACGCACTGCAAGTGCGTCCTCATCGTCCGCGAGGAACCGGACGGGTCCTTGCGACGGTACTGCCACATCGGCACCGGTAACTACCACCCGACCACGGCCCGGCTGTATGAGGACTACGGCCTGTTCACCGCCGACCCGGCCGTGGGGGAGGACGTCACCGACCTCTTCAACCACCTCACGGGCTACAGCCGGCGCAGTTCCTACCGGCGGCTGCTGGTGGCCCCGGAGGCACTGCGGGCCGGCATCGTGGGCCGGATCGGCCGCCAGGCCGGCCGCGCCCGGGCCGGCAAGCCGTCCCGGATCCAGTTCAAGTGCAACGCTCTCGTGGACGAGGTGGTCATTGACGCGCTGTACCGGGCGTCACAGGCCGGCGTCCCGATCGACTTGTGGGTGCGCGGGATCTGCGCGCTGCGGCCGGGCGTCCCCGGCCTGAGCGACACCATCCGCGTCCGCAGCGTGCTTGGCCGTTTCCTCGAGCATTCCAGGATCTACGCCTTCGGCACCGGCGACCCGGACCCCGATGAGCCGGCTGGCACGCGCATCAGCGCGAATGAGGTCTGGCTCGGCAGCGCGGATATGATGCACCGGAACCTGGACCGGCGAGTGGAAATGCTGGTCCGGGTGTCGGATCCGGAGCATGCCCGCCGCCTGCGTGGCCTGGTTGACCGGGGCATGGCGGAGACGACGTCGTCCTGGTGGCTGGCCAGCGACGGCAGCTGGGCCCGGCGCTCCCGCGACGACGACGGCAATCCGCTGCTCGACGTCCAGGAGAGCCTGGTCAAGAAGCGCCGGGCCCGGAAGGCAGTCACCTCCCGGGGGGACGAGCCCCCGTATCCCCCCGGGCCGGCCCGATGGCAAGGCAATGGCACCGGGCGGGCTGAGAGCTAGGAGCACCTTGGCCCGTAAGGCCCAGAGCTATAGGAGACACAGCATGCTTATACGGGCGGCAGGCGCTGTAGCCTGGCGACCGGGCCCGGACGGCGACGAGGTGCTGCTCGTGCATCGCACCAAGTACGACGACTGGTCGCTGCCCAAGGGCAAGCAGGAGCCTGACGAGCCGTTGCCGGTGACCGCGATCCGCGAGGTCCGCGAGGAGACGGGCGCCGCGATCACGCTCGGCCGTCACCTGGCCCCGGTACGCTACCGGGTCAACGGGAGCCCTAAGCAGGTGGACTTCTGGGCGGCCCAGGTGACCGCGGTGGATGACGCGGCCGTCCCTAACTCGGAGGTCGACAAGGTCATCTGGCTGCCCGTCGACGCTGCCCTCCGGCGGGTCTCCTACAAGCAGGACGTCGCCGTGCTGACGGACTTCGCGGCCGGGGTCAGCGACACCACGCCGTTCATCCTGCTGCGGCACGCCAGGGCACTGCCTCGCTCGGACTGGAAGGGCGACGACACCGCGCGCCCCCTGGACAAGGCAGGCACCGCCGACGCGGGCCTGCTGGCCAGCCTGCTGGCCTGCTTCGCTGCCCAGGCCACCGTGGCGAGCTCGCCGGCCGCCCGCTGCCTCGACACCGTTCGCCCCTACGCGGACCGCACCGGGTCACCGCTGCGGCCGGAGGAATCCCTCAGGGCACTATCCCGAACGGCTTCGGCTAACCCCGTGCCCCTCATCGCGGCGCTGATCGTCGGCCGGGACCCGGCGATCGTCTGCGCGCACCGCGAGAACCTGCCGTTCCTGCTGGACGCGACCCTGGCCGCCGCCGGCGGCAATCATGTCGCGGCGGCCATGCGCAGGCCCCTGCCCAAAGGCGGCTTCCTGGTCTTGCACCTGTCGGGCGAGACCCTCACCGCCGTCGACCGCTACGACTCCTTCGCTGACTGATCGCCGGGCGGATCCCCGCGCTCCGCGTCGCTGGCCCGGGCCTTACGGCGATGCTTGCGGATGAACAGCACGACCCAGGCCATGACCGCGATGGCCGCGGCGATGAGCGCGTACATCGAGTACCGGGTGGCATAGGCGTAGATCGTCGTGATGTGCCGCCCGCCGAAGTACCCCGCACTCACCCAGCAGGCCACCCACAGGGCCGCCCCGAGCGCGTTGAAGGCGAGGAACTTCAGCCAGTGCATCCGGCTGACGCCCGCGATGATCCCGTTGGCCTGGCGCAGGCCCTCGATGAACCGGGCGACGACGATGATCTTGCCGCCGTGGGTGTTGAAGA
>Ga0335072_10012721_pt1 | contig 12019 bp, 12 predicted proteins | sample Lox_Sample_21_FD_206725 | JGI IMG/M metagenome (GOLD analysis project Ga0335072, IMG submission 206725) | Soil microbial communities from Loxahatchee National Wildlife Refuge, Florida, United States - Lox_Sample_2.1 | ecosystem: Environmental > Terrestrial > Soil > Wetlands | place: USA...
GAACACTTTGCCTCAGGCTGCGGCGCTCTGCGGTTCTCGCGCGGTGAAGGTCAGACCTTGCTGACCCGCGTCAACGATTACATGCGATCCGTCGCGGACTTCGCCAAGCAGGATCTTGCGAGCGAGTGCCGTTTCGAGTTCGCGCTGAATCATACGCCGCAACGGCCGCGCCCCGTATACCGGATCGTAACCTTCGGCGGCGAAGTGATCGCGCGCCTTGTCGGTTAGTTCCAGCTCTATTTTGCGCTCAGCCAAGCGCTTGCGCAGCCGTCCCATCTGGATATCGACAATCGAGCGCAACTCTTCCTTGTTCAATGGACGGAACACCACAATCTCGTCAACACGGTTCAAGAACTCGGGCCGGAAACTCTGCCGCAGCACATCAAGGCATTGCTCCTTCATCTTCTCGTAATTCTGCCCTTTGAACGACAGGATTAGCTGCCCGGCCAAATTCGAGGTCATGATGACGACGCAGTTCTTGAAATCGACGGTGCGGCCTTGGCCATCGGTAAGCCGTCCGTCGTCGAGCAATTGCAGCAATACGTTGAAGACGTCGGGATGGGCCTTCTCAATTTCATCGAACAGGACGACCGAATACGGTCGCCGCCGTACCGCCTCAGTCAATTGTCCACCCTCATCGTAGCCGACGTATCCTGGAGGGGCGCCGACTAACCGGGAGACGGTATGCTTCTCCATGTATTCGGACATGTCGATCCGAATCATCGCGGCTTCGTCGTCGAAGAGGAATTCGGCGAGCGCCCGCGCCAGTTCGGTTTTGCCGACACCGGTGGGCCCAAGAAAGATGAACGATCCAATTGGCCGATTTGGATCCTGCAGACCGGCGCGAGCGCGAACGACCGCGTCAGCCACCGCCGTTACAGCCTCATCCTGGCCAATCACGCGCTTATGCAGATGCTCTTCCAGATGTGCGAGCTTCTGCACCTCACCTTCCATCAGGCGAGAAACCGGTACGCCGGTCCATCGCGCGACGACCTCGGCGATATCCTCTTCGTCGACCTCTTCTTTAATCAGGCGGCTGCCGGTAGTTTGATCGGCTTTCGCCGACTCGATTAGTTCTTTCTCAAGGCCCGCCAACTTGCCGTATTGCAGTTCAGCGACTTTATTAAGGTCGTACTCACGCTTGGCCTTTTCGATTTCCTGACGCGTCTGCTCGATCGCGGATTTGATTTTCGAAACCTTTTCGAGCTTGCCCTTCTCAGCCTGCCATTGCGCCTCGACCTGCGCGCGTTTTTCCTGTGCCTCGGCCAGTTCCTTCTCCAGCTTCTCGAGCCGATCTTTCGAAGCGCGATCCGTCTCACGCTTGAGCGCCTCGCGTTCGATTTCGAGCTGCATCACGCGCCGATTCACTTCATCAAGTTCGACCGGCATCGATTCCTTTTCGGTCCGCAGCTTGGCCGCTGCCTCGTCGACCAGATCGATCGCCTTGTCGGGCAGGAAGCGGTCGGTGATATAGCGCTTGGCCAAAACCGCAGCAGCGACCAATGCAGAATCTTTGATGCGAATCCCGTGATGAACTTCGTACCGCTCCTTCAACCCACGCAAAATCGAGATAGTGTCCTCGGCGCTTGGCTCCTCGACTATCACCGGCTGGAAGCGGCGTTCGAGAGCTGCGTCTTTCTCAATATGCTTGCGATATTCATCGAGCGTCGTGGCGCCGATGCAGTGCAGTTCGCCACGCGCAAGCATCGGTTTGAGCAAATTGGAGGCATCCATCGCGCCTTCTGCTGCACCCGCACCGACGACGGTATGCAGTTCGTCGATAAACAAAATAATTTCGCCGGAGGCATCCTGCACTTCCTTGAGGACGGCTTTCAGGCGTTCCTCAAATTCGCCCCGGAATTTCGCGCCCGCGACCAGCGCGCCCATATCAAGCGAAACGATGCGTCGATTTTTGAGCCCCTCGGGAACGTCCCCGGAGACGATCCGCTGCGCAAGGCCTTCAACGATTGCGGTCTTGCCTACGCCGGGCTCACCGACTAGTACCGGATTATTCTTCGTCCGGCGCGAGAGAATCTGGATCACACGGCGAATCTCTTCGTCGCGGCCGATCACAGGATCGACTTTGCCGGCCGCCGCCAGCTTCGTCAGGTCACGCCCGTACTTTTCAAGTGCCTGATAGGTCGCTTCAGGATTCGCCGAAGTCACGCGCTGTCCGCCACGAACCTTCTGCAGTGTGCTCATCAGCTTGTCGTGAGTAAGACCCGCTTCGCGCAGAATCCTCGCCGTCGCGCCTGACTCGTCAAGCATCGCAATCAGAACATGCTCAATTGAGACGTATTCGTCTTTAAGCTTGCCCGCCTCCTGCTCGGCGCGCGCGAGGACTCGATTAAGCCGCTGCGTAACATAGGTCTGACCAGCGTCGGACCCGCTACCGGTAACGACCGGGATTTTGCGCAACTCGTCCGCCAATCGGCTCCGCACCCCGTTTAGGTCGGCACCGGCAAGCTTCAGGATCGACGACGCCAGACCTGCATCGTCGGCGACCACGGCTGCGGCTAAATGCTCAACGTCGACCGCCTGATGATGCGCACTAACGGCCGCGCTCTGAGCGTTGCCGATAGCCTCCTGGAGCTTCTCGGTGAAACGATTTACGTTCATGGTAATCTGAATTCCTCTTGCAGAAAGTAACCATGAACTTACCCGTGGCAATCGCACACGGTTTTGCAACGCTAGCCGAGGCTAACGCTGCCCAACTTAACCTTCTCCCAACACCAACGGCCCTCTCCAAGATGCGCTGGACTCGTAGACTTTTGCTCTAGCACCCAGCCAGGCTGCAGGACCCCTACTTGGTGGCGTCGCTCCCCAATAAAGACGGGCGCACTACGCTGCGCTTCGGATGAGATCCGGCCCGTGTCGACAGCAGAACATAATGGCGGCCTTCGCGAGCGATCACACCCTCGGCCCTCATCTCGGCGAGCAACTTGCTCACCATCGGGCGCGAGCCACCGATCATTTCCGCCAACGCTTCTTGCCCCAGCTCCGGCAAAAGCTGGACGCCTTGCCCTGTCTGTGCCCCGTAGCGGCGAGCCAATCCCGTAAAGAGATCTTCAAGCCTCTCCCGCAGTGACATCACAAGATAGCGCGCATAGCGGTGGACCATTCCGGCCCACAGTGAGTTGATCATCTCGGTCACCGCGAGCAGAGTGCCAGGCTCAAGGCCGCGAAGCACACGCAGCAGATCGTGGCGGGCGAACAACGCCACTGACGCAGGCGTCAGTGCTTCCGCGTCGTAAAGCGACGATTGACCCGGTGCCGGCCCACCAAGATTCCCATAGCCGGCGAGGTCCCCCGGACCCGCCAAATCGACCAAAACCCGCGTCCCCCGCCATCCCGAACAGTAGACCTTTACCATCCCGCTCATCACCACAAAAATCGCATCGGCGGACGAGCCAGTTGCCATTAATGGCGAGCCCTTGGGATAGCGGACGATAGTTTGGCGGCTAAGCAGTGCAGCGATTGCCTCCGACGGCATTCCATATCGTGCAAGCCGCTGCTTCAGCTTTTCCTCCCCTTCCCCTAGCATTCTGATCCAAGCCCCCCTTTGCGCATTCGCTATTAGAGGCAGAATCGCTGGGCAGTCTCAAACACATAGACATTTTCTGGAGATTACCGCTCGCCTTAGGTATTTTACTTCGCCAATAGATATCTTGCTCGACTGCTATCTTGCGATATTGAGTGAGCTACTTTATGTGAAGCTGTTCTAGCTTTTTATATCATCTGCCAAATTTTTGCAGATGATTGCGGACGAGAGCGGGCAGGATTGGCTGTTGTGATATTCACTCAATCTCGACAACCCTCATTGCAGCCAAACTGGCTATCGGAACAATGTAGGTGTACGGGCTATTCGCCGGCGATCATCATCTCAGCGATTTTCAGAGTCGGTGAAATCACCGTCGAACGCCATTTGAGGTCGCTGCCAACCATCTCAATTGACTGAAACATCTGTTTGAGGTTGCCCGCGATCGTGATTTCCTGAACTGGAAAGGCAAGCTCACCATTTTCGATCCACATCCCGCCAGCGCCGCGGGAATAGTCGCCGGTCACACCGTTAACGCCGAAGCCGATTAACTCAGTAACGTAGAGTCCGCGCTCGACCGAACCAATTATCTCTTCCGGTGAATAAGATCCCGCCTCAAGGTAGAGATTGGTTGGGCTCACACTCGGCGAGTCGCCGACCGAACGCGCGGCGTTGCCCGTCGGAGCCAGCTTGAGCTTGCGCGCAGAATAGCTGTCGAGCAGGTAGGTTTTGAGCACGCCCTTCTCGACGAGGCTCTTGCGATTAGTCAATAGACCTTCGCCGTCAAAAGGCTTCGAGCCCATCCCTGCCTTGATCGTACCGTCGTCACGGATCGTAACAGTTGGCGGGGCGATTGTTTCGCCTAATTTATCGACCAGGAACGAAGCGCCCTTATAGAGAGACGGACCTGAGGCTGCACCAGCGAGCGAGCGGAGTAGGCTCGCCGCCATATCGGGGTCGAACACGACAGGCGCGCGCGTCGTCTTGATTTTGCGCGAGCCAAGCCGCCGGAGAGCCCGCTTCGCAGCCATCAGGCCGACTGCCTCAGGGTCCTCCAGCCGCCCAAAATGGCGATTGGCGGTATACCAGTACCCCTGCTGCATCACGCCACCGTCTGCTTGCGCGATCGGCGCAACACCGAGGTTAAAGGAGGTTCCGGTATATTCGCCGAGGAAGCCGTGGCTATTGCCGAAAATAATATGGTAGCGCCCCGAATCGAACTCTGCGCCTTCCGAGTTGCGGATCCGTGGGTCGGCCTTGAGCGCAGCCTGCTCGGCTTTGCGCGCCAATTCCAGCGCGCGATCGGCGTCAAGTATTCCTTGCGCCGGATCGTCAAGATCGAGTTCCGGAATCGCGCCAGGATGCAGTTGAGCCTCCGGCAGCCCGGACCACGGATCAGCAGCCGTCAGCTTCGCCAGCTCAACTGTGTGAGCGATAAATGGCTCCAGTTCGGACCGCTCCAATTCAGCGGTCGAAGCATTTGCGGAAGATTGCCCGACGAAAATACGGATTCCCAGCCGGCGCTCACGGGAGCTCTTAAGCTTTTCGACCTCGCCGAGCCGAACGCCAGCCGCCAGCGATTCGGCGCTAACGCATAGCACCTCGGCAGCGGTCGCTCCGTTCCGTTTCGCGTGATCGAGCGCCCATTCAACCAACCCAGCATCGATTTCTGCCATCACCAGCCCCTTTACGCGCGCGTCCCACCAACCGTGATGCCGTCGATCTTAATCGTTGGCAGTCCCACTCCTACTGGTACGGATTGGCCGTCTTTGCCGCAGGTGCCGATACCGGAATCGAGTTCGAGGTCGTTCGCCACCATCGAAACGCGCATGAGAACGTCGGGGCCATTGCCGATAAGCGTGGCACCTTTAACCGGAGCCGTCAGTTTGCCGTCCTCAATCAGGTAAGCCTCACTCGCTGAGAAAACGAACTTACCGTTGGTAATATCGACTTGCCCGCCGCCGAAGCTGACCGCGTACAGGCCGTGCCTAACTGATTTGATCACATCCTCGGGAGTCGCCTCGCCGGGTAGCATGAACGTGTTAGTCATCCGCGGCATCGGAACGTGTGCGAAACTTTCGCGGCGGCCATTGCCGGTCGGGTCCATCTTCATCAACCGTGCGTTCAGGCGATCTTGCAGGTACCCTCGCAGGATGCCCTTCTCGATCAGCGTCGTGCGAGACGTGGGGGTGCCCTCATCATCGACGTTGAGACTGCCGCGCCGATTCGCGATTGTGCCGTCATCCACGACCGTGCACAGTTCACTCGCTACGCGCTGGCCGATACGTCCGGAGAAAGCCGAAACGCCTTTGCGATTGAAGTCACCCTCGAGGCCGTGGCCAATCGCCTCATGCAAAAGGATACCTGGCCAGCCCGGGCCTAGCACGACAACCATCTGACCGGCTGGAGCATCGACTGCATCAAGGTTGATGATCGCCTGACGCGCGGCGCGCTCGGTGTAATCTTTCCACCGCTCGCCCTCGAAGAAATATTTCCATTCGACGCGCCCACCCCCGCCGTAAGTGCCGACCTGGCGGCTCTTGCCGTCCTCGGCAATCACCGTCACGTTGAGACGGCATAGCGGTTGAACGTCGGCGGCCACGCGGCCCTCGCTGTTCACCACCATCACAATTTTGCGTTCAGCCGAAAACGACGCCATGACATTACGCACGCGCGGATCAAAAGCGCGTGCGGTTTCGTCAATCTGGCGAAGCAGACGCGCACGTTCCTCGAGCGGGACTTCCAACGCGGTACTCTCTAATTCGTAGAGCTGATGCCGCCGCACCTGCTCTCCTACCGCGATTGGCGCCACCGGTGTGCCCCGGTTGTCCGCCACCGCCCGTGCTGCATGAGCCGCAATTCGCATGCGATCGACGGTCACCTCGTCCGAATAGGCATATCCGGTGCGATCTTCGGCGCATACCCGCACACCCACACCGTGCGAGATGCTCTTGCTGGTATGGTTTACGATCGACTCTTCCAGACCGAGGCCTTCAGCGTTGCGATACTCAAAATACAGGTCGGCGTAATCGGCCTCACGTTCAAGCGCACTACCGAGAATCTGCTCGAGGGCACCGCCATTCATGCCGAAACGGTTCAAAAAGAATTTTTCAGGCTGGACCAGATCATTCGCCATAGGCTGTTCCCATCCTCGGGCACGATTGTATCAGATGGCGCCAGTAGTCAGAACTGATTGGTCCGAAAAGCCGCGATTCAGCTCTTCGCCAACGTCGAATTTACAGAGTCAGGCGGAAGGAAAACCGGCCGAAGTGGCCGGTTTTTCTGACATGTGCTCTATCGCAACGACAATCTAATCGTCAGATTGATTGGCGTCACTCCGCGCCATTAGGCAGAGGCCGCCGCCCGTCGTTCACCACGCTCGCCGGTTGGCTGATCGCGGCGCGCAGCGCGTTTCTTGCGCGGTTTCTTGGTATCGAATGCTTCAGAAGTACCTGTAAACTCAATAACGGAAATCGGCGCGGCATCGCCGCGCCGTACGCCAAACTTCACAACACGAGTGTACCCGCCTGGCCGATCCTTGAAACGCGGAGCAATTTCGTCAAAAAGCTTTTTAACCGCATCCCGCGACTGCATGAAAGCAAACGCCAACCGCCGCGCAGAAAGGTCTCCGCGTTTGCCCAACGTTACCATCCGGTCCGCATAGCGGCGCAGTTCCTTCGCCTTGGCGTCGGTAGTTTTGATCCGCTCATGCTGAATCAGGCTCAGGACAAGATTACGAAAAAGGGCCTTTCGATGAGCCGAGGTACGGCCAAGCTTTCGGCCTCGATTCAGATGACGCATTGCTAGTTACTCCATTTCGCAGCGCGGCGTTAAGCCGATTCTCGCCGCTCCTGCTCTTCCCACATGCGATCGAGTTCACCACGTGACGGCAGGTTTTCCAGCCGCATCCCGAGCGAAAGACCCATGTCCGTCAAGACTTCCTTAATTTCATTGAGAGACTTGCGGCCGAAGTTCTTGATTTTCAGCATATCCTGCTCGGTCCGCTGCACCAGTTCCCCGATGTACTTAATGTCGGCATTCTGTAGGCCGTTGAAGGCGCGCACCGAGATCGGTAACCCTTCTACCGGCCGATAGAGATATTCGTTGAAGGCCGGACGCGGCTCAGCCCGTTCGCCGCTAATCGGAACTTCGGCTTCCTCTTCGACTCCAGCAAAGATTGACATCTGGTCACGCATCACACGCGCCGCGTAGGTCAGGGCGTCGCGCGGGGAAATAGAGCCGTCCGTCCACAGTTCAATCGTCAGCCGATCGTAGTCGGTGCGCTGACCGACACGAGCGTTGGTCACGACAAAGTTGACCTTCTTTATGGGTGCGAAGATCGCGTCGAGCCGAATCGTGCCAATCGGCTCACCTTCCTCTGTGCGCTCACCCGGAACGTACCCGCGCCCACGCTTGATCACCAGTTCCATATCGAGGTCGGCGCCTTTGTCGAGCGTGGCGATATGCTGATCTGGAGTCAGGATCTCGAGGCTGGGGCCACCGGTAATATCGCGCGCGGCGACAACGGCCTCACCCTTGGCCTTGAGGGTCGCCGTGATTTGATCGCCCTCGTGCAGCTTGAGCCGCACTTCCTTGAGATTGAGCACGATATCGGTGACGTCTTCCTTCACGCCAGGAATCGTCGAGAATTCGTGTAAGACTCCGTTGATCCGCACCGCTACAATTGCGTAGCCGGGCAGCGAGGAGAGAAGAATTCGACGCAAGGCATTGCCGACCGTGATTCCATAACCCCGCTCGAGCGGTTCGGCGAAAAACCTCCCGTACAGGGGGGTCAACTCCTTTTCGTCGAACTCAACTGCTTTGGGTTTGATCAGGTCACGCCAGTCATTCTGCATAGGCTTTTTTCTTTAACCGCGAAATTTCATCTCCGCCGAATTTTTTGGGCGGGAAGCGAGCCTTTAGCGCGAGTAATGCTCAACGATCAGCTTCTCGCTAATCGGCATCGTCAGGTCCGATCGCACCGGCAGCGCTTTCAATGCGCCACGGAATTGTTCGCGTTCGAGCGAAATCCAAGGTGGAACGCCGCGCCGCTGTGCAAGTTCAATCGCCTCAGTTACAACCTTTTTCTGGCGGCTCTTCTCCGTGATGCTCACGACCTGGTTGACGTTCAGCAGGTATGAGGGAATGGTCACTGCGCGACCATCCACCTCGATATGCCCGTGAAGCACCAGTTGCCGTGCCTGGGAAAGCGAACTAGCAAAACCAAGCCGGTAGACCATATTGTCCAGACGGCGTTCGAGCAGAACGAGCAGGTTTTCGCCCGTGACACCGGGCATCCGCTCCGCCATTTCGAAATATTGAGCGAATTGTTTTTCGAGCAGACGATATATACGTTTGACCTTCTGCTTTTCGCGCAGCCGAATCGCGAACTCAGAAAAGCGCGTCCGAGCTTGACCATGTGCGCCAGGCGGGTAATTGCGCCGTTCTATCGCGCACTTGTCAGTATAGCACCGCTCGCCCTTCAAAAAGAGCTTCATGCCTTCGCGCCGGCAGAGCCGACAGACCGGTCCGAGATTTCTTGCCACCGTGATCCTCTGATTACGCCTGAATCTGTCCTAACCGCGTTTCACTCAGACCCGCCGCCGCTTCGGAGGACGGCATCCGTTATGCGGAATCGGCGTAACATCTTTGATTGAAATTACTCCGAGACCAGCCGCCTGCAACGCGCGAACGGCTGATTCGCGTCCACCACCAGGACCCTTAACGTAGACGATTACCGCACGCATGCCGAAGTCGGCACTTTTTCGGGCCGCCGCCTCCGCAGCCATCTGCGCAGCGAACGGCGTACCTTTGCGCGATCCCTTAAAGCCGACGGAACCCGCACTCGACCATGACACCACCAGTCCTTGCGGGTCGGTAATCGTCACGATTGTGTTGTTAAACGTCGCGTGAACGTGCGCAATTCCTTCCGGTACCGAGCGCCGGGTCCGGCGACGCCGCGGCGCGGCTGCAGGTGCGCCCGCAGCAGGGGTCGCAGTTCCGGTCGCAGGAGCTGCCGGGGCTTTTGCTTCTTTGGTCTCGTCTGCCATCAGCCTCTAAAACTCTCTCACTTGCCGCATCCATGATGCGCCAGTTGTTGCCTAATCGGTTACCCTTTAGGCGGCGCGGCCTTCTTGCCTGCGACGATCTTGCGCGGACCTTTCCGTGTGCGCGCATTCGTATGCGTCCGTTGTCCGCGTACCGGCAACCCGCGTCGATGGCGCAGGCCGCGATAGCATCCTAAGTCCATCAATCGCTTGATAGACTGTTGGATTTCACGCCGGAGGTCACCCTCGACCTTGTATTCCTGATCAAGTGTTTGACGGATTCGCACTTGCTCGTCGGCCGTCAGATCGTCGCTGTTGCGGCCCGCATCGATGTTCGCTTTGGCCAGAATTTGCAGCGCCGTCGCATGTCCGATTCCATAGATGTATGTGAGGGCAATCTCCATGCGCTTGTTGCGCGGCAATTCCACTCCGGCTACACGTGCCATCGCATCTTCCTCCGCCTATCCTTGGCGCTGCTTATGGCGGCTATTCGAGCACAAAACGCGAACGACGCCTTGACGACGTATCACTTTGCAGTTCTTGCAAATCTTTTTAACTGACGCACGAACTTTCATAGCTACTCCCGACGGACCGTCAGCGCATCCGGTAAGTAATCCGGCCGCGACTGAGATCATACGGAGACAATTCCACCGTTACCTTGTCGCCGGGCAAAATCTTGATGTAATGCATGCGCATCTTGCCCGATATGTGAGCCAGCACTCGATGGCCATTCTCAAGCGACACTCGGAACATCGCATTGGGAAGCGCTTCGAGCACGGTCCCACTCACTTCGATCGCATCACCCTTGGACATTGCCCAACTCGCTCAGAATTTCTGGGCCCGACGCCGTAATCGCGATAGAATGTTCGAAATGGGCAGACAGTTTACCGTCTGCGGTCACCGCCGTCCAGCCGTCATCAAGAATCTCCAACTCTGGCGTACCCTCATTAACCATCGGCTCGATGGCTAGAACCATACCTTCCTGCAAACGAGGATTAGGCATCCCACGCCGGAAATAATTCGGCACTTGCGGATCTTCATGCAAGCGGCGCCCGATGCCGTGCCCGGCGAAATCAGTCACGACCGAGAATCCTGCCGCCTCGGCGGTGCGTTGCACTGCCTGGGCGATATCGCTGATCCGATTACCGGCTCGCGCCTGGGCGATACCGTCGTACAACGCCTGACGCGTCGCCTCCATTAGTCGATGCGCACCTTCGGACACCTTGCCAATCGCGAGCGTACGAGCCGCATCACCGTAAAAGCCATGATAAACCACGCCAAAGTCAAGCCCGACGATATCTCCCACCTTTAGCTTGCGCCCCGCCCTCGGAATTCCGTGAACGATTTCGCTATTGATAGACACGCACAAGCTGTGGCGATACTCGACATCGTGAGGTTTGTAGCCTTTGAAAGCTGGTCGCGCTCCTTTTTTCAACGTCAATTCTTCCGCCAAGCGATCGAGTTCCAAAGTCGATACACCAGGCACAGCCGCCGCCGTTAGTTCCTCCAGAACTTCGGCAACGATCCGGCTCGCCGTCCGCATTACAGCGATCTCTTCGGCGTTCTTTAACGTAATCACTGGTTGAACTTCAGGCGCCGCTGGCGGTACCATTCACGCCAAGCGAATTTAGGATTCGCTTTTCGATCTCTTCTGGGCGGCCGATCCCATCGATTTTCGCGAGAATCTTTTGCTTATCGTAGTAGTCCAACAGGGGCCGGGTCGAAGCGGCATAGACTTCAAGCCGCATTTTCACCGTATCCTCGGCGTCATCGTCACGTTGATAAAGTTCGCCCTGGCAGCTGTTGCAGATTCCCATGTTGAGCGGCGGGTCGTAGATCAGATGATACATCGCCCCACAGTTACGGCAGGTCCGACGGCCCGAAATACGTTTGACCACTTCCTCGTCGGGCAAGATCAGCGCAACTACTTTGTCCAATTGCTCATTCCGAGCTTCGAGCATCTTGGCCAAGGTCTCAGCTTGCTGCACCGAGCGCGGGAAGCCGTCGAGAAGAAAACCGCTCTTCGCGTCGGCCTGATCTAGCCGCTCTGCTATCAGCTTGAGCACCAGTTCGTCGGGTACCAAAGCACCCTTGTCCATGTAGCCCTTAGCTTCCAGTCCGAGGCCAGTCTTGTTGCGGACGGCGGCGCGTAGCAGATCACCGCTGGCGATTTGCGGCGCATGCAAACGCGACTCGAGTACACGCGCCTGCGTGCCTTTGCCTGCCCCAGGCGGACCCAGTAGTACCAGTCGCACGAGCTAACCTCCCCGCCTCGACTTGATGCGCCCTTTGCGCATGAAACCCTCATAGTTTCTTGTTAATAGATGGGTCTCTATTTGAGCGACGGTATCCAGTGCCACTCCGACCACGATCAGCAATGCGGTACCACCAAAATAAAAAGGAACATTGAAACGCTGGATCAAAATGGTTGGCA
>Ga0335072_10012723_pt1 | contig 12017 bp, 13 predicted proteins | sample Lox_Sample_21_FD_206725 | JGI IMG/M metagenome (GOLD analysis project Ga0335072, IMG submission 206725) | Soil microbial communities from Loxahatchee National Wildlife Refuge, Florida, United States - Lox_Sample_2.1 | ecosystem: Environmental > Terrestrial > Soil > Wetlands | place: USA...
AGAAATGTACCTGTGAATTACACCGTCCGGTTTTCGGTTGCCTCGAGGTGCCTCGAGGTGCCTACATCTGGTGAAAATCGTAGACACATCAGACAGGCAAATTCTTCACCAAGGTGGGGCTTCTTAAAATTCTGCGTGGAATTTATCGACAATCACTGATCTTGACAACAAAAGCAGCATTCTCAAGGCTTTCCTAATCACGAGAAACTCTTGACTGCCTTGAGAACACCAGGTGCGCTAGCTCCATTCGAATGTGCTTTCCGATATCCAGCCTGGCTTTCCAGCGATAGATGGCTCCTTTTTGTCGTAGGCCAAATTTGGCATCATGAAATCGGTTTTCACCCTCCGCTTTCGCAGATCAGTGGTAACTCTTCAAGAAGTCCACTTAATTTCCAGTGTAAGGAACCACGTTGCACGTGGCGGGCTTCAAACGGACATGCAGAGATAGCGAGACTGCTTTTAGAAAAGGGGGTAGACATCAAAACAGATGAGGAAGGGAAAACAGCGCCGGACGGAGCAGCTGGCAGACTATGTGAGGCAATTGCGATGCTGGGGCAAGAGGACCCTCACACCAAAGGACCCGAGTCAGTGGTACGACTGCTTCGCAAAGCACGTGGCAACGTGGAAGGAAGGCGAGGATAAAATGGGCATACAGAATAAAGTACAAAGCATATTCATTTAGAAGAGCAGGTGAATGAATTGACCCTTCTTCTTTCTCGAAGTCCTCGACATTCCAGCTTAGGACAGAGGTTCCCAGAGATAGATGCCCCCCCTCCCCCCTTTGGACACTCGTGGGAGGATGCTCTTACAAGACGACATTGTATTCTTAGCCCGAGGCCAAATTTAGAACCGAGTGCCAGACCTATCGCTAGGTCGCCCGTTTCAGATCCAGCGCAAAGAACTCGAGCGATGCTCTCACAAGACAGCGCTATTCTTAGCCCGAGCACAAATGTGCTTCTGATCCAGACCTTCCCACTGCCTCTTCCTCCGCAGGCCCTCGTGTCCTTGGGTCCGCTGCTGTTAAAGGTGCATCGAGTATGATCTCATCTTCGACCAGGACTTCAGGTGCTTTCTATGCATGCTCTTCTTGTGGTGCTCATCGTGCTCTTCGTGTGGTTCTCATCGTGCTCTTCGTGTGGTGTTCTTCGTGCTCTTTGTCTGGTCCTCGCTCTTTGTGTGGTCTTCGTTCTCCGTATGATCGACCTGTGCTGTGCAGGGAGTACCCGTATTGCCAAGGCTTTTGGCGCTAAAACGGCACAGAGCCGACCGCGTGGGGCATGAATTCAACTTCATTACGGAGTACTTGGCTTCATTTAATTCAAGGCCTTTAAACCACATGTATCCAGGTAAACCTGTGAACAGGCGGCAGAAAACGGTGTCTCTGCGGGCTGTTTTCGGCGTTCTTTTCCACCGCAGCCCAACACGTGGGCCTATTCACTCCTCGGGTCACTATGCCAAGGGTCAGGTAACTTACCTTCACTGTTTCCTACTTTATGTAGCAACACACGCGTTGCAGAGTTTTACACTCCGTATCTCAATCAACTGATTCTACCCTCTTCTCCTCGGTTCAAGTGCATAACATACGCCATTCTGGATTAGATTCAGTGCCACACCGCCTACCAACCTACTCTCTAACGCTCCATCCATCGCCCTCTGCTCGTTTACACCATCAGCCCACAGTGCTTGAAACACGGTAGGTTTGAATTCTTCCCAAATCGACGACAGACTTGAGCTGAAACCTGACAGACGTTAAGATCACAGCAAACGCATCCTACGCTCTCCTCTACTCGAAATGAAGATCGATCAGTCTCTTCAAATCCCCTCTGACGACATCATCCGCGTTTCGGTCTACGCGCCTTTATCAGCTCTCTCCCGCATTTTTCCTGACCCCTTTCCCGCTAGCCCCTTCGAGGAATCCAACGTCGTCAATCCAGCCTGCGTTGAACTCGCCCGACAGATATCTGCCTGTCTCTTCACTCCGGCTCTGGCCCCCCATGTGACGCCCGACCCAATCTGCTGCTACGGGTACGTCTCCCGTGACAAATACCCGCCTGAAGACGCGCAGTCGATGGACGTGGAGCCGGTGGATGTGCCGACCGGCGGAATACACCTTATCTTCGATCATCAGGTCTCCTCTGATGACGAAGACCCAGACGTCGTGCACTTGTGGGTAAACGAGGAATTGAAAGTCACGGGGAGGAAAAACCACAAAACGGATCGAGGGCGGGCTAATGATATGGTGAACATGTATAAATCAATCAAAGGGGAGCCTGAAGGTGGACTTTGAATAAACGGTCACCATTGCAAAAGGTGTCAGACATCATCAGTCATCACCACCATCATCATTGGCGGGTAATTGTCATCTATTTACCATGCGCTATTGTCACTCACCATACGTCTCTCTCCCACCTCAAGTCACCCCGCCGAGTCTTCCCGCAAGTCCAGAGTCACTGAGCTCAAACTCTTAGTTGTACCATGGTACTCATCGTTGTGAATGTGCTAATCGTGAAGGTACTCTTTGAGTCATTTGAGTTACAGATTTGAGCACCTTGAACAAATACCTGTCCTTTGTATGAGTCTCGACAATCAATCTCAGCAGACAACGAGATCAGCATCTAGCGTCAGAATCAAATATCCTCGGGCCTCCCGGTTTACATCGTCCACCTTTGGCGTCCGGTAAAGATTGAGAATCCTCAGCTCTCAAGTTCCCGGATCACAAAATAACATTGACGTTCCACTACGTGGATACTGTCAGTTGTCCAGCGACGGTCTAACATTGTGTCCAGGAACGCATCCTTGACTTGGTTAGACTGATTGCGTGGATGGATGTTGTCTTAACCGGTAGAAAGGACGGTTTGAGCGAGTCTTCGATAAAGATGTTAGTAGAGATCATCTAATGACTGCCAGCCTTGAAGCAGAATGAGAGATAACGTGGCTGAGTAGTGGAGGATAACGGCAGGAACGAGAGAGAGGGCCAGTTTCAATGCTGATTTTGGAATGGAAAGTTTGGGGTTACGCAAGACTTGGTTGTTACATGGATGCTCAGGGTTGATACCTGGCCAGCTGGTGGACATAGCTTTTCGGCCTATCCGCCAGTAGTTTGTGGAGAGGGTGTGCTGATGGAATCTGTCCCCCGGTCTCACCCAGACGCTCGTGGGGAGAGTGCCGCCAAGCCCAGTGTGTAACCTTTTGATGCCCAACCTGGCTTTCCAAATGCCTGCTTCATAACCTTTCTCTACCCAATGATGTGGTAATAACCATGCATGGCGAAGAATCCAAAATAGCAGCAAAGATGTATGTTGACAAGTTCAGCGCGATTGAGCGGCGCCGATAGTATAGTTGAAGATTGCCCTGAGGGTTCGCCATTCCACACTCGGGCCCAACAGTTTTCTAAAGGATCACGTGGCAAAGTCTGCAAGTCGCACAACGTCAAAAATCCTCAATCAATTATTTCTCTCCAGCGCAACGACTTAAGGCATGTTCATGCAGGCGCTGGCGTCATTCCCAGCAAAGCAATAACTCCGATTTGAGAGTGAGGGGTGCCTAAGCCTCCCATTCGACGGTGAGAATCGATAGCCACCGCGAGCTTGGACAAATCCGGCGGAGACGTGCATTTAACTTCGTCCGATTTATCGCGAGTACTTTTTCTCGCCCCATGTGTCAACAAGTTTGTGGACGGTCCACCAAGAAAAGTGGGCAAACCCTCAGTCCATTTCTATTTCTGTTTCTTCCATCTTGAACGAATTGTTACGTGCTATGTCTGGCAATTACTGATGTTCTTGCGTGCGGGAGGCCTACCCCTCCTTCCACCGAGACGAGTCGCATCCCAAACCTGACGCCGTGTGACTCGCTGCCACATCCACCTCCCACATCGCACAAAGATTACCTACAACTGTCTCTTACCGGGTCATTTCCTAACCCTCCAACAAGCATGCCTAAATCTACTTCTCCGCATTTATCTCAAAACTAGTACCAGCATGTTCACCTCCTCCCGCGGAGCAAACCATGATCGTAGAGGCCAACGACCCAGTAGTAGAAAGTCCGACTTATCGTCGCACGTATCGCTTTTCTCCGGCACCACAACACCCTCGGGTAGCTCTAGCGGAAGCGGCTCCACAATCACTCAAGAATCAGTATCATGCTCACGTCGAGCCGCAAGGTCAAGCGCGAGCCTGAGGCAAAACCAGGCATCTGCCCCACATACCATTACTCGAAGACAGTCTACTGGTTCTAGCGCCATTGAAAGCTCGCTGGCTTCGGTCGATGTATTCGCATTCTTGGAGCACGACCCGTCCAACTCTTGCATCGCAGATCCCAATCTTCGCTCTCACGATGCCGCCAGAAAAACTCATGACTCAATACCGCTTCAGGAGGAATCCGATTTAGAGTGTTCTGCTAGAAGCTTGCATTCTGATTCAGGCATCTCAGTTAGAGACAGCAGCCCAGAATCATTGCATTATCGATCCTATTCGACGTCGGTGCTAGACCCATTGCGGGAGGAAGATTCAGCGTATTCTCTCCGCCGTTTTCCATTAAAATCGCATCAGTGCCTTTCAAAAATGCGGCCAGGGCGAGACAGCAACACAAACGGCGATGTTGAGTCTCATTCGCCCAACGATGGCTACTCTGACGGAGCCCCGGAGGCCTTCTATCGGGACCCTGCCAAGTCGAATAGATTGATCGCCCCAGCGTCGGCACAAGCCATCCCAAATCACCCAACGGCTGATTTCTCTGGCTATGATCTACTTGCAGCTCGACTCGCTGACAGCGACAACGCTGAGCATTCCTTCAGGCCACTGTACCGCAAATTCGCACGACTCAACCATCGCATCCTACTTCAGCTCCAAGACGAAATCTCGCAAATGGAAGAAGATCTTGCCAGCCTTGATGCAGCCGACGCACGAGTACGTCGAGGCTCCACTGGTCAGATTATACCGGAATCGCGGAGGTTGAACTTGCAGTGGCATGGATCGGAGCTTCACGCACGCAGGTTTGAACTTCTTGGGCAGATATATGTCAAGGTCGAACAGTATAGTAAATCTATCCGTGACTTGGTGTCGATACTTTTGAGCTGACAGTTGTAAAGATCAAGCACTTATCTCATTCCAAAACGTGACCAAGGGCAACACCTCGGCGTCCCCATCGGACATCCACCAGTACCGATCATGGATGCATGAGAACGCTCCCATCACGGAAGTAGAGCAAAGGTTCCTCAACGATCCGGACGACCTCCTCGCTATCTGTGTCCACAGACCTTGCCCCACCTGTGGACGACATGCCACGCTGGCGACCGACCCGACTAGGGGTATTACATTGGTGTTTATTACGGTGATACCGCTTTTCATACTTTGCCTCGTTCTGGTATCACCTAGAATGGGCGTGCTTTTCATGGTTTTCATGGGAGTTACAATCTACTTGAATAGGGATAACTGCCCTCAAGTTCTGGTAGAGATGAAAGATGGAGTAGTCAGTCTCTTTACCCAAGGCAGTGCTCATCGCACCTCTGGCACTAGCATTTTCGGGTGATTTTCGGCGTCTTATTGCTTCAAGGGAGTTTGCGATGATACCCAACTTGCCAGTACATTGTTTGCAATCTCACCACACCGACTTCCAGGATGTTAGATAGCTGGAATTTACCAGGAGTAGGAATCTTGGCTGTTGGTTGGAAGGTCAACAGCGTCCCGTGGAACACCCGCTGAGCGCAGAGATATAGACAATAAGGGGTTCATTGTAAGCTTGTCTATCGTAGGAATGCCACATCGTGCGACTGAGTAAATCATTTGGTAACCCCGAGGGGCTTTCGTATGATCTTGTTTGTCCTGTGTGGCTCGTCGCGATGGGGGTGTTCCCGCTGTTCAAAGAGAAAAGGTGCATTATGGGGCAGATTGCACCCTGGGAAAGAGCTTGGCAAAGCTTAGTAGGTAGTCTAAATCTCAAGCTTCCCGGCGCAGGCGAAGGGGGCCACAAACCTTCCCGATTTCTTCAGTGGCTTTGCCCCACTGCCTACCATCGCCTTCAGCTGTGTCACCCGATATCTTGAGGTCTGACGCCTGTCTAATTCAGCATATGGAGAGTCCCCTTGCAATTGCAGCGACTCTTGCAAACACTAGAACCGTGATCTCATATCTAGCGGGTTAGGGACTGTCTCCGACGGTGAAGGGAAAAACAAGAGCACATCCTACTTGCAGCTTGGCTGATGCATCCTTTCTCTGTGTTGACCCTTGGCATCTTCGTTGCCGGATACATAACCGCAAGGTGGGATCTTGTCACACGTCTTTACGAGTTGGCAGGCTTTGCTTGGAATCACGGCGTCGTGGTACGGACTTGTTCATTTACTAGTCCATGAGAGCTTCGAAGCGCTAATGGCTTTTCCCTGCAGACTCGAGCCGCAAAGGGCTTCGCTATCCTTTCAATCTTCTTCTTCCTCTTCATTATACCCATCGAGCGGTTCGCCGCACGAGAAACGTCTCTGGTAGATGATGCGCCTTTCCGATCTTTCGACTTTGTCAGCTTACCAGTCACTAGCACCCCCGGGCAACCAACCACGGCATATCTGCGCGAGAGCAATTGCGGAGGAGAGGCTCGTTTTAGAACTTGACAAAATGAGATCATGGTCACGAGCAATGGCTTGCTTCGGATCTTCTGGCCCAATGGTCTTCCTGGGACACCCACACCCGGTGTGATAGTTGGTTGGAGGAATTCGGATTATGACTTGTTTGTCGTTACTGTCCTTGAAGATGTGGAGGTTGGTTATTCATGAGGATGGAAAGAAACTCATCTGACCTTACTTCAGGTTCGCAATGTCGAGAATGCCTTGAGGACTGGTATGCTCTTCCGGAACAGTCCCTATCCGGTCGACCGTATTTTTCAGCATTGTGCAAGGTCGAGCATGTCCGTCCTTGGAACGTTCAATTACCCAGAACTACCCACGGCCTTCAACCCGCTACAGTTGTCTGTGTTTATGTTTGCGGGGAGCACCGTGCCGCAAATATTTTGTCCAGCCACGACCAATATTGCCATCCAGATCGTGATGTTTGACCAGCCAGACCCCGGGCGGATGCAGTATATTTCTCTTCACCCAATGAACCTGGCTCTTGGGGACAAGCAAAGGCGAACTGAAAACTCATCCAGCCACTTCGCCCAGATCGATGTTGAGGAAGAAGAGGAGAGCAGGCGCGTGGCGCAGCTTGTCGAGAAGCTGAAGCTGCATACCGTGGTGCGCCACTCGGCTAGTCGAAAAGAGATTGCTCTCAGTGTCATTATCAATCAGATCAACTGTTGTCTCGAGGTTGCAGACCTCCTCCAGCGGAATACACCGTTTATTGGGCCTCGGCGAAAGCGCAGCATGTCTATAAGTGAACGGGTTGTTGAGTCCGCTCAATCACTCTATACTCTGGGCGCCTTATTCCTTTGGAATGTGTTCCGAGTTTATGTCTACCCCCTGTTTTATCGGGCTTCGATACTTGCGCTCATCATTCACCGCATCATCGCTGAGGGTGTTCTTGTCATACTGGAATGGCATTTGCCTAGTCGAACAAGCAGTATCATCGACCACGACAGCCCTAATCCTGCGGGGCTTGCGCTTAAGGACCTGTTCGCTAGCTGCCAGCAAGTCCACATTCGATTGCAACAGTTCTCATATTACCCGATTCAGTACCTGCATCTCCGCCGACGCCACACGACCTGGTCTTCTATTCACCATTCAAACAGCGATTACATTCGCTATTACAATTCTCTCTGGCTGATCGCGAACGACGTCATAATTGGGATTGCCCTTGGCAGTTACATTATTGAGAATGCACAGCCTGCATCCGACCTCCTCAGCAGATCAGTAAAGTACTATACGATCGATGGGTTGACGCGCATGATCAGATGGCTGATGTCTTATCCTGGTGGTCTGAAATTGAATAACGAATTGGCAGCATTCCTAGGCGACTTGTTCTTGTGGGTCATCGAATACTGGTCGACTACCACGACAGTGGTGATCATGCCATATTTGCCAGCGCTGGTCTATTTTATCGGCTTTTCGTCTTTCGCTGGAGCCAGCATGCCGATCGCGATCTTTTCGGACCTGCTAAGCCTGTTGACTCTTCACATCTATTCGTTCTACATCGCCAGTGCACGCATATTTAACTGGCAATTGACCATCATCTACAGCTTGTTCCAATTGTTCCGTGGAAAGAAGCGGAACATGCTCCGGAATCGAATTGATAACTGCGATTATGACTTGGATCAGCTGCTCCTGGGTACCATCTTATTCACGCTACTCTTCTTCCTCCTGCCTACCGTGGTAGTATTCTATCTCACCTTTGCGACTGCGCGCATGGTAATCATCAGCTTCAAAGCCGTCCTCGATACGTGCCTGGCTTGTCTCAACCACTTCCCTCTTTTCGCGCTAATGCTGCGTTTGAAGGACAGCAGGCGTCTACCGGGCGGTATCAGATTCAGCCTTCTTAGATCGCGTATTGTGCCAACTACGCTGTCGCCAACGTCGCAACCATCAAGTCACCTATCCACCACAGCACGGTATGATCAAGCAGACGTGTCTTATATCGGTCTTTCGTCAACGCCGCTGTCTCTCCGAGAAATTTTTGCGCCATACTTTCATCTTGGATCCAGGGTCCGGAAACACTATCTTTCACCTAAAGTCGTCCTGCGTCTCATCACAGGCCGCTTCGTTCCTCCACTTGGCAGGTCAGAGATGTATGGCCTACAATACTCCATGCTACCCCAGCAACGGGTAAAGGTCAGCGAAGTATGGAAAGCATTGACAGGAGATGGTCCAGTAAAAAGTACAACAGCTCAGATTTGGCCATCGCAGAATGGAAGAGCTCGAGCCTCGGCCTACAATGGCAGTGCTGTAGGTAAGAGGTGGAAGTGATGAAAAGGGAGGAAACCAATCGTTCTTGGTATCAGCAATAGTTTCGATAACCGTCAAGCTGCTAGAGGTTGTCCGTTATGCCCTCCAAATCGGTGCCGGGGTCGGCGATACAGAAGCTATGGACGAAATTTCGACCGCTTATTCGAGCTTTGTGGATGGGCGAGATCAGCCACTAGGTGACTAAATCACCACTTTGCAGTACTCACTGCTTCATGACGCGAATACGAGCCTGAACGTGTTTTGGCCATTTCGTCACCATGCGTTTACCCTTCTACAACCTTATATCCACAAACTCGGCAGGTCCATTGTATTCCTCATTTCGGCCCCAGTCTGCTGCAACTACGATCAAGCATTCAACGCGCCAAACCACTTTTCTCAGTAACTCTTCTCGGCATGTCCGGCATCACAAGTCAAACGCGAGTGTACGCGCTATCCGACAGTCTAGTAATCAGGAGAAGCAACTCATTGATGACGTCCTATGCCTCTATCAACTCAAACCAAGCCACCAAGCGTATTCGCACTATGCAGAGAACGTCGTCTTCCACGACCCAGTGAGCATAGCTTGGGGCCTAGACAGCATCAAGAGCCAGTTCAACGGCATGCCGAAGCTTTTCGCTAAGAGCATTACGGAAAGTATGTCTGTCAAGGAAGGCAGTTTCAATATCAATATAGCATGGTACTGACGAATCGCACTTTGGCATGCAGAATGTGACATGCTCGACTTATCGACACCGCAGGCAATGCAACTCAGTCTCACGCAAAAATACGTCTTCAAGTCCCCCATCCCATTCCAAGGAGATGGGTGCCGAGAAGACTGTCAACTCCAAATTTACGTTCGACAACCAGGGACTGATTGAGGAGCATCTTGAGGAATGGGACCATGAATCCAACAAACGGGTGGCGACGGGTACTTTGGAAGGATTCAGGATGACAGGAAGAAGCTCGATGCCAAGGTAGCCGAGACAGTGCCAAGTGACCCAGACAAGAAACTAGGAAGAGACTTGTCGATAGTTGAGGGCTACGATCGTATGACGGTGCATTGGAGAATATATTTCCATTGTAGAGAGTAATAGCATCTTTGGTTTTTGCGATGGGGGATGCCAAGATCCGATTCAGCATTTTCAGCTGCGAATGTGATACCACCGTAGCGGCTGAAGCATTTCTACACTGTAGAATGTAACTGATTTTGCTTCTTTCTTCTTTGTTCTATCGACCACCTCGTGTGTCGAATCCTTTGCTACCGTACTAGACACTTCTTTTCAGCGTCAAGTAAGCCATTTCACCTCTTCAAGTCCCTTCTGGTGCGGCACAAATTGCCTCTAAACAAGGCTCCTCGCAAAGCCCGATCCGAGGGTCCATGCGCAATCTCCTTCTCATAAAGTCTGTCAACCGAAAATCCTATTGTCTATGCTGCACAACTAAACGACTACATGTCCACCACCAAGTATCACCGACCTGATGATCGCAGTGCCTTCCACATTGCCATTATTTGCGCTTTGCGAATCGAATCCGACGCTGTCGAGGTTTTATTTGACGAATTTTGGGAAGACGAGGAACAATATGGCAAAGCGCCAGGCGACCCAAACTCCTACACGTTAGGTAGAATCGGACAACACAATGTGGTTCTGGCTTATATGCCAGGGATGGGAAGAGGAGCTGCCGCTGGCGTGGCCGCCGGTTTCCGTTCCAGTTTTGCCTGCGTCAGGCTCGGATTAGTGGTGGGTATCTGCGGAGGAGTGCCTCATGGAGCAACTCATGGTGGTGAGATCTTACTGGGTGACGTGGTAGTCAGTACGGGCGTGGTACAGTTCGACTTTGGGCGGCAGTTTTCAGACAGGGTCATTCGAAAGGATACACTGCAAGACAATCTCGGACGACCCAACCCCGAAATCCGATCATTCTTGAATAAGATGCAAGGCTGGCGCGCGAGGACAGCACTACGGGAACGCATTTCCGAGTATGTAGCAGAGATTTGCAATAAAGAAGGATTTCAAGGGTCGAGATACCCCGGATTGTATGAGGATAAGCTGTACGAGGCGACTTACCGGCATAAGCACCAAGACCCGACAGTTTGCACAATATGCGCCCAATGTGTTAGCGAGACAGATGCAGTATGCGGAACGGCGCCCAATTCGTCTTGCGCACAGCTACAATGTAGCGACAGTCAACTGGTCACTCGTAATCGACTCGAGCAGCTGCGACAAATTCCGTTGACCACGGACCAAGCAAAAGAAGCCTTGAAGCCTGCCATACACTTCGGACTCATGGCTTCAGGAGACTTCGTCATGAAATCGGGACCACATCGAGATCGAATTGCGGCGGAAGAGGATGCTATTGCCTTTGAGATGGAAGGTGCCGGAGTATGGGATACCTTTCCTACTGTCGTCATCAAAGGTGTGTGCGACTATGCCGATAGCCATAAGAACAAGAAATGGCAGGCGTACGCGGCAGCCACGGCGGCGGCGTGTGCCAAAGCGTTCCTCAAGGAGTGGCGGGGGTTTGACCAGGCATCATCTGCCGCAACACCGTCCCACGACACCGGCGAGAGACAAAACGTGGAAACAGGGAGGCAGAGAAGCGAGCCTGAACAGGCTCAGCAGAGCAATAAATTCAGTGGAACATTTACAAGTGGCGGAGCCATGTTCATAAATGACACAATCAATTCAGGAGGAGGGTCGATATACATTGGATAAAGCCAACCATGCCGTATGGAAATGCTAAGCGTGTCATCTCTACAGAGAAAAGAAGACAGTTACGAGTAAATCGCATGAAACAACATCAATTTCGCAACCCAACTGAGTGCGGCTCCTTCAAGGGGAAAGACGTGGACAGTCGGCGAACGTAGTTTGGCTGGAGATCATGCCAGTGGATTCAGTAACGGTGGGACACACTTCCTACAAGAGCGACAGATCTAATTGACCTAGAGCCACGAAGACCAACAATATAAGCAAGGCTGCTAACCTTGCTGTCAAACGGTGGCTCACTACCGCTTTGGAGTGTAACCACACGACCGTATTGTAAACACTTAGTGAGCAGCCCTGTCATAATCCGCAAGCTTGTGATTACTCTCAACTGAGCATTCTTTTGGGCCAATTTTGGTCGCCAAATCGCACGACCAACTTCTTCGATGAAGGAG
>Ga0335072_10012724_pt1 | contig 12016 bp, 8 predicted proteins | sample Lox_Sample_21_FD_206725 | JGI IMG/M metagenome (GOLD analysis project Ga0335072, IMG submission 206725) | Soil microbial communities from Loxahatchee National Wildlife Refuge, Florida, United States - Lox_Sample_2.1 | ecosystem: Environmental > Terrestrial > Soil > Wetlands | place: USA: Florida...
CACCCAACGGTAAGCAGGTCGTGTCTGGATGTGGCGATGAGACGGTACGGCTCTGGGACGCGGCCACGGGAGCACCGCTACAGACGCTTGAGGGCCACACTGGCTTGGTCTCCTCAGTGGCCTTCTCACCCGACGGTAAGCAGGTCGTGTCTGGATCTCGCGATCGGACGGTACGGCTCTGGGACGCGGCCACGGGAGCACTGCTACAGACGCTCGAGGGCCACACTGACTCGGTCTTCTCAGTGGCCTTCTCACCCGACGGCAAGCTATTGCCAATCTTACAAGTAGCTAATCATTGGGTAGTGGAAGACGATACGAATATTCTTTGGCTGCCTCCCGATTATCGGGGAACTCCCGATTATCGGGAAACTCGTTTAGTTACTTGGAACAGAACTCTTGTTATAGGGCATCCATCTGGGAGAATTTCATTCTTTTGCTTTAAAAAAGGAGCGAAGCTTGTTATGTAGAATTAAAAAATGTCCTTATTTCTTGGAAGGTCCTAGGGAACCATCTACTTATATATACTCTTCTAGAATCGCCACTTGCCTTCTAGTATTTCTAGAAAGTACTATTTCCCCCCCTCTCGGGGGCCGACGGATCGTGGTACCTGATTATACACCAATCAAATTGATAGAATATTCCAGCATCACAACAGTATCTCCAGCAGAATATATGAAGCTCTTGACAGTGCCCGCATAGTATAGTACTGTATACTATGGCAGCCAAAGTAAATGTTTGAAATGCAGGGATCTGGGTTTGACAACCTTATTGGTCGAACTTCGCTTACTCGAAGTTTCTATGGTCAGGTTCAATCCTTGCACTTCAAACATTTACTTTGGCTACCACAGTAGTAGTTAATAGGTTTGGTCAAGATTTTGTTTGCGATTCTCGTGCCTGGACCAACTACGCCAAGCATTGGAGTTATTACTAAGCTGGATGTGGCACGCTAGGACACCACACAGTACCTTGGGCCTATATGCCTAAGGCTTTATAAATGAAATTACAGCGTAAATACTGTATTACAGGCCGTGCGGGGTCGTTTTGCTCTAACCCAAATATCGTTAGTCGCTTCGACTCGAAGTACTGATCTGCGTGGCAACCTTGCTTGAATTTACACGCTACAAGCAGCTACAAGGCTAATGACGATTTTCTGCATAGTAGTAAGGCCTTAGAGCTTGGATAAGACCCTTTTAAAGTATTAGGGATAGAATGAGCTCGGTGGTGGAGCTGTGGTGGAGAAACTCTGTTACGCTATAAAAGGAGACCCTTTGCAAATAAGGCGTGAGGGCGATGATGTGAATGTGATTTTCTAGTAGGAGTGGTTCAGGGTGTCTGAGAGTAGCTACAGAACATAACTTATAAAAAATTATAGAAGATATTGAGGTGTACACAGATTTTAAGATGTTTCAAGTCAAAGTACCTATTATTTTTTTCGGCACGCAGGGATTTTCGGCACGGAGGGATGGACGTTACATCAATTTATTCATCTCTTTGTATCCACCGTGCCCGCTTGTTCGTACCCTGTACTTCAGAGCACCAGATCTGCTTCTATCTTAATTCAGCAACAACACAGAGCATAGTATTCGGAACTTAATTTATCCGCGCGATCGACCTTTTTAATTGATCCAGCTTTGCTGCTGGAATTGTACATACTTATACAGTCCCTAGATCTCACCCTGGTTTGATTCTCTTCCCTCTTCCAAAGAAAGATGAATTAACCAACTAGCTAAAGCATGTTCCTGAAATGACAGAACAAGAACCTGGAAACTCGAATTTGGATGGCCCTGGATAGAAACGGAAACTCAACTACTGCAACAGTAAATACTCGAGGTCTTCCCTTGTGGTCTTTATAAACGGGAGCCACTTTGCTCTGGGAAAGAATTGTACAAAGAATGGCGAAGGCCCCGATCTCCTCCATGTATTATTTTGCCGGCAAATGCCGCAAACATTACTTCGCGAATATCGAGCCGCAGATTCGATCTCTGTGTCAATCTTGGGAAGTATACGATTGACCTGGTCAGAAAGTGAGAGTGGATACTTTGCGCACGTTCATACATCACACATTACCTAGTAGCCTCTACCAAACTAGTCTAATGACAACTGCTTCGGGAGCATTACTTCAGACAGGTCTAGCGATCATTCATCCAATTTGCCCACATATCCATATTCATATCCATGATTCCGGAATCAACATTTTGATTCATGAGCCATAATGGGTCATCTGCCTGCCGTCCAGCTGCCATTCGAGCTGAAAATTCTTCCGCAGTTAGTGGTGTTGTTTGTAGTTGTGCGAAACCCATCATGGGAGGGGATTGGGAGTCTGGTCCGGCAAAAGGCACAGATTTGTTTGCTTGAATAAATGATGGATTGTCCGAAAGGTGCAGTGACATATCCATGGGTATGTCATGTTGTGGAGTTTCAACTGAGCTACTTGGGGTTCGAGACGACCTCATGACGCTGACCTGGAAGCCTTTGCTATGGAGGTCAATGCAGTCGCTTAGACTCCGTGCCACATTTGCCGCGTTGAGGGCACCTGCAAGATTACTAGCACCAAAGATTTCCAGGCTTGTTATACCGGTTTGGATAGCTTTGCTGGTCATGGAGGCGAAAGGGCAAATAGGGTTAAAGAGGACAAACCCAAGCATGGATATGAGAGCCTCCCATTGATATTGGTAGACTTGGTACATTCCGTTGAAAATTGATGTCTCGGAGAGGACCTGGTGAATTATATCTGTTGTTGTAACCGCATGATGAATACACTTATGGCGACAACTGTCTGCCGTAGGGGTAAGGGACATGGATGAGGATCGTATGAAAGGGCGATAAAAAGACATTGCTATATTATGGAAGAGAAGTTCGAGAAAGAGGCGTTGACGCTGTAACCAAAGTGGAATGCAAAGGTCTATATCCAGGATTGAGCGAGAAATGGAAAAAGGCTCTGCGTTGCCTTTTCTAGAGTTTTTGAGAGCTTCTGGGACGCTTCGGGTCCACTCTTGGAGCATTTTTGAGCTTTCGCTGAGAATTTTCCCAGCGATCTCGCGAGCAGTAGGGTCGTCGTGAAGCCTCTTTCCCTCCATGTCAGTGATCAGCTCCGTGCATTTGTGGTAGAATGTTACGTGAATAGTCTGCGCTGCCATCAGAAGCTCGACGCACTGAGAATGGTATTCTAAGTAGCTTAGGCCTTCGTGGGTCAACTGTAAACGCGAATCCGGAACCATCGTATTCCGAAGGTTGTCCGCTGGCAATTTGCAAGTCACATCTGATAGATGGATTGAAAAAGGTCGTCCAAGATCAATACAAGCCTTCGTATCTAAACAGAAAAGAGTCCACCAGATCCGCTGAAAAACGTGCCTCTCAGCTTCAGGGAAGTGGTTATTAGATTTCAGATGAAGGCCAAGTGCATGAGCTGCTCGCACAGCAACGGCGAGAGTCTCATGAGCCAGATTGAAAAAGGAAGCATTCCAAAGGTAGACAGCAGAGTAAATGTAGCATTGCAAAGTGGACAATGACGGTCTCTCCCTTCCACTGGATAGAAGCCTCTGGCACCTATGGTAAAACCAACGGCCGCCGATACTACTATCCTCTCCATCCATCTCCAAATTAGCTTGACCGTAGTCCGTTGAAGCCATTCCATATTGAATACTCAAGGCTAGCACAATGTCCACCAAAGCTGATGGTTTACGATGCAGACCTTGAGACTGCGGATGCACCCAAAGTGAATTATAATGCTCTTTGAAATTGACATGATCGAGAATTGGAACAGTACAATGATACAATTGCCAAAACATATTGATGAAGTACTCCTCCTGATGTCGTGTTAGATTTTCACCAGTGACGTGCTCTTCGCCGAGATTCGAGCTTTGAATGGAATCATCCTGTGGAGAGATACTCGTAGGGCTTGCAAAGATTTTGCTTGCAGCGCTTGGAAAAGATGAGAATTCAAGATGCTCGCGTTGTAGCACGTGCTTAAGATGCGAACGGATCTCATTCATGAAGCAAAAGGAGGAGGAAGGGCCATAGTACTGTATTTGGCCAGTGTGAGACTCCACCGTCCAAACTCCTTCCCAATGCCATCGTTTAGATTGATCACTCCGGAAGTTAATCTTCAAAGACTGATCAAGGATGGCTCCCGAGGTCTTCTGGGAAGCAGACTGATCTGATATTTTTTCCTTTTTGAGCTCATTTTCAAGCTCGGCGACCCGTACTCTAAGCCTTTCAATCTCTCTTTTGGATAGTCAGTCTTTACCCATCTACTGGTAGCAAGGCGAAAAAGATCTACCTATTTGCAGACGGCAGATTACGTGCATCTTTCCGTCTAACAACGCATTCGCAACCTCTGATCTGGCAATTATTACATGGCTGATTGTCGTCACACTTGATGCGGTTCAACCGGCACCAGTCACAGGCTCTTCCTACTTGGTTTCGTTTCGGCCGTGGAACCGATGGTGGGGGAGCTCCATTGCTACCAGGCGCAGACATCTCCGGATCGTCGTCACGGTAAGCTACATGAGTGCCTCTTCTTGTGGCCGTCATAAGATCATAAGAGGAGTTAGTAATGATCACTTAGTCATAAGTGGCGTTTTGTGGCGAAAAATAATTTGCCTGAGGCAGAAAATACGATATACGATAGGACGTGGCCGTCCTTTGGTTTTAATACCTGACTATGCTGATCTTCCTGACATTTAAATCATTTCATCTTCTCTCAAATCGAAGTGCTTTTTATTGCAGAGCTCCGCTTCGCCTGTTCCCCTGACTGACTTAATAGCTAGTCATTTTTGCCTCCTAGGTTGCCCAATTTTCACTCTCACTAGAGTATTCACACTCGGGACTACAACGCAGATGGATTACTTAAATCATACCACAAGTGCAAAGTATTCTGGGAAGCAATAAAGCTACAACTGCCTAGCTGTCCTGTCGTGCAAGGGTTGCAACATCGGCCGAACCATGAGAACATTCCCCGCACTCTGTGCTCCGCAAATGGGTGCCGTTGGTTCCTGATACCGCACAAAGCTACCCTGGCAGATGGATCATGCCAGCTAAATCATGTGGAACCTTGTTTCTCTCCCACCAATTACACACTTCATTTCAAACATCTGCTGCTCTCTAGCATCACAACCAAGGTCCTCTGTTCATGGCTGAAGTGACACATTTCCTCTTTAAACTGCGATAAATCCGTATCAGTAGACATTTTCTTGTTCTAGTTCAACTTCAGCTGGCTTCAAGATGGTTGTCTTGTATGCGTAGCTCAGCCATAGCGGCAATAATTGCTGCAACTGTGATCTCAGGTATAAGTACGCCCATTTCCTTTGCGTTATTTCTTCTCAATCAATACCTGTATTGTATCCCCCAATTACACAATACAAGGTAGGCCAAATGAAGCCACTCATACGTCCTGCTGTTTTCTCATGTGTGGCTGCCAAAGTTGCGGCGACCCATGGCGGCTAGCAGGACCTCCCAGAAATTGAGACGGCGGTGGTCAGTATGACTTTACAGTTTGCACCTACTGTCACATACGTCTCTCAATTCTCTAGTGTTCGCGATGGTGGTACGAAGGGAGATGGGGTGACGGACGATACAGCGGCCCTAACTCAGGTTATAGCTCAAGCAGCACAGAGTGGCAAGATAGTCTTCTTCGACGCAGGAACATACAAAGTCACATCAACCCTCTATATCCCGTCGGGCTCTAAAATCGTCGGAGAAAGTTACCCAAACATCATGGGTTCTGGCAGCTTCTTCTCCGACATGTCAAACCCTCAACCAGTAATTCCTGTTGGAACAGCACATGAGCGAGGAAGAATCGAGTAGTCAGACATGATTGTGTCTACACAGGGTGCTACAGCCGGTGCCGTATTGATTAAATTCAATCTTGCTTCCTCTTCGTCCACCCCATCAGGAATTTGGGATATGCATGCTCGGGTCGGATGTGGTCAATTACAATTGCATTGCTGCTTTCATGACAATGCATGTTTACCTCGAACACCAATGGACTATATCTCGAGAACGTTTGGCTTGGGACCGCAGACCATGATATAGAAGATCACAATTTAACACAAATAACAATATAATAGTCGTTGTTTATACGTTGAAAGCGATTCCGGGAAAATCTGGCTGTAAGTCCCCACACAATAACTTTAATCTACGCTGACACATTTAAATAGCGGCGGGACGGCAGTTGAGACCATACTCTATATCAGTATCAGTTGCGTCTGTAAAGGATATATTTATGGGTCAAATCCAAACCGAGAGTCCGTAAGCTTCCCCCTAATTAAGCCCAATCGGAGAGCTTCCACTAATGACCATCTAGCTACTATCGGCCCAACCCTCCGGCTACCCTTGGCCTGTTCCCGCCAGTAGCTGCCTATAGCGACCCTGATTTCGCAGAGTAGTGCGCCTAACGTACCGGAAACTGCGGCGACGCCTGGGGCCTTCACGTCCTTGACTCCAGTAACGTCCTTGTCTACGGCACCGGCCTATACAGCTTCTTCGCGTAAATAGCAGAGTGAAGTGTATGTTTATAATTTGAACACTACCGGGGCGACGAGTATGATTGATAGGGACGGAGCGAACTTGGCTTCTTATAAGGATAATGTTAATGTATTCCCGGATAACATTGCGGTGTTTAGGACGGATGGGGAGAGCTGAGCGCTTACGGTGGCGGGCTGGCGGGGTTTGTGATAGCAAAATGCCACTGATATAACCGTCATGTGGTCTAAAGTGGCTTATAGGTCTCTTGTTGTATGTACGGGACACGAGAACGGAGAAGTGTTTGGGACGCCTCTGCATTCAAGCCTACTCTTGTGCGAATAGCCCAGAAGTCAAAACCAAGCTTTAATGTTTTAATAACCTATAGTGATTCGCGCTCCCAAGGGACTGGGCGTTCTGGAGATAATCTAAGGCAACATTGTATTCAACCAAAGGCACCTACACAGGTAACTGTGTGAGATCAGATGCGACGGTGCCGGGTTGCCCTATAGATGACGGTTAGGTGAATGCTAGTAGTGGGAAATGCTGTCATTGAGTGAGATGTTAATCATCTTTGAAGTTGCTGTCACCCTCAAACCTCCTTTCATTCCATCCTCATCCTCACCATATCAAGGCCATAGTTACTTCTAAATTCCGTCGCCGCACTGCGGGGAAGTCCTTCTCATGGGATCTTGAAGCCATCTCTGCTCCCTGAGTACTTTGGCAGAAGAATTTTTCAATTTGAGTCTTGGATGAGGGTTTTTGATGGTCCGGCTTAATGACACCTGGATGGGTCTTCCAGAATGGAGACGGCGTTAGTATGACTATGCGGAAATTTTTAAAAATTTATTTTGTTACAATTTAATATTTTATAATACAACTCCACGCAAAAACAGGCATGAACTTTACCCTTGAGCGGTGATATGCTTCCCTTTTAGTCCGATACATGTATTTTCCGCAGCCCAGTAAGCCATTATTGTACACATTCACTCATATACATGCAATGTTGCCATTTGGAACTCTTACACTGAGCCACCAACTCAGAAATCATCAAGCCCGATTTCTTTCCTCCTCCTCTCCACCCTCCCGCCCCTCGTCCGCTTCGCATTCCTATCCACCCTGCCATCCCTCACCTCCCTCACGCCCTCCATCCCCATCTCGCCAACGTCGACCTCAAAGACATCCGCTTTTTTGGTTTTCTTCTCTCTTGGTCCTTTACCATCTTTGCCCTTCCTCCATCCTTTCCCTTTATTTTCTATGACCGCCTCGGCGCTTTTCTTGCCTAAACGCGCTTCGCGAAGAGTACGTGTCTTCGCGCCCAGAGCCCATAGGTCCCCATGGGAGGATTTTCGCGCGTCGCGGTACGCTTGGGTTGAGAAAGATTTCGGGACTGTCCAGCGCTCGAGGGTGCCAGACGGGGTGCAGACGTCAAGAGTCACATGGCCGCGGCGCTTGAGTGGGGGGAGGATTGTGCGGGGAAGTGAGAAAGGGGAAAACGTGGGGGTTTGTTTGGCTCCGGGTGAGTCGGTATCGGAAGTGTCGAAGTCTTTGTAGCCTGCGAATGCAGCGTCCGTAGCAGAGTCTCCTTGGATGATTTGTGTATTTAAAGCGTAATTCTGATCCAATATGGAGTCGCTGGTAGGGGCAACTGAGTTCTGACGAAGGTCTACGCCCCTTCGCACCGCCAGATAGCTGAACTTGACATCCTCATGGTTTCTCTCCTTAGCTCCTAGGATTCTTTGCAGAAACCGAGGCCGTTCGAATCTCTGGCCGAAATGGCAGAAGTCTTTTCGCCCGGAACTTAAGCCTTCAGTTTTGTACATCGGACACTGGGCATGATTCGTGCATGGCGCAATGATCATGCCTTCCTCCTTTTCCGCGAATTGCTCGCCGTCAGACTCGACAGGCGTTTGAATGTGTGTTGAATCTGGTGAAGAGATGTGTTTCTTGAGTAGGAGAGCTCTAGCGCCCGCAATGGCCTCGAAACCTCTAGGAAGACCTTTCTCAATGAGGATTAGAACACCACCATTGGGATCTAGTAGGGACCATAAGTTTTGAACCATATTCTTGCGGCGGTAATCTTCTTTCAAAGGATAGAGAATATGAGGCGCGATGATAATATCATAGCTCTTGCGCCCCTCCGCCGGAGCGCCATCAAGGAGCGCTTCCGAGTTTGCCGAATGGAGATAATCAGGTAGTCTTGGAAGGAAAGTGGTATTCTCGAGGAAACGACTCATGCGATGTCGAAGCGTTGATGGCCCAGTCAAGACCGTAGACTTCCCTTCTCGTACAGGAGCATTTTCTGGCACAAGGCCTTCGGAACGAAGGACGTCCCATTCAGCAGCGATTACTTCTCGCCAAGCTATGACGCCTGCACCTCCAGCTCCAGCATCCAGGACCCGCGGACCCTCACCACTGTTTCGGGTGAATAGATCACGAATCCAAGAACTTCCAAGCCGCTTACGGACTTCCACAAGGGTGCTCATGACAGAGGTATACATGCCTGGCATTAAAGCTGCAATATATGCATCTGCCTCTATCTCGCTCATCCTATGCTGACCTGCTTCTAAGCCAATATGTTTCTGCGGAAGCAGTTTCTTCGATGCAGGAGTGGCAGTCGAATAAGGCAGGCCTGGCCCACCAAATGCTCTTTCCGCTGCTTCAGTGAGATGCTTTTTGTTTGTTCTAGAGAGCAATTCTGTGATTGGAAGGACGAACTGCTCCCGTGGGAGTTGTAAGGTACTCGGAGAGGTGCCAAATCGACCAGCCATCGTATAGGGATGTGTACGGACCGCGTCACCGCTCAGATATGCATCAGGCTCGCCCTCATCCTCTTCATCTTCCTCATTCTCCTCATTCTCTTTCTCCTCTTCTTCCTCCTCGAACTCTTCATCGATATCCTCCGCCTCGACAGGTTTCGCAGCCGCCACATCCATGTCTCTTTGCAGCCTTAATATAGCATCAAGCTCCCTCTGACTCCTAACCCTAACCTGCACGACCTCCCCTTCCGGTCGCCCAAGCGGCTCTCCAAGTCCTTCCGCGCCCTCACCCTCGCCTTCCATTACATCTTCACCCAGCTCCCCCGCATCAACCAAAACACTCATCTCCTCAATCTCCTTATATCCAAACTCCGGATCAAAATCAACCTCCTCAAACTCCCCATCAGCATTCTCCCTCAACAATACATTCCTCCCCCTTCCGCTCCACTCCTCCTCCTCAACTCCTACCCTCTCCTTCCCCAAAATCTCAAAATCATCACCTCTCGTCTCCCGCACAGGCGGCCCATACAACCGCTCATAGAGCAAATACTCCTCCTCGCTCAAAAAACCCCTCGGCAGCGTCTCCCCGAAAGTCTGTCTCGCATGGCGCACTACATCCTCTATACTGTGGCTCCGCTCGGCACCTCCCAGACTTTGTGAGGTGGTATGTTCATGCTCTAATTGCGCTCTCGAGCCTGAAAAATACCGTGGATTCTCAATTCGGAGCTGCGCAGTTCGCGGTTGAGTGGGGAAGCGGCGATGTCCGAGTAGTGAGCGTAGAGGTGTGGAAGTGGCGAAGCCATGCTCGAAGAGCAGTTGCAGATGGGAGCGGCATGAGAGACATGCTCTTGCGGCCTTTCGGGCTACCAGCATCTTGCAATTTGCCTTCTGCGATGGGTGCGAAAGTCCGTTTCAACACCAGATATTTTTCGAGGAAAGGGTGACGCGAGTTCTGCCTTAGGCATGAATTCTAAGTCGCAATCCTTGAGCAGTTATTGGTTCCAGTAGGACATTCAGGTATTTTTCAATTTCATAGCAATATCTTTTCAAATAAAGATCAATTCTTCGTGGATTTATGTACATTGTATTATTTTATATGTATAAGCATTCGGTTAGGCAATTTACAGACTTCTTGAATGTCCAATAAAACACCATCATGGGAACATTACGGTCCAGTCTTCTTTGTTGACCCATTACGCCGTTTATTTATGGGTACAGACCCTGATAATGCTTCGGGAGTTTTGATGCTGAGAATTATGTTAAGGAAATTTTGCTCATGTGGATGAGGACTTATTAGGTCTCATCCTTGATGACACGGCGCTGGCTTTCATTGTCGACGAACGAGCCACGCGATCTAGTACTACGGTTGCGGCGGAAGAAGCTTCTGTCATGAATATTGTCTCTGGAGCGACCTGTGAGGCAGCCTCCAAAGAAAAGAGTAGAAGATATAAAGAGGCAGACGACAGCAGCCCAGGAGAAACCGAAGGCATAGCTGCCGATGGAGGCCGGCATACCATTGGCATTAAAGACATTTCGGGCTTTGACAAACTCAACGCTATGATTGTCAGTAGAAAACAATAAATGTACGAATTGAAAGGCTTACGTCATGAGGATAGTAGCAAGAGTCATCCAAAATGCGGCAATCGCAGTCATGAAGCTGGATACACCCGAGCCAAGACGTGTGCATGAGATGAGGCCGGTAAAAAAGGCTAGCACGCCGAAGAAGAGGGCCATGATGTAAAAGACCCAGCCGAAGCGCCACATATAAAAGTAGTACGTGCTCGTGGTGCCGTCGCCGTGATCGCTGCGACATGTTAATAGCTTGCACTCTTGGGTTGAAATCATGTCACTCACCCGACAAAATCAGTAGGAACGCCACTGGTATTTCCAACCCAAGCATATCCAAAAGGTAAGGCTGCGGTTGCAGAGCCACAATTTTGGTTGTTTGCGCCGCAAATATAGAAATAAGTCCATTGCGAGATAGGTCGAGCGCCGCTGATCATGGAGGTGTCTGCTTGAAGGAAGTAGATCTTGTCGAGTGGGTTGGCATCTCTGACACCACTAAGGATCACAAAGAACATCATAACGAGTGCTCCGCATAAAAAGATCCAGGACAAGAAGCCCAGCATACCACCTGCATATGATTAGAGTTCGAGTTAAGGAGAATGTGGTAAGAGACACTTACGAGCGCCTGCTGCCATTGAGAAGAAGTGGCAGGTATTGATGGGCTTTGTCGAGTTCGTGTGGAAGCGCAGACAGACTATAGTAGGATGTACGGCTAATTTGTTCTCAGCTACTTTGCAATCTCACAGCATTCCACTAGTTGAAGCGTTACGTGACACTAAAGCTTACCTCGTTCAGCGAATTGAGCACAATAATGCGACAGCGAGGATGCCCTAAAGAAATTAAATTATCGATATTATGGCTTGATATTGGGAGGGAAGAGGTGTAGTAGAAATTGGCTATGTACTGGTATTAATGAGTTGCAAGCATGTTGTATTAGCTGCAATCACGCTTTAGTGAGTGGCGGCCGTTTGGACGATGACGAAAAATGGATTGTGGGGGCCTCTTGGCGGGGATCGTCAACTTCTGCAGCCCCGTTAAACTCAAGCTAGACGTCACTAAAGTCAAGGGCATCTTTCCAGATGTGGCCCCGGCTTCAATCCGACTGCTCTGACGTCACACGTCATAAACCAGCTGATTCAAGCAACATCAATATCCAGGCACCTTAGCTTCAACGACCCTTTTTGCCTTTCTTCTTCTCCTTCAGCGAGTCCTTCTCCTTTTCCGTTGAC